>Ga0209375_1002902_pt1 | contig 12067 bp, 10 predicted proteins | sample GraSoiAngelo_131_FD_185888 | JGI IMG/M metagenome (GOLD analysis project Ga0209375, IMG submission 185888) | Grasslands soil microbial communities from the Angelo Coastal Reserve, California, USA - 14_0929_02_30cm (SPAdes) (version 2) | ecosystem: Environmental > Terrestrial > Soil > Grasslands ... | reverse complement strand
TTTGCGAGAGCGAAAGATCCGGGAATATTCCCACCGGTGTGATCGAGGAAACGCTGCGCCTGGAGCAAGCCAAGATTGACGCCTTGACCGACGGCCGCGGCACGGAAAACGCCGCTGCGATCATGGCCGAGATGCAAACGATCATGACGGCGAAGGTCAGTATCTTCCGCACCGGCAAAGTTTTGGAAGAGGCGGTGCACGAACTGCAACAGCTATTGTTGCGCAGCCGCAACATCGGTCTGCGCTACAAGGCGCGGGGCGCCAATCCGGAGCTGGTGACGGCCTATAGAGTGCAGAAGATGCTCAAAATGGCGCTCTGCGTCGCCTACGGCGCGCTCCAGCGAACCGAAAGCCGCGGCGCTCATTTCCGCGAGGACTTCCCGCGCCGCAACGACGCCCAGTGGCTGAATCGCACCTTGGCGACGTGGAAGTCCGAAACCGACACGTTGCCGTCGCTCGCCTACGAACAGATCGACGTGATGAAGATGGAGCTGCCGCCGGGCTGGCGCGGCTACGGCGCCAAGGATCATATCGATCACCCGGACACGGCCAGGCGCGTCGCCGAGATCGAAGCCCTCAAGCAGCAGCGCGATGGCGCCGATCGCTTTACCCTACAAGGGAAGTTGATGCCCTACGAGCATCTGATGCCGAAGGTCCTCCGCGGCAGGAATGAACGGCTCGGCGAGCCACTTGGGGAGTCTCGCGAGCAGCGAGCAGGATGAGGTTCCGCACCGAGCGAATACGAAACCGCTTCGCGATGCGTAATTGACAGGATCACTTTGACGCGACTGCAGTCGCCTTCTTGCGGTATTTTAGCAGAACAGAAAAGGAGGATCCGCTATGGCTGAGACTCGGATCGAGAAAGATACTATGGGCGAAATTGCGGTCCCATCGGACCGTTACTGGGGCGCGCAGACACAGCGCTCGCTCAAATATTTTCACGCAGGGGCGGGGCGGGACACCATGCCGAGAGAGCTTATCAAGGCTTTCGGCATCCTTAAAAAAGCGGCAGCCATGGCGAACGTCGAGCTCAAGCTTTTGGACCAGGAAAGAGGCGATCTGATCGCTCAGGTCGCCGACGAAGTCATCGCCGGCAAGCTCGACGATCATTTTCCGCTCGTCATCTGGCAGACCGGCTCAGGCACGCAGACCAACATGAACGTCAACGAAGTCATCAGCAATCGGGCGATCGAGATTGCCGGCGGTGTGATGGGGAGCAAAAAGCCCATCCATCCCAACGACGACGTCAACAAAGCGCAAAGCTCCAACGACACCTTTCCCACGGCGATGCACATCGCCGCAGTGGAGGTCTTGTCCGCCGTGGCCGAAGCGGTCAAGGAACTGAAACAAACGTTGGAAGTAAAGGCCCGAGCTAACGCCGACGTGATCAAGATTGGCCGCACCCATCTGATGGACGCGGTGCCGCTTAGTCTCGGTCAGGAGATTTCGGGTTGGGCAAAAATGCTGGACAACGACCTGCAGCGCATCGCCGTGACACTGCCCCATCTTTACGAGCTCGCCCTCGGAGGCACGGCTGTGGGGACTGGGCTGAACACCCATCCCGAGTTCGCGGTCAAAGCTGCGGTCAAAATCGCCGCGCTCACGAACCAGCCCTTCGTGAGCGCTCCGAATAAGTTCGAGGCCTTGGCCGGTCACGACGCCTTGGTTTTTGCCCATGGAGCGCTCAAGACGCTCGCCTGTTCGCTGATGAAAATCGCCAACGATGTGCGGTGGCTCGCCTCCGGTCCTAGAGCCGGCCTGGGCGAAATTAGCATCCCGGAGAACGAGCCCGGCAGCTCGATTATGCCCGGCAAGGTTAATCCCACCCAGAGCGAAGCGCTCACGATGATCTGCGCCCAGGTGTTGGGTAACGATGTGGCTCTGAACATCGGTGGAGCCAGCGGCAACTTCGAGCTCAACGTCTTCAAGCCGCTGATGATCCACAACTTCATTCACTCGGCCAAACTCTTGGCCAAAGGAGTCGAGGGCTTCACGCAGCATTGTATCGCGGGGCTGCAGCCCAACGCCGCCCGCATCGACGAGCTGATGAAGAAAAGCTTGATGCTGGTTACCGCGCTCAACCCGCACATCGGTTACGACAACGCGGCCAAGATCGCGAAGAAAGCCCACGCCGAGGGCACGACACTCAAAGAAGCCGCACTGGCACTGGGTCTGGTGAAGGCCGAGGACTTCGACAAGTGGATCAAGCCCGAAGAAATGATCACTCCGGGGATGTGAGAACCGAGACGATGCCAAAACGAAGGAGAGGTGCAGAATGAAAAACGAGCCGGTGAAACGCCAGCTGAAGATCAGCGCTCTGCGCTTCAACCCGCAGGAGCCGGGAAGCGTGCCGCGCATGCAAACGTACGAGATCGAAGAAGCGGAAGGCATGACGCTGTTTATCGCCCTCATGGAGATTCGCGAGAAGCAGGATCCGTCGCTGGAGTTCGACTTCGTCTGCCGCGCCGGCATCTGCGGCAGCTGCGGCATGATGATCAATGGCCGTCCCACCCTCGCCTGCCGCACGTTGACCAAGGACTTGGGCACCGAGATCTCACTCGCGCCCCTGCCGGTCTTCGAGCTGATCGCCGATCTGTCGGTCAACACCGGCAAATGGATGCGCGGCATGAGCGAGCGGCTGCAGACCTGGCTGCATATGAAGCAGCCGGATGTCGATCTCGCCAGGTTCGAAGAAAAAATGGAGCCGGAGCTCGCCGAAAAGATCTACGAGCTCGATCGCTGCATCGAGTGCGGCTGCTGCGTCGCCGCCTGCGGCACCGCGCGCATGCGCGAGGATTTTGTCGGTGCGGTGGGACTCAACAAGATCGCGCGCTTCCGTCTCGATCCGCGCGACCGGCGCAACGATGACGATTACTTCGAGCTGATCGGTGACGACGACGGCGTTTTCGGCTGCATGTCGCTCATCGCCTGCCACGACGTCTGCCCGAAGGACCTACCGCTGGCGACACAGATCGCGTTTTTGAGACGGAAAATGGTCGCCCAGGGGTGGAAATAATGTGCGATTCAGGCTGGCAATGTCCGTGCAAGCGCGCGAAAGGAGTCTCCCATGAGTAAGGTCGAAACGGCGCCGGTGGCACCCACCGTCAGCGCTAAAAAAGAGGGTTCTAGAAAAATCACCTGGAAACATTTCGCCCCAATCGTTGTGGCGCTCGTGGTTGCACTCATCCCCGCGCCCGCGGGGTTGCCGCAGTACGCGTGGTACTACTTCGCGATTTTTTCCGGCGTGATTGTCGGTCTGATGTTCGAACCTTTGCCCGGCGGCGCCATCGGGTTGATCGCCGTGACTTTGGTCGCGCGGCTATCCGACTACGTCCTGTTCTCGCCGGAGCAGCTCGCGAAGCCAGGTTTTAATTCCCTCAATGCCTCCTTGAGCTGGGCGCTTTCGGGATTCTCCAATAGTACGGTCTGGCTGATCTTCGGTGCGTTCATGTTTGCTCTCGGTTATGAAAAGACCGGGCTCGGCCGGCGCATCGCGCTGATGCTGGTAAAAGCGATGGGGCGAAAAACACTGACTCTCGGCTACGCGGTAGTAATTGCCGATGCGATTCTGGCGCCGTTCACTCCTTCCAGTACCGCGCGCAGCGGCGGGACGATTTATCCGGTGATTAAAAATTTGCCGCCGCTCTATGATTCGAAACCCGACGATCCCTCCATGCGGCGTATGGGCTCCTACCTTATGTGGGTGGCGATCGCGGCGACCTGCGTAACCAGCTCGATGTTTCTCACCGCCCTCGCGCCCAACCTGCTCGGAGTCGAGCTGGTGCGTAAGACCGCGCAGATCGAGATCGCGTGGCTTGACTGGTTTAAATACTTCGCTCCGGTGGGCATCCTTCTGCTCGCGGTATTGCCGCTGCTGGTGTACTGGATCTATCCGCCCCAGGTGAAGGAGGGAGCGGAGGTCCAGAGCTGGGCGGCCAAGGAGCTAGAGAAAATGGGGGCGTTCACGAAGCGCGAGATTACCCTGGCAGTTCTGGTCCTGATCGCTCTGGTGATGTGGATCTTTCGCGGCGATGAAGTCAACGCCACCACCGCTGCGCTCATCGTCATCTCATTGATGCTGCTGACCAGCGTGGTGAGCTGGGATGACATCATTAAAAATTCCGCGGCTTGGAACACATTGGCGTGGTTCGCGACCTTGGTCGCGCTTGCCGACGGCCTCACTCGCGTAGGTTTTGTGAAGTGGTTTGCGCAGGCCGTCGCCAGCCAACTGACCGGCACTTCGCCGGCAATCGCGGTCGCGATGCTGCTGCTGATCAACTTTTTCGGCCACTATTTGTTTGCGAGCGTCACGGCCCACGTTACCGCAATGATCCCGGTACTGCTCGCGGTCGCGTCGACGATTCCCGGAGTCAACATGCATACGCTCGCTCTGGGTCTGTGCTTGCAGCTCGGCATCATGGGTATTCTCACTCCTTACGCGAGCGGGCCGAGCCCGGTGTACTACGGCAGCGGGTATCTACCGGCCGCCGACTACTGGCGCCTGGGCGCGATTTTCGGCGCGATCTTCTTCGTTGCGTTTCTCGTCATCGGAGTCCCTTGGATGCTGTTCATCCGCTGATCGCAACCACGGCGAGTCCTGCAAAGAGAGGAGACAATGGTGGCATCGAATCAATTCCGGATGGAGCATGACTTCCTGGGCGATCGCGAAGTGCCGGTGGACGCCTATTATGGCATTCAAACGCTGCGGGGCAGAGACAATTTCCATATCACGGGGATGCCCATCAGCCGGGAGCCCTATTTCGTCAAGGCGTTCGGCTACGTCAAGAAAGCCGCAGCGATGGCAAACCGGGACCTCGGCGTGCTCGACGCCAAGATCGCCGACGCGATCATCCGCGCTTGCGACCGGCTGATCGCGGGCGAGATGTTCGACCAGTTCGTGACCGATTTCATCCAGGGAGGCGCCGGCACGTCGACCAACATGAACGCCAACGAGGTGATCGCCAATCTCGCCCTCGAAATTCTAGGACACAAAAAAGGCGAGTATCAGTACGTCAATCCCAATGACCATGTGAACTTCGGGCAGTCTACGAACGACGTCTATCCGACGGCCTTCCACCTCGGGCTGATCCTCCGGCTCGAGAGCTACATGGAGGCGCTGCGCCAGCTTCAGCAGGCTTTCTTCGCCAAGGCCCGTGAGTTCGACAAGGTGCTCAAGATGGGGCGCACTCACCTGCAGGACGCCGTGCCGATGTCGCTGGGAGCCGAGTTCCACGGCTGGGGTACGACGATCGGCGAAGAGGTTGAACGTATTTCCGATGTGAGGAAGATGCTGCAATGCATCAACCTGGGCGCCACCGCAATCGGCACCACGGTTACCGCGGCGCCTGGTTATCCTGCGCTCGCGACGAAGCATCTTTCCGACATAACTGGCATTAAGTTCGCGCTGGCCGAGGATCTGATCGAGGCGACGTCGGACACCGGCGATTACGTGCTGCTGTCTGGCGTGATCAAGCACACCGCGGCCAAGCTCACCAAGATTTGCAATGACCTTCGCATGCTGGCTTCGGGACCGCGCTGCGGGCTCAACGAGATTAACCTGCCGCAGATGCAACCGGGCTCCTCGATCATGCCAGGCAAGGTAAACCCGGTCATTCCCGAGGTCGTGAACCAAACCAGTTTCCTCGTCATCGGGCTCGACGTCACCGTGACGCTCGCCGCCTCCGCCGGGCAGCTGCAGCTCAATGTCATGGAGCCGGTGATCACCTTCGCGCTTTTCGCTTCGATCGCGACAATGGAGCGCGCGGTGACAAGCCTCAGAATGAATTGCGTCGAGGGCATCACTGCGAACGCTGAGCGCACTCGCGACATGGTGCTCAATTCGCTCGGCATTGTGACCGTGCTCAAACCGTCGCTCGGCTACAAACAGTGCTCCGAGCTCGCTCGCGAAGGCTATGAGACCGGTAAAAGTCTCCACGACATCGTGGTCAAGGAAAGAAAGCTTCTCACTCAGCAGAAATGGGACGAGATCTTTTCGTTCGAAAACCTCATCAACCCGAAGTTTGAGACGTAGGCGCGACCGATGTCACCCGCAATGGTGGTCCGAAGTCGGAAATAGAGCATAAGCCGGATCGTTCGCACAGCCACGTGGGCCCCCTGGATAAGAAAGGTGGCTATGGGAATCAACGGGCTTCTCATTTGTGCTCGACCGTAGTTGGCCCGAGGCGCATACGCGGATTTTCTTCAGCGCTAGCCTGGCCATCGTCCCAATCGCAAGCTTATTGTACGGGCGATCCAATAACCTCGCGAACGGATGAGAGATAGCAAAGCCGAGAACCGCGACAGGAGTCCATCATGATTCAAGTTTCCCTCGCCAGTAGATTTTGCGGAATAATCCCGCTATTCGCGGCAGCGCTCCTCGCTGGCTGCACACCTTTATATTTGTCGGATACACACACCACGTCTACGCCGAGGTCACAGCTTTTCGATGTCGCCGAACTGGCGCGTGAGCCGGTGGCGACACTTGGCCTTCTCACGCCGGCCGGTCTCCAGGGCTTCAACCCGCCTCTCTCCCACGCCCTCATCGCGGCGCTCTCCGAAGCGTCCCCGCCCATCCGGGGAATTGCGGCCCACGAGACAGTCAACATGCTCAACGAACAAGGGCTGGCTGTGGAGTACGGCACTCTGATTGCGGGGTTTGGTCGCGGCGGCATCCTGGAGAGCAAGCCGCTACAGCGGATCGGATCGGCACTTTCCTCCCGCTATGTGCTCCTACCAGGGCTCGCGGAATTCAATCAAGTAATAATCGACCGGCTTTCGATCTATGGCTGGAACTTTATCCAGAGCCGGGTCACTACCTTGAGGCTGTGGCTGCAGCTCTGGGACACGCAGACTGGAAAGATTCTCTGGGAGTCAGCTGGGGAAGTCACCGTGGCAACCAAGCTCCTAAGGTCGGAGCAGACCGTTCCCCTTGACGCTATCGCGCAGAAGCTGTGGCTGCGCATGATCCAAGATAACTTGCTGGAAGGGAAACCTGAATCGCGATTTCTTTTCAGCAATTGAAAGAAAGGAGATTAGATGAATATGCATGCTATAGACTACCTGGTGCATTTCTCGAACATCCTGATGCTCCTATCATACTCGGTGCGGGACATTTTGTGGCTGCGCTGGTTCGCGGTCGGCGCCGCACTCACCAACATCCCGTACTTCCTCCTTCAGGGTACCGTGCTCTGGCCGCCGATCCTATGGGCAGCCGTGTTCACGACCATCAATCTGTATCAAATCGCGCGCCTCTATCTCGAGCGACGTCCGGTAGTGCTTTCTCAGGACGAACAGAAGCTCTATGACCTGGGGTTTCGTTCGCTTCGTCCTCGCGAGTTCGTTTCACTGTCGCTCGTGGGCGAATGGAAGAGCGCCGAGGCCGGGGAGAGGGTCATGGCCGAAGGGGAGCCGGTGTCGTGCCTCTGCATCCCGATCACCGGAAGCGCGGACGTCCGCAGGCGGGGCGAGCGCATCGGGGCGGTGAGACCGGGAAATATCATCGGCACCGCGCTGGCTCTCACGGGCGAACCATCACCCGTGGAAGTGACCTTCGCCGAGTCCGCACGTTACATGCGCTGGTCGCTTCCGAGCCTGCGCAGCTTCATGGACAAGCGGCCGGACCTGCGCGTCACTTTGCAAGGTCTCGTGAACCGCGACCTGGCCGGAAAACTGGAACGACTGATGTCGTGAAACAACATAACGGTGGTCGAGGAAGGGAGTAGAAATTGAACCGAAAGACGAACGTGAAAAAGAGCATCCTGAAAATCCTCGGTTTTATCGCTTGCGCAGCCGCATCGAGCGCGAACATCGGGCGAGCGGCTGATCCTTCGACTGCGCTCAGGACAGGCGCGGTTCCTGCGTGGAACGATGGCGGGCCGGCGCCAAAGCTCATCTTACAGATTACCGTCGATCAACTGCGCGGCGACCTGCCCGGGCGATACCTCGACCGCATGGGGGATGGCGGCTTCCGCTACCTCATGCAGCATGGAATCTGGTACGCGAACGCCCATCACGCCCACGCCAACACCGAAACGGTAGTGGGACACACCACGCTCGCCACGGGTGCACATCCCGCGGCGCACGGCATGGTGGCCAACGTTTGGCTGGACCGCAAAACCGGCAAGCTCGCCTACAACGTCGAGGACAACCGTTACCGGATCCTGACTGCCGGAGCGGGCGTGGACAAGAGAGCTGAGATCGATCCAACTCAGAGACTCGCGGCGACCGACGGCCGCTCACCTGCGGCGATCCTGGTCTCGACGTTCAGCGACGAGCTGGCGATTCACTACGGCGGGCGATCCAAAATCTTCGGTGTGTCGGTCAAGGACCGCGGCGCGGTGCCGCTGGCCGGCCACGCGGGCAAGGCTTTCTGGTTCTCCAAAAAAACCGGCGAGTTCGTTTCCAGCACCTTTTACTACGACCGTTACCCGGCATGGGTAGACGAGTGGAACAAGAAGAGGACGGCGTTCCAATACAGCGGCAAATCGTGGACGCTGCTCAATGACAAATCCACTTATCTGTTCGGGGCCGCGGATGACAAACCGTGGGAAGCCGACTTCGCCGGCTATGGACGCGTGTTCCCGCATCCCTTCGGCACGGCGGACAGCAAGTATTACACCACCCTGCTGACGATCAGTCCGGTCGGCGATGAACTCACATTCGATTTCGCCAAGACTTTGATCGAGAGCGAACAGCTCGGCAAGCACGGCGTTCCGGACTACTTGTCGATTAGCTTTTCATCCACCGACTACATCGGGCACCTATTCGGGCCTTCCAGCCTCGAAATGGAAGACAACCTGCTGCGGCTGGACCGTATGTTGGCGGATCTGTTTGCTTATATAGACCGCCAGGTTGGCCTGAAAAACACACTGATCGTGCTGGCGGCTGATCACGGCTCCCCCGAAGCACCGGGCTACCTCAACGAGCTTGGAATCGAAGCTCGATACGTCAAGCCCGAAAACTGGGACCAAGAGCCGGCCATCGCCGCGTTGAAAAAGAGATTCGGCATCGGCAAGGAACTCATTAAGACCTATGAGCATCCTTATGTCTATCTCAACTACGACGTGATCCGGGACAAGCGGCTCAACCAGACGGAGGTGGAACATGCCGTCGCGGCGGAGCTGATGAAGCTCGACGGCATCGCGCTCGCTATCTCCAGCACCGCGTTGCGCGAAAACACCCTGCCGTCGACGCCGCTAATCGATACGATCCTGCGCAACTACAGCCCGGAGCGTTCCGGCGATATCTTCATCGTATTCGAGCCCCACTCTTTTCTGAAGGAAGCCGACGGTCTGCCGGCGGCGGTGACCCACGGCTCGCCGTGGCGTTACGATACCTACGTGCCGGTCGTCTTCGCCGGCGGCAGCCTGACCGCAAGGCGCATTTACAGGGAAATCCAGACCGTTGACGTCGCGCCGACCTTGGCCGCCGTCGTCGGCGTCAAACCGCCGTCCGGCGCGCGTGGTGCGCCGCTGGTCGAAGTTTTAGAGAGCGGTCCACCCGCGCATCATGCGTCGTCGACAGGAAGCAAGCCGTGAAAATTAACTGGCTTCTCGTCTTTGTTCCCATAGTGGTCGCCCTCGAGCACGCGGTGCCGCAGGCCCACACATGGATTTTTTTTGCGGCGTGTGTGGCCATTATCCCAATCGCTTCGCTCATTGTAGCGGCGACGGAGCATATCGCCTCACGGACGGGTGATGCCGTCGGCGGACTGCTTAACGCGACCTTCGGCAACGCCCCTGAACTGATCATCGCGGTGGTTGCCCTAAAAGCCGGGCTGTTCGACATGGTGCGGGCTTCGCTCATCGGCGCGATTCTGGCGAATCTTCTGCTGGCTCTGGGAGTCGCCTTTTTCCTCGGCGGAGTGCGTTACCACAACCAGGAATACAACTCTGGCGCCACGCGGCTCTACAGTACGATGATGCTCATCGCCGTTATCAGCTTAGTGGTGCCGAGTGCATTCAGCCGCTTCTTCTCGTCAGAAGCCACGATGCGCCAGGAGCAACTTCTTAACTTGGGCATGGCGTTCGTCCTCTTGATCGCCTATGGGCTATACCTACTGTTCATGCTCAAGACTCACCCCGAATCCTTCTCCGCCGTCGGCAGCCAAGAAGATCACCATGACGAGGGCCAGCAATGGGGATTACCAAGGGCGGTCGGAAGCCTGGTGGTCGCCTCGGTTTTGGCGGCGTGGATGAGCGAGATTTTGGTCGGCGCCGCCGAGGGGACTGGTAAGGCGCTGGGTATGTCGCAGACTTTCATAGGCATCGTTTTTCTGGCTATTGTCGGCGGCGCCGCCGAGAGTGGATCGGCGATCGCCATGGCGCGGAAAAACAAGCTGGATCTTACGGTAGGCATCGCCCTCGGCAGTAGCATCCAGATCGCGCTCTTTGTCGCCCCTGCTCTGGTGCTGCTGAGTTATGCGGTGGCTCCGCAGCCCCTTGAGCTTTCCTTCGGCAGGGCGGAGCTTGGCTCGATGTTCCTCGCCGTTTTGATTGGCGCGATGGTGTCGGGGGACGGGCGATCGAACTGGTATAAGGGCGTGCAACTGATCACGGTGTACGTCATTATGGGCTTCCTGTTCTACTTCATGCCGGAGGCGTCGGCGCGATGACCGATACCGCCGTTGTCGGAACAAGCGGCCTGCGTGAGCTGGGGCGCGCTTACTTGCGCCGACGCTATGCGATTCTTTTCTATACGCTCCTTCTTACTATGGTGGCTGTGCCGCTGGTCGCCGCATTCGAGCTTAGTGGCGCTCTCATTGAGTTCTTTCTGGCCGCGAGCTTGCTTGCCGGAGTGATGCCCGTCAGCACCGCCAAAGGGCGCCGGATTCTGTTGACTATTACGGTCGCGGTTTGGCTGGCGCGTCCGGCGACTGCCTGGTTCGATCAGCGGGCCTTATCGGCCACGACACTCGGCTTTTGGACGCTGATCGCGATGTTCGCAGCGGCAGGCGCTTTGCGTTTTTCGATGCGTGCAACGCGGATTGACGCGGAACATCTACACGCCGCGCTCAGCGCCTATTTGCTTGCGGGAATTTTCTTCGGCATCTTGTATTGGGTGCTTGAGCAAATCGTTCCCCGCACCTTCACCGCTTCCGGAGATTTCTCGCGCATGAGCGCGATCTACTTTAGCTTCGTTACGCTGGCAACGCTCGGCTACGGCGACATCGTGCCGCGCACAGATGTGGCGCGCGGCCTGGCAATCGTCGAAGGGGTCGGCGGACAGCTCTTTTTGGCGGTGCTGGTTGCGCGCCTGGTGAGCCTGTATTCGAAGGAGCCGCCGAATTGACTCGCACTCGCAGCGCGACGGTGTTTCCAGGAACAAGAGCGCCCGAAGAAGGAGTCATGAGCGATGAACCAAGAAAAGACAGACGCACTGGTGTTTTTCGGGGCCACCGGCGACCTCGCTCATAAGAAGATATTTCCCGCTCTTCAAGCGCTGGCCAAGCGCGGCAATCTCGACATGCCGGTGATCGGCGCTGCCAAAGCCGGCTGGACTCCCGATCAACTAAAGCAGCGCGCTAGGGACAGCGTCGAGAATTACGGGGGCCTCGATCCGGAGGCTTTTGCCCAACTCAGCCGTTGCTTGCGCTACATTGACGGCGACTATGGCGATCCGGCGACCTTTCAACGGCTGCGCCGGGAACTGGGCGACGCAAAGCATCCGCTGCACTATCTCGCCATCCCGCCGAGTCTCTTTGAGACCGTCATTCACCAGCTCGGCGAGTCAGGTTGCGCCAAGGGCGCGCGCGTCGTCATTGAGAAGCCTTTCGGTCGCGACCTTGCCACAGCTCAGACGCTGAACGCCGTGGTACACAGCAGTTTCAGCGAAGAAAATGTATTTCGTATCGATCACTACCTCGGCAAGAACACGGTTCAAAACCTGCTGTTCTTCCGCTTTGCCAATTCCTTTCTCGAGCCCTTGTGGAATCGGCAGTTCGTCGAAAGCGTGCAGATCACGATGGCGGAAAATTTTGGCGTCGAGGGCCGCGGTAAATTTTACGATCAAACAGGGGCGCTACGCGACGTCGTGCAGAACCACTTATTGCAAGTCCTGTCGAACATCG
>Ga0209375_1002897_pt1 | contig 12072 bp, 11 predicted proteins | sample GraSoiAngelo_131_FD_185888 | JGI IMG/M metagenome (GOLD analysis project Ga0209375, IMG submission 185888) | Grasslands soil microbial communities from the Angelo Coastal Reserve, California, USA - 14_0929_02_30cm (SPAdes) (version 2) | ecosystem: Environmental > Terrestrial > Soil > Grasslands ... | reverse complement strand
GGCGCTCTACGACGACCAGATGCGCGTCCAGCACGTGGACTTCTCGGGCGCGCCCGGTCTGCCGCCGCAGATGTCCGATCAAATCACCGGCAGTCTCAAGAACCTCGCCTTCCCCTTCCCGGACCACCCCGTCGGCGCGGGAGATTCCTGGGATGTCCAGATGGAGCTGCCGATGGGCAACATTCCCGGGGCGGGCCCGATACGGACCTCGACCAAGGTGACGGTCAAGGAGATCCAGGTGGCGGGCGCGGACACCAGCGTGCTCCTCAGTGTCGTCACGTCGTTCCCGAAAGACGCCGTCACCGTCCCCGCTCAGGGCCAGACGGTCGAGCTGCGGTTCACCGGGACGATGACCGGCGAGCAGCTGTTCTCGCTGCGCCGGGGGGCGGCGGTGCACACGACTATGGGCGGCACGATGCACATCGAGATGAAAAGCGGGGCGTTGGGCGGCCAGACGATGGCGATGAGCATGGAGCAGCAGGCGACGATGAAAATGACGGAGCAGTGAGGCGTATCGGAGGCCCGTGAGACTCGCCCACCTCGCCGACCTGCATCTCGGGTTCCGGCAGTTCGACCGGCAGACGGCGCGTGGGGGCAACCAACGCGAAGCGGACGTCGCCGAAGCGTTTCGGCGCGCGGTGGATGACCTGCTCGCGCAGCGGCCGGAGCTCATCGTGGTGGCGGGCGACGTCTTTCACTCCGTCCGCCCCACCAACCCGGCGATCCTCTTCCTCTTCCAGCAGCTGCAGCGGCTGCGGGTGGGGCTGCCGGAGACGCCGATCGTGCTCGTCGCAGGCACGCACGACACGCCGCGGTCGCTCGAGACCGGGACGATCCTCAAGTTGTACGAAGCCCTCGGCGTCGAGGCGGTCGTCGACGCGCCCCGGCGCCTCGTCTTCCCCAAGCTGGACTGCGCCGTGCTCGCCGTCCCCCACCAGGCGCTGGCCGCCGGCGAGCGGCCGGCGCTGCGCCCGCAGAGCGGCGCGACGCTCAACGTGCTGGTCGCGCACTGCGACGTCGACCGGGTCGTGAGCCGCCAGGATCGGACGCCGCTCGCCTTCGGGGGCGCGCAGGTCACCAAGCAGGAGCTCGCGCCGGCGCAGTGGGACTACATCGCCCTCGGCCACTACCACCTCGCCCATCAGGTCGCCGCGAACGCCTGGTACAGCGGCAGCCTGGACTACGTGACCACCACGCCGTGGCTGGAGCTGGCGTACGAGCGGGAGGAGAAGCGGACCGGCAAGGGTAAGGGGTACCTGCTGGTCGACCTGCCGGCCGCGCGCGTCAGCTTCCGGCCCATCGCGGCGGTGCGGCAGCTCGTGGACCTGCCGCCCGTCCAGGGCGAGGGGCTCACTGCCGCCGAGGTGGACGCCCTGATCGCCGAGCGGGTGGCCAAGGCCAAGCCGGCGATCGACGACCAGGTCGTCCGGCTGGTGGTGTGGGACGTGTCGCGCGCCACCCAGCGCGACCTCGACCACGCGGCGATCCGCGCGTGCAAATCGCGGGCGCTGAGCTTCCAGCTCGATGTGCGCCGCCCGGCGGAGCAGCGCAGCGAAGCCTCGGGGGCCCCCGGCCGGCGCCTGACGCTCCCCGAGACGGTGCGGCAGTTCCTTACGCACCGGCCGCTCGACGCGGACCTGGAGCGCGACGACTTCGTCGGGCTTGGCACGCGGTACGTCGAGCAGGCCGACGGCGACGCCGAAGGGGCGGGCTGATGCGGCTCCACCGCCTCCGGCTCGTGAATTTCCGCCAGCACGCCGACACCGAGATCGCGTTCGGGCCGGGGATCACGGGGATTGTCGGGCCCAACGGCTCGGGGAAGACGACGCTGCTCGAGGCGATGGCGTGGGCGATCTACGGTGGGCAGGCGGCCCGCGGCGACAAGGAATCGGTGCGCAACCTGCGGGCGAGGCCGCGCTCCAGCGTGCGGGTGGAGCTGGAAATCGGCGTGGGGGCGCACGAGTACCGCGTGGCGCGCTCGCTTCACGACGCCGAGCTGTATCAGGACGGAGTCCTCGTGGCCAACGCGCTGAAGACCGTGACCGAGAAACTCGAGCGCGCGCTGGGGATGTCGCACGACGAGTTCTTCAACACGTACTTCACCGGCCAGAAGGAGCTGGCGGTGATGTCCGCCCTGAAGCCGGTGGACCGGCGCAAGTTCCTGGCCCGGGTCCTCGGCTACGAGCGGCTCGAGATCGCGCAGGTGCGCGTGCGTGAGCGGCGCAACGCGCTGGCCGCCGAGCTCCAGGGGCTGGAGGCGGGGTTGCCCGATCCGGCGGAGTTGGTGGCGCATCGCGAGGCGGCGCAGCAACGGCTCGCGGCGGCGCGGAAGGCCTCGCGCGAGGTGGAGGCCGGGCGCAAGGCCGCGCAGGGCGCGCTGGCCAAGGAGCAGCCCCACTGGCAGGCATGGGAGGCGCGGCGCGACCGCACCCTGTCGCTCGACGGCGAGCGGCGCATCGCCGAGCAGGCGGTCACGGCCGCGCGGCAGGAGTTCCAACGGCTCGACAAGGAGATGGCCGAAGCGCTGGCGGCGCGCGAGTCGCTGAAACGGCTCGAGCCCGAGCTCGTGCCGATTCAGGCGCTGCAGCAAGAGCGGGACGGTCTGGAAGCGCTGCAGCGCGAAGAGGCGGCGCGTCGCGAGGAGCTGGCGAAGCTCGAGGAGTTGCGCCGGGCGATCGCTGGGCTCGAGCGCCGGCTCGGGGAGCTGGGGGAGCCGGGGGAGCGGCTGGCGCAGGCCGAGGCGGAGGTCATCGCGATCGAGACGCGGCTGGCCCGTGCCGAGGCCGCCATTGAGACCGAGCGCACCACCTGGGTGCGCGACCGCCAGGACGCCGAGACCAAGCGGCTCGCCTTGCGGGAGCACTACAAGGAGGTCAAGGAGCAGCGCGACCGGATCGTGAAGCTCGGGCCCAAGGGCGCCTGCCCGACGTGCCAGCGGCCGCTCGGCGACGAGTACGAGGCGGTGCTGGGCTTGCTCGACCGGCAGCTCGAGGACATCACGATCAACGGCAACTTCTTCAAGCAGCGGGTGGAGCAGCTCGCGGAGTCGCCGGCCACGCTGAACGCGGCGGAAGAGGCGCGCGACGCGGTGCAGGCGGAACTGGGAGCGGCGACGGGCCGCGTGGGCGAGCTGAAGGCGCAGGCCACCGAGCGCGGCCGTGCGCAGGCCGAGCTGGTCGCCGCGCGGCGGCGCGCGGCGGAGCTGGAGAAGCGGGTGCAGGCCCGCCGCACCGGCTACGACGCGGCGCGACACGAGGCGCTGCGGGCCGAGCTGACGCGGCTGGAGCCGGTGCGGCTCGAAGCGAAAGGGCTGGAGACGCGCGCCGAGCGGGCGGAGACGCTCGTGAAAGACGCCGAGGTGGCCGAGCGGACGCTGACGGTGAAGGAAGCTCAGGTGAAGGACCTCCTCGCCGCGATCCAGGCGGAGGGCTTCACAGAAGCCGAATTCAAGAAGGCCAAGGAGCGGCACGACCGGGCGCAGCTGGCGTTGCACGAGGCGCAGCTCAAGGTCGTCGAGGCGCGCGGGGACCTGGTGCGCGGCGAGGAGGACCTGCGCGAGGCCGAGCGCCGCGAGGCGGAGCGGACGGCGCGCGAGCGGGAGATCGCTGCGCTCAAGGCCCAGCATCGCCTGCACAACGAGCTGGACCGGGCGTTCAGCGACCTCCGCGGCGAGCTGAACGCGGCGATGCGGCCCGAGATCGCGGAGCTGGCCTCCGGCTTCCTCGCGGACCTGACCGACGGGCGCTACGACGAGGTGGACCTGAGCGAGGACTACGAGGTGACGGTGCTCGACGACGGCGTCCCCAAGCCGGTGATCTCCGGCGGGGAGGAGGACATCGCCAACCTGGTGCTGCGGCTCGCGATCTCGCAGATGATCGCGGAGCGGGCGGGCCAGCCGCTGTCGCTGCTGGTGCTCGATGAGATCTTCGGGTCCCTCGACGAGGGCCGCCGCCAGCACGTCCTGGCGCTGCTGCGCCGGTTGGGGGACCGCTTCCCGCAGGTCGTACTGATTACCCACATCGAGCAGGTGCGCGACGGGCTCGACCGCGTGATCCGTGTGGAGTACGACGCGGGACGGGGGACGAGCGTGGTCCGCGACGACACCGCGACGCTGGGTGCGGGCGAAGGAGGAGCCGATGCGGGCGTGGCTGCCTGAGCGCCGGCTCGACGGGCCCGTGCGCGCCACCGAGGCGGACATCGAGGCCCTGAACCGCGTCTTCGCCGATGCGTTCACCGACCGCTACCGCCGCGACGGGCTCGTGGGCGTGCGCGTGCCCTACCTGAACCCGCAGGTCTGGCGCTACGCCCTGCTCGATGCGGGCGACGGCGCCATGCTGTGGCGCGACGAGAGCGGTAAGGTCGCCGCATTCAACATCGCCCACCGCTCCGGACGCGAGGGGTGGATGGGGCCGCTCGCCGTGCGCCCGGACCGCCAGGCGGCCGGGGCGGGGAAGACTGTCGTCCAGACGGCGGTGGACTGGCTGGTCGAGCAGGGGGTCGGGACCCTGGGACTCGAGACGATGCCGCGCACGGTGGACAACATCGGGTTCTACTCGCGTCTGGGATTCACGCCCGGCCGCCTCACCGTCACGATGACCAACGACATCACCACGCGCGGCCACCGCGCGCCACTCCTGTGGTCCCAGCGTCCCCCCGCGCAGCGGGACGCGGCGCTCGCCGCCGCCCGCGATCTCGTGGACGCGCTCGCGCCCGGCACCGACTACACGCGCGAACTCGAGCTCACCGTCGAGCTCGGCCTCGGTGATACCGCGCTGGTCGAGGGGAAGGGCGGCCTCGAGGCGTTCGTGCTGTGGCATTCGGTGCCCCTGGCCGAAGGGCGGGGACCGGACGAGGTCCGCATCTTGAAGCTCGTCGCGCGCGACGAGCGCGCCTTCACCGCCGCCGTCGCGGCCGCCGAGGCGGCGGCCGCCCGCGCCGGCATCCGCCGCGTGTCGTTCCGCTGCCAGACCAACTACGAGGACGCCTACCGGCGGCTCATCGAGCGCGGCTATCGGGTCCGTTGGACCGATTTGCGGATGACGCTCGAGGGGTACGCCGAGCGCGCTCCCGACCGCGGGGTGGTGCTCTCCAACTGGGAGATATGACCGCCGGACTCGTCATTTTCGCGGTCACCTATCTTCTCATCGCCGTCCAGCGGCTCCCGTTCGTCCATCTGAACCGGCCGGCGGCGAGCCTGCTCGGCGCGGTGGCGATGGTCGTCGGCGGCGTGCTCTCCCTCCAGGACGCGTACGCGGCCATCGATTTCGACGTGCTCGTGTTCCTCCTCGGCCTCATGCTGATCGTCGGGTATCTCGAGGTTGGGAAGTTCTTCGAATGGGCCGCCGAGTGGGTGCTGCGGCGCGCCCGCACGCCCGACCGCCTGCTCCTCGGCGTCGTAGTGGGCGGCGGGCTGTTGTCGGCGTTCTTCGTGAACGACACGATCTGTCTGGTGGTCACGCCGGTCCTGCTCGCGGCGCTGGGTCCGCTGCGCGTGCGGCCGACGCCGTACCTCATCGCCCTCGCGATGGGCGCCAACGTCGGGTCCGTCCTCTCGATCACCGGGAACCCGCAGAACATGCTGGTGGGAATCTGGAGCGGCACGACCTTCGGTGGGTTTCTCACGCACATGCTGCCGGTGGCGGCGGGGGGGCTCGCCCTCACCTACGCCTATCTGCGCTGGAGCTTCCGCGCGGAGCTTGGCGAGCCGTTCCGGGAGCGCCTCGAGACCGTGCCGGTGGCCGTGGACCGGCCGCTCGTGATGAAGGGGGTGCTGGTGTTCGGCGCGGCGTGTGTGGCGTGGCTGGCCGGCGGGTCGCTGCCGCTCGTGGCTATCAGCGCGGGGGCGCTGATGGTGGCGGTGGCGCAGCGCGATCCTGCCTATGCGATCGATCGCGTCGAGTGGTCGCTGCTCCTCTTCTTCGCGTCGCTGTTCGTGGTGATGCGCGGGCTGGAGCGCACGGGGGCAGTAGCGTGGATCGATGCACGCGGCTTGGCACTGGTGCAGGGCGGCGGCACGCCGATGGCGGCCATCGCCGTCAGCGGCGTCATGACGGTGTTGTCCAACCTGATCTCCAACGTCCCCGCGGTGCTGTTGTGGCGGACCACGGTGCCGCGGCTCTCCCACCCGGATCTGATGTGGCGCGTTGTGGCGATGAGCGCGACGTTCGCGGGGAACCTGCTGCTCATCGGCTCGATGGCCAACCTGATCGTCGCTGAGCGCGCGGAAGCGCGGGGGGTGCGAATCGGATTCGCCGAGTACGCGCGGGTCGGCATCCCCGTCACTTTCCTCACCCTGCTCTGGGGGGTCGCCGTTCTCATCGTGATGGGCTAACGCGCCGGGCTGGAGCGCAGGGACTGGTCGGTCGTACCCGTGACGTACACGACGGGCGAGAGCCCGACCACCTCGATGGCGTGCAGGGTCCCGGCGGGAAGGTCGAGGCGATCACCCGGGCCCAGGTCGAACGTCTCGCGGCCGACCGTCACCCGCACGAATCCCGAGAGCACCCAGCGCGATTCGGGGAACGGGTGGGCGTGCTCGGGCGTCCGGCTGTTGGCGACGTCGGACCACCAGGCGGTGACCATGCCCTCGGCTTGAAGGGCGCGGCGCAACGTGCTGAGTTGCAGCGGCCCGAGAGCGGGGTCCCAGTGCTTGACTGCCGGCATCGGGGCTAGTGTACGGACCGGGGTGGGCGGCCGCCAGTCACGACCGGAACCTCGGCGCCCCCAGCATCACGCGGCGCGCGAACAACACGACCGCCGCCACGTAGAACAGGTGCACCCACCCCGCGGGCACCGCCACCACGAACGCCAGCACCACCCAAAGCACCAGCGAAATGATCCCGAACAGCACGGTCAGATTCATGATTCCCCCTCTCGACGTCTCTGCTTGACGTCTGCGCTTGACGTCGTAATTTGAGTCCAGGGACGGAGAGCATAATTATTGAGCCAACAGGCTCGATCGTGGGCCCGGATACTGGGGCGGAAGTCAGGCCCCCTCGTGGGGAAGACCGAAGTCACGGTGAGGGACCAAGCGTACGACACGGGCTTCAATAATCCTCTCCGTTCCTGTTGCGCCCGACCGGCCGGCCGCGTCTACGACGTGATCCGGCCGATCGTGTTTCTGGGACGCCGGATGGTCTCCCAGAACAGTTTCGGCGCCAGCAGCGGTCTTCCTCCCACCACGTAGCCCACCACCAGGATCACCATCCACAGCCCGTAGGCCACCGCTACCTCCTCGCGCAGCGACGGCCGCAGGAATTGCACCAGCCACAGCACGAAGATGATCGTGGCATCGAGCCACTCGAACTCCATCTTGAAGAGCAGCAGCATCGCGAGCCCGGTCTGGAGCAGGGTGAGCAGGATCTCGAGCTGCTGCGCGTCGTCGAAGTGGAAATCGCTCCACGCGCCGAAATGCCGCAGGTGCGAGTAGCCGTACACCAGCGGGATCATCGCCGCGAGCACCGTCCACTGGTTGATGTTGCTGGACACCAGGTTCATGAGCGCCATCGGCGCGTGGGTGACGCGCCGCGCCCAGTAGAACGCCGAGACTTTCTCGGGGAACTCGGAAAGAAACGGCGCCACCCACTGCACCAGCACGAACTGGCTCACCCCAACGACCCCGGCCACGGCGAGCATCGACTCGAGGAAGGGGTGGGCCGTCACGTACAGCAGCGCGCCCCCGACGGTGAACAGGCCGATGATCGCCGCCGGGCGCCGCCACCCGCGTTGACGGTACGCCCAGCGGGAGACGGCCGGCGCGGAGCTCACCTTCTCCGCGTCGTGTGGCGGGTTCTTGAACAGCACCCGGAGGTACGCCACGTACAACGCGATCAGCACCACCGCGTCCACCCACCCGAAGCTGCGCTTGGCGAGAATGACCAGGAAGTAGAGCAGCGGCGGGATGAGCCCGATCACTTCGACGGCGTGCTCCCTGTCGAGCTTGATCGCCGGCAGCCGCTCGCGGGCGGTCTTGCGGCCCGAGACGGCGAACACGAAGTAAATCATCGGCCAGCCGAGGCCCAGCAACAGGCGGATGGCGCCGGTCAAGTTCGCGATGGCCAGGTGGGCGCGCGCCGGATCCTTGCCCGCCTCCCAGGCGATCACCGCCTCGACGGCGAACTCGGGGAGCGTCTGCAGCCACGCCAGCAGGGCGAGCGCCAGGCCCTGGGAGATCAGGAACTGCGCGGCTTCCGCGCCCCAGGCAACGAGGAACGCGGAGACGAGGATGCTGGGGAAGGTCCACAGGGCCGAGAGCGCGGAGGCTCCCGCCTGGGACACGGCCGCGAGTACCTTTAGCAGTCGCACGGAGGAGCCCAATCTAGCCATGCCGCGCTGCGTCGTCACCCGTCGCGTGCACTTCAACGCCGCCCACCGGCTCGGCAACCCGCGGTGGAGCGAGGACGAGAACGCCCGCGTGTTCGGAGTGTGCAACAACCCCAACTTCCACGGGCACAACTACGACCTCGAGGTCTCCGTCGACGGCGAGATCGACCCCGCGACCGGCTATGTCATGGACATCCAGCGCCTCAAGGAGATCGTCACCGAGTGCCTGGTGCGGCACCTGGATCACAAGAACCTGAATCTCGACGTCGCGTGGTTCCGCGACCTCAACCCCACGGCAGAGAACATCGCGGTGGTGTGCTGGCGGGTGCTGGAGCCGGCCGTCAAACCGGCCCGACTCGCCCACATCCGGCTGTGGGAGACGGAGCGTAATTACGTGGACTACGACGGGGCGTGACTGATGGGACGCGATGAGATGAAATCGGCGAGCCTGCACAGCTTCCACGAGGAGCAGGTGCCGCCCACCGACCCCTTCCAGCCGCTGGTGCGCGGGATGCTCGAGCAGCTGGGCGAGGACCCCGAACGCGAGGGGCTGCGGGAGACGCCCGCGCGCGTCGAAGCGTCGCTCAAATGGCTGACCCGCGGCTACCAGATGGCGGTCGAGGACGTGATCGGCGACGCGATCTTCACCGAGAAGCACGAGAGCATGATCTGCGTGCGCGATATCGAGATCTACTCCCTGTGCGAGCACCACCTGCTGCCGTTCTTCGGCAAGGCGCACGTGGCGTACCTGCCTAACGGCAAGATCGTGGGGCTGTCCAAGATCCCGCGGGTCGTGGAAGTGTTCGCGCGCCGGCTCCAGGTGCAGGAGCGTCTGACCGACCAGATCGCCGACGCGTTGTGCCGGGTGTTGAAGCCCCTCGGCGTCGGCGTCGTGATCGAAGCCTACCACCTGTGCATGATGATGCGCGGGGTGGAGAAGCAGAACTCCAAGACGGTCACGAGCGCCTTGCGCGGCGCGTTCCGCGACGACGGCAAGACGCGCGACGAATTCCTGCGCCTGGTGCACGGCGGCCGCTGGCTCGAGTGACGCTCGCGGTCGTCACCGGCGCCTCGCGCGGCATCGGCCTCGCGGTGGCCGACGAGTTGCGGGCGGCGGGCTTCCACGTCGTGCGCCTCGCCCGCTCGCTCACCGACGGCTCGGCGGACCGCCAGACCGATCTCCGCTGTGACGTGAGCGACCCGACCCAGGTCGAGCGCGCCGTAACCCGGGTGCGCGGCGAGCTCGGCGTCCCGGACGTGGTCGTCAACAACGCCGGGACGTTCTTCATCAAGCGGCTCGAGGAGACGTCCCCCAAGGACTTCTCCGAGCTGATCGCGGCGAACCTCACCGGCCCGTTTCTCGTGGCTCGCGGGTTCGTCCCGGCGATGGTGGAGCGCGGCAGCGGGCACCTCGTGACGATCGGCTCGATCTCGGACCACGTCGCCTTCTCGGGTTCGACCGCCTATGCGGCCAGTAAGTTCGGCGTGCGCGGCATGCACGAGGTGATCCGGGTGGAGACGACGAAGTCGGGGGTGCGCACGACGCTGGTGTCGTCCGGTCCCGTGGACACCGACATCTGGGACGCGGTCGATCCCGACTCCAAGCCCGGGTTCACCAAGCGCAAGGACATGCTGCGGGCCGAGGATGTCGCGGAGGCGGTGCTCTGGGCGGTGACGCGGCCGCCGAAGGTCGATGTGACGGAGATTCGGTTGGTGCCGACGGTCTACTCACCGAGAGGATGAGAGAGATGACGTATGGCCGTATCGGCCGTATGGCCGTATGGGCCGTATGCACGGCAGCGCCGCTTGCGGCGCAGACCATTCCGCCGCTGCCCGACAGCTCCGGCTGGGGTGTTCATGTGCTGGCCTTGGCGCGTGGACCGGACAGCGCGATCTGGGTGGGCACCTACGGGCAGGGCATCTTCGTGCTGCGGCTGGGAACGGGCAACTGGCAACAGCTCCGTCATGCCAACGATACCTCGGCTCACAGCATCTCCTGGGATTTCGTGCACGCGTTCGGGTTCGGGCCGCGGGGGCAGATCTGGTACGGGACGGTCGGCAACGGCTGGGGGCTGTCGTCCGACGGCGGCAAGACGTGGCGGAACTGGGAGTTTCGCGAGTTGGGCCCTGAGTGGCAGTACGTGGCGCCGAACGGAATCTTCACGTTGGGTGACACGACGTACATCTCGACTGCGGACGGGGTCAAGGTCACCAGCGACGACGGCAAGACATGGGCGGTGATCACGGACTCGGCGGGGGCGACGACGGCGAAGGATCCGGTGATGGGGCGGATCCAGAACCAGTACACGTACGGGATTCTCAAGCTGGCGAGCGGCAAGCTCGTGGTGAGTTATCTGCGCGGAGACGCTATCTCGGTGGATGGCGGCCGCTCGTGGCAACACACCGCCCTGCCGAGCAAATCGGATTCCGCCCACCTCGCGCGCGAGCCCGCCTTCACGCGCGAATTCCACGCGTGGCACATGACGATCACCCTCTGTGGTGCTCCTGAGGTCCGCGTCGAGACGGCCTTTCTCGACCCCATCGTCCTCGGCTCTGTCGTGGGAACGGCTTGGGGGTTGTTGCCAAGGTGGACTCCGGACAGCGTCCCGTGTCTCTCTCCGCCGTGGGCCGGCTCCGTTCCTCCCCTCACAGCGCTGCCAAGACCCTCGCGCCACACCTGGTTCCGCCGCCCCATCGCGCTCACGGACCAATCGTTCATCGACCAGACCTACCGCTTCGGCTCGACTATGGGCGGCAACTTCCAGCCGCACCAGGGTGTCGAGTTCAACAACCCCGACGGCACGCCGGTGCGCGCTATCGGAGGCGGCGTGGTGATCTATTCGGGTCCGGCCGAGGCCGGGGCCAATACCATCGCGATCCGTCACGACCGAAAACTGACGACCGACAACCGACACCTGTTTCTCTTCTCGGTCTACTACCACAACACGCGGTTGCTGAAGCAGGTCGGCGACCGCGTCCGCGCCGGCGAAATCATCGCCTTGGTCGGCAACACCGGCCGCGCGACGAACGATCACCTGCACCTCGAGGTACACGCCGCCCCCACGACCGACTCGAGCAAGATCGTCGACCCCGACGTTCGCTATCCGCCCTTCAATACCAACCCCGAGCTGTGGATCGCCCCGCTCCCCGGCACCGGGCTCGTTGCCGGGCAAGTGTGGGACTCCCAAGGCCGGCCCGTCCCCCAGGCGCATATCTACGGGCTCGTGAAGCAGGAGCCGGAGGAGACTCCGTTCTCGTTCATCGAGACCTATGGGCCGCGCAATCACGCGGACCCCGTCTACCACGAGCACTTCGCCATCTCCGACGTCCCGCCCGGCGACTACACCCTCGGCGTCGAGATCGAAGGCAAGAAGGTGTTGCGTCGGATACGCGTCGCTGCGGGGAAGCTGACGTGGGTCGAGTTCCGGCCCGATGCACATTGAGCTGACGGAAATGCTGCGCTGCCCTGAGGCGCACCGGGAAGAATTCCTGGTGCTGTCGACGGGCGAGATGTCGGGACGGATGGTGCGAGCGGGCGTCGTCGGGTGTCCCGTGTGCCAGAAGGAGTACGAGATCGTGAACGGCATCGTGAACTTCTCGGGAGCGGGGATGCGGGATGTGGGAAGGGGCCCCGCACTGACCCATTCCGCATCCCCCATCCCCCATCCCGACTCACAGACTCTCCAGGCCCTCCTCGATCTTTCCGGCCCCGGCGGCTACGTCGTGCTCCTGGGCTTTGCCGCCCGTCAC
>Ga0209375_1002892_pt1 | contig 12079 bp, 11 predicted proteins | sample GraSoiAngelo_131_FD_185888 | JGI IMG/M metagenome (GOLD analysis project Ga0209375, IMG submission 185888) | Grasslands soil microbial communities from the Angelo Coastal Reserve, California, USA - 14_0929_02_30cm (SPAdes) (version 2) | ecosystem: Environmental > Terrestrial > Soil > Grasslands ... | reverse complement strand
TATTTTAGAACTGGGTGAAGACCCCTTTGAATCATGTAGGTAGATTATATCTGCTAGTCGACGAGTGTTTCTCAGAAGAGCCGGTAACCGCGTTTTTGCCAGCGCCGGTTCAAGCTGCTCCTGGCGAACTACTATCTAATCGTTTGTAGTAACTTTTCACCCAGAATAAACGGCTGAGTGTTCTGCACAGATGCTTTGGAAGATGTGCTTGTCTTCCCCGCCGTGAAAGCTGCTCAATGGATATGCGCACAGGATATCTACCTTGTGTGTTTTGCCTAGATCGTTTCCGAGTTGTTCGAACCGAATCGCCGCATCCGCTTTGCCTTCTGCCTGCAAAAGGGCCACGGCTTCACCGAACACCACAACCTGAGGTCGCTCTGATTTCGCTGCATTTGCGGCTGCTTCAATGGAGCCACCAATGCCCCCGAAGAATCGAACCGGGTCAGGCATGTCATTGACCATGATTGTTGAGAGGGCATCAGCAGCATCCAATGAAATGTAGGTACCCTGTTGAAGGGCGCTATCTGTATCCACACCTTCAGCCTTCAATCTCTGAAGAAGACTATCCCGGTGTGACTTGGTTGCGAGCACGATAGCTGCGTTACCGGCCTTGAGGGCAGTAGCAATAAAGCGAGTAAGGCGATCTAGAAGAATCGTGTCGTTAGAATAGAACAGAACCTCATGGCGGTGAGGGGCTTTCTCTCCTGAGGTGTCGATGAATTCGTAGCCTTTTAAGCTGCTACTGACAAATTGCTTGCCCCGAAGAACAGCTTCGATAGCAGGCAGAAGATCACTTCGGACGTCTGCTTTATAAACGTAACCCTGAGCGCCCGTGCCAAAAGCCGCCCGCACGACGTCGAGATCATTGTTCTGACTTAGGACGACTATTTTGGAGCTGGGGGAGAGTTGTCGTATGCGCCGGGCGGCTTCGATGCCATTCAGTTTTGGGAGACCGATGTCCAGCACAATCAAGTCCGGTTTCAGCTCTTCGGCCTTCAGAACGGCCTCCGGACCATCCGAGGCTTCGCAGATGACTTGTAATTCCGGGCGCACTTGTAGCAGTAGACGGACTTGCCGTCGCCAGCCTTCGTAATCATCAGCTATGAGAATGCGAATTGATGGCAGCAGGGTGCTGCTCCATTTCCGTGCTTAATCACATAAGAACACGTCGCGTGCAAATTAGTTGTACAAACCTCCAGGCCTATTGACCTGCGCCCCAGAATCCGCAGGCTAGATCATAGCGCAGAGCACTGCGCGATGGACCAACTACTATCTCATCCTCATTTCACCGTTTCTAGCAACGCGGTTACAGTCTGGCGACTTATTAACGCTAACCGGACATCTTTGGCATTAGCCAGATTCTGGCCGGGGTCGCACCTTGCAGAGGGGCCTAATATCAACCCCTCAGACATGCAAATGCCTTCCCGGATACTAACGTTCTGGATCTGATTGGCGAGAAGTGGCTCGCTGCTCTTCCAGTTCCAGAATGCGAGCTTTGTAATCAATCCTAACCACGCCTGCGCTCCCCTCTGCGAGCGGCACCAATCACTCTCGGTGAGAAGCACAAGAATAGAAGCGCGCTGACCAAAGATCAATATTGCTTACTCCCACTGTCATTTTTGCCAGTTTCGATCTTCGCGGCCGATGGCTTCTTATCAACCAGGAAGATGTTGGCGGAGGTGTCGGAATGCGAGTCTGGACGAGGGGGAGAAGTGCCGCCGTGGTTGCGCTGTTGTTGGTTCAGGTTTCTTTCGCGGGTCCACCGCAGCACAAAAGAATCAGGACCGGCAGTGAAGCAGACATCAATTCGATCGGGAATCGAAAGGTCGGGCACGGACCGAACTTCTACTCGCTCGACCGCGAGATTACCCTCGGGAGCCAACTTGCAAGAAAAGTGGATCGCTCAGCGAAGTTCATCGATGACCCTCTGGTGAACGAGTATGTAAATCGGATTGGTCAAAACTTAGTGCGCGATTCCGACGCAAGGCTTCCTTTCACGTTCAAAGTGATTGACTCCGAGGAAGTCGATGCGTTCGCCCTTCCAGGCGGATTCTTGTATGTGAACCGCGGATTGATCCTTCTCGCCGATGAAGAAGCCGAACTGGCAGGAGTATTGGCTCACGAGATTGCCCATGTTTGTGCACGGCATGGAACTCGCAACTCCACCAGGAGTGAAATCACACGAGTCGCCACTATGTCCCTGATTTTTCTTGGACCCGGCGGCTGGGCTGGTTACGCTATCTTCACCGGTTTGAAAGTTGGAGTGCCCCTAACATTCCTGAAATTCTCGCGCAGCGCGGAAAGCGAAGCCGATTACCTCGGCCTGCAATACATGTACAAGGCGGGATACGATCCCAATGCATTCATTACATTCTTTGAGAGAATAGCCTCGGAGACAAGTCCGGGCAAGTTCGCGACGATGTTCTCCAGCCATCCACCTACGCGGAATCGAATCAGCGCGATTCAAATGGAAATCGCGACAATACTCCCTGCTCGCGATCGATACATTGTAACGACGTCGGAATTTGATGTTATAAAAAGCCGCCTCCTTAGAGGCGAGCAGGATAAGCGAGCCGACTGGGACAACTCGAGGCCGAAGCTTCGCACGCGGACCGAACCAGAGGCGAACGATACTGCAAAGCCTGACCGTTAGGCGGCTTGCGACAACACCGTCTTCGTTGCGACCTGATGGCAGCAGCCAACAAATTAGCCACGACGCCGAGGCCGTTCCGCCCAGAAGAAGCGGCAGGAGAAGGGCACTTAGAGGATTTTCCTCGCAGCGCCTATGGTTGCGGGGGGCCGCAATGCACCGAACCCGCCAGTCTCACCCTGCCTTTCCGTTTTGAGTTAGTAGAGGTAGCTGCATGACGTCGCCGCCTCGCATTTGGCTGAAAGAGGGCGTTTGCTAGTCACACGAGGATCGTGTACACTGCTTACGTATGAAAAACATTACCCTCAGTGCGGATGAGCAACTGATTGAGCACGCGCGCCTTTTGGCCAAATCGCAGCATAAGACGCTTAACGCTATGTTTCGCGAATGGCTGGAACAATTTACAGCACGAAGCGGTGGCACGCAGGAGTTCGACGCTCTGATGAAACGACTGAAGCATGTAGAGGCGGGGCGGCGCTTCAGCCGAGACGAGATGAATGAACGATAGATTTTTTCTCGATACAAACATCTTCGTATATTCCTTTGACGCAAGTTCGCCGAAGAAGGCCGCGCAAGCCAGGAAGCTGATCAGAAGTGCAATCGAGACGCGCGGCGGCATTGTGAGCTATCAAGTAGTGCAAGAGTTCTTTAACGTTGCACTGCGCCGTTTCTCAAAGCCCATGAGTGGCGTCGACGCAGAACAATATTTGTCGACCACGTTTCGTCCACTCCTGTCAGTGCACTCCTCGCAAGCTCTGTATGGAGAGGCGCTACGGATTGGAGCCAGGTTCCAGTTGCCTTGGTACGATTCGTTGATCGTCGCTTCTGCAATCGAAGGTCAGTGTGGAGTTCTTTACAGTGAAGACTTTCAGGATGGACAGGAGATTGGAAGCGTCACGGTCTCCAACCCCTTTGCCTGACAGAAGGACGTCCTTGGGAATCTCGAATCGCTGGCGAAAAAACCAACGGCTCAGAGGGAGCATCCTCCAAATCTTTTCAAGTCATTCAAAATTGGTTGCGGGGGTCAGATTTGAACTGACGACCTTCGGGTTATGAGTTGACGATCAAACCCTAAGTCTTGATGATTCAATTGCCCTTACAGTTCGTCAACCCCAAAAACCACCCCAAAACCTGTGATTTTGGACGCTACTTGGACGTCGAAATTGGGGCGACGTCACTTCAACGAATAGTCGACTATGCATCCAAGTGCAGCTGTATCGGTAAACGCTTCGGCCTTTGGCAGGACTGGTCCTCGCTCAGGTTGCAGCCGAGCCCAACTTCTGGATTGCCCATGACTGACGCTAAATCAGTCTCTACGGCACACTGCTCAAGCGTCGATTGTCAACCGTGAACTCTCGACAGTTGTTGATCCCCGAACAGCACGCCGGCCGCATTAATCAAATACTGCTCATCGCTAAGCATCTCAACCAGTTCGTCGGGGAACGGGGAGATTTCGCTCTGCAAATACGTGGCCAGTTCGCGATAGATTTCCCGCCGGGCGTAAGCCGCCAGTTCGGTGCGTCGGCGCAGCGCATCTTGAATCAGACTGGCCAGTTCCGGCGTCGCCGCTCGGCGGAGCTTCATCGCGATTGTGGGATAATCCATGAACGAGTTGTACTTCTGCCGCGTCCAGGATTCCTCCCCCGGGGCAACCAGCGGCGTTTGGCGTACAACGAGCGTACCCGCCACGCGGTCGCCGAAGCGCTGCATCAGCGGATTGCTCAGTGCGGAAATTCCTCCAACCAGATAGGCGAACGGCAGCGCATCGAACACGCGCATCAGATTCCGCACCCATGCCTGTTCGATCCGTAGCGGAAGTCCGGCCTGGTCAATCACCCGCAAATGGAACAGGCGTTTTCCGATCGTCTGACCGTTCCAAAAGCCTTCCAGCAATGCGCCATAGGCAAACCCGATTGCGAATTCCCCGAGCGTGATCACCATGACTCCAAATCCCGGCGCTTTCGCGAAAATCCAATAAACCAGGAGCCCAACTCCGTTCACTGTCCCCAGCACGATAGTGATATCTAGCAGCATGGCGTAAAGCCGGGAAGCGGGACCCGCCAGGGGCAATCGAAAGAGCACGCCTTCCGGCGTGACAATCGTCAGTTCCGCCGTTGTCGCCCAGCGGATTGGCTGAGAACCTGTCATTTGTTCTCCGAAGGAACTGTGGTATGCGCTTTGGCATCAGTCATTCTTCGCCCGATCAGCAGCAGATAGACCGTCAGCAGCGCGAGTTCCGCTCCGCCAACCGCAACTTTGAACCCGTACGGCAGAACCGGCGCGTGATGCTGTGAAAAAAATGCTTCCATCATTCCAGCCCACACCAGCATCATCGCCATTCCGGCGATCAGCACGAGCCATTCGCGCATAGATTGACGCGCATCGCGATCCTCGCGCCGGTGCAGCAGTACGCGCGCCAGGTAGAACCCCGCTTGCCCGGCGATTAGGATCGACGGAATCTCGAAGACGCCATGCGGCAACAGCCAGGCCGACATGAATAGCCCGAAGCCCTGCTGCGTGTAGCGAACCGCCACGGCCCCGAGCAACACGCCATTCTCGAACAGCAGGAGCGCCGTCCCGATACCAAACGTTACGCCGAGAGCCGCCGCGAGCATCGCTACCTCGATATTGTGCCGGATCAGCTGCGCCGAGAATGCGGCTTCGGACTGCGTCGAGTGCAGATCCTGATTTTTCCCTTGCTCCTCTTCATGCACGCGTTGCTCCGGATTGCGCAGGTAATCGGCCGGAAGCAGCACGTCCACAGAGGCGGGATCGTAGCGCACCGCCAGTCCGCCGAGCGCGCAGCCCAACACCGTAATCAGCACGGCCAGTGCGAAATAGCGCGATTGCCTCCGGAATGTTTCCGGGAACAACGTGAAAATTCTCAGCCAGCGGCGCGGCTGCCAGAGTTCGGAGCGCGTGGGCGGAACGAAGTGCAGCTCCGTATAGGCTCGCGCCACCAACCGCTCGAGATATTGTCTTAGCTCGGGCGCCAACGCTCCGTGTGTGACGCGATTCAAATCCGCGGCGGCCTGCGCGTAAAGCTCCTGCAGTTGTTCGGCTTCCACCGGATTCAACCGGTGGCCCGGACGGCCTTCTAGCGCGGCGAGCAGCGATTCGAGGTTGCTCCAGCGCGGCCTCGCCTGCGTCTGAAATCGCTCGAGATCCAAAATCACAGCCGCTGCTCCCGCTTGCTTTCGAGATACCCTTCGATGGTCTTTCGCAGGAACATCTCCGCGGGAATATACCGGAGCTGTACGTCCAAATGGTGCAATTGTCGCGCCAGCGCGCCGAGGCGCTGGTTCTCTTTTTCACCTGCGAGCGCCGCATACACGTCCTGGTCCGTGTGCAGCTCCTCCCCTGGCGAAAAGGCCGGCCGGGCGTGCGCCGGCAAGATGCTTGTCATCAAGAGCGCGTGCGACGAACGCACGAGGCCGACTCCGCGGCGCAGCGAGTCCGAAACGGAGCGCTCCGTCAAATCCGCCAGCAACAGCAGGTACGCGCGCCGACGCAGCCGCGCCCGAATTTCGCTGAAAAGCGCTTCGTAATCTGCAGTCGTCGGCAAAGGCTCGACATGCAGCAGGCGATCGCGAAATTGATGAAACTGCGTTTCACCGCTTCCCGCGCGTAACCAGGACTTCGGCTCGTCCGCGTAGGTCACCAGCCCAAATTCGTCGCCCAGTTCCAGTGCCACCGTCGCGCCCACCAACGCCGTTTCCACGGAGAGATCCAGCAGCCGTCGCGGCGCGCGCGCTTGTGGGACATCGCTCTCGATGCCTGTGCTTGGGTCGAGCGCAAGCGCGGACGCCCGCGATTGGTCCACTACGAAATAGACTTCCTGCTTCTGCTCCCATTGGAACAGTCGCGTGATCGGAGCGCCTCGACGCGCCGTGGACTTCCACGCGATCTCCGAGTACGTGTCGCCAGCCTGATATTCGCGCAGGCGCTCGAAATCGCGCCCGTGTCCCGTCCACGGCGTCTGCCGCGACGCCAACAGCTTGCGGTAAACCGGGCTGCGCAGTATCTCCCGCCGCCCGGACCGCAAATCCGCCTCGATTCGCAACTGCTCCGGCGAATCGAACCATTGCCGCAAACGCCAGATTCCGAGGTATGAGGACCGCTCGATGCCAACACGCGGCCCAGGCCAAAGCCCGCGACGAAGCAAAGCAATCTCGGGCGACCATGGCCAGAGATGGATGTGCGCGGTGCTTGCTGAGGCTGATTTCCCTTCGGCCGGCTCCGGCCGCTCAAGTTTCAGCCGTTGCGGATCGCTATTCACGCGAGTAGCGGTCTCGCTTTCCGGTGTTGACGGCATGACCGCTACGCGCACTTCACTGCGCCGGCCGCGCCGGCCGGAGCCCGTGAGCGCCAGCGGGATCTTGATGGTCTGCCCTTCGCGTCCACGAAGGCCTTTCCCAGGCGGCAACAAGACTGGTGCGCACTCTTGACGGGCAAGCCACAGCGCGAGCGCGTCAAAAGACACCAGCAGCGCCACAGTCGTGACGATCAGCCCAAACAACAACCATCCGCGCGCGATCCATGGCGCAATGCACGCCGCCCCACCCAGTAGTCCTATGATCCACACGAGCGATCCCGTTGGACTGAATAGTTTTCCTACCGGCTGAAGCGCGATCCATTGAGCGGGCTTGTCGCGAGATTCCAGGTTGCGGCGCGGCGGCTCCGTGCTGGCTTGGACCTCGGCAGCGCTAGCCGCGCCCCACGCTCCCACGCCCGCGGACTTCATCTCGCCTGCCTTCATCATTTCGCCTGCTTCCATACTATCGCCTGCCACATGCACCACGCGTGCGGTTTACCGCGGCACTTCGACCGCCTCCAGCACCGCCTTAATGACCTCGCGGATCTCCACGCCTTCCATCTCGAACTCCGGTCGCAGCAGCACGCGGTGCTCGAGCACGGGACCAGCCAGCGTCTTTACATCCTCGGGCAGCACGAAATCGCGTTCCTCGAGCGCTGCGAGCGCCCGCGATGCCGACAGTAGCGCTAGCGTCGCCCGCGGCCCGGCTCCAACCCAGATCGCCGCGTGCTGCCGGGTATGCCGAGCCACGCTGACGATGTAACTGCTTATCGCATCGCTGACGCGCACTCGCGCTGTAGCCGCGCGCAGTTGTTCGAGTTCGCCCGGCGGCAAAACCGGCAGACGCAGATCCTCTGCCAGTCGCCGCTCCGGCGCTTCGCCCGCTGCCACAAGCTTCGCTAGTTCGTTTTCGTCCTGCGCCGTCGGGTAACCCATGCGGATTTTCACCAGAAAGCGATCCTTCTGGGCCTCCGGGAGCGGATACGTGCCCTGATGCTCGATCGGGTTTTGTGTTGCAAAGACGACGAAGACGGGGGGCAGCTCGCGGGTCTCGCGATCGATCGTCACCTGGCGCTCTTGCATGGCTTCCAGCAGCGCCGATTGCGTTTTCGCGGGGGCGCGATTGATTTCATCCGCCAGCAAGAAATTCGTGAAGATGGGGCCGCGCACCAGCCGGAATTCCTGCGTCCTCAGGTCGAAGACGCTTGTCCCGGTGATATCCGCGGGCATCAGATCCGGCGTGAACTGAATGCGCTGAAAATCGCCGGCGACCGCCCGCGCCAGGGCCTTTACCAGAAGCGTTTTCCCCACGCCCGGAACGCCCTCGATCAGCGCGTGTCCGCCGGCGAGCAGCGTCACCAGCGCGAGATCGATGGCTTCGCTTTGCCCGACAATCACGCGCCCCAGCGCTTCTCGAACACGCCGCGCCCCGCGTGTGATCGTCGTGGACGCCGCGGGCGATTGCGTTGCTGCACTCGCAGGTTGTGCCTGCCCGTCCGAACCCAATACCGGTTCTTCGTTCATGCGATTCGAGCCTCCTCGGGAATCCTCTTCGGTGTCGCCCTCGAACTATCAGGCGCAACGCGGTCGGCAAGAGCCGGACTTATTGCGGATGCGCGGCGCTCGGCGATCAACTCGCTCAGTTCCTTGTACCCCGCTAGAGCGGTCTGCGCGAGCGCTGCGCGCAGCCGCGGCCCTCTACCTGGATCTACAAAAATGGCCTGCGCATCCTGCGGCGACCGGCGGCGGTACTGCTCCCAGCACTCCGCCACTATCTGTTCGCTCGGAATGCTACGTTGAAGAAGGTGTCGCGCGGCTACCCCAGCGCTTTCCCCATGGCGCACGACCTGCGCATTCTGGTCGCGCCTCGGGCGTCGCACCAGATCGCCGCTCATGCTCCACAGCAGGCCCAGCAAAGCCGCCCAGAAAAGCATCAGCGCAGCCTGCAGCCGGTATCGCTGCACCAGCCAAAGCACGCCTTGATTCTGGTGCAGTCCGTGCAACGTCTCATCCACCCAAATCACCGGCCGTCCGCCGGTCAGAAAATCCAGCACCACAGGGTTCGGACGTTTCTTGATCGCCTCGTTCAACAGAAACGCCTCCTGGCTTGCGGCGATTAGTTCGCCATTTCCGACTCGCCGCATCGCCATATAAACACGCCCAGATATGTCAGCCTTCGCGTCGGCTTTCGCGGGCCCTGTATAGAGCGCGGTCCAGTGCTCATCTGTCTTGAGCCACGGAGCATCCGAGCCGAGATACATCTTCTCGCTGCCCGCCTGCATTTCGCGGAGATCGGGAGAGATCCAGGTGGGACCGGATTCGTGTGGAGTTTCATTCCAGTTGTTCTCGACTTCCCAGCCTTGCGACTCCGACTTTAGCTTCCAAGCGGGCCGGATCAGTACGATTCGCCCGCCGCGGGTAAGAAACTCTTCCAGCCGCCCTCGGAACTTACCTGCGCTCCGGAGGTTTCCTTTCTGGATTTCCCAATCGTTATAAGGGTAGCCTCCGATAAAGAACGCTGTTGTCTTCTCCGCGGTCTGGTCGGACAGCGAGTCCTCATCCTGGCTGCGCTTCACTTGATACCCGGCGCGTGCATAGGCATCGAACAACAGGCTGGTACCGTAAGGGTCCTCGCGTAAGCTGGATCCCATATCGCTCGTAGTCGACTGATTCTGGTGCGCCATGAGCAGCAGAATCGCGAATACGGCCGCGAAGATCGCTCCAGCCAGCAAGGGGCCTCGCCAGTTGAGCACCATGCCTCCCTTGGACCTGCTGTCAGACATGGTTGAGCAACTCCCTCTGATCCTTGCGGTAGGCGGCGACCGCCTCCGGCGTCGGCACATGAGACCCATACCACACGCGATCGAACTGCCGCATGCTGCCGCGCAATTTCTCCGGTATTTCGATCCGTTGCTCCAGCGCCGCTTGCGGACGCCGCCGCCACCGGCGCGTAAACTCATTTAGGTAATCGCGATTCGTGCGATCGCGGCGAATTGTCAGCCATTCGCGCTGCGCTAGTCCGGCCAGCAGGCCCAGGTACACCGAGCGCAGCGCCAGCCGCAATTCACCCTCCCGTTCCAGCCGGTCCGCTAGCGCGAGCCATTCGTCCTCGGAGCGTACACTCGCTGCCGCGCCGTCACTCAGGTCGGGAAGAGGTGCTGTTGCCAGGGGAATGGAAAGCTGTGCTGCTGCCTCGCGCCGCCGCCGCAGCCAAAAGAGCACCACTCCCGCTCCGATCGTCAAAATCGCGATCAGCGCGAGCCATAGTCGAAGGTCCTTCATCTTCCAGGGGCCCTTCTTTTCCTTTCCGGGAAAGAGATTCAGCCCGCGCGGCCACAGTTTGCGAAGAAAATCCCGAAACGCATTCCAGGCGCGCTCACTCTGGTGCTGGATCTTATCGAGTAGCTTGTCAAACCAGGTAGGCGGGCTCGGGTGCTCAGCGTCATGCCAGCGATAAATCGCGCGCCGCGATTCCTCGTCAAGGGCGCGGCGCAATTTTTGAATCTCTGCTTCGCGTACGGTATTGACGGTCGCCTCCGTGCTGCTTCGGGTTAGCGACGCCTGCGCGGTGCGCGCGCTCGCCACCGGGGAAGTGCCAGCCAGAATCACAGCGAGCACGACCAACGCGCCGATCGCCACGCTGCCGCCGGCTGAGGTGGATGCGATCATCTGCGCCTTTTTCTGTTGCTCCCGTGGCAGGCTCGCCAGTAACCCGCGCAGGTCGTCTCCTTCGCGCCTCGACTGCGAATGCTGATAGACGACGACAAACGAACATTTAACGATAGGATCGAGCGCCAACCACGCGCCCGCGAACAACGAGAGCCAGAACGCGGAACTGCGGGTTAGCGCGAAAATCCCCATGGCGGTTGATAGAAGGGTGTTCACCCCAAAAATCGAGTGCAGAAGCTGCGGAACAAGCAACGCCACGATCAAGCCGTTCAGCCACACGGCGATCCAGAGAGGGAAGAGCATCAGGAAGAGAAGCAGGCCGCCGCCAAACCACTGACTCGAGAGTGCTATGCAGCCTCCAAGGGTATGTCTTTTGGAGCCATCCTCTCGTGCTTCAAGGCTGGCGAATTGGCACGCGCAATAGCACCACGGCGCCCCGGCGAAAGTTATAAGCGCCAGTAGAGCAGCAGCGCTCAGGGCGATTTTCCATGCAAGCAAGCGTCCTATAGCTGCCAGTTGTGCGGTCGCGCCCTCGGGTCTTGGTCTCGGCACACCGAACGCGCGCTCCCGCACACCCTGCATGTAGTTCGCTACGCTCCATGCGCGCAGGACATATGCACCAGTGAGCAGCGCCGCCTCCGCCAGCAGCGCGCCGTCGGACAACCGAATCTGCCCATTTACCACCCACATCGGTATGAAACAAAGGACCAGCGGCGCGGCCCCGCAGTAGTACCGCCACGCCTCCCAAGCGAACGTTGACTTAAACAGGGCGAACCCGCGTTCGAGCGCTTCGAGCGCGTTCAGCCGGTTCCGTCGGCCGCGCGCGGATGCCCGGCGTCCACGTTGCGAAGTGGCCGGCGCCGACGCAACTTCACTCATTGCTTTCCCCGGTCGGCCGGTTATCGGCGGCGACGCTGAAGTTCAGGTGCTCCTCCGGCGTATTCATTCGCCAACGTAGCAGCGCGAAAAAGAGCGCCATCAGGGCGGCAAGAGCCGTAAGTCCCGCCAGAACCTGCCGCAAGCGGCCTGTAAGTGACGCCCTCGGTGCGGGCGGACGCGCCATCCGGCGCAGACAAGGCGGGCAAGCAAGCTTTCCCTCCTCGTCCGTTACACATTCTCGGCAGAAAGTACCTCCACAATGCGGACACCTCGCCGCCGCTTCACGCAGCGGATGAAACAGGCAGTGAGCATGTCGCAAGCCCCCCGCGGCGGGCTTGTCGAAGGGCGCGGCTGGCGTGTCAGGAGCCATTCGTCTGGGTAGCGTCCGCGATGGAAACGGTCCCGGACGGCGCTTCGGAGCTCGTTTGCAGGATGGGCTCCGCCGGTTGGGTGCTAGTTATAGGAGCGGTCGGTTGCTCGACGCCGCCGCGCGCGGCGCGAACCGCCGCATCAATTTTGGCAAGGACCTTGCGTGCACGGCGCGTTCGCGCCACCAACGGCAGGTC
>Ga0209375_1002890_pt1 | contig 12084 bp, 6 predicted proteins | sample GraSoiAngelo_131_FD_185888 | JGI IMG/M metagenome (GOLD analysis project Ga0209375, IMG submission 185888) | Grasslands soil microbial communities from the Angelo Coastal Reserve, California, USA - 14_0929_02_30cm (SPAdes) (version 2) | ecosystem: Environmental > Terrestrial > Soil > Grasslands ... | reverse complement strand
GTGACCCGACGGCGGAGCGAATGTCGTAGCTCGCCGGCTGCCCGGTGCCGTCGTTCACCTCGGTGAACGACAGGGTGACCGACGTATCGGTCTTCGCCGCGACGGCGAGGTCCCCCACCGTCCCCGGGGGTATCGCCGTCACCGTCAGCGTAGCCGTTCCCCGGGCTTCACCGCTCGTCGCGGTGATCGTCGCGGAACCCGTTGAACGCCCGCTGGCCACTCCGCTCCCGGACACCGTCGCGACGGCGGTATTGCTCGACGTCCATGTGACGGCCTGCGGAGGCAGAATGTTGTCGGATACGTCCTTGAGCGTCACGCCGAGCCCGACCGTGCCGCCGACGGGCACACTCGCCGACGCGGGGGTGACCGTGACGGACGCGACCGACGGCACCGTTGGGGTCTCGATCCGGCCGTCGCCCACCGTGAGGTTGTCCACCCACATCGTCTGATCCACGGGCGAGCCGTCCCCAATGTAGGGGCCGATCAGGAGCTGATTGAACTTCATGGTGGGATGCGCTCCGGTCCGAAGCAGCACGTTGGTATGCTCGATAACCAGCTGCCGGTCGAACCAATAACGGACGATCCCGTCCGCCACCCCTTTGCCGTTCTGGATCGAATTGAGCTTGAAGTAGGCTTCCACGAAGTGCCAGTCGCCCTTGTACCCGGTCCCGGAACTTGGCAGGAAGGATGGCTGCACTGCCTGCCACGTCTTGGCGTTCACGTACACGCCGCTCGCCTGATAGCAGTCAGTGGTGTAGCCATCCGTGTTGCCGTTGCACCCCGCCGCGCCACGATTCTCCGAGATCGTCGTGAGATCCCGTCCGATCTGCGCCTGATCGATGTTAGCCCCATCCTGCATGGCGAGAACCGGGATGCCGCCGTTTTGATAGTTCTCCTCAACGTACGTCGCCAGGTGGGTGAACGAGGGCCCGGTGTAGGCAGCATCCTCGTTGGTCAGGAGCATGAACTCGTGCGGGTGATAGGCACGGCCCGAGCCGACCCAGTTACTGCTGTACTTCACCCAATAGCCCAGGTATACGGTTTCCGTTCCCAGGAAGGCGCGCCGCGCCGTTCCACCCCAGGTGGGGGTCGTCGCCCCGACGGGAAAGTGGACCTCGAGAGCGCTCGTGCTGCCGACGATGTGCTGAGATGTGGTGATGGCCAGCGCCGTATTGTCGTACCAGCCCCGCGCCGTGAAGCTCGCGTCCTCGAAGGCCTCCTGTAGGAGCACCGTCGCCGGGGCCGCAGGGGTCGCCGTCGTGGACGCCGTGGCGACGTTCGACAGCCCGCCGAACACCGCGTTCAGGTTGGGCGTGCCGCTGAAGGCCACCAGCTGGACATCGTACTGCTTTGCTGGCGTGAGCCCGAGGATCGTGCAGGATTTCGTGCTCTCGATGGCCGAGCCCAGCGGCGCGACACACGTGCCACGGGCGACGGTGAGGGCCGAGCCCCAGGCGATCGGGCTCAGGGCGTAGCGGACCTCATAGGTCGCTCCCAGGCCTGCGCTGTCGTCAACTGCGGTAAAAGCGATCGTGAGGGAGGTGTCGCTGGCCGCGGTCACTCTAAGATCCGAGACCGTACCGATGGTGCCGGCCGTCGTGGCCAGCTCGAGCTTCTGCGGACTGCTCGGCAGCAGGTCCGCCGACTCGCACGCAGCCGCAGCCGCGGCCGCGAGGACGAGCGCCGCTCGCGTCCGCGCCATCCGTCGAGACAGCTTGAAGAGATAGGGCATTGTGTTGCACTCCTTCCACAGGTTGTTCGTAGGCGACAAAAGGGCCGCCAGCGTTGCCTCGTGCTTCGCGCTGGCGGCCCGGCGGACATAGCGACTAGGTCGCGTTAGTCCCGTGACTCTGCGTCACCGTCTTTCGACGGCTTTGCTCTGAACAGCGAAGATCTGTTTTTCTGTACCGGGCTGACTCACAACCTCCACCTCTTGTCACGCGTGCGTCGCGACCTGTTACGGGCGACTGGCGCGGACCTGATCGTACCAGTAGTAGTCGGTCTCGCTCTTGGTATCGCCGACCCCGCCCCAGGTCGGACTGAACTCCAGCTGGTTGAACCCGCTGTTCGGATACCCGATGCCCGTGTAGCTGCCGACCAGCACGCCGTCCACCCACCACTGGAGCACACCGCCGGCGTAGTTCAGGAACATCTCGACGCGATGCCACTGCCCCAGCGCCAGCGGGCTCGAGGAGCCGACGTTCTCGTTCCAGTTCGTCGTCGTCCCAAACTCCGTCGTGACCTGCGTGCGGAACGGCCCCGACCCCGTGCCCAACATCTTGATGATCAGCCCCGCGGGCGGCCCGCCGGCGTAGACGAACATCAGCTTGTTCACGCCGCTCGAGTGCCCCTGCCACGGATTCGACGGCTTCCACCAGAAGCCGACATACAACGCCGTCGGGTAGGGAGCGGAGATCGGGTAGTACTCGGTGCCTGGCGCCGAGCCGCCGCTATAGCCGGCGGGATAGGCGAATTGCCACACCGTGGGTGCCGAGGCCGGCGCCCCCGCCACGCTGGCCAGGCTGATGCCCGAGCCGAGCTGCGACGGGTAGCTGTTCAGCCAGCCGCCGTCGTTCAGGGCATGCATGTCGTAATCCGTGATCACCCGATAGCCCGCCGGCTCGTGGGGCCACCCCGTCGAGGGCGGCGGCAGCACCGTGACCGTCATCGTCGCCGTGCCGCTCTGGCCCTCACTCGTCGCGGTGATCGTCGTCGTGCCCGCCAGCAGCGCCGTCACCAACCCGCCGGCCGACACGGTTGCGATGCTCTGCACGCTCGAGGTCCAGCTGGTCGCCCGCCCGGTGAGCACGTTACCGCTGGCATCCCTGAGGGTCGCGGTGAACTGCTGCGTCCCCCCCACACCGACGCTAGCCGTCGTCGGACTGACGACGACCGACGCCACCGGCTGGGGAGCGCCTGCGGCCGTGGTGCCGCTCGCGACGTTGGACAACCCGCCGAACACCGCGTTCACGTTGAGCGTCCCGCGGAACGCGATGAGCTGGAAGCCGTACGCAGTGGATGCCGACAGACCAACCACCGTGCACGTCCGCCGGGCACCGATCGTCGTTCCGGCCATCGGCGTCGCGCAGGTCCCGCGGCTCACCTCGGTGGCCGAGCCCCACGAAATCGTTCCGGCCGCGTAACGGACGTCATAGCCGGCCGGGTTGCCGGTCCCGTCGTTCACCTCGGTGAACGACAGGGTCACCGAGCTATCCGTCGTGCCCGCCACCGTTAGGTCCGTCACCGCGCTCGGCGCGGAAGTCGGAGGCGGTGGGGCTGTGACCGTAACGGTTGCCGTCCCGCTCTGCCCTTCACTCATCGCCGTGATGGTGGCCGAGCCGGCCGCGCTGGCGCCGACGAGTCCGGTCCCGTTCACAGTCCCCACCCCGGAGTTGCTACTCGTCCACGTGATGGTCCGTCCGATCAGCGCGTTCCCGTTCGCGTCCTTCGGGGTCGCGATGAACTGCTGCGTCCCTCCGACGGTCAGGCTCGCCGTCGCCGGGCTCACCGCCACGGAGGCGACCGGGACGTTCGAGACCGAGATGGAGGCGGTGCCGCTCTGGCCTTCACTCGTCGCCGTGATGGTGGCCGAGCCCGTTGCGCTTGCCCCGACGAGCCCGCTCCCATTGACGGTCGCCACCCCGGAGTTGCTGCTCGTCCAGCTGATGGTCCGTCCGGTCAGCGGGTTCCCGTTCGCGTCCTTCGGGGTCGCGATGAGCTGCTGCGTCCCTCCGACGGTCAGGCTCGCCGTCGCCGGGCTCACCGCCACGGAGGTCACTGGGACGTTCGAGACCGAGATGGAGGCGGTGCCGCTCTGGCCTTCACTCGTCGCCGTGATGGTGGCCGAGCCCGCTGCGCTGGCGCCGACGAGCCCGCTCCCGTTCACGGTCGCCACCCCGGAGTTACTGTTCGTCCAGGAGATGGTCCGTCCGGTCAGCGGGTTCCCGTTCGCATCCTTCGGGGTCGCGATGAGCTGCTGCGTCCCTCCGACGGTCAGGCTCGCCGTCGCCGGGCTCACCGCCACGGAGGCGACCAGGACGTTCGAGACCGAGATGGAGGCGGTGCCGCTCCGGCCCTCGCTGACGGCATTGATGGTGGTGGAGCCGGCGGCCACGCTCGTCACGAGCCCGCTGCCGTTCACCAACCCGACACTCGAGTTGCTGCTCGCCCACGTCACCGTCCGTCCGGTCAACACGTTCCCAGCGGAATCGAAGGTCGTCGCCGCGAGCTGCGCGGTCTGTCCCACCAGCACGCTTGCCGACGCGGGGTTGATCGTGACCGCAGAAACGGGCACAGGCGTCACCGTCACCACGGCGGTGTCGGTCGAGCCGCCGGGATTGCCGTGGGCGATCACCTTCACCTTTCCGGTGTCCGAGCCCGCCTTGTAGTGGCCGTAATGCCGACCACCGCTGGTGCTCGTATCGGTCACGCTGCCGCTCGTGACGCTCCACGATACGGCCAGAGGGACCGTGTCCCCGGTGGTCGTCAAGGCGACCGCCATGAAGTCGACCATTTGGTTGGTGGGCACGGTCACAGCTCGAGGAGAGACGACGACTTGAGCAACGGTATTGATGGGATCGGTCAACTGAACCGGTTTTTCGCATGCGGCGAGCGCCGCGGTGAGAACGAGCGCGGTGCGTCGCATGCGGGCCAGACGCTGCGAAAGCTTGAACGTGAACGGCATAGTGTTGCACTCCCGCTACACTGATAGTCAAAAAAAGGCCGCCAGCGTCGACGCTACGTCGAATCGCTGGCGGCCCGGCGGACGTGGCGACTAGATCGCGGTAGTCCCGTGGCTCTGCGTCACCGTCTTTCGACGGCTTTGCTCTGAGTCAGCGTCACTTGGCTTGCTGCGGGTACGTCCCGCAACGCGCGACCGATGTTGGACCCGAGGTCCGCCGTCGCGCGTGCGGCCACAGTAGCAATACGCGGGTAAGCCGCGCAAGTGGTGCGAGCTAAGTACGCGAGTGGGAGGTTGCCTAGACCGCGAAGCGAGTCGTGAGGGCTGTATTCTTGTGCATTCCGGCCTGTCGCCCGAGAACATGAGCCCGGCGGCTGCGTGACGCGGGTCACGTACCGGACCGGAACGGAAATCGCGCCCGCGGGCGTCACCTGCCGCTCATGTGAACGTGATCGAAGTAGTAGTAGTCGGTCTCGGTCTTCGTCCCCCCGATACCACCCCAGACCGGGGCGAGCTTGTAGTCGGTGAGCGGCCCGGGAGGGTAGTTGACGTCGTAGTAGTCGCCGATGAGCTGACCGTCGAGCCACCAGCGACAGATCCCGTTCGCCGGGTTGGTGGTGGTGTTGTATGCCATCAGCCACTCGATCCGGTGCCACGTCCCCAGGGTCACGGGAACGTGATTGACGTTGGGGACGAGCCACGTGAGCGGTGAGGTCGAAAACTGGGGATACACGCGGAGCTCGTACGGACCACCAGGCGATCCGTACATGGTCATCGTGATGCTGCCGTTGTTGTTGGTGAAGGCGTACTGGATCTTGTTGCTGCTGCTCGGATTCCCCTGCCAGGGGTTGCTCGGTTTCCACCAGAGACCGACGTACAGCTGCCGCACGCCGCCGAGGCTATGCGAAAGCGTCGTCGGCGCGGTGCCGCCAACGAAGCCGACCGGATAAACGATCTGAAGCACGTCGGGCGGTGACAGCGGCGCGGTGGCATCGGTGATGATTTGCGGCGATACGCCGAAGTCGAGGAACCATCCGAGGGAGGTCGCGCTCTGCCACGGCTGGTCGGAAATCACCCTGAAACCCGACGGCTCGTTTGGCCACGGCCCGCTGCCCGGCGGCACCACTTCGACGACCGCCGAGGCGGTCCTGCCCTGGGACGCGGCGGTGATCGTCGCCGTCCCCGGCGCGACGGCGGTGACGAGGCCGTCGTCGTCTACGAGCGCGACGCCGGAGTTGTCGCTCTTCCACGTGATCGTAACCATGGGGAGCGCGTCACCGGCGGAGTCCAACGCCGTTGCGTGGAGCGGCCACGAGCCCTGCATGGGCAGCGTTGCGGTGTCGGGCTGCACGCGGAGCGTTGCGACGACCCGCCGGAGCACGCTGACCGCCGCGCGCCCGGGCAGAGGGCCCCCGTCCCTGCGGGTCGCCGTGACGCTGAACGCCCCGGGATCCGATCCCGCGGTAAAGACGCCGTCCGGCGTGATGGTGCCCCCTGTCGCGTGCCACTCGACCGTGGGCGCGGGCACCGTGTCGCCCGCGGCGGTGACCCCATAGGCGCGGAACTGCTGCGTCTCGTTGGGAGCAAGGTCCGCGGTCGGCGGCACCACGGCGATGGCGACGACTCTGTCGGGGGGCGGCGGCGGAGTGACGGTGGTGTCGCGGCAGTTCAAGCAGCCGGCCGCGGCAGCCAACGCCACGGGCACGCGGAGTGAATGCGATGCGCGGATCATGTGCACGACTACAGTCGGAGTTCTCTCCCTTCGACTTGCTTGCATCGTCGACGGTGCGCCGCCGACGGCGGCGCCACTGGCGATCGCTGCGAGTATCGCGCCTTCGAACATAGAAACCACACCCCTCGCAAACCAGTGTCGAAAACACGCCACAAGTGCCCCGTCAGGCGTCGCCGCGCTGCACGAGGCATGACGCTTGCTCTACTGTGTCTGGCGCGCCATATCTGCAAGGTTCATGCTCCTCTCTGCATGCTATAGCGGCCTCGTGGCCCTCGGTGTCCCTTCGCTCGTGCGGCGGTTGCGGGCCGCGGGCGTTCTTCTCTGCTACCATAACGTGTTGCCGCCGCGCAACGCGACCGCGGCCGGAGACGCCGGCGTCCATATGCCGTTCGAGCGCTTCGCACAGCAGGTCCACTGGCTCGCTCGGCGGTACGCGGTCGTCGCCTTACGAGAATTCGTCGAGCGGCTGCGCGCCGGGCGCTCGCTGCGCGGCGTCGCGGCGCTCACGTTCGACGACGGGTACGATGGCGTCTTCCAACACGCGTGGCCGCTCCTCTCCAAGGTCGGCCTGCCGGCGACGGTGTTCGTCGTCGCCGAGCGGCCGGAGCGCCGGGATGCCTTCTGGTGGGATCACCCCGACCTGGCAGACAACGCTCCACCCGCCGGTCGCGAGCGCTGGCTCACTGAGCTGAAGGGAGATGCGGAGCGGATCGTGTCTACGCTCTCTCCGACGTCGTCAGTGCGGCTCCCCGCCTCGCACCGGCCAGCCGGTTGGGACGCGATCGCGGCGGCTGCCGCCGCCGGTCTCGAGGTCGGGGTGCATTCCGGCACGCACCGCACCCTCACCGAGCTCGACGACGCCGAGCTGGAGCGCGAGATCGTCGCGAGCCGGGAGGTGATTCGCGCGCGCGCCGGCGTCTCCCCCACGTTCTTCGCCTATCCCTACGGCGTGTGGAACGCCCGCGTGCGTGCTGCGGTCCGCGCGGCGGGCTACCGTGGTGCGGTGACGCTGGACTACGGACTGGTCGGCCCGCAAGCCGACCCGTGGGCCTTGCACCGGGTGAACGTGCCGGCCTCGATCCCGGCGCCGGCGTTCCAGGTCTGGGTCGCGGGGCTGCATCCGCGCCGGGGCCGGGCGCGTTGAGCCGGGCTGACGGCCTGCCGATTCGCGGCGTACGGATCGCGCATCTCATTGAATCGGACGGGCCGGGGGGCGCGGAGCGGATGGTCGCGCAACTCGCGGGCGAACTCGAGGGGGCCGGCTGCCCGTGCGTCGCGTTCGTGCCGGCGCGCGGCGAAGGCTGGCTCGGCCGGGAGCTGGCGGCGGCGGGCGTGACCGTCGAAACCTTCGAGCTCGCACGCCCTTTCTCACCGAAGCTGTCCCGGGACCTGGTCACGGCATTCCGGCGGCACCGGATCGATCTCGCGCACGGTCACGATTTTTCCATGGCGTTTTATGGCGCGTGGGCGGCGCGCCGCGCCGGCGTCCCCCATGTCATCACCATGCACGGCGGTCGCTACTACGCGGACCGGCTGCGCCGTCGCCTGGTGATGCGCGCGGCGGTCACGGCCAGCGGTGCTCTCGTGGCGGTCTCCCAAGGCCTCTCGGCACACCTCGCGCACGATCTGTGGCTTCGGGCGAACCGAATCATCACCATCCCCAACGGCGTCCGCTTCAAGCCCGCCGCCGCCGAGTCCACGCTGCGCGCCGAGCTGGGGCTCGCGCCCGACGACCGTCTGGTCGTCGCCGTCGGCAACCTGTATCCGGTCAAAGGGCACCGCTACTTGCTCGATGCCGTGGCCCGACTCGCGGGTGAGCACCCGAACCTGCATGTCGCCATCGCAGGGCGCGGCGAGCTCGCGACCACGCTCCAGGAGCAAGCGGCGGCGCTGGGCATCGGGGAGAGGTTCCACGTGCTCGGCCTGCGCCCCGACGTCGCCAATGTGCTCGCCGCGGCGGATCTGTTCGCGTTGCCTTCCCTGTCCGAAGGTCTGCCGCTTGCGCTGCTCGAGGCGATGTTCGCGGCTCGCCCGATCGTCGCCAGTGCCGTCGGGGACGTACCCGTGGCGCTGGCCAGCGGCGCTGTCGGCCTATTGGTTCCGCCTGGCGATTCCGCGGCGCTCGCCGGCGCTCTCCAACGCCTGCTCGTCCAGCCGTTTGAGGCCCAGCGGCTCGGCCACTCCGCGCAGGCGCGTGCGGCAGCGGAGTATGGCATCGGCCGCATGGTGCAGCGGTACGCCGAGCTGTACGGGCGGCTGCTGGCGCGGCGGCCGGAATCAGAATCGGCGGCGGATCCGAATACATCCTGAGTCGAGGCCCGTGCGGCACGGGCTGTCGCGCGCACGCAACAATGCGACCCTCCCCGACGAGTGCCGGGCACCAGGGTGCCTGCAAGTCTCAGCGCGTGGTACGGCACCCAGTATGCAAGCTGGGGCGACGCTATGATCGGCCGTGGCAAGCGCGTACTCTTTCCGACCATCCTGGTCGCATTGGCTCTCGCCACAACGGAAGGCGTGTCCCACCTGGTGATCAGGCTGTCGCGGCCGCTCTTCGCGGAAGAGATCCGCACGACTCGCGCCATCTTCCGCGAGCAATCTGACCGGATCCGGCGTCTGATCGCTCCGGATGCATCCCGTATGCTTAGTGTCGACTCCGTGCTAGGATGGCGCTACAGCGCCGGCCACCACGACGCCGCGAACACGATCAGCTCCCAGGGCCTCCGGGGAGCTCGGCAGTACTCCGCGCACCCGCGCCCGGGGGTAGCTCGGGTTGCGGCGTTCGGTGACTCATTCGTATACGGGAGCGAGGTGGCCGACTCCGCCGCCTGGTCGGCCATCATGGAGCGGCTGTTCCCTCAGCTCGAAGTTCTGAACTACGGCGTCGGAGGATACGGGGTGGATCAGGCGTACCTCCGGTTCCGCGCGGAGGGTAGAGCGCTGGCGCCGCAGCTCGTGATCATCGGATTTACGACGGATGACTTGCGCCGCGTGGTCAACGTGTACCGTCGGTTCATCTCGAATCGCGAGCTGCCCCTCGTCAAACCGCGGTTCACGCTCGACACCCTTGGGCGGCTGGTGCTCTTGCCCGAGCCACTGACGCACGCCTCGGATTACGCACGATACCTGCGCGCTCCCCGCGACATCATCGAGCTGGGAACGAACGACTACTGGTACCAACCGGCGATCTATCGCGATCCGCTATACGACCACTCGGCGACCGTGCGGCTGCTCACACACCTGTGGCTCGGGATCCATCGCCGGTATTTCGCGGGGGACCGGCTGATCCGACACGGTGAGTTCGCCCCCACCTCCGCCGCGTTCCAAATCCAGATCGCCCTTTTTGAGCACTTTGCGGCGGCGGTGCGTTCGATCGGCGCTCGGCCCGTCGTAGTGATCTTCCCCGATCGCGAATCGGTCGCGGAGGCACGCGAGGGCAGGCGCACCGTTCTGGCACCCGTGATCCAGGCCGTTGCGGCCCGGGGGCTCGAGTACATCGATCTCACGCGGGCGTTCCTCGACCGCGAGGCGCCCGGCGACGTCACCGGCTGGTTCATGAGCGGAGGTCACTACTCTCTGAGTGGCAACCGCGTCGTGGCGGAGTGGCTGGGCCGGGAAATGGTCATGCGAGCGCTGTCGGGCCCGGGCCACCAGGTGTTGCGCGGCGGCCACGCAACGGGGATCGGTGGGACGCCGGAAACCGCTGCCACGGCCGGCTCGACCACGAATTCCGGGCCGTCCTCCGGCGCCCCGCCCCGGTAGCCCAACACTTGCGAGGGAGTGTCAGCACTGTGAGTTCCCGAACCCTGACGCACGACTACGTGCTCGGCATCTCGGCCTTCTATCACGACAGCGCGGCCTGCCTGGTGCGTGACGGCGAGATCGTGGCCGCGGCCCAGGAGGAGCGCTTCACCCGCAAGAAGGGCGACGCGTCGTTCCCCACGCAGGCCGTGCAATACTGTCTGGGTGTGGCGGGCATCCGGATCTCCGACCTCGCGTACGTCGGGTTCTACGACAAGCCGCTTCTCAAGTTCGAGCGCATTCTCGAGACGTATCTGGGCGTCGCCCCGAGAGGCTTCGGATCGTTCCGGATGGCCGGGCCTCTCTGGGTCAAGGAAAAGCTGTTCACGGACCGCGACATCCGAACCGCGTTGGGTGGATACGAGGGCGACCTGTTGTACGCGGAGCATCACGAGTCGCACGCCGCGAGCGCGTTCTTCCCGTCGCCATTCAGGGAGGCGGCGATTCTCACGGTGGACGGCGTAGGCGAGTGGGCGACGGCGTCCTTCGGTGTCGGGCGCGGCAACGAGATCGAGCTGCTCTCGGAGCTGCACTGGCCCGATTCGCTTGGCCTGCTCTATTCCGCCTTTACCTATTACACCGGCTTCAAGGTGAACTCCGGTGAGTACAAGGTCATGGGCCTCGCGCCGTACGGCGAGCCCAAGTACGTGGACGTGATCTACCGCGAGCTGATCGACCTGCGCGACGACGGCTCGTTCACGCTCAACCAGAAGTATTTCAATTATCTCACCGGCCTCACGATGACGAACGGCGCCTTCGATGAGCTGTTCGAAGGCCCGCCGCGGGTACCCGAGTCCAAGCTGACGCAACGTGAAATGGATCTGGCCCGCTCGGTCCAGGTGGTGTGCGAGGAAATCATGCTCCGCATGGCACGGACGGCGCACCGGGAGACGCAGATGGAAAGCCTGTGTCTCGCGGGTGGGGTTGCGCTGAACTGCGTGGCCAATGGGCGGATCCTGCGCGAGGGGCCATTCAAGCATCTCTGGATCCAGCCCGCGGCCGGGGATGCGGGGGGCGCCCTGGGCGTGGCACAGCTGATCTGGCACCGGCATTGCCGGCGCCCCCGGCACGTGGTGCCCGGCAGGGACGGCATGCGGGGGTCGTATCTCGGACCGGAGTACTCGGCGGAGGACATCGAGGCGTACCTGACATCGCAAGGCGCGTCGTACCAGCGCCTGGAGCGCCCGGCCCTGCTACGGCGGGTCGCCGAATTGCTCGCCGATGATAAGGTGGTGGGTTGGTTCGACGGACGGATGGAGTTCGGCCCTCGCGCGCTTGGCGCGCGCAGCATTCTGGGCGACCCGCGAAGCCCGCGCATGCAAGCGCAGATGAACCTCAAGATCAAGTTCCGCGAAGGCTTTCGCCCATTTGCACCGAGCGTGCTCCGCGAGCGCGTCCGCGACTACTTCGAGCTCGATGCCGACTCGCCGTACATGCTGCTCGTCGCCCCCGTGCGGCGCGAGCGCCAGATCCCCATGACCGCCGACCAACACCGCCTCTGGGGCATCGATCAGCTCAACGTCGTACGCTCCGACATCCCCGCCGTGACGCACATCGACTACTCGGCGCGCGTCCAGACCGTCACCCGCGAAACGAACCCCAACTACTACGACCTGATCAAGGAGTTCGAGGGGCTCACGGGCTGCGGCGTTCTCGTGAACACGTCCTTCAACGTGCGCGGCGAGCCGATCGTGTGCACGCCGGCGGATGCCTATCGCTGCTTCATGCGTACCCACATCGATTGCCTTGTCCTCGGTCCGTTCCTGGTGGACAAGTCGCGGCAGCCCGAATGGAAGGAGAGCGAGGATTGGAAGCACGAGTTCCAGCTCGATTGAGTCCCGCTGAAGGACGCCGGTTTGGCCTCACGGTCGGC
>Ga0209375_1002889_pt1 | contig 12086 bp, 13 predicted proteins | sample GraSoiAngelo_131_FD_185888 | JGI IMG/M metagenome (GOLD analysis project Ga0209375, IMG submission 185888) | Grasslands soil microbial communities from the Angelo Coastal Reserve, California, USA - 14_0929_02_30cm (SPAdes) (version 2) | ecosystem: Environmental > Terrestrial > Soil > Grasslands ... | reverse complement strand
GCCAACGGCTGGGCCCACACACGCCGGAGTTGTCCTGCTGCGCGCCGCACACGCGGTAGGGGAAGTGGTTGGTCGTCGTGACGTGATAGAATTGCGCGGTGGCGTAGTCCTGATCGCTCCACGTCTTCCCACCGTTGAACGACACGTTCGCGCCGCCGTCGTTCGCCTCGATCATGCGTTGCGGGTCGTTGGAGGCGATCCACATGTCGTGGTTGTCGCCGTGCGGATCGCGGAACACTTTGAACGACTCGCCGCCATCGGTGGACTTGTAGGCCAGCACGTTCAGCGCGTAGACGGTGTTCGTGTCCTTGGAATCGGCGAAGACGCGCGAGTAGTACCAGGGCCGCTGGCGTAGCTTCCGTTCGGCGTTGATGTAGCGCCACGTCGCGCCGCTGTCACCGGAGCGATACACGCCGCCCTGGTCGGCCTCGATCAGCGCCCAGACGCGGGACGGCTTGGCCGGTGATACCGCGAGACCGATGTTGCCCCATACTCCAGCCGGCAAGCCGGGGTTGTGCGTGATCTCGGTCCAGTGCTCGCCGCCGTCGGTGGACTTGAACAGCCCGCCACCCTGACCGCCGGACACGAGCTTCCAGGGATAGCGCTGCGCCTGCCAGAACGCGGCATACAGCACGTCGGGGTTGGACGGATCGAGCACCAGGTCGGAGACGCCGGTCGAATCGTTCCGGAACAGCATCTTGTTCCACGTCTTGCCGCCGTCGGTCGTCTTGTAGACACCGCGCTCGGCGTTCGGCCCGTACGCATGACCCTGCGCGCCCACCCACACGATGTCGGGATTGGTCGGGTGCACGCGCACCCGCGAGATCTGCTGCGTCTCCCCGAGCCCGACGGAGGTCCACGTCTTGCCGCCGTCGGTGGTCTTCCAGACGCCGTCGCCGGCCGCGACGTTGCCGCGGATGGGATACTCGCCCGTGCCGACGTACACGATGTCGGGGTTCGACTCCGAGACGCCGATCGCGCCGATGGTGCCACCGAAGTACTTGTCCGTCACCGGCGTCCACGTGTCGCCTCCGTCCGTCGTCTTGAAAACGCCGCCGCCCGTCGTGCCCATCCAGTATTCACCCACCCGGGACGCGGAACCCGCGACGGCGACGCTGCGCCCGCCGCGGTAGATCCCGATCTCGCGCCACTTGAGCGCGGCGAACACCGTGGAGTCGAAGCCTTGGGCGGGCGCAGGGCGCGCTGGCAGCAGGAGCAGTGTGACGGCGACGAGGGTCAACGAGCGAACGGACACGGGGTTCAGGCCTCCTCAAGGGGTGTGGAACGGAGTCACCCACATAAGCACGGAAAGGCCGAACCCCGCAAGGGCGTCGCGGCGACGCCCCGGTTGCGTTTCGGAACCTCAGTGTTTGGGCATCGGCATCACCGGCATCTCCATCGGCTTCTCCGTGATGGATGATTTGGCGTCCGCGCCGCGGCCGGTAAGCGCGAGGTCGCCCTGCTTGCCGTGCGTCTTCACGAGTCCGAAGGGGACGTCCCGCGACGCCCACACCTCGCCGCCGTCCTCCGTCGTCACATGCAGCGCGCGGAACGTGCCGGCGGGTACGGTGACCGACTCCCAGCCCACCACATGCGCGCCGCTGCACTTTCCGGCCCAGTCGAAGGCGGAGGCGTTTTGTCCCCCCTGCTTGCCCATCATCCCGGCCATCTCACCGGAGATCCGCATGGCCGGCTGCGGGCCCACCTTGAAGACAAGCGCGCGCGGAGACTCCAATCCGGAGGCGAGGCTGCCGGTGAGGATCTGCACGACGCCGCTCTTGCCGGGATCCTTGCCGGCGAAGCTCACCTCGAACCAGTACCACGTCGAGTCTCCCGCGCGCTCCGAACCGACGACGGCCAGGCGCAACTTTCCCACGCCCGAGCTGCCGGTGCCGTCGAACGACGCCCACTGACCGGGCTTCGCGTCTCCCAGGACCTTGCAGACGTCCGCCAGGTCGGTCGGGCTTTGAGCGGGGAGCGCGAACGGCGCGAGGGCGAGCGTGAGGGCGACGAGCAATCTACCAGCCTTGAGCATGACGAAACCTCCAACAAGAGATGAGGACTTCAAACAAGAGAGCGTTTCGGGTTTCTTATACCCGGGCTGAGAGCCCAGGCTCGGCGCCGTGCGTCCTATAAGGACGCAATCCGAGCCGAGCGCGCCCTCTCAGGGCGCGGATCGAACCGTCCACAAATGGACTCCGTCTCTAACTTAACGACACACAGCCCTGTGACTCGCATCGCCTTGGCGACCTGTACCAAGCTCCCGACCTTGAACAAGGACGACTTGCTGCTCGTCCCGCCATTGCTGCAGCTCGGCGTCACGGCAGTGCCTGCCGTGTGGGATTCCCCCGACGTGTGCTGGGAAGAGTTCCAGGGCGTCGTCGTCCGCTCCTGCTGGGACTACCACCATCGGCTGGAGGAGTTCCTTGCGTGGGTGGTCCGGCTCGAGCGCGCGGGAATCCCGCTGTGGAATCCACCGGCGGTGCTCCGCTGGAACAGCCACAAGGGCTACCTGCGCGATCTGGCGGCACGTGGCGTCCCCGTCGTGCCGACACGCTGGCTCGGGCGGGGCGAGCCGGTCGACCTTCCGATGCTGCTCGAGGACGCAGGATGGCGGGATGCCGTGATGAAGCCGGCGGTCTCCGCGAGCGCATCCGGGACGTGGCGCACGTCGACCGAGGCCGCGGCCGGGGATCAGGCGCGGCTCGGCGAACTGCTACGTGCGGGGGACGTGATGGTGCAGCCGTTCGTCAGCGAAGTGCGTGACAGGGGCGAGTGGTCCATCCTGTTCCTCGGTGGCCAGCTCAGTCACGCGGTCCTGAAGCGGCCAGCGGAGGGGGATTACCGCGTGCAGTGGGAATTCGGCGGCTCAGCGGTGACCATGGCGCCTCCGCCCACGCTGGTCGCGGATGCCGAGGCGGTCATGGCGGCAGTGCCGGGGGACCCGGTGTACGCCCGTGTGGACGGCGTGGAGCGCGACGGGCGACTCGTCTTGATGGAGGTCGAGCTGATCGAGCCGCATCTGTTCCTCGGCTGGGATGCGGGCGCGGCGACGCGACTGGCGGAGGCGATCGGCGCTCTAGTCATTCGCCCTTGAGCCGGAACGCCACCACGTAGTCCCCCGCTCCCCACGCACCGCCACCCCCCACCGCGATCACGACCAATTGCTCGCCGGACGCGAGCCGGTAGGTCATCGGCGTGGCCTTGCCGCTCTCGGGCAGTGGCCCGCGCCACAGCTCGCGTCCCGTCTCGATGTCGTAGGCGTGGAGCCAGCGGTCCAGCGCGGCGCCGATGAACACCACGCCGCCCGCGGTCGCAATCGGCCCGCCCAGACTGGGCGAGCCCCATTCGGCCGGGATGTTCGCGGCCTGCTCCGGGGGAAGCAGTCGGGCGGGGGAGCCGAGCGGAACTTCCCACAGCCGGCCCCCAGCCTTCAGGTCGATGGCGACGAGCGTGCCGAAGGGCGGCGGCGTGCACGGCAGTCCGCCTGGACTCAAGAGGATGCGCCGCCGCATCACGTAGGGCGTCCCCTCCATGCCGTTGTACTCGTAGTCGCGGCCCAGGCGCTTATCGTCGGCCATGGCACGCGCGTGGTCGAAGTTGTCGCGCGGGATCAGCTGCACCACGGCGGCGACCCGGTTGACGGGCACCACGGCGATCTGCCGCACGGGGTCCACGGCGACGCCACCCCAGTGCGCGCCGCCGATGTTCGACGGCATCACGAAGGTGCCTCGTACGCTCGGCGGAGTGAAGATGCCTTCATTGCGGAGACTGTCGATCGCGGCGTGACACGCGGCACGGTCCGCGTCGCTCGTGCCCCAGATGCTGTCGATCGAGAAGCGATGAGGGCTGAGCGGCGGCGTCACCGCGGTGAACGGCTGGGTCTGGGACGCCTGCTCGCCGGGGATGTCGCTCGCGGGGACCGGTCGCTCCTCCACCGGGAAGATCGGCTGACCGGTCTCGCGATTCAGCACGAACAGCATGCCGGTCTTGGTCGCCTGTACGACGGCCGGGAGTGAATCGCCGCCGCGCGTGAGCGTCACGAGCGCCGGCGGCGAGGCGTTGTCGTAATCCCACAGGTCGTGGTGTACGGTCTGAAAGGCCCAGACCGGCTTGCCGGTCGAGGCTCGCAGGGCGACGATCGAGTTGGCGTAGCGATTGTCGCCGAGCCGGAGCACCCCGTAGTAGTCGGGAGCGGCACTCCCCGTCGGAATGAAGACCAGGTCCCGCCCGGCGTCCGCCGCCAGCACCGACCAGGCGTTGGCCGCACCGCTCTTCTGGGCCATGGCACCTCGCCACTCGCGAAAGGCCGGGTCCTTCGGGTCCTGCGGAATCGGGTCCCAGGTCCACGTGATGGCACCGGTGCGGGCATCGTAGGCCCGCACCTCGCCGCTCGCCGGGTTGGGACGACTGTTGTCCGCGATGGAGGAGCCGGTGATCACCAGCCCATTCACCACCACGGGCGGCGACGTCATGGAGTACGCGCCCGGCTCAAAGGGGGGAATCCGCAGGCCAGCCTTCAGATCCACCATTCCGCTGCGACCGAATCCGGCGCAGGACCGGCCGTTCCGCGCGTCCAGCGCGAACAGCTGTGACTGCGCCGTGGCGACGAAGATGCGCCGGCGGCAGACCGCGCCGGCGGGCGCGGATGCGTCGAGCCACGTGGACACGCCCCGGCTCGCGAAGTCTCCGTACGACACGTCGCGCTTGATCTTCGGGTCGAACACCCAGCGCTCGCGTCCCGTGGCCGGGTCCAGCGCGATCACGCGCCCCAGCGGCGTGCCGAGGTACATCGTCCCGTCGACCACGAGGGGCGTCGCCTCGAAGGCGGTCGGCTTCTCGGTCTTGAAGCGGGCGTCGGTCTCACCGGTGCGATACGTCCACGCCACAGCGAGGCGGTTGACGTTGGTCCGGGTGATCTCCGAGGCGGGGCTGTAGCGGGTTCCCTGCGCATCACGCCCGTTGGCGCTCCAGTCGACTTCCTGGCCGTGCAGTGCGATGGAAGCGACCCCGAGCAGCAGCACCGTCACCAATCCACGCATGACCACCTCCCCGCACGGCGGTATAATGATGTATGCGTCGCCCTCATGACCACGAGCATCAAGCATGATTCTCGAAACCCGGCATCTCCGCCTCGTTGCCGCCGTCGCCGAGCACGGCACGCTCACCCGGGCCGGCCGCGTGCTCCATCTCACGCAGTCGGGTTTGTCGCGCCAGCTGCTCGATCTCGAGACGAGGCTCGGGCTGCCGCTGTTTCACCGACTCGGTAAACGTATGGTGCCGACGCCCGCGGGCGAGCGCCTGCTGGTGGCCGCACGGCGCGCCTTGCCCCAGCTCAGCGACGTCGAAGAGGAGCTGCGACGGCTCGCTGGTGGCCGGGCGGCGATACTGCGGGTGAGCACCGAATGTTATACCTGCTATCACTGGCTGCCGGGCGTATTGCAGCGGTTCGCCCGCCGCTTTCCCCAGGTGGACGTGCAGATCGTGGCGGAAGCGACCCACCACCCCGTGCCGGCGCTGTTCGACGGTCGCATCGACCTCGCGATCGTGTCGAACGACGATCACGACGATCGGCTGGCCTATGTTCCCCTCTTCACCGACGAGCTGGTCGCGCTGCTCCGCCCCGACCACCCGCTCGGCGCCAAGCCGTTCCTCACCGCAGCGGACTTCGCGGATCAGCACCTGTTCGTCTACCTGCTGCCGCCGGGTGAGAACGAGGTCTTCACGAAGCTCCTGAGCCCCGGGGGTGTCATGCCGCGCCGCGTCTCGGCCGTGCCGTTGACCGAGGCGATTCTGGAACTGGTCAAAGGCGGCGCGGGGATCGCCGTGCTCGCACGCTGGGCCGTGGCGCCCCACCTCAAGACCGGCGAGCTGAAGGCGGTGCGGCTCACCCGCCATGGGTTGGAGCGGCGGTGGCGAGCGGCGATGCTGCGGCAGCGCCCGATACCCCTCCTCCTGCGTGAGTTCGCGGGACTCGTCGCGGCGGGGCCGACCGTGCTGTCGCGGCGGGCGGTGCGGGCGTAAGTGCCGCGTAGATCTGTGAGGCCACCTGGGCGACCTCCGACCTGCGCGAGTGAACTCGCGGCTCGGCACTTGTCAGTGAACTGACGTCGTACTGCCGCTTCAGCGGTACGCGCCGAGCGGCGGCTTTAGCCGCGAACTCTCGCGGTGGGACACCTTCCTAGCCATGCGCGGCCCACATCGGCGTCGCTAACTGCGCATTTGACTGTGCGCCGGCCGCCGGGGGACATTCGAGTAACCCCGTCAGGAGGCGACCCGTGAGCGCGACCGCTACGACGAATCCCAACTTCTCATTTGTCCTGGAGCACCCCGCCGCCGAGCCCGCGGCGGCCGAGCGTCACTTCCTGTCGAAGCTCGGGTTCGAGACCGATCCGGCGGACGTGCATCTCGATTTGGAACGCGGGCACCCGGGGATTGTCCTGGTGGACACGCGCAGCCCGGATGCCTACACCCGCTGCCACATCCCCGGCGCCATCAACCTGCCGACGCGCACTATCACCCCCGAGACCACGGCGTCCCTGCCCCGCGACAAGGTGATCGTGGCCTACTGTTGGGGACCGGGATGCAACGGCTCTACCCGGGCCGCGGCGAAGCTCGCCGCCCTCGGCTTCCGCGTGAAGGAAATGATCGGCGGAATCGGCTACTGGAGAAAGGAAGGGCTGCCGGTCGAGGGGTCGTCCCCGGGCGACGCGCCACTGTATGCCTGACGGCGGGACGGCGAGGGTCGTGTTTCTCCGCCGTTTGAACTATTGTGTAGCAGGCCGAGGATGCCCGAAGCACCGCAGTGGGCTCGCGTGCGCGGCGAGATGAATTGCTACATCCGTCGGGGGGCGTGGTACGAAGTACTCCGTCTCACGCCCGAAGAAGCGGTGCTCGAGGTGAATCGGCAACCCGTCCGCGTCGAGCGATCCGCCCTCCAGATCGTCCCCCTCCGGCCGCAGTGCTGGTCCGTGGTGGCCCGCCCCCGGGACTCGGTCGACATGCCCCTCAGTTGGGGCTCGCCCTACGTGGTCTGCCCCGGCTGTAGCCATCGGCAGTTCCTGTCGGGACAGCCGACGGAGTTGTCGTGCGACAAGTGTGGCGGCGTGTTCGCGATCGCCTGGGACGATCCGTACTGAGCCTGACGGCGCGCGCAGCGATTCGCTAAGTTCTAGTCCCACGAACAACGCGACCGTGGCGGAACTGGTAGACGCGCAGGACTTAGGATCCTGTGGGGCAACCCGTGGGGGTTCGAGTCCCTCCGGTCGCATCGTGGGTCACGGCAGCTTCCGCAACAGCAGATCGATCACTGCCTGCTCGTGCTTGATGAAGCGTTCGTCCCCGTACACGAGCAACGTCGCAGGACCCCATTCGGGGTCCGTCGCATGACCGATGTCTTGGGGAGTGATCCCGAGCTCGACGCCGAGCGCCTGCAGACTGCGGAGCACCCGCTCGTAGTGCTCGGCCACGGTTGCGAAGCCGGCTCGCAGCGCCGCGAGCTCCCGGGCCAACCGCACACGCTCCCGCAGGCAGCGCCGAAACTCCTCGGACGCGTCGTGCGACATTGCGGCTACGCTTGCGCTGACCACCGTCGCATCCCCTACTCCGGCGCGGAACGCGCCATTCTGCCGTTTTTCCTCCGCTATAATGTGGACCCGTACCGAACTGCACAAGATGCACAGCGCCGCGATCTCAGGCTTACGCGGACTTGACGGGTAACCCGACCGGCTTGCACATTGCGTGTGCAGTATGTGCAGTATGAGCGTGCGGAGGCCGGCGGAAGGAGGGCGGTGGCAACCGAATCTCTCGACACATCGTCCGCGGAGCGGTGGGCCCGTCTACGGGAAGACGTGCGGCGCTGTCAGCTGCGCCGGGGTGCCTGGTATCCCGTCTTGAGCCTCGCGCCCGATGAGGCGGTCCTGGAAGTGCGTCGCAAGACGGTCATCGTGCCGCTCGCCTATCTCGAAGTCGTCCGCAACCGCCCCGAGTCCTGGACCCTCATCCCGAGCGAGCGCTACGCCGTTTGCCCCAACTGCGCCGAGCGGTTGGCCTTGGGGCGGCCGCCCGAGCGACTGCGCTGCCCGCGATGTCGGCGCCTGTTCGACGTCGACCTGAACCACCACCAGATCGCGCCCGTCTAACGCTGGGCGCGCGCCGTCTTCACGATCGCCCACCCTAACCCGGCGATCCCCCGAATCACCGCCTCGAGCCGCGCGAAGTCCACCGGCTTCGTGAGGAACCCGTCGGCGGCGAGCGCCGCCAGTTGCTCGTGCTCGGCATCGGATCCGGTGAGGACCACGACCGGCAGTGCCTGCCAGCGCGGCTCCTCGCGGATCCGCATCAGCACATCCCGGCCGTCCAGGTTCGGGAGCTTCAGGTCCAAGAGGACGAGGTCGGGCCGGGGCACCCCGTGGTGCGGCCCCTCGCGCCGCAGAAACGCGAGCGCCTCCACACCATCCCCGACGATCCAGACGCGGTTCTGCAGCTTGGCGCGCTGCAGCGCGCGCCGCGTCAGCTCCACGTCGCTCGGGTCGTCCTCGACCAGGAGGATGTTGATCGGTGTCGGGCCGCGGACCATGGGGCTCATGTTAAGGGCTCAGCTCGTCCTGAGGTAGCGCTCGTCCCAGGCGACCGCGAACGACTGCTCGCAGCGCGTGCAGCGTTTCTCGCCGGCCGGTCGGCCCACCGGCGCGCGCGCCGCGCAGTTGGGGCACACGACGTAGAAGTAACCCCAGCTCTCGGGCAGCTTGTCGGCGTCCTGGGGCCGCGGCACGATCGTCCATCGGGTCGGACGCGTCTCGGTGATCTCCAGGGAATCGCGGGGAACGCGCACCGTCGCGTTGTCCACCTCGAGCACCGCCTCGTCCGGGCCGAGGCTGCGCACCAGATACCACGCGCCGCGGCGCAGCACGCTCTGGGTGTCCTGGCGCAAGCGCGCCCAACGCTGGCCCGGGGCCGCGGGAGTGGACACTCAACTCACCCGCGGCGGAGCAGCCACCACGCCGCCAGAGCGCCGACCGCGATCCAAAACGGAATGCGCCAGAGCCCGCCGCTCCGGGGTTCCACGTCCTCGCTCGGTGGCGGCCGGATCGCTCGAGCGGCGGGAGCCACGGGCGGCTTCACCGCCGCCCCGCCGGACGCGACCCGCGCCATGGCCTGCTCGTAGGTTCGCCGGACATCGGGCGGCATCGCGTCCACGCTGTCGTATTTCTTGCCGTTGACGACGATCTCGCGGAACGTGGCCTTGATGTGGGTTCCGCTGACTCCCATGTCGCGCTGTAGCACCGACAGGATCTCCTCGCCACCGGATTTCCTGAGCGTCTCGAGCGCCACGTCGTACTCCTTGCGGACGTCGGGCGGCATCGCGTCGACGCTGTCGTACTCCTGGCCATTGAAAACGATCTTCAGGCTCACGGCCCAAGGTATGACGCGGCGGAGGTCCGAAGCAAGAGGCGCGCGCTCTACCGAAGCCGCAGCTCGAGTAGCAGGGTCACCGCCGAGAGCTGCTCGAGCCGGCGCACGCCCGCCTCCGCGGGGAAATCGTAGCGCTCCAGCGAGTACTCCACGCACAGCGTCGTGGTGCGAACGCGGTACTCGAGGCCGGTCGCTGCGCGGAACGCCGTGTCCGGACCCCGCAGTCCGCTCGCGGACACCGCGGGCAGGAGCGCCGCTCGCCACACGCTATGGATGGCGTCCCCGGCGAACGCCATCCGGGCCTTGGCGCCGAGGCCTACCAACGTCCAGGTCTGACGACCGAGCTTCGTCGAATAGGCCCGACGCGCCGCTCCGGCTTGAAGAACAAGCCACGGGACCGTGACGACGCTGGCTTCGACGCCGAGCTCTCCGACGTCCCGATCGAGCACGCCCGTGGATCCGATTAGCCTGCCTCCGACCGCGCGCGCCGCCACTTCCAAGCGGGGGCCGACCCGAAGGGTCCCGACTCCGCCGACGATCGGACCGAGCGAGCGCTCGACGCCGAAGCCGGCGTCGACCCGGTGCTCGACGAGGGACACGAGCGGCGCGACGGTCAGCGCGCGCTGCGCACCTGCGGGCGCGGCGCCCCCCAAGATCGTGGCGGCTACGATCACCCCGGCGGCCCTCACGGTCCCGGGCCCTCGCCGGCGGCGGGGGACACGAGCAACACGGTTGCTGCGATCCGGTCGGCGTTGCGCCCCCGCACGCTGGCGTTCGCTGATTCCCGCTCGGCGCGGCGGCGGGCGTTCGCCACGATGTTCTGCGGAATCGCGCCGTGCCGTCGACCTACGAGGAACGCGACGACGCCGGTCACCGCGGCGGTCGCCGCGACGACGACCGCCCCCTCCCGCTCACCACCACCCAGGTCCCCGTTGGCCGCGCCGGCGATCAGCAGCGCGGCCGCGGCCACGCCCAGCCCCTTGGCGACGTCGCGCCGTGCTGCTTCCGGCGAAATCCGCTCCGGGAGCAGCGCACCCCGATCGAGAGCGGGGAGCGTGTCCTCGAGCGGCGCGACCTCGTGCCGCAGGTCGAAGTACACGCGGGCCGAATCCGACGTGCCGGTCAGCCGGCTGCGTCCGGCGACGGCGAGCGCGTAGCGCCCTTGCGGCGCCAGCCGCCGGTCGCCGACCAGTCCGTCCCACGTAATCTCGCGCACGCCGTCCATCGTGCCTTGGAAGAGCGACCGCGGCGGGCCGGTGCCGACGGCGGACAACTTCACGTCGACGAGCGCGGTATGGGTGGCGACGATGGTGAACGTGACGCGCGCGGTGCGCGGGTCCACGCGCGCGGACGCGACCGGTCGCACCGCAACGGCGAACGTGCGGCGCTGGGCCTCACCGAACGTCGCGAGCTGGGCGGGTGTGAACAGATTCGGATCGAGCTCCGTGAACGGATCCCGTTCGATGGCGGCCCGGAAGTACAGCACGGCGGAGTCGCGCTTCCCGGCGAGGGTGAGACAGGCGCCCAGATACTTGTATGCCTCGACCCGCTGTTCGCGCGTGACCTCGAACGGCCAGTTGGGAGAGACGATCTGGCGCAGCAGCGGCAACGCGCGCTCCACTTCGAGTCGCTCGTAGAACTCGTGGGCCTGCCCTAACAGCTCCGCGGTGCTGCCCTGAGCGGCGAGCGGGCTGACGGTGGCAGTGACGACGATCGCCGCCAGCGCGAGCGGCCTCATCCCGCGCCGCGGCTGCGTAGGGTGACGCGCTTGAGCGATAGCGTGCCGCCGGCCTCGATCACCACCGTCGTATCGAACGTCTCGTAGCCCGGCGCACGAACCTCGAGGTGCCGGGCCCCGGGGGAAATCGGCACCTCATCGTACACGCTACCGGTGCCGACCCGACGCCCGTCGATCCAGATCGACGCGGTGGTAGGCGTCGTGAGCAGCCGCAGGCGGCCGGTCGGGACCGCGGCGCGGCGCGGGGCGGGCGCGACCGGTGGGACCGCCGTCGGAGGCCGCAGCGCCGCGGCCCGGTTGCCGCCAGCCGAATCCGAGCTCGCGCCGCGGGCCGGGGCGGGCGCGCCCGACGGACGGCCGAGCAGCCACGCCGCGCCCACTGCCACCAGGCCGACCGCCGTGAGTCCGGCGACCCGCACGGTCGAGGTCAGGCGCCGAGGCCGGGTGGGGATCGCCGGAAGGGCCTGCATCGCGAGGGTCGGCATCTCGGCGAGCGGCGGCAGCCCGCGCGTCGTGATTTTCTTGACGGCTCGACCCTGCACGAGGTTATGCAGGGCCCGCTCGCTCTTCTGGCGGTCCCGCTCGCTGAACGCCGTCGCCTCGATGGCCGTCAGCATGTCGCGCGTGGTCTTGAACCGTCGATCGGGGTCTTTATTGAGGGCCCGTCGCACCACGTCGAGCAGGTGCGCCGGCAGGTCGTCGCGGACCAGCGTCAGGTCCGGTACCGGAGTGAAAAAATGATGGTGCATCACGCCGGCAAGGGTGTCCGCGTGGAACGGCACCGAGCCGGCGAGCATCTGGAACGCCACGATGCCGAGGGAGTACTGGTCGCTCTGCGGCCCGGCGCGGCGGCCGGCACACTGCTCGGGGCTCATGAAGGGGGGCGTCCCGATCACCGTGCCGTCGGCCGTGAGGGTGACGTCCGCTGAGCGCA
>Ga0209375_1002884_pt1 | contig 12107 bp, 15 predicted proteins | sample GraSoiAngelo_131_FD_185888 | JGI IMG/M metagenome (GOLD analysis project Ga0209375, IMG submission 185888) | Grasslands soil microbial communities from the Angelo Coastal Reserve, California, USA - 14_0929_02_30cm (SPAdes) (version 2) | ecosystem: Environmental > Terrestrial > Soil > Grasslands ... | reverse complement strand
CTGCTCTATATGCGAGCTTCATCTGCAGACAGAGGCGAGCCTCCGCATTTCGAATTGGCAAAACGTCATCTCTTGCACCAACGTGCGCGCACCCGTCCATTCGGTCAGGGGTTCAACGACTTCCCAGTCCCGAGATGATGCGGGATGTTCAATCTGCGGGCCCAACTTCGATCTTCGACTTCCCTTTCTGACTTTGATATTGCATGTTCGGCGTTGAGCCTTGGATGTTTGCCTCTTTCACTCGGTGACCTCTCAGCGCAGCGCTCAACTCTCACCTCCATTAGAAGTTCGTCGTTCCGGCGTGCACGGTCGCGGCGTTTACGCCACGCAGTTCATCCCCGAAGGCACCCGCATCATCGAATACACCGGCCAACGCGTCTCCTGGGAGGACGCTCCCAACGACGAGAGCAATCCGCACACATTCAATTTCGGCCTCGAAAGCGGCGAAGTAATCAATCCTGAGATCGGCGGCAACGAGGCGCGCTGGATCAACCATTGCTGCGATCCAAACTGCGAGGCCATCGAGGAAGACGACCGCATCTTCATCTATGCGCTGCGCGATATCGAACCCGGCCAGGAGCTCTTTTACGATTACGCGATGGAAATCGACGAACCCATCACCAAGAAATTAGAAAATGAATTCAAATGTCATTGTGGTGCCGTACGCTGTCGTGGCACAATGCTCTCGCTCTAGCGTCCGCCGCCAGCTCGGGAAAGACGACATCCCGCGCACCCGGCGTCTCTCTCTATGTTAGCGTTATGAAACTTGCGCTCGTCATTATCTTCACAACCACCCTAGCCTACACCGGAGATGTACCGATCACCCAAGACGAACTCGTTCGTCGGACGCAAGAGCTGTACGACGCCATCGTGCCTGGTAATCAGGCTCCTTGGAAAAAATATTTTGCCGACGACTGCATCTTCTCCGACGAGAAAGGCCGCACGCTCGATAAAACCAAACTGGTTGCCGACATCACGCCGGTGCCGGCCGGATATTCCGGCTCCATCAAGGTCGACAAGGTCCAAAGCCGGATCGTCGGCGATACCGCTGTTTTGAGCTACGACGCCAACGAAACCGAAACCATCTTCGGCCAAAATCTGACGGCGCGTTATCACATCACCGACACCTGGCTGCGGCGCAACGGCGAATGGCAAATCATCGCCAGCCAGGCACACCGTTATTACGAAGACCCGGCGACAGGAAAAATCGATCCGAAAAAGTTCGGCGACTTCATCGGCACCTACGAGCTCGCGCCTGATCAAACAAGGTCGGTTACGGCCGAAGGTGAAAACTTATTCGTCGAACGCAAAGGCAAAAAGGAACAACTGTTCCCCGAAACTTCCGATCTCTTTTTCCGCAAGGGCGTTGAAGGCCGGATCCTTTTCCGTTACGACGCCCACGGCAAGATCGACGCTCTCATCGACCGCCGAAACAACGAAGACGTTGTCTGGCGCAAAACGAAATAAATTGTCTGCCCTTATTCCTCATGATCACCGAACGTGATGTTACCGTTTGGGTAATCTCAGCGCTTCTCGCGATCGGCATCGGCTGGAGTCGTTACGCGAAATGGAAAACACGGGACAAACTCGTGCGCGAACTGGCGGCAATGGACGCGGATCGCCGGGAAAAAGTGCTGAGCCGCCTGGATCCGAAACTCGCCACCGAAATCCGACAGCAGTTAATGAAACGTTTTCGAATGTGAGCTGACCTCAGTCCCCTCGTTTCTTACCCTGTCTTCGATTTCCGTTCCCTACTTTCTGCTTTCCGTAAGCCCTAGATACAGCATTTGCTTCGTTCTCTCCGCGTTGCTGGCATCTGGTCGCTCCTCGATCAGTTCCTCAGCCGGAACAGTGTGAAAGGAAACCACCACCCAATCACTTCCCTCAGGCACCACAACTTGATGCCAGACGTTTTGAGGAATCGAAATCCATCGCCGTTCAAGTGGCGCGCCCGGCTCACTCAGCAAAAGATTGGACTGCCACTGCTCTTCGCCGCCGTCCGACAGTCCGGCTCGGACTTGCAAATCTCCAGCCGCTTCGAACGACATCATCCGTTGATGACTGTTCGGATGGCGTTCTGCTCCCGTGGTCGCGCCTGCGCGCAGGACGAAAACCCAGCTGGAGCGAATCCCCGACGGCAACGCGCCACCGTAAATCGTTAACGGAATCGGCTCCCAAGTCATCTGCGCTGTCTTGTTTCGTGCCAGTTCCGTGCGAACGCGCTCGACAATCGGATAAATCTGCGCACGGACTTCCTCCGATCCGACAATCGTGTCCAATGCTTCTAACAATGATCTCTCTTCCGCCGTCATATCCTGCTTTAAAAAATTCGGTTAATCTTAATTCTTAATTCGTACTTTTGAATCACACCATTAAGAATCTTGCTTTTGGAGTTGGCGGGACGCTGCCGTTTCTCGCGCTCGTCATTTGGGGTTGGGGCGATTGGACAACCTTCTTTGCCAATCCGGCGCGCGTCGGCCTCATTATTCTGACCTTGTCCGGCGCAATCGCTTACGCCTTTTCCGGAAGCAGCAGTCTCGGAATCGGCCGGCGCGAAGATCCCGCCAGCCGCTGGATTTTCATTCCGTTGATTATCCTCGCCATCGCGTTCGCATGGCTCCCACCGCATTTCGATCGTCTCGACCGTTGTTCGATCGACGGCGACACTGTCCGCTACCTGGGATTGATCATCACCGCCATCGGCGGATTCGCGCGCGTGGCTACTGTCTTTGAGCTTGGCCACCGCTTCAGCATCTTTGTCGCGGTGCAACCCGATCACCGCCTCAAGACCGATGGCTTTTACCGGTTCGTCCGGCATCCGAGCTATCTCGGAGCGTTACTGGCGATGGCGGGTTGGGCGCTCGTTTTTCGCAGCATTGTTGGTCTGCTCTTAACCGCGGCGATGTGCGTGCCCATCATCGCGCGGATCCGTGCGGAAGAAGATTTTCTCGTCCGCGAATTCGGCGAACAATATCGCGCCTATCAACAACACACCCGCTGGCGACTGTTCCCGTTCATCTACTGACTCCCAATCTGCGACTTCAGATTTCCCAAGAATTCCGTGTTTCACGATCCGCAATTTTCCCCGCCCGCCCTAGTTTGCTTTCGTTTTCGCAGATCGCCGGATAAAAGGTCAGTTCATCGATAAAACGGCTAGGACACGCCGCGCTTCGCAAGGCAAAAGTGGAAAGCAAGAAATCTATGAATGAGATAAAACATGATCATGAGCACCACCGCGATCATTCTCATCGCCCTCGCTGGAAGCGAGTGCATCACAGTTGGATTTTTTGGGTCGCCGTATTCCTGATGCTGCTTGCAATGATTACCTACGTGGCGACCGGCGACTTGTCCTGGGGCCTTCGTCGCCAACCAAAACCGCCGCCTGCGCGCGCCACCGGAAGATAAAGTCCACTGCAACCAGCGCGACTCGAAAACGGTCGCTTCATTACGCGCTGAGAGTTTCAACAGGTGCTGATCGGTTTAAAGTACGTGCGGCTCGCCCCGGGCGGTGATGTGCGCGGCACGCATCTTTAGCTTATCAGGTTTGTTTCTCAGAGAAGCTCGCGCTTGAATTTGCAATAGCGCTGTCTAATCACAGCTGGCAAATGCATGCCTCTGCCGCTTTCGAAATGATCGTTTCGGTTTTGTCCGACGATATCGACGAGCAAAATCATGTTAACAACACCGTTTACTTGCGCTGGGTCCAGGATGTTGCTACCGCCCATTGGCGAGCCATCGCGAGCCCTGAAGCTCGGGAGGAGATCGGCTGGGTCGTATTGCGACACGAGATCGACTACAAAGTGCCCGCCACGCATGGCGACGAAATCGTGCTTCGCACGTGGGTGGGCAAAGCCACTCGGCTGACCTTCGAACGCTTCACCGAAATCCGGCGCAAGAGCGATTGCCAGCTCCTGTCGCAAGCGCGTACGCTCTGGTGTCCCATCAATGCTCAAACTGGCCGACCAGTGCGCGTCTCCCCGAATATCCGCGCAAAATTTTCACGTGACGTGTAGGAAAGGCAGACACCGCTCACTCGCTAAAAACGTGAAATCGTGGCGAATGGCTTCGCTGAAAGGGCAGGAGTGCGATAAAAAAAGACAAGTTAAGCCACCGCGCTATAATGCTGATTTTCGTCGTCCATGAGTAAAGCCTTACGGAGCGAACTCCGCCTCGCCAAGCGCATGGCGCGTCTCGGCACCGAGACCGCTTTCGAAGTACTAGTGAAGGCGCGAGCGCTGGAGGCAGAGGGCTGCGACATCGTCCATCTCGAGATCGGAGAGCCAGATTTCGATACGCCGGTCAACATTATTGACGCAGCGACCGACGCCCTGCACAAAGGCTTCACCCACTACGGGCCTTCGGCCGGCTTACCGGAGCTGCGCGAGATCATCGCTCAGCACGTGAGTGAGACGCGCCGGGTAAATGTTACGCCCGAAGAAGTGGTCGTTGTTCCCGGCGGTAAGCCCATCATCTTTTTTAGCATTCTTGCGCTTGTGGAAGAAGGTGATGAGGTCATCTACCCCAATCCCGGATTCCCAATCTACGAGTCGATGATCGATTACGTCGGCGCGAATGCTGTGCCGATCCGATTGCGCGAGGAGTTGGATTTTCGGCTCGACGTCGATGAGCTCACGGGACTGATCAACGACCGGACAAAGCTGATCATTTTGAACTCACCGCAGAATCCCACCGGCGGCGTGCTGACGAAGAACGACATCGACGGCATTGCGCGCGCGATCGGCGACCGCAACATCATGGTGCTGAGCGACGAGATTTATAGCCGGCTCATCTTCGAGGGTGAACATCACTCAATCACGTCGGTGGACGGCATGAAGGAGCGCTGCATTTTGCTTGATGGCTTCTCCAAGACCTACGCGATGACTGGATGGAGGATGGGTTATGGCGTGATGCGCGCCGACCTTGCGACCCACGTCGCGCGTCTGATGACTAACTCCAACTCTTGCACCGCTAGCTTCACGCAGGTCGCCGGCATCGAAGCGCTGCGCGGATCGCAGGAGTCGGTTGACGCGATGTGCGCCGAGTTCAAGAAACGGCGCGACGCAATGGTCGCCGGTCTCAACAAAATCAAAGGGTTCTCGTGTCGCTTGCCTCATGGCGCATTCTATGTTTTCCCGAATATCACGAAGACCGGGTGGCCATCGAAAAAACTGGCCGACGCGTTGCTCGACGACGCCGGCGTCGCTGCACTATCTGGTACCGCATTCGGTGATTTCGGCGAAGGCTATTTGCGTTTCAGCGTCGCGAACTCGATCTCGAACATCGAGAAGGCGCTGGATCGCGTGACTGCTTGGGTGAACAAGAATTTGTAAGCATGATCTTAATCGAAGCGCGCGTGAATTCGTTCCTTCGTTCTTTTTGAAAGAAGCTTTTCACCGCATTCCTCCAAGGCGTTGCACCGACAGCCTTGGATTTGCTTGAGCAACGTCTCCATGAGCTTCAGCTGCTTCATTCGGATTCGAAGCTCCGCGATCTTGCGTTCTGAAAGTTTATGCCAGCGCTTCGGTGGAGGCGTTGCGGGTTGAAATCCGAAAAACAGCTCGCGTATCTCCTCTAAAGTGAAACCGGACTCCCGCGCGCGCTGAACCACCTCGAGGCGAAAAAGCACGCTCTTGTCATAGCAGCGTCGGCCATTCTTGCGCATCGCCGGCGGAAGAATCCCGATCTGTTCATAGTAGCGAATGGCCGACGTGCGCAAACCAAACACGCGCGCGACATCGGAAATCGCCAGGTGATTCGCCACTCCGAAAGCTAACAAGGAGCCGCGTGGAACGCCACGGAAAATGCCAGAGAACTTCCCTAAAAAATTTCTCTTTGACTTAAAGTCGACTTGAAGTCGTAGCGTCGAACACTATGCGAAAAATATTCCAATTCATAACCGCAATCGCCGTCGTTGCTCCAGTAGCCATTTCGGCAACACCCGAACCCTCGTCGCAACCCGAGCACGTGTCGCCTTTCGCTTGCAACGCATTCGCGCTGTCACCGGAAGCAAGAAAACGCCATTTCGATGAAGTTGGACCAGCGTTGCTAAAACTGAAGAAGAGCACGCGCGAACTGCCAGACGGCTATGAGCTCGAGTTCCCGTCGGACAAGGCCACCTATCAGCTGTTGACGGAATGGGTAATCGACGAGCGGTTGTGCTGTCCATTTCTCGATATCGACCTGCACTTCAGCAGAGAAGGCGGACCACTGTGGTTACGTCTTACGGGTCGGCCAGGAACTAAAGAGTTCATCAAGGAAGACGCCCCGGCGTTGGTGCAGTAAAAAATTGGCGGATTTCTGGTTAGAAGCGCATGCCACAGGTCTCAACTCAAGAGTTTGAGCGACTGCCGCTGCGAGTTCATACGTTTCTGGCCGGGGAGCGACTTCACGACGCATGGTCCATCGATCTGCCGCGTTGGCGCGCGGGAGTGACGCTCGATGATTTTCTACGGACGGCGAGCAACTGTCTATTCACGCCCTCCCGCCTGGTGCGAATGCTGCTCGATATTCGGTTCTTCATCGGACGGTTCTTCGGCTGGGATCGCGTGCCGGCGCCAACCGCATGGAAAACCTTCGCAACGCGTTTGACGGATGCCGATCGTTCGAGGTCACTGGCCGCAGCTGGCTCGCGCGATGGATTTTTTCGAGTCGTCTACCGGTTCGAAAACGAGCAGCTCGTCGAGTTGATCAATCGGACAGTTCACGCTGCAGCGCTTAGCACTCTGGTCGAGACAGCGACTGCCTACAGATTCTATTTAGGAGTCTATGTCCGCAGCGTAAGCCGCTTCACGCCGTTTTACATGGCACTGATCGACCCTTTTCGGAAAGCGATCGTTTATCCTTCCATCTTGCGCGGCGTACGTACTCGCTGGGATCAAGCATTCGGCACGGGCTGACTTGGCGAAATTGAGACAATTATATCATTCGCAGCGATCGCACATGAATGTTTGGGTTTTCTGTTAGAGAAGCAGGATGAATTCGTTCGTTGTCGGTCCTATGGCTGGCGACCTTGTCCTGGAGTTTCTTTGCGAGCAAGTGATTTAGCTAGTGGACCGTCATTTGCGCCGCGCTCTCATCGACCAGGGACTGCTCGATTCCTTCTCTTACCGGCGAACAGCCAAGACGCGCCCAGGTTACGTCTTCCGACGAGCCCGCGTGCTTTGGACGTGTCGATTTCACTGGGTCACCGAACCATCTTTACCTTTGTTGCGCCAATTAGTAAAAGCTCGTTGTGCGATCGTTGCTCTCACATTGTCGATGCTGCTTGCGCGCTCGTCGCATTTGCATGCGACATCGGCGGGATGCGCATTTCGATTTTTGGAGCGATTTGGCTGTGAACGCGCAAGATGATTAAGGACAGCCTGTATTCGTTTTTTAAGGGACTGCTATTACCGTTTTCTCCCCGGTTTTGGGCGGATATTGTTGCTGGCCTGCGTGAGATTTGCGGCGCGGTCTGCAAATTATTGTGCCGCATCACCCGCGGTGAACCTCTGCGCTCGAGGCAGCCCGAACGGACCGGATGTTGCATCGAGTTGCCACCAGAGATCTATAAGCGGCCAGACCCGCTCCTCTACTCGCAGTACTATTTGATGAGCCAGGGTCTGGCGGTCACTTGGGACAACCCCGATATTGACATCTTCGATGGCACAGCTCCGGTCACAGGCCCGCTCAAGCGTAATCATCGCTATAGAGTAAGAGTCAGAGTGTGGAATGGCTCCTACGATGCGCCAGCTGTAGGAGTGGGGGTAGAACTCTCTTATCTGTCATTCGGAGCCCAAACCGTATCGCATCAGATTGCTACGGGTTACGTGAATCTCGGCGCCAAGGGTACAGCCGATTGTCCGGCGTTCATCGAATTTGCGTGGCAGACGCCTCCGAGCGGTGGCCATTATTGTCTGCAGGCGCGCTTGGATTGGTTCGACGATGCCAACCCGGACAACAATCTAGGACAGAAAAATGTGACCGTCGCTTCGTTGAGCTCGCCGGCTCGCTTTTCATTTGATGTCCGTAATGACGCATCGGTAATGCGGCGGTTTGCACTGGAGGCAGATGTCTATCGTTTACCCGAACTGCCGGATTGCGGCAGCGAAGCTCGTGGTCAATCAAAGACCCGGTTGCAGGAAAGCCGGGAACGTTGGGAGCAGGCAAAGAGAACGCAAGGTTACGGTCAGTTCCCGGTGCCTCCTGATTGGATAGTTGAAATCACGCCACGGCGCTTTCGACTCGAACCGCGCCACGAGCAACAGGTAGAAGTCGTGATTGAACCGAGGGACCAGACCTTTCGCGGCGCAAGAATATTTAATGTGCATGTCTTTACCGAGGACGACCGCGAACGGCCACACTTGGTCGGGGGGGTCACACTTGTCGCGATGAAAGAATAACAGCGAGCATGGCCTTCAAACGTTACACATCCTGCTTCCTTTATCCGATAGGCGGCAAACCGTACAACGAGAAAGACCGGCTCGCGTTCGTCGTAATTCAGCTTTTGACAGTTCTCGTTACGACGGGTGTTTTTGCGGCATTCGGGGCAATCGGCGGCCCGATAGGCGCGGTCATTGGTGGGGTGGTGGGCTCGTTAGCCGGTTTCACTAACATGATCCGCCAAGCCGCCAACCAATGGCTGAACCACCGCCTAATTTGCCTGAACAAGGACAATCCGCAGTGCGCCGTCGGCATTGTTTCTTATAATCCTACCCGCAGCGATCTCGGGGTCTTCGATAACGACCAGTACTTCGACGTGGTATTGATGCCGCACCCGACCGAAGAGATCTTCACAGATTTCGACCCGGACATCCAAAAAGTTAATCCCACTGCGCTAGTGCCGGCGAATCGCTATGACGAAAATGGCAAAATCAAAAATCCGGCATTCGCTCTACATGTCGTGAAACATCCGGAGAACGATATTTTGACCGACGGCTTCCAAGCAGGTCGCCGACTGCTCCCCGGGAAAGCTGGCCTCCAAGGGCAGGGGCTCCTATCGACACGCGACGACATTGCCGCCGATCTCGGTTATGCTCCTCCGAGTAATCATGAACGAGGTGCGCTGCACTGCGAGGCCGAAGGAGATTTCTGGGTGAGGGTGAGGAAACTCGCTCCCGCCTTGGCCGCATTGCTGGAAGCTGCTCTCGCCGTAACTGCCGCAGGAGCTGCCGCGGGCGCGGCAGCGGGCAGCGCGGCCGGATGCGCCATCGGCGTGTTCTTCTTCGGGCCCCTAGGATGCGCTATTGGAGCGTTCGTCGGCAGTCTTCTTGGTGGCGCGGCCGGAGCGGCAGCGGCCGGAGCAGCGAGCTATTTCGGCGCGATCAAGCCGATCCTCCAACTGATATTCGACGCGAGTCCTGGAGATGTCGAGGATGCCAATGTCGGCGATAGAGCACTCGGGCCGATCCGCATGGGAGATAAAGTCGCCGTATTAGGCGAACACGTGTACGATGGTTATCACGACGGATGGAACGAGTTCCATCCGCTAATGGCTGTCATGAAGATCGGCAGTTCCACGCGCGTCGGTCCGGAGTTTTATCTGCAATGGCAGCCGGATTTCACCGGGACGCCGCCCGAGCTGCCACCAGGAGAAACAATTCCGCTGACAGCGGACGACATACGCGAGGGCTTAAACAGCCTCAACTTCCGCGCGCGTTGTGAGAATTTGAAAGAGATATGGTGTTCAATGCTGCACGACGCATTTAGCGAGAAGACTCAACAAACCCAGCAAGGACTACACGAACGCTGGACCATTCATCCACTTGTGGACGGCTGCCGCCGGGTGGATCGACCATCGCCACCGCGATAGCGACCAGGGACATCGTTCGGCACATCTTGATTGTCGTGGCCGAAAACACATGCTTCCATTCATTCACTCACTCATGACCAACAAAAAATTCCGCGTGTTTGCAACGTCGCGCATCTGCGACGCTGCCGAGAACGTTTACGCGAGCGCGGTTATGAGCCCGGCGCTAATTGCTTGAGGATTTTTTCTGTGTCGCGACGAATTTCGCCGCGGTACTCGTCAGTATCGGTCCACGACGATGCAGGAACTTTGTGAGAATCGAGAATGGCCAGCGCTTTCTCAGCATGCTGCTTCGCCAAATCTTTCTGTCCGTCTTTCAAGTACGCACCGGCGAGATTGTCGTTTGCGTCAGCCGAATCCGGATACGCGACAGCAACCAGCTTGAAGACTTCAATCCCGTATTTTACATCGCCTTCGCGCATGAAATCCTGACCGACGATGCTCGCTGTAATTTCAGGGAACAACTGCACCTGTGGGTCTTTTCGACGCGCCTCTGCCAATCGTTGCGCGACCTGAACAGCTCCGCCGGGGATATTTTCCATCGTGAAAGACCCGCAGGTGCCCTGCGCCGCTTCGAGGACATTTGCATCGAATACACGCACAATATTGGGGTGGCCGATGCGTGATAGGAGAATTGCCTCCCCGAGCATTTCATGAATCTCTTCGAGATTCATGCCGACGCGCTTGAACACTTTCATAGCTTGCCGACCGAGAAAACGGTGCTTAACGCGATACACTTCGGCGAAAGCGCCTCCGCCCAAGAAGCGTTCAACTTCGTACGTGTCGCGAACGGTTTGACCTTCTTCGAGCAAAACGCATAACCCGGGAATGTTCGCCGAATCGTAACGAAACGCCATGTAATCAGCAATCCCTTCAGATCTTTCCGTTGTGCGAAGAATTTGCATTTCAGCTCAAGTCAGTAGCCAAACGTCAGGAGCCACGTTTATATTCGCGGTTTCGTTTTCTAACCATGATCGATAAGAAACGATTCCGCGTCTTTTCCACGTCGCGCATCGGGGATCCGGCCGAGAACCGTCTTCGCGAGCGCGGCTACGAGGTCGAGGTCTTCCAAGGTCCCGAGGCGCCGCCAAAGAAGTTGATTATCGAGAAAGTGAAGAGCGGCATCGACGGCTTGATCACAACGCTCCGCGATCCGATCGACGCCGAGGTGTTCGAAGCGGGGAAAGGCTCGCTCAAGGTCGTGGCGCAGATCGCCGTCGGCTTCGACAACATTAACCGCGCCGACGCCAACAAATACAAAATCCCATTCACGAACACGGCTGACGTGCTCACCGAAGCGACCGCCGAGTTCGCGTTTTTCATGATGGGCATGCTCGCGCGCAAAATGTGGCAGAGCGAGCGCCTGGTGCGCGACCAGAAGTGGCCGTCGTGGCACCCGTTTCTGCCGTTTCTCGGCGACGAGGTCACGGGCAAAACGATTGCGGTGATTGGCACCGGGCGCATCGGCCTGGCGATGATCAAGAAATGCTCGGGGTTCGACATGAACATCCTTTGCTATGACCCGGCGTATCACAACGACAAGTTCATCGCTGCCGTCCAGGAGTTAATGGACCTGCGCCACGCACGCGGCATTCAGAAGGAAACGACCTTGATCAAATATGTCGAGTTTGAGGACGCGTTGCGTGGCGCCGATTACGTGACCATTCATGTGCCGCTGTTGCGCGAAGGCGAAACCGACAAACCGACGTACCACCTCATTAACGACAAGACGCTGAAGCTGATGAAACCAACGGCGTATTTGCTAAATAGCTCACGCGGTCCAGTCGTGGACGAGAAAGCACTTGCCAAAGCGTTGAAAGAAAAAATCATCGCCGGCGCGGCGCTCGACGTCTTTGAGAAAGAGCCGTTGCCGCCGGATTCGCCGCTGCTCGATCCTGAAATCGCCGATCGCTGCCGCGTGTTCCACCACTTCGCAAGCGGCGCACAGATCACGCGCCTCTCGGTCGATCCCGACAAAGGCATGGCTGGGCGCACTGCCCAGGCACTTATCGACGTCCTGGAAGGGAACTACGGGGGCGACCCAACCAAGATGCCCTATGTTGTGAATAAGGAAGCGTTTGCGAAGTAGCTGGCGAAAAGCTGAAACTCCGAAGTGCTGAATGGAGGTTGCGGGATGCGCGACATAGAAGGGGTCCGAGGCCGGACTGGCCGTTAGCCACGAGGGTAGGAGCGAGTGAAGCGGGGCAGCGAGCGAGTTTCAAATCCGGCTACGTTTACGTTTTGCGCTCGCAAGTTGATCGTCAGTTTTACCTTGGTCTAACGCGAGATTTACAGAATTGCTACGACGCGACAGGTGGGC
>Ga0209375_1002882_pt1 | contig 12118 bp, 6 predicted proteins | sample GraSoiAngelo_131_FD_185888 | JGI IMG/M metagenome (GOLD analysis project Ga0209375, IMG submission 185888) | Grasslands soil microbial communities from the Angelo Coastal Reserve, California, USA - 14_0929_02_30cm (SPAdes) (version 2) | ecosystem: Environmental > Terrestrial > Soil > Grasslands ... | reverse complement strand
GCAAGTGGTTCGGCTTCAGCGACAACTACGTGCCCGATCCCGGAGATTACCTGAAGAGTCTCTGGACCGAGATCGGCATGCCAGACGGCCCCGTCACGTGGGAGGACCTCGTCAAGGCAGCGCCGCTGATCAAGAGCAAACATCCGGAAATCCAGATCCCGATCGGCATCGGGATGTCGCAGGAGCTCGACTCGAACATGGCCGCGCGCGCCATGCTGTGGTCGTTCGACGGCTCCGTGCAAGACCAGAACGAGAACGTCGTTCTCAAGTCGGATCACGCGCTCGAGGCCTTGGAATTCGGCGTGCGCCTCTTCAAGGCGGGCATGAACCCGTCGGTGATGAGCTGGAACGCCGCGTCGAACAACCAAGCGCTCAACGCCCGCCAGACGGGCTACATCCTCAACTCGATCTCCGCCTACCGCACGGCGCAGGACAACAAGCTGCCGGTGGCGGACGACATCTTCTTCGTTCCGGCGTTGCGGGGTCCGCGCGGCACGCGGTGGGCGAGCGAGCACGTGATGGGGATCTACGTGATCTGGAAGTTCGCACAGAGCCCGGACGTCGCGAAGCAGTTCCTGCTCGACTTGATCGGCCACTACCGCGACGCGGTCCTGGGGAGCAAGCTCTACAACTTCCCCTCGTTCCCCGGCTCGGTCGCGGACCCGGGCGTGGCGGTGGGGCAGAAGCCTGCCTCGGGCAACAAGTGGTTGGAGCAGGTCACGGCGAACGACCCGTTCGGCTCGAATCCGCCCGCGAAGCTCAAGCCGATCAGCACCGCTTTGCAGTGGGCGACGAACATCGGGCACCCGGGACCGGCCAATCCGGCGGAGAGCGAGGTGTTCGACACGTTCGTCCTCCCCACCATGTTCGCCAACGCGGCGACCGGGCGGATGAGCGCCAAGCAAGCATTGGACGAGGCGCACCAGCAGGTGAAGAAGATCTTCGAGAAGTGGCGCGCCAAGGGACTCGTCGCCGGCGGGACCGGCGACCGTACTTGACAGGGCACCGTTCCAGCGGGAAACTCGAACCTCCACTACCGACCCGAGGAAGTCATGACTGCGCCCCAACTCGCCATGAAGGACCTTCGCAGGGTCGTCATCGCCGCAGCAGTCGGGAACGTAATCGAGTGGTACGACTTCTACATTTTCGGAAGCCTGGCCTCACTCCTGTCGGTCAAGTTTTTCGCGGCAGGGGCCGCCGGAAGCGCGCTCATCAAGACGGTCGGAACCTTCACCGCCGGGTTCCTGATCCGCCCGTTCGGAGCCTTCGTCTTCGGCCGCATCGGCGACATCGTGGGCCGCAAGTATACCTTTCTGATTACGCTGAGCGGCATGGGTCTGGCGACGGCTTTCATCGGCCTCGTGCCGAGCTACGCCCAGATCGGCGCAACGGCGGGGATTATCCTATTGCTGCTTCGCCTAATCCAGGGCTTGTGTCTGGGCGGCGAGTATGGCGGCGCCATCACCTACGTCGCCGAGCATGCGCCGGACGAGAAACGGGGCTACTACACCGGCTGGCTCCAGACGTCGCCCACGCTCGGCATCGTGGTGTCCCTGGTGGTCATCATCGTGACGCGCGAGGCGCTGGGGACCGACGCGTTCAACGCCTGGGGATGGCGCATCCCGTTCCTGCTTTCGCTGCTCATGGTCGCGATCGCGATCTACATCCGACTGCAGCTCCAGGAGACGCCGATCTTCCAGGCCATCAAGGCGAAGGGCCAAACGGCGGCCAATCCGTGGCGGGAGGCGTTCTGGAGTCAGAACATCAGATACGTGCTCATCGCGAGCATCGTGGTGATCGGCGAGGGGGTGGTATGGTACAGCGGCCAGTTCTGGGCGCTCTATTTCATCCAACAGGTGCAGAAGCCGGATGTCTTACACCCGGCCATCATCACGGGCCTCGCGCTGCTCATCGCCACGCCGTCGCTCATCTTTTTCGGCTGGCTCTCTGACCGGATCGGTCGCAAGCCGATCATCCTCGCCGGGTTCTTCCTCGCGGCGGTCACGTACTACCCGCTCTACAACGCGCTCGGCTACGCCGCCAACCCGGCCAACATCAACTACCCGCTGTCGATCTTGATCGTCGCGATCATGGTCTCCTACGTGGGCATGGTGTACGGCCCGATCGGCGCCTTCCTCGCCGAGTACTTCCCGGCGCGCATCCGATACTCGTCGGTGTCGGTGCCATATCACATCGGCAACGGCTGGGGCGGGGGACTGGTGCCCGTCATCACCACCGCAGCGTACGTGACCGCGCAGACAGCGGGGCTAACCATGTCCCAGAGCCTGGGCCACGCGCTGGTCTATCCTATCACCGTGCCGGCCGTGGCGTTCCTGCTCAGCCTGTTCCTGATGCCGGAGACGCGCAAGATTAGCATCTGGCAGCCAGCAGAGGTGCGTGTCGGCGCTAGAGGCTAAGTGAACGGCAGGGGCGCAGCTTGCTGCGCCCTTATCCGAGGCTCGAGGCGCCCCGACGAAGTCGGTCGGGGCGTCTTTCCTCCGCCTAGGAAGTGACGAAGACGACCATGACTACTCCCGCCGGACCAGCAGCTCGCGCTGCGGCGCCGCCCGCACCGCGGGGCGCCGTCGGCGTCCCCTGGTTCGTGTGGGCCGCGGTCATCGCGGCCACTAGCGCCAAGGTGGGCATCCTCTGGGACATTTCGTGGCACCGCTCGATCGGGCGCGACACCTTCTGGACGCCCGCCCACATGGCCATCTACCTCGGCGGCGTCCTCGCCGGTCTCTCGTGCGGGTGGGTCGTGCTGAAAACCACGTTCGCGGGAACGTCTGACGAGCGTGCCGCAGCCGTGACGTTCTGGGGATTCCGCGGGCCGCTCGGCGCCTGGGTGTGCATCTGGGGCGCCTTCGCAATGATCACGTCGGCCCCGTTCGATAACTGGTGGCACAACGCATACGGTCTCGACGTGAAGGTGCTGTCGCCCCCACACGTGATCCTGGCGCTCGGCATCTGGGCCGTCCAGCTGGGCGCCCTCTTCATGGTGCTCTCGCTCCAGAACCGCACTCCCGAACGGGAAACGTCCCGCCTGCACGGCCTGCTGGCGGCGTACCTCGTCGCGATCCTGCTCCAGAACGCCACAACGGTGGCGATCGAGCAGCTCGGCTTCCCCAACGACGCCCACAACGCGCTCTACTACAAGGTGGCGGCCGGCGTCTTGCCGCTGCTCCTCGTCGCGGTCGGGCGCGCGGTTCGCCTGCCCTGGCCCGCGACGACCGCCGCTGGCGTGTACATCGCCTTCTCGCTCCTCACGATCTGGATCCTGCAGCTCGCGCCGGCGACTCCCAAGCTCGCCCCGGTCTTCAACCCCGTGACCCACATGGTGCCGCCGCCGTTCCCGCTGCTGCTGGTGGTCCCGGCGGCCGCGATCGACCTGCTGCTGCGGCGCGCGGGCCGGAACCGCGACTGGATCCTCTCGGTCGCTGCGGGACTCGCATTCCTCGCCGTCTTCTGCGTCGTGCAGTGGTTCTTTACCGAATTCTTGCTCACGCCACACGCGCGCAACTTCTTCTTCGGCGGGGATCAGTGGGACTACTCGAGCCGGCTCGGCCCGTGGCGCTACGAGTTCTGGCGGATCGCTTCGGACCCGGTGACCGCACGGGGACTCGCGATCGCTGCGGCGCTCGCGATCGTGGCTGCGCGCCTCGGCCTGTGGTGGGGCAACTGGATGCAGGGACTGCGACGATGAAGCGCCGCCTGGCCCGCCTGTTCGCGCTCGGGGCCATCGCCGTCGTCACCTCTGCCCACGTCGGCAGCCCCGACACGTACTTCGAGGGCGCGGCGGGACCCTACCCCATCCGCGTCATCATCCGCAACCCCGGCGTCGTGCCCGGCCTGGCGCAGATCACGGTGCGCCTGCTCGACCCAGCGACCGAGCGCCGAGTGCTGGTGCTACCGGTCTATTGGGATCCCAGAACGGCGGCTCCGCCCCCGGCCGATGTCGCCGAGCGTGTTCCGGGAGACTCGACTCTCTACAGCGCGGCGCTGTGGCTGATGCGGGGCGGCGCCTACAGCGTTCAGGTGACGGTGGAGGGCGCGAGCGGCACCGGCACGGCGCTCGTCCCCGTGATGGCCGTCGCGACCCGGCGGCTCGCGCTCCAGAAGCCGCTCGGCATGGGGCTGCTGGGGCTCGGCGCGTTCCTCTTCATCGGTGCGCTGACCATCGTCCGCGCCGCGGTGCGGGAAAGCGCGCTCGCCCCGGGCCAGCAGCCCGACCGACGACGCAGCGTGCGCGCCTGGATAGCCACGACGGCGAGCGCCATCGTGCTCGCCCTGGCGCTCGTGGGCGGGCGGGCGTGGTGGAACACGGTGGATGCCGCGTACCGGAGCGGGCTGTACCAGCCGTTGCACGCCACCGCGACGGTGCGGGCGACCGCTGGCGGAACGGTGCTGCATTTCGCGATCGACGACACGTCGTGGACGAACCGGCGGCAATGGACGCCGCTCATTCCAGACCACGGCCACCTGATGCACCTGTTTCTGGTCCGGAACGAGCAGCTCGACGGGTTCGCCCACCTCCATCCTCTCCCCCGCGACTCGACGACGTTCGAGGCCAACCTGCCGCCGCTGCCGGCCGGCACGTACCGCGTGTACGCCGACATCGTGCACGAGAGCGGCTTCGCCCAGACGTTGGTCGCGACGGCAGAGATCGGATCTCCGGCGCCCGCCTGGCACCCGTCCGATGCCGACGACGCATGGCTCTTGGGAAACGGGAACGGGGAGACGGGAAACGCGGCCCGGCTAGCCGACGGATCTACGATGACGTGGGAGCGCGCCGATACACCGATCGTGGTCGACCAGGCGGCACCCCTGCGGTTCGCAGTCCGGACCGCGGACGGCAAACCGGCGGCGCTCGAGCTCTACATGGGCATGGCGGCTCACGCGATGATCACACGCGACGACGGCACGGTATTCGTGCACCTGCACCCGGAAGGGACAATCTCCGTCGCCGCGCAGGAAACGTTCGTGCTGCGCCAGCCCGGGGACACGATCCGCGGTGCGCTCCGCAAGCGACTGGCGGCGATGGACATGGGGAGGTGGGATAAGGGAGAGGTACGCCCAGGCGCAGTGTCCTTCCCCTATGCGTTCCCCAAGCCAGGGCGCTACCGCCTGTGGGTGCAGGTCAAGCGCAACGGCCGGATCCTGACAGGAGTGTTCGACGCCGACGTGAGCCCGGCGCGCTAGGGAAGCTCTGCACAAGTCGCGCGATGTCGGGGGCGGGGGCGTCGCACGCGTCACACGCGAGTCAGTATGGAATGACCGGCTCACGATCGCGGGACGTAGGTTACGCGGTCGGAGCTAACGGACCACGCAGAGCTACACGCGAAAGGAGCCGGTCTATGCCTACCAACCTGCGCTACTTGGGCCTGGATGTCCACGCCGAGACGATCGCCGCCGCCATCGCGGAGCCGGACGGCGAGGTTCGGGCCCTCGGCATCCTCCCCAATCGCCCCGAGGCCATCACGAAGCTGATCCGGAAGCTCGAGCCCCGCCATGGGCTTCACGCCTGCTACGAGGCTGGGCCCTGCGGCTACGTGCTCTACTGGCAGCTGACCCAGCTTGGTGTCCACTGCGACGTCGTCGCCCCCACCCTCGTGCCCACCAAACCGGGCGATCGCATCAAGACCGATCGGCGGGACGCCGCCCGGCTCGCCCGCTGCTACCGGGCGGGTGATCTTACGCCGGTGTGGGTTCCCGACGCCGCCCATGAGGCCCTCCGGGATCTCGTCCGCGCGCGCGAGGCCGCTAAGCAGGACCAGCTCCGCGCCCGCCACCGCCTCGGCAAACTGCTCTTGCGGCGTGGCATCCGGCCGCCGCCGGCGGCCAAGCCCTGGACCCAGCGCCACCGCCGCTGGCTCGACACCCTGCAGCTGGATCCTCCGGCGCTGCAGGCGACCCTCGACGACTACCTGCACGAAGTCGATCACGCCGCCGCGCGCGTGGAGCGCTTGGAGGGCGCCCTCGATAACGCGATCGCCGCGGCCCCCGCGCCGCTGCGCGCGGTGATCACGGCCTTGCAAACACTCCGGGGCGTTCGCCAGGTCACGGCCGCGACGATCGTGAGCGAGGTCGGCACGCTCTCGCGCTTCACCCATCCGCGCCAGCTCATGGGGTACAGCGGCACCGTGCCCTCCGAGCACTCGAGCGGCGCGAGCGTCCACCGCGGGGCGATCACCAAGACGGGCAACGCCCACCTGCGCCGGGTGCTGGTCGAAGCCGCCTGGGCCTACCGCTTCCCGCCCAGGTGCGGCAAGGCGCTGCGCACGCGCCAGCGCGGGCAACCCGACACGATCACGGCCATCGCCTGGAAGGCGCAGCACCGACTCAATACGCGGTATCGGCGTCTGCTTGGGCGCGGGAAACCGACGGCTCAAGTGGTCACCGCCGTCGCCCGCGAGCTGGTGGGCTTCATCTGGGCCATTGGCGTCGCCACCGAGCGCGCGAGCACGGCCGCCGCAGCTGCCTGAACTTGGGTGTGGCGGTCGCGAGGCACGGTAAAGGAGAATCCTCGAGCGCCCTCGGCGATCAGGCTTCGGCCGAACTCGCGCCGCTAGTCTCGAGGCAGCTCCCGACGGATCATGATTATGTCGGCGCCCGCAGGGGCGATCCGCGAATAACAGAGTGATCCACCGTCGCAGCTGCCCCGACCGCCCCCCTAGGGCTACGGTACTTGACAGGTCATTCCATAACAGGGCGCTCGGGCGGCACAGCTGCGTCGAAGCATGGGCGATACCGAGGCTTCTGTGCCTGCCGTGCGCCCTCGCGTGTCAGCGTGCGAGCCCCCACCCCCGACTTCGCGTCACCTACGCAGAACTTCCTTGGCGTGGGAATCACCGAGCAGCCGCGATCATTGGCTCGTTCAGCACCGCTTATCGCGCCGGCCGGATCCGAATCGCTTGCCCGCCCCCGGGAGCGAGGACCAGGTGGAGCCGCGTGGTCGCGGTGACGGCGCGCTGGGAGATCGAGACGGGTAGCGGATTCGTGAGCCAGTTGGCCCCGGGTCCGTCCGCATAGATCTCCGCGACGTAGCGACGGCCCGGCGTCAGGAACGACAGCGGGACGTCGAAGCTGCGCGCTTCCTCGTCCGTGATCGCTCCGATGAACCAGCTCTGGCCGTTCCGCTCCCGGCGCGCCACGACCACGTAGTCACCGATCTTCCCCTCAAGCACGCGCGTCGTGTCCCAGTCGACCGCGACGTCACGGATGAACTGGAAGGCGGGCTGGTGCTCGTAGTTCTCGGGGAGGTCCGCCGCCATCTGAAGCGGCGAGTAGAGGACCACGTAGAGCGCGAGCTGCTTGGCGAGGGTGGTGCGCACCCGAGGGTCCTCGGGCCGCCTCGGACTGCCGGTGCCACGCTCGCGCAAGATGTCGAAGATGCCGGGGGTGAAGTCCATGGGCCCGTCGAGCAGCCGCGTGAAGAACAGAATCGTCTCGTGCTCCGGTGGGTTGCCCCCCTCGCCGCCCCACGCGTTGTACTCCTGTCCTCGCGCGCCTTCGCGACTCATCATGTTCGGGTAGGTGCGGCGCTCGCCCGTGTCGTGGACCGGCTCGTGGACGTCGAGCATGATCCCGTACTTCGCGGCCGTCTCGATCACCTTGCGGTAGTGCCGCACCATGTACTGCCCCCAGTGCGAGTGCCCTTCGCTGGTCAGGTCCATCACGTAGCCCGTCTTGACGGCGTCGAGGCCGAGTGAGTGGTAGAGCGCGAAGGCACTGTCGAGCTGCCGCTCGTAGTTCTCGATTCCGCCAGACGTCTCATTGTGGACAATCAGCTTCACGCCCTTCTCGTGGGCGTAGCGCGCCACTGCCGCGAGGTCGTAATCGGGATAGGCCTGAGTGAACGAGAAGGCGTTCCGGTTTTGAATCCAGTCGCCGTCCCAGCCGACGTTCCAGCCCTCGACCAGCACGCCGCCGAGTCTGTTGGCGGCCGCGAAGTCGATGTAGCGTTTCGCGTTCGCGGTCGTCGCCCCGTGCTTGGGCCCCGAGCTCCACGTCATCGTGCCGATGTGCATGCCCCACCAGATGCCGACGTACTTCATCGGCTTGATCCAGGCGGTGCTCGGCAGCACGTTGGGCGGATTCAGGTTCAGGCCGAGCACGGACGGGGCCAGATCCGTCGCCCGCTCGGCGAGCTGGATGGTGCGCCACGGCGTCACGAACGGCGTGCGCCCGCGCACCTTGATCCCGTCGGCCCAGGGCGCGAGGTCGGCGTGCAACGTGCGACCCTCCATGCGCGGTCCGCGCAGGTTCATCCGCGCGTAGTCGACGAGGTTCGCCTCGTGGATAACTATGAAGGTGCGGCCGTCGCGGGTCTCCAGTGTGAGCGGTGTCTGCACGCTGTCCAGCACGCTCACCGGGGACGAGGAGTACAGTTGCTCGGACCGGTCGAGCCGCGGCCGGTTCGACACGATCCACCAGGCGCGAGCGTTATCTGCCAGGGCAAACTCGGTCAACTCCTCGGTTATCTCGAAGTCCTTGAGACTGGGCTGGTCGGGAACCTCGTAGCGGAAGCCCACGCCGTCGTTGAAGAGTCGGAACACCACGGCGAACTGCCGGCCGGTAGAGGCAGTCTCGGCGACGGAGACCTTCAGCTCATTATGGTGATCCCGCACCCGGGCAACCTCGCCCCAGGGCTGCGTCCACATCTCATCGATCGCCTGCCTGGTGGTGTCGACCAGGTGCAGCCCGTCGCGCAGGGGCGGCGCCCCCCGGAGCTCGAAGCCGAGCAGCGACGGCAGCAACAGCGCTCGACCGTCCCGTCGCAGGCTGTAGTACAGCTTGCCATCGTGGATTTCGGCCGTGACCTCGTTCCGACCGTCGGGTGAGGCGACGCGGACCTGGGCTTGGGCGGAGGCGGCGCAGAGAGCGAACGGCAGAACCCTCGAAACGAGGTATATTCTGCGATCAGCCTGCGCTCTCTTACCGGGAGATTCCAATGACCTCGCTCTCATCGCGTTCCCTCTTGCCCGTTGGTCTCGCGGTTGCGGTCGTTGCCGGATGCTCTCATGCCAGCGGAACGCGCCAGACTAGCCCGCCTGGCCCCCAGACGGTGACGTCCGAAGACATCGAGCGCAATCCCGGCCAGCCCATTGAAAGGGTGCTCCAAGGACGGTTCGCCGGCGTCGAGGTCAGCCGGACCCCGGACGGCGGCATCGCGGTGCGCATTCGTGGCGCCGCGTCCTTCAACGCCAGTACGCAGCCGCTGTACGTGGTCGACGGCGTCCCGATGCAGCCCGGACCGAACGGGAGCCTGACGGGGATCAATCCGTACGACATCGAATCGATCCAAGTCTTGAAGGATGCCGCCGATACCGCGATCTACGGGATGCGCGGCGCCAACGGGGTGATCGTCATCAAGACGAAGCGGCCGGGTCGGTGACACGCCTAGGGACGCGCCGCCACTGACCGGGGCGTCGGCGCGGCGCGGAAGACGAGGGGCCGGTCGTTGTTCCGAGTCACCACGTAGCGGGGGCCAGCCCGGGTCCGGATGCGCGCGATATCGCGCGCCTGGCCAGGCACGAGAAAACCGCTCTCGGCGGTCCGCACCGGCGTGAAGTTCCCCTTGCCGTCGCCGCGCAGCAACAGGCCGTAGCTCGCGCTCATCCGGCCGATCTCCGGCTGTACGCCGTCGAAATTCCCGGCGAGGAGCAGATCCAGGGTGCCGTTGCCGTCGAAGTCGGCCGCGAGCACGCCGTACACCGGCGCCAGCTGTGCCTCGAGCGGCAGGGGTACGAGCGTGAAAGAGCCGTCCCCGTTGTTGCGAGCGAGCGCGGTCGCAAACGTGTACGCCTGCTTGAGGACCGCGCCAGCCAGCTCCGCGGGCGAGAAGATGTCGGTCAGGCTCTGCCCGGCGTAGTCCTGGTACGTGAGATAGCGCGCCTTGAGCCGCGGCAGGGCGTTGACGAGCTCATCGCGCATCGCGAGGGGGCGGCTCACGCCCCCCCTGTAGGTCGCTAGGATCTGCTGGGCGAAGCCGCTCCCTGCGAAATCCTTCACGTACATGGTCACCGGCTCGGTCGCGGTCGCGTGGAAGCGTGTGTTCAAGCCCAGGTTGCCGACGATGAAGTCGACACGCCCGTCGCGGTGGCCCGTGAAGTTGCCGGCCATGATGCGATTCCACCAGCCGTTGCTTTGCTCAAGACCGGGCGTGTTCTGGCGGACGAGCCTTCCGCCGCCCGCGTTGTGGAAGATCGTGATCGGCATCCACTCGCCCACCACCACGAGATCCACGCGGCCGTCGCCGTCCACGTCCTGCCAGATCGCATCGGTCACCATGCCGACCCGTGCCAGTTCGGGTGCGAGCTGCGCAGTGACGTCGGTGAAGTGGCCGTGGCCGTCGTTCTGGAGCAGCATGCTCTGGGGATCGACGCCGTAGCGCCACGGCACGACGCGGCCGCCGACGAACAGGTCGAGGTCGCCATCCCCGTCGTAGTCGGCGGCCACGACTCGCGAGCCACTGATGTACTCGGTCGGCAGGTTGCCGATCGCCTTGCGGAAGTGCCCGCGTCCGTCGTTCAGATAGAGCCGGTCCTGGAGCGCCGGCGACATGTTCGAGAACTCGTTGCCACCGCTCACGACGTAGAGGTCGGGGTGGCCGTCGCCGTCCGCGTCGAAGAACACCGCGCCCAGGTCCTCCGACACGCGATCCTGCTCGAAGACCGTTGGGTCGCTCGACACGAAGCGGCCGTCGGGCTGCTGGATCAGAAGCTCGCCCGGCTGATCTTTGGCGCCCCCGATGAACATGTCATCGAGCCCGTCGCCGTTCACGTCCGCCACAGCCAGATACGGTCCCTCCGTCGACAGCAGTTTGGGGATGAGGAGCTCCCGGTCGAAATCGACGAAGTCGTTCTCCCGATGCACGTACGGCAACTTGACGCGGTCGGTGACGTCGGTGAAAAGAGGGGTCAGGGGCTCCGGGCTAGGGACTGGGGGTGCCACGGCCTGCGACTGGCGGAGGAAGACACGCTGGTTGGTCGCGACGCGCTTCGAGACGCTCCCGCGGCCATCCGGCCACCGCACCGTCACCGAGTCGATGGTATCGCGCTGCCCGACGCCGAAGGTCAGCACGTAGTCCACGCTCGACTGGAAGCCGCGCGTGGACTCTTCCTCCTGGAAGAACTGCTCCTTCCCGCTCCAGAGCGTCACCTTCGCGCCGACGGCGAACCGATTGGCGCCCTCAGCCTCGAGTTGCACCTGGAGGTACCGGTTCTGAGACAGGGTGCGGGCGTTGTTGCGATACACGAACGCTTCCTGGTCGACGTTGTTCACGACCAGGTCCGGCGCGCCGTCGCCGTCCAGGTCGCCGTAGGCCGCGCCGTTGGCGAAGCTGGGCGTGTCCAGGCCCCAGGCTGCGGTCTGGTTGGCGAAGGTCAGATCGCCGTTGTTACGGAACGCGTAATGCGACAGCTTCGTCGAGCTCATCGCCGCGGTGAGTTTCAGGAAGTCGACCCGCTTGCCCTGCGTCGCCGCGCGCATCGTCTCGTCTTTCGCCAGGAAGGCTATGTAATCCTGTGACGTGACGTCCTTGGCGAGGCCGTTCGTGACGTAGATGTCCTTGGAGCCGTCCAAGTCGAGGTCCGCGAGGAGGGCGCTCCAGCTCCAGTCCGTGCGGGCCACGCCGGCCAGCTGGCCGATGTCCGAGAACGTGCCGTTGCCGTTGTTGAGATGCAGCATGTTGCGCGTGAACTGGTAGTGAAACCCGTTGCGGACCTCGGCTTGCAGGCGGTGCCAGTCCTCGAACGACGTGGTGGTCTTGAGGCGGTGTTCGTCGTCGGGCAGCATGTCGACGACGTAGATGTCGGGCCAGCCGTCGTTGTTCACGTCCGCGATATCGAGCCCCATGGACGACAAGCTGATGTAGGGCATCTCCTGCTCGAGCCGCTCGGCGAACGTGCCGTCGCCCTTATTGATGTACAGATAGTCGCGCTCGAAGAAGTCGTTGGCGACGTAGATGTCGGGCCAGCCGTCCGCGTTCACGTCGCTCACGACGACGCCCAGGCCCAAGCCGATCTCGCTGCCGTAGATCCCGGCCGCCGCGCTCACGTCCACGAAGTGCCCCCCGTCGTTGCGGTACAGCCGGTCGCCGCCGAGCGGGTCGCGCACG
>Ga0209375_1002880_pt1 | contig 12119 bp, 16 predicted proteins | sample GraSoiAngelo_131_FD_185888 | JGI IMG/M metagenome (GOLD analysis project Ga0209375, IMG submission 185888) | Grasslands soil microbial communities from the Angelo Coastal Reserve, California, USA - 14_0929_02_30cm (SPAdes) (version 2) | ecosystem: Environmental > Terrestrial > Soil > Grasslands ... | reverse complement strand
GGCGGGACTGTTCGCCACGCGGGGGCGCAGTGCCGAGGCGTGAGGCCGTTGCGCTCGGCGTGGCGGCGCTGCTGCTGGTCGTGGCGCTGCCCATCTGCAACGCGCTGCCGACGAGCTCGCCGCTCCATCTGTCGGACTTCCGGCTGAACCTCTTCGGGAAGTTTCTCGCCTACGCGATCCTGGCCCTCGGGCTCGATCTCCTGTGGGGCTACGCCGGTGTGCTCAGCCTCGGCCACGGCGTCTTCTTCGGCCTCGGCGCCTACGCGATGGGCATGCACCTGATGCTCGAGATCGGCGCCAAGAGCGTCTACCAGAGCGCACTGCCCGACTTCATGGTGTGGAACCAGGTGAAGGAGCTGCCGCTGTTCTGGCGGCCCTTCTATTCCGGCGCGTTCACGCTGGCGGCGATCGTGCTGGTACCCGGTCTCTTCGCGCTGGCTTTCGGCTTCCTGGCGTTCCGCAGCCGGATCCGCGGCGTGTATTTCTCGATCATCACGCAGGCGCTCGCGCTTTCGGCATGGCTGGTCTTCAACCGCAACGAGATGCGCCTCGGCGGGACGAACGGTCTCGCCGACTTCAAGACGATCTTCGGCTTTTCGCTGAACCAGGCGTCGACCCAGCGCGGCCTGTATGCGGTCACCGCCCTCGTGCTCGTCGTCGCGTATCTCGTGTGTCGCTGGATCACCAACAGCCGCGCGGGCAAAGTGCTGGTCGCGATCCGCGACAGCGAGACGCGCGTGCTCTTCTCGGGCTACTCGCCGGCGCGGTACAAGCTGTTCGTGTTCGTCGTCTCCGCCGTGCTGGCGGGCGTCGCGGGGGCGCTCTACGCGCCGCAGGTTGGGATCATCACGCCGGCCAAGCTCGGGGTGCTGCCCTCGATCGAGATGGTCGTCTGGGTGGCCGCAGGAGGCCGCGGGACGCTCGTGGGTGCCGCCCTCGGTGCCTTTGGCGTGAACTGGATGCAGTCGTGGCTCACGACGAGCTATCCGGATCTGTGGCTGCTCTTCCTCGGTGGGCTCTTCATGGGCGTCGTGCTCTTCTTCCCCGACGGCCTCGTCGGCGCCCTCGCCCGCACCGCCACGCGCATGATGCGACTCACGCGAAGTGCGTCGTCTACTGCCACGCCAACCGAAAGCGCACGCAGCCGGGAAGCACCTAGAACAGGCCACCCACGGCCCGAGCCGGTCTCACGGAAATGGTTGACTCCACGACGGCTGACCCCGCATGACCTCCACCGGCTCGATCATTTACCTCGAGGACGTCACCGTCTCTTACGACGGCTTCAAGGCGCTCTCGCGGCTGAACTTCTACATGGACCGCCGCGAGCTGCGCGTGGTGATCGGCCCCAATGGCGCGGGCAAGACCACGCTGCTCGATGTGATCTCCGGCCGCGCCAAGCCCGAACACGGCCGCGTGATCTTCGGCGACCACACCGACCTGCTGCCCCTGCGCGAGAACGACATCGCAGGGCTCGGCATCGGCCGCAAGTTTCAGACGCCCTCGGTGTTCGTGAATCTCAGCGTGTGGGACAACGTCGAGCTCTCGCTCAAGCGCGCCAGCAAGGGCGTCTTCGCCACGCTCCTCGAGCGCGACGCCGGCGGCGAGCGCGAGCGGATCGCCGCCACACTGGCCACGGTCGGCCTCGCCGACAGGGCGGCGCGGCCGGCCGGCGCGCTGTCGCACGGCGAGAAGCAGTGGCTCGAGATCGGCATGGTGATCGCGCAGGACCCGGAGCTGTTGCTGGTGGACGAGCCCGTGGCCGGCATGACCGACGAGGAGACGGCGCGGACCGGCGAGCTGCTGGAATCGATCGCCGCCGATCGGTCGGTCCTGGTGATCGAGCACGACATGGAGTTCGTGCGGCAGATCGCCCGCAAGGTGACCGTGCTCCACCAGGGCACGGTGCTGTGCGAGGGGCCGGTGGACCAGGTGCAGAACGACCCGCGCGTGCTCGAGGTGTACATCGGGCGGCGCCGCGAGGGGACCAATGCTCACGGTTGAGCGGCTCGACGTCGCCTATGGCGGCTCGCAGGTGCTCTGGGGCGTCGACCTGACCGTCGGTCCGGGCGAAGTGCTATGCCTCATGGGCCGCAACGGAGTCGGCAAGACTACGCTGCTCAAGGCGGTGATGGGGCTGCAGCCCGTCCGCAGCGGGCGGGTGACGTTCGAAGGCGCCGACATCACCCGGTGGTCGTCCGATCGCCGCGCGCGCGCGGGCATCGGCTACGTTCCGCAGGGCCGCGAGATTTTCCCGCACCTCAGCGTCCACGAGAACCTGAGAGTCGCTCAGCTCGGGTGCGGCCGGACCGAGAGCATGGACGACGTGCTCGAGCTCTTCCCGGCGTTGCGGCGCTTCCTCGGCCGCAAGGGCGGCGTGCTCTCGGGCGGCGAGCAGCAGATGCTCGCCATCGGTCGCGCGCTCCTGATGCGTCCCAAGCTGCTCATCCTGGACGAGCCGACCGAAGGGATCCAGCCCTCGATCATCCTCGAGATCGAGGAAGCGATCCGGCGGATCAAGAAGGAGATGGGACTGGCCGTGCTGCTCGTCGAGCAGTATCTGGACTTCGCCGAGCGGCTGGCCGACGCGTATGTGATCATGGCCAAGGGCTCGGTGGTGGCTGCCGGCGCCACCCGGGATCTGCACGCCGATCAAGTGAAACAGCACCTCGCTGTCTGAAGCTCGGAGGTCCAACGATGCACCTCACGCCGCGGGAGCAGGAGAAGCTGCTCGTGTTCACCGCCGCCGAGCTGGCGCGCCGCCGCCGCTCGCGCGGGCTCAAGCTCAATCACCCCGAAGCCCTCGCCATCATCACCGCCGACATCCTCGAGGGCATTCGCGACGGGCGCTCGGTGTCCGAGCTCATGGAGGCGGGCCTGTCGATCCTGCGCCGTGACGACGTCATGGAGGGCGTGCCCGAGATGATCGACGAGGTGCAGGTCGAAGGGACGTTTCCCGACGGCACCAAGCTCGTCACGATCCATCACCCGATCCGCTGACATGACCGGCCGCCGTGTGGAGCGCCGGTGAGCTTTTCGATCTGGGCGTTGTTCGTGCTGACCGAAAGCGTGTTGTGCCTCACGCCCGGCCCGGCCGTGCTGCTCGTGATCGCGCACGCGCTCAGGCGCGGTGCGGCGGCGGCCGCGTGGGCGACGCTCGGCATCCTGTCCGCCAACGCGCTCTACTTCGCGCTGTCGGCTACGGGGCTCGGCGCGGTCCTGCTCACTTCCCACGAGGCCTTTGCGCTCGTGCGGTGGATGGGCGCGGCCTACCTCGTCTGGCTCGGCCTGCGCTTGCTGCTCGGACGGGTCGTTCGTGCATCCGCACCGGCGCCGACCGGCGGCGCGGGTCGCGGTCGCGCGTTCGTCAGCGGCTTCGTGCTGCAGGCTGCTAATCCGAAGGCGCTGGTGTTCTTCGTCGCCCTGCTGCCGCAGTTCATCGATCCGGCTGCGCACGTGACGGCGCAGATCATCGTGCTCGGCGTGACGAGCGTGGCGATCGAGCTCATCGTGCTGCTCGCCTACGGCGCCTGCGCTGGTCGCGTGCGCGCGCTCACCGCGCGGCCGCGCGTCGCCCGCTTCGCCGACGGCGTGGCGGGAGCCATGCTCGTCGGCGCCGGGATCGGCCTCGGAGCCACGCGTGCCTAGTGCTCCGACACCGAGCGAGTCGACTCCGGGACAAAGGACGGCGTCGTGATTCCAGGGGAGTACTTGCTCGCGAGCGGTGACATCGAGGCGAACGTCGGACGCCGCACCCTCGAGCTGACCGTCGAGAATACCGGCGACCGGCCGATCCAGGTGGGCTCGCATTTTCACTTCTTCGAGGTGAACCGCGCGCTGCGATTCGATCGCGCGCAGGCCTTCGGCATGCGGCTCAACGTCGCCGCCGGCACCGCCGTGCGTTTCGAGCCCGGCGACGCCAAGCGGGTGACACTCGTCGAGCTCGCGGGCGCGCGGCAGGTGCATGGCCTGAACGACCTGACCGCCGGCGGCTCCAAGGAGCAGGCGCTGCGGAAGCTGACGGAATGGGAGCGGCAGTCATGAGTCTTCGGCTGACGCGCCGGCAGTACGCCGACCTGTATGGGCCGACGACCGGAGATCGCGTGCGGCTCGCCGACACCGATCTGCTGATCCGGGTCGAGCGGGATCTCACGGTGCCCGGCGAGGAGGCCAAGTTCGGCGGCGGCAAGGTTATCCGCGACGGCATGGGACAGTCCGCGCGGGCCACGCGCGGCGACGGCGTGCTCGACACCGTCATCACCAACGCGCTGATCGTCGATCACTGGGGCATCGTCAAGGCGGACATCGGCATCCGCGACGGCCGCATCATCGGGATCGGCAAGGCTGGCAACCCGGACATCATGGCCGGCGTGACGAAAGGGATGGTGATCGGCGCCGGCACCGAGGTCATCGCGGGCGAGGGCAAGATCGTCACCGCGGGAGGGCTGGACACACACATCCACTTCATCTGTCCGCAGATCATCACCGAGGCGATCACCGCGGGACTCACGACCCTGCTCGGCGGCGGGACCGGACCCGCCGCCGGCACCAGTGCGACGACGTGCACGCCGGGGGCGTGGAACATCCACCGCATGCTGGAGGCCGCCGAGGCCTTCACGATGAACCTCGGCTTCCTCGGCAAAGGCAACGCCTCGGCGCGAGAGCCACTGCGCGAGCAGATCGAGGCGGGCGTCATCGGGCTCAAGCTGCACGAGGACTGGGGCACGACGCCGGCGGCGATCGACACCGCGCTGGCGGTGGCCGAGGAGCACGACGTGCAGGTCGCGATCCATACCGACACCCTCAACGAGGCCGGCTTCGTCGAGGACTCGATCCGCGCGTTCAAGGGGCGGACGATTCACACCTATCACACCGAGGGCGCCGGCGGCGGGCACGCGCCGGACATCCTGCGCGTGTGCGGCGAGCCCAACTGCCTGCCGTCCTCGACCAATCCGACGATGCCGTTCACCGTCAACACGATGGACGAGCACCTCGACATGCTGATGGTTTGCCACCATCTCAATCCGTCGATCCCGGAAGACCTCGCGTTCGCCGAGTCGCGCATTCGGGCCGAGACGATCGCCGCCGAGGACGTGTTGCACGATCTCGGCGCCATCAGCATGATGTCGTCCGACTCGCAGGCCATGGGACGCATCGGCGAGGTGATCATTCGGACGTGGCAGACGGCCGACAAGATGAAGCGCCAGCGCGGGGCGTTGCCGGGCGAGAACGCCGGCGACGACAATCGCCGCGTGAAGCGATACGTCGCGAAGTACACGATCAATCCCGCCATCGCGCACGGCCTGGCCGAGCACGTCGGCTCGGTCGAGGTGGGAAAGCTCGCCGACCTCGTCGTGTGGAAGCCGGCGTTCTTCGGCGTCAAGCCCGAGCTGGTGGTGAAGGGCGGGCTGATCGGCTGGGCGGCGATGGGTGATCCCAATGCGTCGATCCCGACGCCGCAACCCGTGCTCTACCGGCCGATGTTCGGCGCGTTCGGACGCGCCCGCGCGTCGACGTCGCTGACGTTCGTGTCGGCGGCCGCGCTGGCCGCGGACGTGCCGCGAAAGCTGGGGCTCACGCGCCGCGCGGTCGCCGTCAAGCGCTGTCGCGGGCTCGGCAAGAAGGACATGATCCACAACGATGCGCTGCCGCGCATCGAAGTCGACGCCGAGACGTACGAGGTGCGGGCCGACGGTGAGCGGCTGACGTGTGAGCCGGCGTCGGTGCTGCCCATGGCGCAGAGATACTTTTTATTTTGAACGGGCGATGAAAACCGGCCATCTGCGTCGTTGCCTCCTCGCGCCTTCCTGCGGCGTACGCGGCGTACGCCTCGGTCGTTGCTCGTCGGCGCCTCGCAGCTGGCCGGTTTTGATCGCCCTGATTGATTCAACATTCTTCTTACCGTTGTGGGGCCTGTGACGCAGCCGGTCGTCGGCGCATGACGGAGCCGGTGGTCGTGATTACGAGGGCGCATGTGCATGTGCATGATGCGGATTTGTCGCGGCGCGAGCGCGATGCGCTCGTGCTCACGGCGGAGGAGCGGCGGTGGGGGCGGCGGCGCGTCACGACGCAGGCGGGGCGCATCCTCGCGCTCGCGCTGCCGACCGGCAGCATGCTGACTCCGGGCGACATCCTGCACGTTGCCGCGGACTGGTACGTCGTGATCGAGGCGGCGCCGGAGCCGGTGTTGGCGGTCACGCCGCGCTCGCATGACGAGGCGCTGCGCATCGCCTATGAGGTGGGCAATCGTCATTTCACGCTCGCGATCGATGGGGAGCGCCTGTTGTTGCCGGACGACACCGCGATGGAGCAGCTGCTCTCGCGGCTCGACGTGACGTTCGAACGCATGCAGTCGACGTTCGTCCCGCTCGGCGTCGGCCACCGGCACGATCGGCATCACTGACGCATGACGCTCCACACGCTGCTCGCCCTCCTGCAGCTCGGCGACGGCCTCTTCCCGGCGGGCGGCTTCGCGCATTCGTTCGGACTCGAGACCTACGCGCAGGAGGGCCGCGTGCGCGATCGCGTTGGCCTCGAGGCGTTCGTCGGCGCGCACCTCGAAGGCGCGGCGGGCCCGGGCGACGCGGTCGCGGTGGCCGTCGCCGCGCGGCTGGCCGCCGCCGGCGACGTCGCCGCGTGGTGCGAGCTCGACGCGCGGCTCGAGGCCATGAAAACGGTGCCGGAGTTTCGCGCGGCGAGCCGCCAGATGGGTCGCCAGACGGCGCGCGTCGCCGCCGCGCTTGGCGACGACGTGGTGCTGGCCGCGATCGCGCGCGCCATCGACGAGCTCACGCCTGGACATCACGCGGCCGTCTTCGGCGCCGCCGCCGGCCGACTCGGGGCCGACCCCGAGGCCGCCGCCGCCGCGTACCTCTACTCGACGGCGGCGCTGCTCGTCGGCGCCGGTCTGCGCCTGCTCCCGCTGGGCCAGCTCGACGGCCAGCGCGTGCTCGCGGTCGTCCGCCCGCGGATCGCGCTCCTGGCCGCGCAGGCCGCGCGCGCCACCGCCGACGACATGTGGACGTTCACTCCCGCGCTCGAGCTCGCCGGCCTGCGGCACGCGAGGCTCGAGATGAGGTTGTTCCGGTCATGACCATTCCGCGCCCGCTCAAGATCGGTATCGGCGGTCCCGTCGGCTCGGGCAAGACGGCGTTGACCGAGGCGCTCTGCCTGCGCCTGCGCGACACGCTCGACATGGCCGTCATCACCAACGACATCTATACGAAGGAGGACGCCGAATTCCTCGTGCGCCGCGCGGCGCTGCCGTCGGAGCGGGTGGTCGGTGTGGAGACGGGCGGCTGCCCGCACACCGCCATCCGCGAAGACGCGTCGGTGAACCTCGAGGCGGTCCACGCCCTGCTGCGCCGATTCCCCGCGCTCGAGCTGCTGCTGATCGAGAGCGGCGGCGACAACCTCGCGGCAACGTTCAGCCCCGAGCTGGTGGATGCGACGATCTACGTCATCGACGTCGCCGAGGGCGAGAAGATTCCGCGCAAGGGGGGACCGGGCATCACGCGCTCGGATCTGCTCGTCATCAACAAGATCGACCTCGCGCCGCATGTCGGCGCGGATCTCGGCGTCATGGAGCGCGACGCCCGCCGCCAGCGCGGCGCGCGGCCGTTCGTGTTCACCAACCTCCGCACCGGCGAGGGCGTCGCTGCGATCGTGCAATGGCTGCGGACGGACCTGCTGCTGGCCCTGCCCGCCTGACGGCATCGCCGACGCGTGTCGGGCGCGACGGCTGCCTGGCGGTCCGCGTCGAGCACCGCGCGGGTCGCAGCGTGCTCACCGGCTGCCGCTGGACGATGCCGCTTCAAGTGTTGGCGCCGGTGGCGCTCGACGATCCCGCCGTCGTCGTGTGGATGCTCAACCCGACGGGCGGGCTCGTGGGCGGCGACCGTCTGATGATCGACGTCGACGTCGGTTCCGGTGCTCACGCGTGTCTCACCACGCCGTCCGCGACGAAGGTCTATCGCACCGCCGGCGTGGCGGCCGAGCAAACCGTGCGGCTCACGCTCGCACCGCGCGCCCGCCTCGAATGGGTGCCCGACCACACGATTCCGTTTGCCGGCGCCGCGCTGCGACAGCGCGTCGACGCTCAGGTGCCCGAGGGCGCGTCGCTGCTGTTGATCGACGCCTTCGCGGCCGGTCGCGTCGCACGCGGCGAGCGGTGGCGCTTCGCGCTGCTGGACAGCGCGCTCACCGTTCGCGACGCGCGCGGCTGGCTCGTGCACGACCGGCTGGTGCTGCGCGACGGGGCGCCCGGCTCGGGCCTGGGCGTGGCCGAGGACCGCCCCTACGTCGCCACCGTCGTGGTCGTGGCCGACGGCGATCTCGCGTCGTTGGTGGAGGACGTCGCGGCGCTGGCCGCCGACGACGTGGACGTCGGCGCCGCGTTGCTGCCACGCCGCGGCGTGCTCGTGCGTTGTCTGGCGGCAGATGCGCCGGCGCTCGGGCGCACGCTCGAGGCGCTGTGGGCGGCGGCGCGCGGGCGCGTGCTCGAGTTGCCTGCGCTCGCCCTGCGCAAGCCATGAGCCGGCGCGCGACGGGTGGCGCACGCCTGATGTTTCGATTACACTGCCGACAGTTCCCATGTTCAGCCTGATCCCGAAAGAAGTCCGCTTCTACGACTATTTCGAGCAGCAGTCCAAGCACATCCTCAACGCGGCCGCGCTGCTGCACGACCTCTGCCACAACTTCTCGGACGCCCGTGCGAAGACGTACCGGATCAAAGAAGTCGAGCACGCAGGGGACCTGGTCACGCACGAGATCGTCAAGCGGCTGAACACCACGTTCATCACGCCGATCGATCGCGAGGACATCCACGACCTCGCCACGCGGTTGGACGACGTGCTGGATTACATCGAGGCGGCCGCCGAACGCCTGGTCGTCTACCGCATCAAGGAGCCGACCTCGGCGTGCCGCGCCATGGCCGCAACATGGATCCGGGATTCCACGAGCACGCCGTCGAGGTGAACCGCCTCGAGAACAGCGCCGATAATCTGCTGCGTGACAGCCTCGCGGCGCTCTTCGACGAGGCCGGCGATCCCATCGAGGTCATCAAGTGGAAGGAGATCTACGAGACGATGGAGATCGTCACCGACCGCTGCGAGGACGTGGCGAACGTCATCGAAGGGATCATCCTGAAGATGGCCTGAGCCCGCGCACGCGATGCTCTCCCTCGTCGTCGTCATCGTCATCGTCGCCCTGCTCTTCGACTTCATCAACGGGTTCCACGACGCCGCCAATTCCATCGCTACCGTGGTCTCCACGCGCGTGCTCACGCCGCTACAGGCGGTCGTCTGGGCGGCCTTTTTCAACTTCGTCGCGGCGTTCGGTTTCGGCGTCGAGGTGGCCAAGACGGTCGGCAAGGGCGTGGTGCAGCCCACCGTCGTCGATCAGTGGGTGATCCTCGCGGGTCTCGTCGGCGCGATCGTGTGGGATCTGATCACATGGTACTGGGGGCTGCCGACGTCGTCCTCGCACGCGCTGATCGGCGGCTTCGCGGGCGCCGCTGTGGTGAAGGCCGGCTTCGGGTCGCTCATCGCCGCGGGCCTCATCAAGATCGCGGTGTTCATGATCCTCGCGCCGCTCATCGGGCTGACGGTCGGGTTCACGCTCATGGTGATCACGATCAATCTCTTCAAGAACCAGACGCCCGGCCGCGTCGACAAGGTCTTCCGTCGCGGTCAGCTGCTGTCGGCGGCGGCCTACAGCCTCGGTCACGGCACCAACGACGCGCAGAAGACCATGGGCATCATCGCCGTCCTGCTCTTCAGCACGGGCCACCTCGGCGGCGAGTTTTACGTGCCGTTCTGGGTGATTCTCGCCGCGCACGCGGCGATGGGCCTCGGCACGATGGCGGGCGGCTGGCGCATCGTGAAGACGATGGGAATGCGCATCACCAAGCTGCGGCCGGTGGGCGGGTTCTGCGCCGAGGCCGCGGGGGCGATCACGCTCCTTGGCACGGCGATCGGCGGCATCCCGGTGAGCACGACGCAGACGATCAGCGGCTCGATCATGGGCGTGGGCGCGATCCAGCGCTTTTCCGCGGTCCGCTGGGGCGTGGCCGGCCGTATCGTCACCACATGGATTCTGACCATCCCCGCCTCGGCGCTGATCGCCGCCGCCACGTGGCTGCTGTTGCATCTGCTACAGGCCTGACGGCGGCGCGCATGGCGCCGGAGGTCCTGGTCGTCGAAGACGAGCCGGACATCCAGGCGTTGATCGTTCACCATCTCACCCGCGACGGCTTTCGCTGCCGGACCGCCGCCGACGGCGCCGAAGCGCTGGCTCGCCTGCGCTCCGGCGTGCCCGACCTCGTCGTGCTCGATCTCATGCTTCCCGGCATGGATGGGCTCGAGCTCACGCGCCGGATGCGTGCGGAGCCGGCGTGGGCGGGGCTGCCGATCATCATGCTGACGGCGAAGACCGACGAGGTCGATCGCATCGTCGGTCTCGAGCTGGGTGCGGACGACTACGTGGCCAAGCCGTTCTCGCCCAAAGAGCTGATGGCACGCGTGCGCGCCGTCTTGCGCCGCGCGCGGCCCGCCGACGACGCGCGCGCGATCTCGGGCGGTGGTGTCGTGCTCGATCCCGCACGCCATCGCGTGACGGTGGCCGGCGTGCCGTCAGAACTCACGGCCAAGGAGTTCGACCTGCTGCACGCGCTGATGGCGGCGGCCGGGCGCGTGCTGACGCGCGAGGTCTTGCTGAACCGCGTGTGGGGCTACGCGCACGCCGAGACGATCGAGTCGCGGACGGTCGACGTGCACGTACGCCGCCTGCGCGCGAAGCTCGGCGCCGCGGGCCGCCGGATTGCGACCGTGAAGAGCGTCGGCTACCGGTTCGAGTCCGAGTGAACCGTCGTCGCCACGGGCGTACTCTCAAGGGTATGAGACGTTGGTGGGGCCGGTGCGTCGCGGGAATGCTGGCGGCCGGTGCGATGACGGTGCCGCTCGGGCCCACGACCACGCAGCGCGCGGTCGACCAGATGAACTCCTCGTCGATGCGCGGCGTGCCGACGCCGCCGGTGCGCCAAGCGCCGCATGTGGACTCCGTGTGGGTGCCCGATCGCTGGGTGCCGGCGCCCGGCGTGCCGCAGGGCGTGTTCGAGCCCGGCCACTGGGTGATCTTCACGCCCGAGGGCGGCCGCATCGCGCCGCCGCCGCCGCGTCCCGACTTGACGCAGACGCCTTAGAACTCTTTCACGAACCCGCCGAGCAAGGTGTAGTCCGCCGTCCGCGCGCGCGTCAGCGGGAACTCGACGCCGAAGCGCAGCGTGCTGCCGGGCAAGAGCTTGGCGTTGAAGCCGGGGATGATGCTGACGCGCGTCTTGCCTCGCAGATCGTCGTCCGGCGACGCGCGCGTGCGCGTGACCGTGACCAGCTCCACCAGCGGCGCGAAGACGCGCGTCACCCGCCACCCCGCGGCCGCCGACGCCGTGAGCTCCTGTTCGTTCGGGCCCGCGACGTGCGCGTTGAGGTTGAACTCGTAGGCCACGGACGCCAGCAGGTCGAAATCGCCGAGCGCGATGCCGCCGGTGACGAACGGCTCCACCGCGGCCTCGCCGCCGAGCCCTCGCCGCTCGGACCCCGTCGGGAAACGGCCCTCGACGCCGACCGCGATCTGCGACAGCCAGTCGAGCGACTGCCACACCGCGACTTTGGTTTCCAGGCTGAGGTCGCCGACGCCGCCCTGCGCGGTGCCGTCGCGCGGATCGTTGAAGACGAACGGGACTTCGACCTCGACCTGCCATCGCGGCATGATCGGCAGCTCGATGGCGGCCGCCGCCTCCGTCGTGCGACCCGCGGCGCCCTTCGCGTGCTCGACATGAAATTCGAGCTCGCGCTCGATCACGGGCCGGCGCGTGCGGAGCGGATAGAAGAAGGCGACGTTCTGGAACGAGTCCTGTGCGTGAGCAGGGGACGCGACGACGATCAGCGGCAGCACGAGTAGCACCAGGGCGATTGGCTTCATCGACGGCCTCCAGCTCCGTGATGCGATTCGACGCTGGCTGGCGACGGGCGGCGGCGCCCTGGCTGGCTCGCTCGACTACTTCGTGAGAATCAGCTTGTCCGCTCGCGTGATGCGGAGTCGGTATTCCTCGTCACCGTGCTTGA
>Ga0209375_1002872_pt1 | contig 12148 bp, 11 predicted proteins | sample GraSoiAngelo_131_FD_185888 | JGI IMG/M metagenome (GOLD analysis project Ga0209375, IMG submission 185888) | Grasslands soil microbial communities from the Angelo Coastal Reserve, California, USA - 14_0929_02_30cm (SPAdes) (version 2) | ecosystem: Environmental > Terrestrial > Soil > Grasslands ... | reverse complement strand
GAGAAAACGTCCGACGATGCTGATGACACGAATGTTTTCACTCAGGCCCGGCTCTTTCGGTCGCAGACAACAAATCCCGCGGACGATGAGATCGATCTTCACGCCCGCAGCCGATGCTTCATAGAGTTTCTCGATGATATCGTCGTCAACGAGGGAATTTAGTTTGGCGATAATGCGTGCCGGTTTCCCGGCGCGGGCGTGGTCGCGTTCGCGTTCGATGAGCTTGATCAGTCGTTCGCTGAGATCAAAGGGCGCGACCATTAATTTTTTCAGGCCGGGATAACCGGCAAGACCGGTGAGGGTATTGAAAGCGATGGCGACTTCCTCGGTTAATTCCGGAGCGCATGTGAGCAAACTGAAATCGGTGTAAATGCGCGCGGTGCGGTGGTGATAATTGCCGGTGCCAAGATGGACATATTGCCGGAGGCGATCGGAATCGCGTCTTACCACGAGCAACGCTTTGCAGTGCGTTTTCAATCCGACCACGCCATAGACAACATGCGCGCCTGCTTCCTCCAGCTGACGGGCCCAGCGAATATTGGCAGCCTCATCAAAGCGCGCGCGCAATTCGACCAGGGCGGTGACCTGCTTGCCATTGTTGGCGGCCTCGATCAAGGCCTCGACTATGGGCGAATCACCGCTCGTCCGGTAAAGTGTAATCTTGATGGCGAGCACCTGCGGATCGGTTGCCGCGCTCTCGATAAAGCGGACAACGGGATCGAAACTTTCGTAGGGATGATGCAGCAAAATATCCTGTTTGCGCATGACCTCGAAAATGTCGGCTTGCGGCGGCAGGGCCGGATCGGTTGCGGGTTGAAAGGGCCGGTCTTTTAATTTCGCGAAGGCATCATTCGTCACCAGTGGCATGAGATGAGTCATCGAGAGCGGGCCATCGAGCTTGTAGAGGTCTGCCTCCTGCAAATCGAAAAAGGCGAGGAGCAAATCGCGGAAGTCGCGGGGGCAATCCGCCTCTACTTCGAGACGCACAGCATTGCCGCGACTGGAACGCCGCAGTTCCTGCTCAATCGTCCGCAACAAGTTTTCCGCCTCTTCCTCGTCGATGTAGAGATCGCTGTTACGGGTGACGCGGAAAGCGTGGACGCCGTCGAGGATAAGGCCGGGAAAGAGTTCGGCGATGTAGTGTTTGATGAGCGAGGCGAGGTAAATGTAATCCCAGGGCTCATCATCGCCTTTGACACGCGGCATCAAAATTAACCGCGGTACCACCCGCGGCACCTGCACAATGGCGAGAAGCGATTCACCACCCTGATGTGCTCGTGCGCGCACCAGCAAATTATGACTCTTGTTCAAAAGTTGCGGGAAGGGGTGACTGGCGTCGACCGCCAGGGGCGTCAGCATTGGAAAAACTTCTTCCTGAAAATAGCGTTTGGCCCAGGCAGCGCGTTTTCCGGTTAACTGGGCGACGTCATGAAGGCGAATGCCGCTCTTGGCCAGAGCCGGCATTAGTTCCTTGTTCCAGAAATCGTATTGGGTGGCGACCAGTTCGTGCACCAGCCGCTGGATGGCGTTAAATGTTTCCGTCGGCGACATTCCGTCGGGCCCAACGTCGCTGGTCTCGCTTTGGATTTGTTGTTTGATGCCGGCGACGCGAATCTCGAAGAACTCATCGAGATTGTTGCTGAAGATGGTCATGAACTTGACCCGCTCGATTAGCGGCTGGGTCGGATCCTGCGCTTCCTCCAGAACGCGCCGGTTAAATTCCAGCCAGCTCAGCTCGCGATTAATGAAATTGGCCGGGTCAGAAAAATCGCGTTCCGGCTGGATCGCATCCGGCAGGAGCGCCAGCTCGTCCGTCGTCACTGCGGCAGCAGAAGTTTGCATTTGATTTCAGCGTCTCCCCCCAAGATTTACCTAATCAGTGCTGAACATTTGCGCAAGCGGCGCGAGTTACGCTGGGGCGGCGACCTGTTGATGCCGAATGTCTTCCGCCGCAACGGCGTAAACGGCGTCCTCGGCAATGTTAGTAGCATGATCGCCCACCCTTTCGAGGTGGCGCGCGACAAACATCAAATTGATGTAACCGCGCAGTTGTTCCGGATCGCGCGCCATCCGATCGATCAATTGCCGGCTCACCTGGGCGTTCATTTTATCAAGGGCGTCGTCCTGAGGAATAATGGCGCGCGCCGCCTGCGCATCTTCGCGCACGTAAGCATCCACACTGTCGCGGAACATCGCCATGGCGTGCTCCTGCATCGGAGTGAGCAACAAAATTTCCGGCAAGGCCGGATGCTTATTCAGTTTGCGCGCTTTACGGGCAATGTTAGTCGCCTGGTCGGCCATGCGCTCGAGATTCGTGCTCAGTTTCATCGCCGAGACGACCCGGCGCAGATCGGATGCGACCGGCTGAAAACGTAACAGCAACTCGATACCATCCTTGTCGATTTGTTTCTCCAGCTGATCGATCTCCTCGTCGTCAGCGATGGCGAGGGCGGCAAGTTTGTCATCACGGTCCATTAAACCTTTTAGTGCGCGGTTGAGGCTGCGCTCGGTTTGACTCGCCATCATCATGACGTTGTTGCGCAGATTTTCGAGCGCGTGCTCGAAGGTTCCAAGTGTGTGTTTGCTTTCGCTCAGCATAGCCATTAACCAAATCGCCCGGTAATATAATCCTCCGTTTGCAGTTGTGATGGATTACTGAAGATTTTCGAGGTCGCGCCGAACTCAATGAGCCGGCCGAGATAAAAGAAGGCCGTGTAATTAGAGCAGCGGCCCGCCTGTTGCATGTTGTGCGTCACAATCACGATCGTGAAGTTCTCGCGCAACTGATAAATGAGTTCCTCCACTTTGGCGGTCGCGATCGGATCGAGTGCGCTGCAGGGTTCGTCCATTAGGATGACTTCCGGTTCGACCGCGAGCGCGCGCGCGATGCAAAGCCGCTGCTGTTGCCCGCCCGATAGTCCATAGGCGCTGGAATCGAGCCGATCTTTCACTTCGTCCCACAGAGCCGAGGCGCGCAGGCCTTTTTCCACTGCTTCGTTAATGCGCGATTTCTTGTTTACCCCAAGCACGCGCAAACCGTAGGCGACATTCTCGTAGATCGATTTCGGGAACGGATTCGATTTCTGGAAAACCATCCCAACTCGCCGGCGCAAATCGACCACATCGATGTCCGGCGCATAAATATTATGTCCTTCCAATCGAATGCTGCCAGCCGAGATTCGCGCGCCGTCGATCAGGTCATTCATGCGATTAAAACAGCGCAGCAGCGTTGTTTTCCCGCAACCGGACGGCCCAATGAAGGCAGTGACAGCTCGCGGCGGGATCTCCAGGTTCACATCGAAAAGGACCTGATGCGTGCCATAACAAAAATCGACATCAGCGACATTGATCATGACCGGCTGGCGCGGCTCGGGTTCGGGCGGTTTTTGCAATTCCAGCGGCGGGGCCGGATGTGTTATTTCCTCGTTTTCCATTACTACCATGACAGATGTCCCCTGGTTCTTTCACGCAGGACGATGGAGGCGAGAGCAATAGCAAAGACAAGCAGCAGAAGAATGCAAGCTGCGCCGTATTGCACTCGCTCGGTGTATTCGTTCTGCGGAATCTTCGAGCTGACTACATAAATGTGATAAGGCAATGCCATGACCCCTTGGAAAACGAAATCGGTCCAACGCTGGACTTGCCACGGCATTTCATCACGCAAGGCGTAGGCGGCAGTGAACATGATTGGCGCGGTCTCGCCGGCGACGCGGCCGATACCGAGAATGGATGAAGTCAAAATTCCGGGGACCGCGTAGGGCAAGACATTCTTGCGAATGGTTTGCCATTTGGTGGCGCCAAGGGCGAGCGAGCCTTCGCGCAAACCGTTGGGAACAGCCCGCAACGATTCTTCACTCGCGGTAATGATGGCAGGCAGGATCATCAGGCCGAGAGTGAACCAGCCGGCCAGGAGCGACACGTTCCAATGCAGAAAAATCACGAACAAGCCGAACCCGAACAATCCAAAAACAATTGAGGGCACGCCGGCGAGATTGAGAATGGCGATGCGAATGAGGCGAATGAAACGCGTGTTCTGGCTGTACTCGTTGAGGTAAATCGCGCTGCAAATTCCGACTGCGAGCGCAAAAATCATGGAGCCGATGACCAGCAGTGCGGTACCGACAATGCAGGGCCAGACCCCACCGGCGGAGTAGGCCACACTGGTCGCCTCCACTTCCACTGGATGCTCCGTTTTCCAGGCACGGAATTCTCGATCACTCAGGGTGTATTTTTTCCCTTCGTAATCGAAAACGAAAAGGGTCTGCGGCCCTTGCGTGAAGAAGGGGACGTTGATGAATGGCGCGCGCGTGGTGAAAAGAGTGCGGCTGCCTTTGATTCCGATGTCGAGGAAGATGTAGGTCGCCGCTGCCAGCACGAGGTACGTCGCGACGCGAAACAACCAAAAGATAACGACTTCGACGACTTGGCGACGGCGAAATGACGAATGACGAATGACGAATGACGAAGGGAGCAGAGGTCGCGGTGTTCTTTCGTGCTTCGTCATTATTTCGTCATTCGTCATTTCGTGCTTCGTCATTACCCAATGCTCATGCGATAACGCTGCACCAGTTTTTGCGCGCCATAATTTATCGCCAGGGTGATCGCGAATAAGACGAGGCCGACCATGAAAAGTGCGCGGTAATGAATGCTACCCCGCACCACTTCCCCCATCTCCTGGGCAATGATACCAGTCATGGTGTGCACGGGTTGGAAAAACGCGCCCAGGCCTTGCGTGAAATCAGGAATGGCGATCCGGTTTCCGGCGCAAAGCAGCACCACCATGGTCTCGCCGATGACGCGGCCGAGCCCGAGCAAAACAGCCGATACAATCCCCGAAAGCGAGGCCGGCACGATCACGCGTCCGATCGTCTGGAGACGATTGGCGCCCAGCGCGTAGGAGGCCTCTTTGAATCCGCCCGGGACATTACGCAGGGCGTCCTCGGCCAGGGTGAAAATTGTCGGCACCGCCATGAGCGCGAGGAGTGAGCCAGCAGTGAACACATTCAGGCGTTCCGAAATCGGAAAGAAACCGACCCAGTGGAAAAAGCGCGATTGCGAGAGGTGCCGAATGGTTTCGCCGACGACGGCGATGCCGAAAAACCCGAGCACGACCGATGGAATTGCGGCGATGAATTCTACGTACGGTTTGATTAATTGTTTCTCGGCCGGGAACGCAATTTCGCTTACGTAAATAGCCGAGGCGACGCCGAAGGGCACCGCGATGGCAAGCGCGACGACCGAAACCATGATCGAGCCAACCAGCAATGGAATAATCCCGTACCAATCCTGCCAAAAGCTGGCCGTGATCCAATCGCGTCCGAAGAGAAAGCCGGTAACGGCACGGTAGGGTGGCACCGGAGCAGCGGGATCCCACGTCTCCAGCTTTTTCGTCGTGCCGGGGAGAATTGCGAGATAGTTCTCGACTCTTTTCGACCAATTATCGAATAGCCGCTTCGTTTTCGCGTTTTCGAACGCCGGCGGCGTCTTGAGTAACCCGCGGATTTTTTCGGCCATGGTCGAGGAGATCGCCGCGAAGGTTGCCGTGTTCGCGCGCAAGGCTGAGATGGTTGCTGCTTCATCAACTGGGGCAGCGCTGGCGCGCTCCTCATTTTCACCACTGCGATCAACGTCGCCCGCTTGGAGCGCGAGCGCGTCACGTAAAGCCACCGCTTTTTCTCCGGCATCGGAAACGAGGCCGTTCAAATCATCAGCCGAATCACTGAAGGCGGCAGAAAATTGATCGAATCGCGCCAGGGCCTCGGCTGATTCCGTGGTTTCCACGCTTTTCCGGGTCAGGTTCAATCCGCGGGAAAGGGCAGCGTGGGCATTGGCCGCGTCACGCATGATATCGACGTATTCGAGGCCGGCGCGGCGATACAACCGGATGTTGCGCAAATTCTGGCCGAAAAATCCGAAACCTTCGCGGAAAAGGAAGATGGTGATGAGCCCGAGAACAACAATAGCGATCAGCGCATTGCTCCCGAAAAAGGCCTTGATGAAATCGTCGGCGCGCCACCGGCGAACAGGCAGCGGGGCGACCATCGGAGGCGCGGCGACAACTTCAGCCATCTTCCAATCATGCCGCCTTGGCAACGGTGGCGGCAAATGCCGAAGTGTTACGTTTAGGTTACAAAATTCGTGGGGAGGCAGCGAACCGGGCGTCACAGTGCGCGAGGCACAAATGATCGCTTCAACGCGAAAAATGCGTTACCAAGCCTCCGGTGTATTTCGAATTTGATACCCGCAAGAGCGACAGCAACAAGGCGAAACACGGAATCGACTTTGTTGAAGCTCAGGCCCTCTGGAAATCAAAACACGTTCTGCTCGGTGCCAAAGATGCCTTGGAAAAGCGTTACATGATTATCGGGAGGATCGGCACCCAACATTGGTCAGCGATTATCACCTATCGCGGAGGGATAATTCGGATTATTAGTGTCAGGAAATCTACTGCGACGGAGATCGAAACGTATGAAAAAATCGCGCGCTGAGGCGACAACGGCGAAGAATCTTGAAGAGAAGTTCGATCGAGGCGAAGACGTGCTGGATTATTTCGATGCTAAAAAAGCACGTTTGGTCAAGCCGCAGGCCGAGCGATCAGTCGCTAAAGCAAAGTTTAGGTATGCTGCGAAAGCAAATTCGCATCGGCGCGCTGTCGTTCGCGAGAAGTCAACGTCGTATCGTAAAAAGAGTTAAGAACCGCGAATTAAAAATACTTCGAACCGATTGCGGGCGGTGACGCGCTACAATTTTGGTGACTCCATGCGAGTTGGCAAAATCACCCGTAGCGGGGCGACCATCGGAGGTGCGGCGACAACTTCAGCCATCTTTCAATCATGCCGCCTTAGCAACAGTCGCGGCAAATGCCGAAGTGTTACGTTTACGTTACAAGTTTCCGATCTGAGCTTTTGGACGAGTTAGTATTGTATTATTGAGGCCGGATTTTTACTCTCCGCCCAATGGAACAGTTGGAGCGTTGCGCAGCGCCGCCTGGAACGCGAGGAAAAGAAGCGCCAAAAGGAATTAGAACGCCGGTTAAAGGAACAGGCAAAACTTTCGGCGGTCGAACAAGCGCGTCTCGCAGTTGAGTCGCACGAAAATGAACTGGAGGTTCTGCTTTCAGTTCACAAGGAAAAAAGCACAGCTGTTGATTGGCGCGCCCTTTCATCCGCGCTACCACCGCCTGAACCTCCGCGGCTCGCACGGCATGAACTCGTCGCTCTGGCGAAGCGGAGTAATTTAGAGGAAGCGCGCGGAGTTGACGATCACGAATACCAAACCGCGCGTACGACGTACGAAGAACAGTTCGCTCAATGGGAAAAAATGCATTTGTTGGCCTGGCGAGTACAAGCGGGGGAACCTCGCGCTTATACTGAAGCGCTCTCCGGATCTTTAACTCTCACAGAGATATCGAATTTGGGTTCGGCTATTCACATGACGGTTCACGACCCGAAGCTGATCGAATGTGAATTGAAGGTAAACGGACGGGATGTGATTCCAGCAGATACAAAATCACTGTCAGCAGCTGGAAAGCTTGTGGTGAAAACGATGCCAAAGGCACGGTTTCACGAGATCTATCAAGATTACGTCTGCGGTTGCGTGTTGCGATTAGCGCGAGAGATGTTTGCACTGCTCCCAGTCGATAACGTCATTTTGACAGCGACCGTGGATGGAATTGATTCGCGCACCGGACACGTTGCCGAATTGCCGGTGCTTTCTGTGGCTGCAAACCGCACAGAGATTGAGCATCTTGACTTCGAGCGCCTTGATCCTTCGGATGCCGTCGAAAATTTTCAGCACCGTGGTGACGTAATGACGTCGCGTAAATCGGGAGGGTTTGTTCCTGTCATTCCCTTATCTCCTGCGGACATCGCTCCGCCGCCCGCGGAGACGTTGGATTTCACATCGCTCGTGGAGCGAGTGAGGCAGTTTCGTGGTGAACTGAGCACAATATTAAAGCCGGCGATTCAGGAAATGACTGCAGTGATAAAACCGAGCGACGCGATCCCATGAGCACGTTTCTTCTGATCATTGTTCTGGTTCTTGGGGTCGCCTTAGCGATTACATATTTCCTGAAGCGGCGTCTGGAAAAGACAATGGCAGCGGCACAGAAGCAAGCAGCCGATGCGCAAAAGGAGCGAGACGTGGAAATCGCGCGAGCGCGTGGCGACACCGAGGCGGCGGTCGCTAATGCCCAGATGGCTTATGAACAGAAGGTCAGCGAGTTGAACACCGAATCGGAACGTATTCGCGCGCATTATGAAGCGGAGGCAAGAAAGATTGCAGATGAGGCAAACGCGCGCGCTGCAGAATTAGAACCGCTAAGGGGGTATGCCGCGCTCAAAGATGCCGAAGCGGAAGTGCAAAAGGTCCTCGCGGAAGCGCTGGCAGAAGCAGCTGCGTTGCGACAGGAAGCGAAGAGATTAGTTGATCAAACACATGAAGCCGTGGCGGAAGAACGTGTGCGTGCGCAACAACGCGTAAAAGAAATCGGCGAGCAGGCGGATGCCCTTCTTACGCAAGCGACCCGAGATGCGGGGCGGATTGTGGCGGAGGCGGAAAAGCGAGCCGAACAAATCGGCGGCGATGCATACACAGCGTTGCGAGACAAACAACTACTAGAACAAGCGGCTGCGGCGATGCGTAACGTCATCGAAGGTTACGAAGATCGTTACATCATCCCGACACACAGCGTGCTCGACGACCTCGCTATCGAATTCGGTTACGATGTGGCAGGCGTCGCACTCAAATCTGCGCGCGAACAATCGCGACGAATGGTGGAGCAAGGGGAGGCAGCCGCGTGTGATTACGTCGAAGCTAATCGGCGAGAAATCGCGATTCGATTTGCGATCGACGCGTTTAATGGTCGAGTCGACGCAATTCTGTCGCGAGCAAAGAACGACAACTACGGAACACTCGAACAGGAAATTCGAGATACATTCGGCCTCGTGAATCTAAACGGCCGAGTGTTTAGAAATGCCCGAATCCTCCCCAGTTATCTCGATGCACGATTAGCAGAACTTAAATGGGCGACGGTCGTTCAGGAGCTCGCTCGTAAACAGCGCGAAGAACAGCGGTATCTAAAAGAACGGCTGCGGGATGAGGAGAAGGCAAGAAAGGAATATGAGGAGAAGATGCGTCAGGCGGCGAAAGAGGAGGAACTAAAAAAGCGAGCGGTCGAGGAGGCGGAAGAGAGATTTGCAAGCGCAACCACAGAGCAGAAAGCGCATTATGAGCAAGAATTACAAAAGCTGCGTGAGGAACTCGCAGATGCGACGCAGCGAGCACTCACAATCGCGCAACAGACGAAGAAAGGGCACGTTTATATTATTTCCAATGTTGGCTCGTTTGGTGAAGGCGTTTACAAAATCGGCCAAACGCGACGCCCACAGCCGCAAGGTCGCGTTGATGAGCTCGGCGGTGCGAGCGTCCCATTTGATTTTGATGTCCACGCGCTAATCGAAAGCGAAAATGCCCCTGCGCTCGAACACAAGCTACATAAACAGCTCCTAGCATTGCAAGTGAACAAAATAAATTCGCGCAAAGAATTTTTCCGCGTGAGCCTGACGGACATTCACCAAGAGATTGAGAAGCTGAATAAAGGTGAGGATTTTACGCTCAAAACTTGGACGGAGAAAGCTACTGCCACCGAATACGGAGATAGCCTCGACATCGAAAATGATCCGAATAAAAAAGAAACTCGGGTCAAGCGTCAGCAAGCCTTGTCGGCTCGGCAGATGCAGCTCGATAAGTTGATGTTTCCTGTTCTTTCCAATCTCGAAGACGACGATAGCGACAACGAAGAACTTGGCTGATCAACCCAACAAGATTCCTACCTGAGCCTAGAAATGTGTCGGCTCGCGTTCTTCGGGCGTTAGCCCAAAATGGTCAGCCATCTTCTCTGGCAGCTCTCGCTTGGTATGCGCCTGCCTGTCGCTCAAAACTTTGAGCTGCGATAGCATTATCTCGTCGGTATTTCGGAAATGGCCATGAGTTGAGGTTACTGCTTCAAACCGGACGCAATCTCCGCAGATCGAGTGGCGGGTCGTTTGTGTATCTTCTAATTCCACTTTGGAAGCTTTGTCGAGGCCGCCTTACGCAATTCGCGGTTGACACAAAAGAATTATATCGTTTAAAGTCACGATGTAATGGCTCGCCCGTTTTCTTTCGATTTAACGGAGTCTCACTGGAAAATACTTCGCGCCATCGAGCGCTTGTTGCGAACCGGTGTTCCTCCGTCGGTTGGTGAAATCGCCGCATCGCTTTGCTTGGCCGGTGAGACCAGTTTAACACCCACGCTGCGGATCATGCGACGGAACGGTTACGTTGAAATTCACGGAGGCGGACGGCGCGGAAAGCGGCGAACGATGACCTTAACGCCACTAGCAAAAGCCTCTTTGGGCATCGGTGGCTTGCCGGTCTTAGGTGCCGTTCCGGCAGGGCCTCTATCAGAGAATTTGAGTCAGGCGGAGGCAATTCTCGATGAGCAAGAATTGCTACCGCATCGACCGGGTGATTTTCTGCTTATCGTCGATGGGAATTCTACACGGCGATAAAGTTCTCATCCGACCCAACATTGAGCCGGTTAATGGCGAGATTGCTGCGGTGCAGGTCGGCAATGACTATCGGGCTACATTGAAGCACGTCCGATTCAGGCCGGGACGCAGTAAAATCACTCTTGAGGCGAGCAACTCGAGATATCGACCTATTGTCGTTCGTGCACGAGATGTGCGAGTCGCGGGAGTCTATCGCGGGCTGGTTCGCGGCACAAGCGCACGCTTATGAGAGCAAAGACTGAACGGCAAATTCCTGTATTTTCGGCCGTTATTTATCCTTACTTTTGGGAAAGCTTGGAAGACCTGATTACCGGCTACATTTCTGAGGTCAAGCGGCGCAACATTTTTCGTTTTGGCATTCATTATCCGGTACGCAATCCTGTAACTGGCGGTCACCGCTATTATCTAGCGCACTTCTGGGGCACATAGCAAAATGTGCATCCGTGGCTGCAGCCGACCGCAATATTGAAGGACCAATGCAGCCACGATAAAACAAGGTGCAGCACTCGCGCAATTTGGAATTAGCGATCCAGATGCGAAGTGGGGTAAGTATGTGCTTTTACGACAATGGGACGAAAAGAAGTTCCTATCCTCACTCAATGCAGCGGAAAAAACACCAAGAGCACAACTGAACCCGGATGGAAACAGGGCAGTAATTTACTGTTCGACCACGGATCCTTATCAGACGATTTACCATCCGGACCCGCTAAAGCGCAAAGAGCTAGGCAAGGCGGCGCGTCATCTTGTTAGACGTTCCCTTGAACTGATCCGCGACAATTCGACGTTGAACGTGCGTATTCTTACGCGAAGTCCGCTGGCCCGATTGGACTTTGATTTGTACAAGACTTTTGGTCCACGTCTCGTGTTCGGCATGAGTCTGCCAACGTTGCGAGATGATCTTGGCCGCGTATACGAACCAAAGGCTCCGGCACCTTCACAACGGCTGGTGAGCTTAGAGGCGGCAAAAGCGGAAGGCCTTCACGTTTACGTTGCGATGGCTCCGACTTATCCAGACTCAGACCGCGAAGATCTGGCGAAGACATTAGAATCAATCTCGAAATTGGATCCGATCACGGTCTTCATGGAACCGATCAATATTCGCGCAGAAAATGTGCGGCGCATTGAGGCGCAAGCGCAGGCGTTAGGGATGACGCTAAACTGATGTCTTCTCATCGCAAGACAGGTGGCAAGCCTATGCGCGTGGGGCGCTGAAAGCTGTCTACGAACTTGCCAAGGCAAATGGAGTCAGCGGGCGCTTACATCTTTGGCCTGATAAAGCCCTTGGCTCCCAGACGTCTCTGAAGGCGGTTCCGAACCAAACCGCATACAAGCGATGGCTGGAGAAAAAGTGGAGCCGTATCAGCGAATGGCCAAGTCGCTAGGATGGGGATCAATCTTCCGAAGCTTGTATTGCTGGGCGATTTGGCAAAATGACGCGAATGGTCGTGCCCTGACCGAGGGTGCTTTCGGCTTCTACGCGGCCACCATGGAGTTGTGCGATGTGTTTGACGATGGATAGACCGAGACCGGTGCCTCCAAGTTCCCGGCTGCGGGCTCGATCGGCGCGATAAAAGCGCTCGAAAATGCGCGGCAAA
>Ga0209375_1002869_pt1 | contig 12151 bp, 13 predicted proteins | sample GraSoiAngelo_131_FD_185888 | JGI IMG/M metagenome (GOLD analysis project Ga0209375, IMG submission 185888) | Grasslands soil microbial communities from the Angelo Coastal Reserve, California, USA - 14_0929_02_30cm (SPAdes) (version 2) | ecosystem: Environmental > Terrestrial > Soil > Grasslands ... | reverse complement strand
TTTTGTCACACCGCCCGCCGATCTATTAGCGCGCAGAGCGGGACTGAAGGTTATCGACGTGCAGTTTCTGCCGATGGTTTGGTTCACCACGGTCTCAACCTGTCTTTCCTTTGTCGAGAAACATCCGGACATCGTGGACAAGTTCCTCAAAGGGCTCTGTGAAGGAATTGCTTATTTCAAGACACACCGTACCGAATCCATCAAGATCATCAAAGACAACTACAAAGCGGAGGGCGATCTGGACGATGAAGCCGCCATCCATCTCTATGACGAGCTCAAAATGATCCTGCAGGCCAAGCCCTACGCGACCATCCCGGCGATCAGCAACGTCTATGAAATCTCCATAGAGCAAGATAAAACGGCCGAGAAGACGGACCCCATGTCGCTTTGGGACTTTCACTTTCTGCGCCGCATCGACGACAGCGGATTTATCGACAATCTATACAGAACATAACCAAGTAACAAAGGATTGGGCGATGAGCGGCGCAACACCGAAGCTCGGCGTAACGATGACTCCCGAAGAGGCCAAGAGCTTCATCGACGGCCTGAACGAGAAAGTAATTCAGCGCTGGGAAGAGCGCGTCACGCGCGGCGCTTTCATGAGCCAGTTCGTTGAAGGGAAATTATCGATGTCCGCGATCAAACTCTTCTTCAAGAACTGGGGCAACTTCACCGTCGAGATCAACACACTCATCGCCGCTTCCTATCACAAGCACATCGGATTCTTTAAACGACATTCGGATCTCCTGGGGCCGCTCGGCGCGAAGATCGCCGATGAATTTATTCATCCGAAGCCGCCGGGCCACGTGCTCGTGATGCTACAGACCGCGGAGGCTTTGGGTCTCACCAAAGATGATGTCCTGCGCCAGCCGATGCTGCCGGAGGCCCGGGCGATTTTGGACTTCAAGCGCGCGCTCCTTTGGGAAGGCACGGTGGCCGAGTGGTGGTTCTCGATGCTTACCGAAGAGCCCATCGGCCACTGGGCGGCGGCCTGGTTCAGAACATTGACGACGCACTACGGCTTCAGCCGCAGTCAGGCTGTCTATTTCTCCACTCACGAGGAAGCGGACCTCAAAGAACACGACGATGGCGTGATGGGTCACGGAAGTTTCAATCGCATGGTCATGCAGCGCATCTTGGAAGACGGCTACGCCGACGTACGCGAGGGTTATAGCTTAGAATATTGCGCCATTGCAGCGGTGGATCTCTACGGAGTTATGCATCGCGCGGCAGTTGAACTCGCAAGCTAAGCCGACGGAAAGAGAGGAGCTATAGATGAATCTGGCTAATCACGACCTACGCGCCTGGATGAAAGAAGTTGAGTCCATCGGCCAGCTGCACCGAATCCAGGGGGTTCCCTGGGATAAAGACATGGGCGGATTGCTCGAGATGATTTTGGAGCGCAGCAAGCATCCGCCCGCTTTGCTCTTCGAGAAAATTCCCGATGCCCGCCAAGACATACAGATCCTTTGCAGTCAAATCGACGGAATCCAGAGACTGGCTTTGGCCATGGGGACCGATCCCAAGCTCGGAACAACGGATTTCATCCAAGCGTGGCGGCAAAAAATCCGCAATTTCCAACCCGTGGAACCGGAATATGTGAAGGACGCGCCGATTTTCGAGAATCGTGTCGAGAAAGACATCGACCTGGAAGCGTTTCCTATTCCGCGGTGGCACGAACTGGACGGCGGACGTTACATCGGTACCGACGATCTCGTAATCACCCAAGATCCGGAAGAGGGCTGGGTGAACGCCGGCACTTATCGCGTCATGCTTCAGGCCCAGGATGCCTTGGCGCTTTACATATCGCCGGGAAAACATGGCGGTCTTCATCGACAAAAATATTTCGACATGGGCAAGCCTTGTCCCGTCGTGATGTCCTTTGGCCATCATCCACTCTTGTTCATCTCCGGCTGTACGGACGTGCCGGTCAAGATGAGCGAGTTCGCCTACGCCGGGGGCGTATTGAACGAACCGGTTCGATTGGTGCGCGGGCCGCACACGGGCCTGCCCATTCCGGCTTATTCAGAAATCGCGATCGAAGGAGAGATGGCGCCCGGCGATAATCTTCCCGAAGGTCCGTTCGGTGAATGGCCCGGATACTACGCCAGCGATACGCGGCCTGAGCCGGTGGTGCGTGTCAAAGCACTTTATTATCGGAACCACCCCATCTTGTGCGGCGAGCCGCCGTTGCGTCCGTCCGCCGGTCAAGGCTTTCACCGTTCCATCCAGCGTTCGGCGTTGATATGGAACGCATTGGAAGACGCCGGGGTGCCCGACGTCGAAGGGGTCTGGCTCCACCCGGCGGGCTATCGCTTTTTCTCCATCATCAAAATCAAGCAGCGCTATCCCGGTCACGCCAAGCAAGCAGCCCTCGTCGCAAGCCAATGCCGGCCCGGTGCCTATCTGGGCCGATACGTCATTGTCGTAGATGATGACATCGACATCTACAATCCCGATGACGTCATCTGGGCCATCTCCACCCGCTCGGAACCGGAAAACATCGACATCATTCGCCGCTGCTGGAGCGGACCCCTCGATCCGGCTATTCCCAAGGAACGCAAAGGTTTCAATTCGCGGGCGATCATCGACGCCACCCGGCCCTACGAGTGGCGCGACAAGTTCCCGCCGGTCAACGCAGTGAGCGACGAATTCAAGAATCAACTCGACAAAAAGTATGCTTCGCTGCTCAAAGAGGTTTTGCAGCGAGACCACTAATCTGATCCTTGTGCCACCATTCCGCCCATGGCGTGAATTCATAGAAACAACCACCGTGCGAGGAGTCAGAACATGAAAAAAATCCTGGCTCTTTCTTTCGGACTACTGTTGTGGATAGCCGGGCCGCGCATTGTCGTTGCGCAGCCACAGTTAACCAACATTATTTTAGGCCATAGCGGCGGGGCTGGCTTGGTCTCGGATCTGCGCCGGATCATTGAGCGGGAAAAAATATGGGAGAAGTATGGTCTAAGCGTAAAGGCCGTTTACTTCAACAGCGGAAGCGTTTTGACGCAGGCGATGGCCGGCGGAAACATCGTTGCTTCCGATTCCGACGTGCCGGCGATGCTGAATCTCTCGATCTCTGGCGTCGCCGATCTCAAACTCGTGGCGGTGACCATCAACCGTCTCGAACATATTTTTGTCGTCCGAAAGAACATCGTCAACCTCGAAGACCTCAAAGGCAAGCGGGTGGCCGTCAGCCGGCTCGGATCGGCGTCCGACATCGTGACCCGCATGGTCTTACGCTCCTGGAAGATCGATCCGGAAAAGGAAGTGACCTATTTGCAAGCCGGGAACACGCCCACGCGGGTGACTGCGTTAACAGTGGGACATGTCGATGCCGCTCTCGTCAGCCCCGAGGGGGTCCACAAGATTATCGCTACGGGTTGCTGCCGCGTGTTGGCGGACCTTTCCGAGTTGCCGCTTGATTACGCCCGCTTCGGCGTGACCGTCCTTACATCGCTCATCCGAACTCAGCGTGACACTGTGCGCAGAATGCTCATGGCCTATATCGAAGGAACTTACATCTTTAAGACTCGGTCGACCGCGGTCTATCCAGTTATGGAAGAGAGCGGCATCAAAGATCTCACGGTTCAGAAAGAGCTCTACGATCGGGTTGCCAAGAGCTTGCGAGAGTATCCCATCCCGGAATCGAACGGTGTCCAAAGCGCCCTCGACTCATTGACTCATCCGAACGCAAAGACAGCCAAGCCCGCGAGTTTGATGGACACGACCATTCTGGAGGAGATCAAGAAGTCCGGGTTTATTGACAAACTGTATGGCCGGACAGGATAATCATAAAAATGACATTTACTGCGGGGCGCACGACTGGAACTCCCACCGCCCATCATATGATCCCCAAAGTGACTTCGAGAAGTCTTGAATCGATGACCGTTGTCTTGGTCATGTCTTTTATCGTTTGGATATTGTCTCTCGGATTGGCTTTCGCGCAGGCCAACTCCATTATCATGGGCTTCAGCGGAGCGGGAATCAGCACCGATCTGCGCCGCGTCATCGAAAAGGAAAACCTCTGGGACAAGTACGGCGTCAACGTCAAGGCGATTTATTTTAACAGCGGCAACGTTTTGACTCAGGCGATGGCGGGCGGCAATATCAATCTCTCCGATTCCGACGTGCCGGCAATGCTCAATTTATCCGTCTCAGGAGTCATGGATCTTAAGACCATCAGCGTTACCTTTAATAAACTCGAACACATTTTCGTAGCGCGGAAGAACATCTCCAAACCGGAAGAGCTCAGAGGGAAGAAGATTGCTGTCAGCCGGATCGGGTCGGCGTCGGACATCGTGACCCGCATGGTGATACGTCAGTGGAAGATCGACCCTGAGAAGGAAGTCACGATTCTTCAATCCGGCAACACACCGACCCGCATGACTGCACTGGTCGCAGGCCATGTCGATGCGGCACTCATTAGCCCGGACAATATCGCCAAGATCCTCGCCACCGGTTGCTGCCGCGTGCTCGTCGACCTTTCAGAGTTGCCATTGGATTACGCCCGCTTCGGCGGCACCGTTTCGACATCTATGATCAAGACTCAACGCGACATATTGCGCCGCTATCTTCAGGCGACCATTGAAGGAATCTACCTGTTCAAGACTCGACCGAAGCTTGTCTACTCGGTCTTCGAAGAAGAAGGCATCAAAGAGCCGGCAGTTCAAAAGGAGCTTCATGAGCGGCTGGCGAAAAGCCTGCGAGAATATCCGATCCCGGAACCCAACGGCATTCAGGGCGCTCTTGATTCACTGACTCATCCGAACGCCCGCACGACGAAGCCGGCAAGCCTCATGGATACCAGTATCCTGGAGGAAATTAAAAAGTCCGGCTTCATTGATAAATTCTACGGTCGTCCGCCGAAAAATTGAACAACATGAAAACTAAATTACTCGCCTTCTATTTTACGCTAGGCTTCACCGCGACTCTGCTGATCGTTCCCGCTTCGTCACCAGGGCAGGAGAAACCCGCCCTGGAAAAAGTCCGCATTGCCGTCGCCACAAGCTCGATGGCATTTCTCGTTCCTTTCGTGGCTAAAGACCGCGGCCTCTATTTAAAGAACGGCGCCGAAGTCGAGCTTATCCAAATGCGCCCCAACGTTGCGATGGCCGCGTTGCTGAGCGGCGATATCGACTACGTGGAGCTTATCGGGTCCATTATCCGTTCCGCGGCCAAAGGCATACCGGTACGGGCGGTCTCGACTAGTATTAAAGCTCCGTTCTTTAGCTTCGTTGCCCAAAGCAAATATAAGAGCATGAAGGATCTAAAAGGGGCCACTATCGGGCTTGCCTCCATCGGCGGGACCAACTACATCAGTACGCGTTTGACTTTGCGTCATTTCGGTTTTGATCCCGACAAAGATGTAAAGCTTTTGGCTATCGGCGACGAAAAACTGATGTACGACGCGTTCAAGATCGGACGGGTCGATTGCATCGTGGTTGCCCCGCCGTATTCGGTCCTCGCGAAACGGGAAGGCTACCCTTTGCTTGCCCATACGGCACAGTATGTAACCATGCCTTTTTCCGGCCTCGGCACTACCATCGAAAGAATCAAAAACAATCGCGGGCAGATCAAAAAAATCTTGAAATCCGAAATCGAGGCGCTGAGATTTATTCAAAGCAACGCGGCAGGAACGACAGACGTGATCCGCAAACGTTTCAACATGGACGAAAAGCTCGCCCGAGAATCCTACGATGTTTCAGTCGACGCCTTTAGCCGTGACGGTCGCGTGCCTCTGGACGGCGTCGATATTTTGTTGCAAATCGAAAAGGACGCCAAACAAATTCTCCCAACCGTAACGCCTCAAATGGTCGTGGAACCCTCGCTGGCGGAAGAGGCGCTGAAGGAATTAGGGCGTTAGGGCTGGCTTAATATCTTTCGCATGTAGACTCGTTTGTAACCTTGCTCTTGCTTCCGTTCCGTTTCGACGAAACCGAGTTTACCGTAAAGCCCGATCTTCTCGGTCATCTGCTCGTTCGTGTAAAGGGTGAGCGCAACGGGTGAGAAATCTCCGTTACGTCGTACTCATATCTTGCGACGAAGTATGATCCCACCTGCCTGTTGCTGTGGAATCTAAATCCGAGACGCTCATAGATCGCTCGCAGGCGCGGGAGCGACGCTTCGCAATCCAAGCGCAGGTAGCGGCGCCCGAGTGCGTGCGTATGCGCAATGGCCCAAAGCAATAACGCCGAGGAAACGTCTCCTCCGGAAAAAAGTCTTCGAACAGCGAGCCGGTGAATAAACGCAGAGTCATCTTGCCTTATATCGGGCCAAAACAGTTTATCGTCAAGTTGGAATCTGATGGTTCCAACCGGCTCACCGTTGCACTCGGCTAGGAAAAACAGACCTGAATGAACATCATCCGCGATTCGGCTCGACAACAATTCATCGTCCCGCCACATCGCGATTCCCCTGTCCTCGAGCCAACGAGCAGCTTCCCTTAAGATGTCAGCCACCAAGTCAACATCCTGCGGCACCGCTTGGCGGATGGATAATTGCATGGAATTGCCGGGTCATTTCTTCTTCGCCGGTACCCGCTGCTGCGCGCGCTTCTCGCCAGTCTGATAATGCTCGCCTCTGAGAGCGAGATTCGCTTCTTCCTCGTCTTCGTCAGACCACAACCCGAGATTGTAACCAAACCATGGATCTTGCGGTTTGAGTTTGGGCAGCTCAAGACGCTCCCAGAGTTGCCTGGCGCGCTCCATGAATTCTTTCTTTGGCAAGGAAACAGGCGGGTAGTCCCACTTGCGTGTCGCATCGATGAGCATCGCCGAGCAGCCATACATTTCGTCCAACGAGTTTTCCAGTTCCTTGCCCGGAGGCGCCGACGATGGATCCATCTGCGGCGTGCGGTTCCGAATGATCAGCACGTCGCGGTGCGGCTGCATGCGAAACGCCAGCGCCCAGAAGAGTGAATCCAGGTTTCGCGGATTGATGTCTTCGTCCACCGCGATCACCATTTTGCCGGTGGCGGGATGGTAGCCGACCATGCTGTGCAACGCCTGCCATACATGCGCCTGATTGATTTTCTTCATTCGAATGACGCAAATTTGGCGCACCGCGATGCTATGAAAAGCCACTTCGACGATTCCTGGAATATTGCACTGGTCTCTCAGAAATCGAAGGTAATTGCCTTCAGCCGAAACCTGCCGCATCACGCTCGACTCGCTGGGCGGCATCTGGCTGATGATCGCGGCAAAGATCGGATTCTTTCTGTGTGTGATGCACTTCACTTCGAAATAGGGGTTGAGCAGTTTCTCGGCGATATAGCCGGTGGACTCACCAAACGGAGCCTCAGGTTCTAAAAATTCCGTCGATATCTCGCCCTCGATGACGATTTCGGCGTTGGCCGGAACCAGCAAATCATTCGTCTTACATCGAACAACGTCGATCGGCGCTCCGGCAAGTCCGCCGGCAATATCGAGCTCGCTGACGCTGAAAGGCACTCGGGCGGGCGCGGTGTACGCCACCGGCGGCGGCGCGCCGATCACCAGCGCCGCTTGAAGGGGAATCCCCCGCTCCTGGCACTTGCGCCAGTGATAGCCACCGTGGTTGCTCGAACTGAGAAAGACTCCGGTCCGCGTCGGGCTTTTGATTTGCCCGCGATAGTTGCCGATGTTGATCTTTCCGGTTTCTGGATCTTTCGTGAACCAGTGAGACGCCGTCGTAAACGGCGCGCAATCATAGCCTGGGGTCGAGATGGGAATAGGGAACTCACCCAGTCCTGCTTTTTCCATCAGCGACGAGCCCGTGTGAACTTCTTCATGGACCGGAGCGTTCTCAACAATTTTTGGTGGGATCGGTTGCCTTTGAGCTTGATCCCAACGATCGACGATCTCTTCGGGTTTACATTGCAAACCAAAGCCATAGATCTGCCGCGAGGCGGCCAAGGTGCCGACCACCACCGGGATTTCGTACTTCCTGCCCTTCACGTCGGTCAAATAGGTGAACATGAACGCCCGCCGCTCATCCTCCGACAATCCGCGAAACTGCCAGCGCACTAAAGGCATTAGCTCGGTGTCTTTGTTGATAAGCTCGTCGATTTTCACCAGCAGTCCGGCTTCATCCAGCGCGGCGAGATGCTCCCTGAGATCTTTGAAGTAACCCATGATCACCTCTTCTTTTGTGTTTCCTGTTAGGAGCCTTTTATTTAACGCTTGAATGCCAATGCGCGCAAACAGAAATCGAGAGCTCTCGTCACGCCAAACTTGATTCACTTCGGAGCGCCGGGTTCGTCCCCTTCGGCAAGCTCAGGGTCCTTAACTCATCCTACGATTGATCGCGGCGCGAATGATGTCCTTTAGTGGAACTGGCTAGGGCGCATGGTCTTAAGATCGCGCGTACCGAGCAGATGGGGATTGGTAGTGATCAAGAGGTCGACCCTCTCGGCCAACCCCGTAGCCAGGTAAAGACCATCGTTGTAGGAAAAAACGTTTTTCTTTGAGTAATACCTTCTCCGCAACTCGGCCGCATGAATGGCCAGCGACACGCTGACAGTCACAACGCGCAGATTGGCCTCCGCCTCGATTGCGGCCCGAGCGATTTCGAATCCCGATTTATCTTCCCGCAAGTACGCGTAGCGAATTTCACCTAACAGGATAGCTGTGGAGACGCCTCGCAAACGTCCCTTTTCAACCGCATTGAGCACTCTTCCCGCCCCAGCAATCTCGTCTTTGGGAGCCCGGGTGGCCTCGGGGATAAGAACAGCGAGGAATATATTGGCGTCAAGACAAGCTAGAGTCGGGGACTCACCTCTACTCATCTTCCCAGCCTTCTTCAAACTCTCTGTGCACCCGGCGAAAATCCTCAGGGGACAAATGATTCCCGGCCACGCGGAGCGCGGCCGTCAAACCTGGCGGAACCGCCTGCACGCGGTACGACCCATCCGTTTGCTGCACGAAAACCAGCAAGTCGCCGACCTTCGCCTTCAGCCCTCGACGGACCTCCCGAGGCAAAGTAACTTGATACTTGGCAGTGATCTTTGTGACCACCGACATTATAATCTCCTTACATTTTATATTCTATCCGACAAAAATAAATATGGCAGAGGAAAACATCTACGTCAAGCAACTGCTTGGACTCGCTGAATGCGAAGGCCGGCTGCAGCACACCCTTGTGACTTTTGCGTTCTTTGCGTTGAACTGAGTTCCTCTCACCTTCCCTCCCCTGAGGGCCAGGGTTATGAGAAATGCTAGAGAAAAATGCGTGGCAAACATCAACGCACGAAACTAGAAGCCGAGAGCACAACCTCCTTTGCGTGGGTCCGATCCTCCAACGAAGACGCCTGATTCGGGATGAATGATAATCGCATGCGCACCACCGAAACTCTCCGAATTACCGCCGACGATTGTGGCCCTTACGAGCAAAATTTAAAAACCTATGCCGCCTTCTCAGAGATCTCCGACATCGCCGTCGCCAGCGCGCTGCGGTAGGCGCGGTCGATGGCGAGACTGTCCTGCGCCGCGCGAATCACGGCCTGAGCGGTTCGTTCGTCTACGACGTATTTGTCAAAGATCGGCTCGAACATGTCCGAATGATCTTCATCCGCTACCATGTGTACCTTCGTGTTGATGTCGAGCGTCTCGATGGTGCCGCCCAGGTCCGCGACTTTCTTGTGAGCGCATCGCTGCGTAAAACCGCCGCCTTTGACAATCGCAGAATTGTTCTTTCGTTCCGTAATGTGATTCACCATCAAGCTTTCAATCCATGGCCGCGTCGTTGCCAGGTACATCCAGGCGTAAATCGCCGCCCTTGCGCCCGGGAGCAAGTTCGACTCTGCGGTCGCCTCCGCCATTTGCTGGTCGGTCAAATGGGCCGATCCCATGCGCTTGTCGTAGATCAACTCGTCTTTTTCGTGCTCCCAGATGGCTCGTTTCACATCGAGGGGCGCCTTCACTTGCGCAGCCCCCCAGCAATCACGCCGGCTCTTGATGTAATGCGGATAATGCAGATCCAAAAGCTTTTGCCGTGCGGGAGTCAGCTTTACGGCGAAAAATTGCTTATACTCCGGCGTGTCAAACTGACGGTTGACGATCGTGTTAAGCTCTTCTCGTGTTTTCGGCCATAGACTCATAAAAACCTCCTAAAAATGTTATGCATCAGTTAAAAGCGAGTGACTGACGAAGCAACCAAACAGATCAAGATTCCTCGCTACGCTCGGAATGACAACTGGGCACGTTAAAACAACTGGAAGATCCATCTAAAACCCATTACTCCACCACTCCATCACTCCATTTCTATCCCGGTAACTTCTCCTGCGCCAAAGCGATGCCCTTCCGAAACATCGCGTTAAAAGCGAGCGAATCTTTGGCTGCCTGAAATGCAAGCTGTTCTTTTTTCCCAGTAGCGAATTCTTTGAGAAACGGCAGAAACATGTCGCTGTGCTTCTCGTCCGCTTGGCTGTGCGCTTCCATATTGGGAATCTGCTTCCAGGTGAAGCCCATCTCCTCCATCCACTTCTTCGCCATGCGTGTCGATTGCCCGCCACCCAAATCCCCTAACAGCCGATCATCGTTGCACCACTCGGTGATCGTCATCGCTGCCAGCGCCTCGATCCAACTCATCTCGCTGGTTATCCAGGACCAAGCGTAGAGGACCGCTCGAGTCTCCGGCAAGGGTTGGGCGCTGAGGATCTCTTCCGGTTCCAGGCCGACGGATTTCCCCTGACGAATGATGAGGTGGAGGTGACCATATTCGGAAAAATCATCACGGATGATCTCCTCGTATTCGTGTTCTAGAATTCGCTGCTTGACCGCCAGGATCGGGCAGTTGGCGGAGACATGCGCCCAACAATCGCGCCTGTGGCGCACGAAAAGACTCTGCTGCGTGACCATGATAGCCGCCCGCGGCTTGGTCATCTTGATCGAGAAGTAGCGCTCCAGTTCCGGCGAGCGGATATAGTCGCGCACCATCGCGCCTAATCGCTCATGCCACTCAGCCTCGTTCACGATTCCCTCCCTTGTAGAGCTTGTCAATGATCCCGTCTTGAACTAGATGGTCGACGATACTGTTGTCGAAGAGTTTCGCTTTAGCCGCTCCACCCGATCCAACCATTTCCAACACGGTTTGCACAGCCGCCGGATCGACTCGCGGAACGGAGTCGAGGTATTTGGTGACAAACTCGTAATGCATCTCCGCCGGCCCCCCCCTTTGGCCCATATACTTTTCCAGAACTTTAAGCGCCTGTGGTTTCCTGGTCTTCAGCGCAGCGATGCCTTCGATGTATCCGGCAACAATGCTCTCCACAGTCTTCGGTGACTTACGGTAAAAATCGGTGCTGACAGCGAGGAGATTCATCGAGAATGGAATTCCGAGTTCGGCGGCATCGACCAGCAGTTTAGCTTGGGGAGCCGGCGCCTGGGAGGAGACGCGGCCTTCCGCCTGCCTGGCGCGAAAACCCAAATCGGCTTCGACGACGCCGCCAAACTGCCGCAGTTCGGTTTTCCCTTCGAGGTTGAGCTTACGCAAGATAAGCCGCGTAACGAACTCGCTCGTGGAGCCGAACCGGGTAATCGCCAGCGTTTTGCCCTGGAGCTGCTCCGGTCGTTGAATCTCCGGCTGAACCCACAACTGCATGCCGGGCCGGCTTGTATTGCTGCCGACGGCAATGATCGGCGCGCCTTTGATAATCGCCGCGAGCACGGCGTTGCTTGCGCCCAACGCCGCTTGGACACTTCCGCCGACCAACGCCTGGATCGCCACAGCACCGGAACTGATATGGACAAGATCGACGCTGAGACCGCGTCGGTCAAACGCACCGCTCTCCTTGGCCATCCAAACTCCCGCCATGCTGGGACTAATGGCAGCGTAGGCGAAGGCGATTTTTTCTTTGCCGGTCTCGGCGCTGTGGGCGTGAAAAGGAAATGAAAAGAAGACGGCGATGGAAAGAGTCAAAATGCTTACTAGCTTACTCCATCCAATTAGAAACTTCGCCACTGCTGTTTTCATTTTACTTCCCTATAGCCTCGCTCTCGCCGAAAATCCCCCTTAATCCCCCTTTTTTCAAAAGGGGGAAATTTTCTTGGATGCGGCGTCAAGGTTGGCCTCATTACCCCTCTTTGAAAAATAGGGGGCAGGGGAGATTTGTTGATGATTTCACGAAAGCGCCTCCATCCCGTCGGCAATACCGGTTTGATAAACGCGATAG
>Ga0209375_1002865_pt1 | contig 12167 bp, 13 predicted proteins | sample GraSoiAngelo_131_FD_185888 | JGI IMG/M metagenome (GOLD analysis project Ga0209375, IMG submission 185888) | Grasslands soil microbial communities from the Angelo Coastal Reserve, California, USA - 14_0929_02_30cm (SPAdes) (version 2) | ecosystem: Environmental > Terrestrial > Soil > Grasslands ... | reverse complement strand
AGGGGCAGTCGATCGCCAGGAACAACTTCGGCGCCACCTTCTTCATCCTGACCGGCTTCCACGGCTGCCACGTGTTCGGCGGCGTCACCTACCTGAGCGCCGTCCTCGGGCGCTCGGTGCGGGGCGTAACGGGCGCGATCATCACCGCGGCGGTCGCGGTCGCCTGCACGCTCGGCCTGATCGTCGTCACCTCGGCCACCCTGTCGGGCCTCGTCGCCGTCATCGCGGCCGCGGCGGGTGCAGGCGTCGTCTTCCTGACCGCGAACCTGCTCGCCGGGGGGACGCCGGTCTACAACGCGCACAACAACAACGAGGTCGAGATCGCCGCCCTCTACTGGCACTTCGTGGACCTGATTTGGATTCTCGTCTTCACCTTCGTGTATCTCATCTAGGAGTCTGTCCGGGTAATCATGGTGAGCGAGGCGAACGAGCCGGGGAGCGAGAGCGGCAAGCGCAGCGATGCGCCGCAGGAGGGAGGAGCGAGCAGCCATCTGGCAGCGCGGCTGTCGCCGCGCTCCCCCGGATCGTTCGCCGCAGCCGCCATGATTACCCGGACGGCCTCCTAGGAAGGACGCGGACGATGACGGTGCACACGCCCGAGCAGCTCGCGCACGAGCAGCGGCGCTACCTCCAGGTGTTCGCCTGGTTGGTGGTCCTGACCGCGGTCGAGCTCGCGGTCATCTACCCGCATATCTCGCCGCTGGCGAAGGGCCTCATGCTGGTCGTCCTGGCCGCCACCAAGGCGGCGCTGGTGGCGCTCTTCTTCATGCACCTCGCGGTCGAGAAGCGGACCCTCGCCTACATCGCGCTGACGCCCGCCATCCTCTGCGTGCTGCTCGTGTTCGCGCTCCTGCCCGACCTGGGCGCCTTCACGCGCGCCCTCACCCACGCCACTCCCGTCGCGGCCGAAGCCCACGAGTGACGCGCCCCGCACCGCGCGCACGGCGCTGATCGCCGCTGCCGTGCTGGTGGCGGCCGGCCTGGCCGTCTGGCTCGCCCTCCCGGCCCCCTCCCTTCCCGTGCTGGGCGCGGTGCCGCCTTTCACGCTCGTCGAGCGCTCGGGCCGGGCAGTCTCCGCCAGCGACCTCTCCGGGCACGTGTGGGTCGCGGACTTCGTATTCACCCGCTGCCCGGACTTCTGCCCGGCGCTCACCGCGCGCATGGCCGGCCTCCAGAAGGCGCTGGGACCCGCCGCCGACCCCGTCCGCCTGGTCTCCTTCAGCGTCGATCCCCTGCACGACACGCCGGAGGTGCTAGAGGACTACGCGCGGCGCGCCGGCGCGCGCGAGGGCTGGCTCTTCGTGACCGGGCCGCGCGAGGCGCTGGCCGCCCTCCTGCGCGACGGCTTCAAGGTCGCCTGGGCCGACGACGGCCCGCCCGCCTCGCCGATCACGCACAGCGACCGCTTCGTGCTCGTCGACCGCGCGCTCCGCATCCGCGGCTACTACCACGGCACGGAGCCGGGCGACGTGGCGCGCCTCGCGCGCGACGCGCTCGCGCTCGAGAAGAGCGCGAGCGATTCTCCGGCCCACGACCTGTCTAAGGGAAGCTGACGAACAGGTCGCGCAAGTCGAAGGCGTTCGTGGCGTCCGCCGCGCCGCCCAGCATCGGGGTCGTGACGTTGAAGATCTCCTGCATCGTGCGCAGCGTCGAGCTGTGGTGGTAGACGATGGTGTTCGAGTACCCCCCGCCCTTGGCCTTGGGCGAGAGCACGATCATGCCGATCGGGCCGTCGCCGGTCCCGCCCTCGTCCCAGAGGATGAAGAGCACGCCGTTGTTGGCGTAGGCCGGGGAGGTGAGGATCTTCGGTACTTCCGTCGACAGCCAGGTGTCGCCCTGCTGCACGGGATCGTTCAGCGGGGCGCAGGCGTCGTGCATGTCGTTGCACAGGTTCGGCGTGATGAAGTTGTAGCGCGCCACCGTGTCGTTGATGAGGTCCGTCTCGAGCTCCGAGTAGGGACGAACGTGCTGGATGCAGCGCCGCGCCGTCGAGTCGTTCGTTTGGGTAACGTCGTCGAAGTACACGAACGGGTCGTGGTTGACGTCGTACAAGCCGACATTGGTGAGCGGGCAGTCGAGGCCGCTGATGTCCTCCTGGTAGGCCCGCCATGAGAGCCCGGCCGCCTCGAGCAGGTCGACGAGGTGGCTGGTGGTGCTCTGGTGGTTGTGCGCCGGGTAGTCGTCGTCGAGGATGCCGAAGTTCGTCCCGGCCTCGAGCCACAGGTAGTTGGGCAGGCTCGGGTGGAGGCCGGGCGGGTTGTAGTACTGCTCCGCGTGCGAGGCGATCGGCAGCAGGGTGTGGTTGATGTACGGGGCTGACGAGCTGTTCTTGATGCTCGACCAGTCGGAGTTCTCCATCAGGATGAGGAACACCGTGTGGATGGGACAGACGCCGGGCGCGCTGCCCGCCGGCAGGCAGACGAGCGTGACGTCGACCCCCTTGGGCGCCGACTTGGCCCCGACGCGGATCGTGCACGCCCCCCTCTCCTTGCCCTTGTTCCTGGCCCGGACCTTGATGCCGACGAACGGGCCGCATTGCGACTGCGCCTTCGTGATCTTGAGCTTTCCCGGGTTGCAGTGACCGGTCGCTCTGGCCTTCGTGCCCCTCGCCGGCGCGCAGCCCGGCTGGCTGCGGCACAGCTCGAGGTTGAAGGTGCACGTCTTGCCGCTCGCGACCTGACAGAGCGTGCTCCCGTCGGGCAGGTTGCCGCTCTGGTCGTGGATCTCGACCGGGCACTCGCGCCCCGCGGTCTCCTGCACTGCGAAGCCGACGACCGGAACGGCGAACGCCGATAGGGCGATGAGCCCCACTCCCAACCCCACCTTTCCCTTGCTCACTTCCACTTGCGCATGCCTTGCCATCCTTCTCGCGGGGACCTCCCGGGATGTCCGGTGCCTCGGCCGTCGTTATCAGGGATGCGCAAACAACGCCTCAATACCATGACGATCGACGCAACCTGCGGGTTGACCCGGGCGCGCGGCGCAGCCGTCGGGAATGCATCCAGGGGAAGCCTGGTCCGCGCTCCCCGCCCGACACGAGGCCCTCGGCGCCGCACGGCACCGGGGGGGCCCCGCGCTTGCCGCCTTCGACACCCTACGCCGCCACCACCGCCCGCCGCGCCGTCGCGACGGCAGCGGCGCACGCACCGGCCCCGAACACCATCGCCACGCCCAGCGAGAGCATGAACGGCGGCAGCCCCCTCGCCGACGGATCGAGGCACGCGCGCAGAGCCGCAAGCCCGTAGGTGAGCGGGTCGAGCCGCATCAGCCAGGCGAGCGGCGCGGGCACGCCGGCGGGCGGAAAGAACGCCCCCGAGAGCAGCCAGATCGGGATGAGCAGCAGGTTCATGATGGAGTGGAACCCCTGCGTCGATTCCATCCGCCACGCGATCAGGAGCCCCAGGTTCGTGAGCCCGAACGCGACCACCACCATGACGCCGAGCGCGCCGAGCAGGCCGAGCGGCGGCGGGCGAAGCCCGGCGAGCGGCGCGAGCGCCAGGAAGAGGGCCCCCTGCCCCACCGCCAGCGTCGTCCCGCCGAGCGCCTGGCCGACCACGATCGCGGTGCGCGACACGGGCGCCACCAGCACGCCCTGGAGGAAGCCCGAGTGCCGGTCCTCGACCGTCGAGATGGTGGCGAAGATCGCCGTGAAGAGAAGGACGAGCGCCAGGATGCCCGGGTAGAGATAGGCGAGATAGTTCGTGCCAGAGGGCGCACCCGGCGGCCGGAAGGACGGCGAGAGCCCGCCCCCGAGCAGCAGCCAGAAGACGAGCGGCTGCGCCAGCGCGCCGACCAGCCGGCTTCGCTGCCGCACGAAGCGGATCACCTCCCGGCGCCAGAGCGTGGCGACGGCCAGGAGTCCGTCCGGGTAATCGTGGTGAGCGAGGCGAACGAGCCGGGGAGCGAGAGCGGCAAGCGCAGCGACGACCGACGAGGCGTGCCCAAAGGCACGCCGCAGGAGGGAGGAGCGAGCAGCCATCTGGCAGCGCGGCTGCCGCCGCGCTCCCCCGGATCGTTCGCCGCAGCCACCATGATTACCCGGACGGCCTCCTGGCATCACGCCTCCGCCAGCCGGCGGCCGGTGAGATGGATGAACACGTCCTCGAGGGTCGGCTTCCCGTAGCTCACCGTGCGCACCTCCTCGGGGAAGGCCTCGATCAGGTCGCGCACCAGCTCGTGGCCGCGCGCGCGCTCGAGGCGGAGCGTCCCGTCGACCAGCCGTCCGGCGAGTCCGAAGCGCTCGCGCACCCGCTCGGCGAGGCGCGCCGGGTCGGGCCCCACCACGACGAGCACGTCGCCGCCGACCTGGGCCTTCAAGGCCTCCGGGGCGCCGAGCGCGACCAGCCGGCCCCGATCGAGAATGGCGACGCGATCGCAGCGCTCTGCCTCCTCCATGTCGTGGGTGGTGAGCACGACCGTGATCCCTTCCGCCCGACGCAGCTCCGCCAGGAAGCCCAGGAACTCGCGGCGTGCCGCGGGGTCGAGGCCGCTGGTCGGCTCGTCGAGGAGGAGAAGCTCCGCGCCCACGACGAGCGCCTTCGCGAGCTCGGTGCGCCGCTGGAGCCCGCCCGAGAGCCTGCCCACCCGGTCGCGCCGGCGCTCGCCCAGGCCGAGGCGCCCCACCACCGTCGCGACGGCGGCGCGCAGCGAAGCGCCGGAGAGCCCGTAGAGGTGCCCGTGATGGACCAGGTTCTCCTCCACGGTGAGCGTGCGGTCGACGCTCGCGTGCTGGAAGACGACGCCCAGGCGGCGTCGGACCCGGTCCGGCTCGCGCGCCACGTCGTGCCCGAGCACGCGCGCGGCGCCGCCGCCGGCGGCGAGCAGCGTGGAGAGGATCCGAAAGAGCGTGCTCTTGCCCCCGCCGTTCGGACCGAGGAGGCCGAAGAGCTCGCCGCGCTCGACGCGCAGCGAGACGCCGTCCAGCGCGATGCGCTCGCCGTAGCGGTGGCGCAGCTCCTCGGCCTCGAGCGCGGGCCCGTTCCGCGCCGCTGCAGACGCTAGCGCTCGCGCCGCTGCTCGGCCATCGCCACGAGGTAGTTCATCACGAGCCACAAGCTCCGGGCATAGCGGAAGAACGCGAGCGGGACCAGCACGCCGAGCGCCACCCCGATCGCGAGCTGCTGGGCGAGCGTCAGCCCGACGGTCCAGTCGAGCACGAGCACGACGCTCACCGCGACCGCGACCGTCACGGCGTAGTTGATGTAGATGGCGCCGACGAAGTACCCCTGCTCGCGCTCGTAGCGGAGCCCGCAGGCCGCACACCGCTCGTGCATGCGGAAGTAGCGCGCGTAGAGCGGCGATCGACCGCAGCGCGGGCAGCGCAGCCGGAGCGCACGCCAGAGGATGCGCCGCACGCGCGCGACGGCGAAGGGTCCGGCGCGCGGTCTCACGCGGCATCCATGCCGGGCCGCTCAGGCGGCGACGACGGTCGCAGGGCCCCGCGTCGCGTGGAGCCGCCGCAGGTAGGCGTCCATGGTCCGCCGGGCCATCACGTCGACCGAGAAGGCGCCCTCCACGCGCTGGCGCGCGGTGGTCGCGAGGCGGCGCGCGAGCGTGGAGTCGCGCAGCACCCGCCCCACCGCCGCCGCCACGGCGGCGGGCGCGCGGGGCGGCACGAGGAGGCCCGTCTCCCCGCTCGTCACCAGCTCCCGGCACCCCCCGACGTTGGTCGCGACCGCGACCGCGCCGGTCGCCATCGCTTCGAGCACCACGTTCGGGAAGCCCTCGTAGATCGAGGTGAGCGCGAGGACGTCGGCCGCCGCGAGCAGCCGGGGCACGTCGTGCCGGAGCCCGCTGAACCCGACGCGCGCGCCGAGCCCGAGGCGCCGGGCGAGGGCCTCGAGCGCCGCGCGCTCCTCGCCGTCCCCGACCACCAGGAAGTCGACGTCGGGGAACTCGGCCGCGATCATCGCCGCCGCACGCAGGAAGGTCGGGAAGTCCTTCTGCGCGTCGAGACGCCCGACGCCGGCGACCAGCCGGCGGTCGCGCTGGAGGCCCGCCGCCAGGCGCGCGGCGCGCCGGTCGAGCGAGAAGGGCGGCAGCCGCCCCAGGTCGATCCCGTTCGGGATCACCTCGATCTTCTCGCGCGCCACCCGCTCGCGCTCGACCTTCCAGGCAGCGACCGCCTCGCAGTTGACCAGGTAGGCGTCGGTCACCCGGTCGAGCGCGCGCTCCACCACCACCTGCCAGGCGCGATGGGGCATCACGACGCGCTCGGCGGCGATGACGACCGGGATGGCGAGCCCGAGAGCCGCGAGCCGCCCGTAGCTGTTCCCCGACCACAGGATGGTGTGCAGGACGTGGGGCGCGAAGCGCCGCAACGCGGTCCGCAGAGGGGCGAGCCGCCGGAGATCCGCCGGGCCGCGCCGCGGGATCTCCTCCACCGGGACACCGAGGGCGCGGATCGGCTCGACCCACCATCCCCCCGAGGCCAGCACGAACACACCCGGCGCGAAGCGCCGGCGGTCGAGATGTCGGAGCAGCTCGTGGAGCTGGTACTCGACGCCCCCCTCGCCGAGCTCGCCGATGACGTAGGCGATGCGATACGGCGGGTCACCCATCATCATGCTCGCCTGCCGAACGGAGCAAGGCGCATGCCCCGCCGGCCGGCCCCTACCCGTCCCGTCCGCGTGCACGGCCCTTGCAGCCGTGCACGATCACCGCGGCCGCGCCGCAGGCTCCAGGCTGCCACCCTCGGGCGCGGTGGAGAGCGTGCTCTTCAATCGCCGGAGGGCGTCGAGGTCCGCGTCCATGCGCACGAGTGCCTCGATCAGACGTTGCACCTGCTCGGTCACCCAGCCGATCTCTTGCCGGCTGACGGCCTCGAGGGCCCGGCCGAGGCGCTCGTAGAGGGCGAGCAGATCCGCGACGTCCCGCACGCCGCTCTGGCCGAGCCGGCGCACCAGCTCGCCGTAGTAGCGCACCAGCTCCTCGGTCTCGCGACGGATGTCGGCCGACATGCGCCCTCCGCTTGCACCGCGCGTATTGACGCCCGGCGGCTCGGAGGTCTACATCCGCCCCCACCCGTGAGGCAACAAGAGAATGAGCGGGCCGCCGCGGCCCGGCCGGAGCCCGTGGCGCCCTTCGATGCGCTCCGGGTCGAGCAGTTCGTGGAGCTGCAGCACGACCTGCTCCTGGTGAGCGGCGACCCCGAGACGCTGCCCGAGCGACTGGTGCAGCGCACCGCCCTCTTCCTCGGCGTGGCCGGCGCCGCGGTCGGCGTGCTCCAGGACGGCCTCTACACCGTCCTCGCCACCTACGGCCTCGGCCCCGAGTACCGGGCGCGCTACGACCGCCGGTCGCTGCGCGAGTCGGCGCTCGCACCCGCGCTGGGCGGCGGCCGGCCGCTGGTGCTGGACGATGCCGACCGCGGCGTGTCGGTGCGTAGCCTCGTGCTGCCCTTCCGCGGGGCGGACCTGAGCGGCGCGCTCCACCTGGTCGTCGCCGGGACGGCGCCACTCGCCCACCCGGGGCTCGAGCTCGCGTGCGCGCTCGCCGCCCTCGCCGGCGTGGCGCTCGTCAATGCCCGGCAGTGCCGGCGGCTCGCCCGGCTCGCTCGCATGAAGGGCGACGCGCTCGCGACCATGGCGCACGACCTGCGCGCGCCGCTCAACGCGCTGGTCGGCTACGCGGGCCTGCTCGGCGAGGGCGCCTTCGGCCCGCTCGCCGCCGAGCAGCGCGACGTCTGTGCCACGCTCGAGCGGCAGGCGGTCGAGCTCGTCGATCTCCTCGGCGCCACCCTGGACGTCGCCCGTCTGGAGACCGGGAGCCTCCCCATCCGGAGCGAGGAGTTCGCGCTCGGCGAGCTGCTCGCGACGCTCCAAACCGGCACCTTCGCGCTCGCCACGCGCGAGGGCCGGCTCACCTGCCGCGTCCCGCCCGGGCTCCCGCCGCTCCGCACCGACCGCGTGAAGGTGAAGGAGATCGTCCAGAACCTGGTCGACAACGCGCTCAAGCACAGCGACGGGCGCGCGGTGGAGATCGAGGTGGCGCTCGCGCCCGAGCGCGAGGCGGTGCGGCTCACCGTGCGCGATGGGGGCCCCGGGATCGCGGCCGACGTCCTGCCGCACCTCTTCGAGCCCTTCCGGCCCGGCCCCGGCCCCGAACGCGGCACCGGCTTCGGGCTCTACATCGTGCGCTGCTTCACCGAGGCCCTGGGCGGCCGCGTCGCCGCCAGGAGCCAGCTCGGCGACGGCACCGCCATCACGGTCGAGCTCCCGCTCGTGGCTCCTGCTGCGCGTGCCCTTCCCCCGCGCGCGCCCGCTTGAGGAGGCGCGCGCCGAGCTCCTCGCGGTGCGGGTCGCTATCGGCGGCGCCCGGTGCGGGGCGGCGGTCGTTTCACCGCGCGCCGGCGGGAGGGGTGCCGTGCGCTTTCGCTGACGCGGACCGGGCGCGCGCGGGCGGCCGGCCGGCCTGGCCCGGCACCGTCGCGCCCGAAGCGCGCGACGAAGTACTCGCAGGTGCGGCGCATGCCCGTCGCGAAATCCACCTTCGGGCGATAGCCGAGCAGCCGCTCCGCCTTCGCGATGTCGGCGAGCGTGTGGCGCACGTCGCCCGCGCGCGGCGCGGCGTGGGCGCGCGGCAGGCGGCGGTCGAGGAAGTCGCCGATCGCGTCGGCGATGGCGATGAGCGAGTGGCGCGTGCCGCAGGCGATGTTGAAGACCTCGCCCGACACCCCCGGCGCCGCCATCGCGAGCAGGTTTCCCTCCACCACGTTGTCGATGTAGGTGAAGTCGCGCGACTGCTCGCCGTCGCCGTGCACCTCGAGCGGCTCGCCCGCGAGCGCCTGGGCGAGGAAGCGCGGGATCACGGCCGAGTACTTCGACTCCGGGTTCTGCCGCGGCCCGAAGACGTTGAAGTAGCGCAGGCTCACCGTCTCGAGCCCGTAGAGGCGCGCGAAGGTCTGGCAGTAGTGCTCCGCCGCCAGCTTGGAGATCGCGTAGGGCGAGATCGGCCGGGTGGGGAGCGTCTCGACCTTGGGGAGCGCCGGGTCGTCGCCGTAGACCGAGGACGACGACGCGTACACCACGCGCTGCACGCCCGCGTCGCGGCAGGCGAGGAGGAGGACGAGCGTCCCGGTCACGTTGACCTGGTTGGAGCTGAGCGGGTCGTCGACCGAGCGCGGCACGGAGCGGAGCGCCGCCTGGTGGAAGACCCCGTGCACGCCTGCCACCGCCCGGCGCACCACCACGGCGTCGCGCAGGTCGCCCTCGACGACCTCGACGTCCCGCGCCGTCAGGTTCTCGCGCCGCCCGGTCGAGAAGTCGTCCAGCACACGCACCCGGTCGCCCCGCCCGACGAGCGCGTCGACGAGGTTGGAGCCGATGAAGCCGGCCCCGCCGGTCACCAGATATCGCTTGCTCACGGTGGGGCGACTCTATGCAACGGAACAGGGGAGTCGCAAGCGCAGACGCGTTTGCCGCCCGGAGGCGGGGTGTCCCTCCATCACACCGCCCCGCGCGCCAGCTGGCGGACGATCGAGGCGAGGAGATCCGGCGCGCCGGTCGAGCCGCCTTTGGTGACCACCGCCAGGCCGGCCCAGGCGCCCGCCATGAGGCGCGCCCGTACCACCAGCGGGCAGAGCCGGCTCTCGAGCCAGAGCGGCGGGAGGCCGAGCCCCTCGAGCACGTGGTACGCGGTCTCGCCGCCGACCAGCACGAGGCCGCCCGGACGCTCGCGCGCGAGCGTGGTGAGCGCCGCGCGCCGGAGCGCCGCGAGCACGGCAGCGCCGCCCTCGGGCGACGCCGCAGCGGGCGCGATCAAGGCAGGTACCATCCCCGAGGCGAGCGCGCGGGCCGCCCGCGCGCCGGCCCACTCCGCGCCCGCGAGGCTCGCCACCTCGATCGGGTGTACCAGCCCGCGGTCCGCGGCGCGCTCGAGCTGACGGCGCGTTGCCGGGTGCGCGCTGCCGGCCACCACGAGGACCCCGTCGCCGGGCAGCGGGACCGAGCCTGCCGGACAGACGGCGCGCCCCGCCTGCTCGGCCCCGAGCACGCGGCGGAGCGCGCATGCGAGTCCCGTCGAGCCGACCAGCAGGAGCGGCCGCCCGCGCAGCAGGAGCGTGCGCACCGCGCGCTTCAAGTCGGCGTCGGTCTCCGCGTCGCACACCAGCACGCCCGCGCCCGCCGCACGCACCCGCTCGACCGCCGCGGCCAGGTCGCCCCGGACGGCCGCGATGTCGATCACGGCGGCCGGCCGGCGCCCGGTTGCGGCGAGCGCGGCGGGCACGCTCGCGTCGCGGATGGGATGGTGCGGGTCGCGCGCGAAGGCGGTCTCGTCGACCGGGACGCCTCCGATCATCTGCCGCCCGGCGAGCGTGGTGCGACCGACCTCGGGGATGGCGGGCAGCACGAACGCCTCGTCCACCCCGAGCGCGTCCATGGCGGCGTCGACCTCGGCGCCGAGCGGGCCGCGCAGCCCCGTGTCGATCTTCTTGAGCACCAGCCCCGCCCAGCCCGGTCCGACGTCGGCCAATGCCGCCGCGACCCGGCGCGCCGCGTCCGCCGGTGCCAGCGTGCGGCTCTGCGTATTGCGCACGCACATCGCGCCGCGCGGGGCGGGCTCGCGCGTCTCGAGCGCCGGCTGCACCACGACGCCGCCGGGCGCCGGGAGGAATTCGGCCCCGACGTCGCAGGCGCCCGTCAGATCGTCGGCGAGAACGCGCAAGGCATCCATACGTGTGCGGACGAACGACGCGTCAGGCGAGGAGCACGGCGCGCGCGGGCGCCCCGTCGAGCTCCGGGAACTTGAGCGGCAGGCAGACGAGCGTGTAGCGGCCGGGCTCCACGGCGCGCAGGTCGAGGCCCTCGATCACGAACACGCCGGCAGCGAGGAGCCGGTGGTGCACCGGGAAGCCCTCGCTGCCGAAGCGCTCGATCGAGAGGTAGTCCATGCCGACCGCGCGCACGCCGCGCGCCACGAGCAGCTGGGCGGCGTCCTCGGTCAGATGGGTGAAGTCGCGCTGGAACTCCGGCTTCTCCCAGCGCCACGAGTTGTCGGTGCGGCAGAGGAGGATGTCGCCGTGGCGCAGCGCCACGCCCTCGAGGGCGGCGGCATCGATCGCGGCGCGGCCCGAGAGGTCGGCGACCAGCGCCTCGCCGATCATTCGGTCGAGCCCCACATCGCCCAGTCGCGGGCCGTCGGCGAGGAAGTGGTACGGCGCGTCGACGTGCGTGCCCGTGTGGCTCCCCAGGGTGAGGAGCGAGAGGTTGCACGGGTCGCCCTGCGCGATGCGCCGCACGGACTCGACCTGGAGGACCGGGTCGCCTGGGTAGACGTGCATGCCGCGCGCGTTCGGGACGGAGATGTCGATCACGCGCCGGCGCGCGGGGAGGCTTGCGTGGGCAATCGCGATCCGAGCTGTGTACTCCGCCAGGTCGGCCACGTCGCACGCCTGCTGCACGGAGGCGCCCCAGGCGATGATGCCGTGGCGGGCGAGGAGCATCACCTGCGTGTCGGCGGGCGCCGTCGCGACCGCGGCCGCCACCGCACGGGCCAGCTCCTGCGAGCCCGACGGCGCGGGGGGCACGACGGGTGTGTGGTGCAGCCGCTCCTCGGCGGTCACGGTCATGAGCGGGATCGGCTCGCCCCGGATGCCGAAGGCGATCGCGTGCGGCGGGTGGAGGTGCGCCACGGCGCGTGTGGCCGGCCGCGCCGCGTAAATCGCCGTGTGCATGAGCGCTTCCTTCGACGGCTTGCAGCGCTCGGGGCCCGCCAGCGTCCGCCCGGCGAGGTCGATCGTCACCAGGTCGTCGGGCTCCGTGTCGCGCAGCGCGACGCCGCTCGGCGTGATGAGGAACGTGTCCGTGTCGCCGATGCGTGCCGAGATGTTGCCGCCCGCCGCCGAGACCAGGCCGCGGTCCCAGGTGAGGCGGCAGAAGCGCGCGATGTCGCCGGCCAGCGTCACACCGCCCTCCCGTACGCGGCGGCGAGCCCCGGCTCGGCCGCGCCGCGGCGCGCGACCGCGATCTCTGCCGCGACGCGGATCGCCTCGAGGAGGTTCCTGTGGTCGGCGACGTTCTTGCCCGCGATGTCGAAGGCGGTCCCGTGCCCGGTCGAGGTGCGGATGAGTGGCAGGCCGACGAGCAGCGTCACCACCGTGCCGAAGCCGAGGAGCTTCACGGCCATGAGCCCCTGGTCGTGGTAGAGGGCGAGGGTCAGGTCGAAGG
>Ga0209375_1002861_pt1 | contig 12180 bp, 9 predicted proteins | sample GraSoiAngelo_131_FD_185888 | JGI IMG/M metagenome (GOLD analysis project Ga0209375, IMG submission 185888) | Grasslands soil microbial communities from the Angelo Coastal Reserve, California, USA - 14_0929_02_30cm (SPAdes) (version 2) | ecosystem: Environmental > Terrestrial > Soil > Grasslands ... | reverse complement strand
CTACACACGGGAGGCGGGCGTCCGGAATCTCGAGCGCGAGATCGGCGCGCTGTGCCGGAAGGTCGCGCGTCGGCGCGCGGAAGGCAACGAGGCGCTGATCCAGATCACGCCGGACGTCGTTGTCGAGATGCTGGGCGCTCCGAGGTTCCTCGACGAGGAGATGGAGGAGCGCACCAAGGAGCCGGGCGTCGCGATCGGCCTCGCCTGGACGCCGGCTGGCGGCGAAGTGCTGTTCATCGAGGCGTCGCGGATGGCCGGCACCGGATCGCTCACGCTGACCGGCCAGCTCGGCGACGTGATGAAGGAGTCGGCGCGTGCCGCGTTGTCATGGCTGCGCACGCACGCGAGGGAATACAACATCGACCCTGACTTCTTCAAGAACGCCGAAATCCACGTCCACGTGCCGTCCGGCGCCATCCCGAAGGATGGGCCGTCGGCGGGCGTGACGATGGCGACGGCGATGGCGTCGGAGCTCACCGGACGTCCGGTCCGCGGCGACATCGCGATGACGGGCGAGATGACATTGTCGGGCCGCGTGCTGCCGATCGGCGGCGTCAAGGAAAAGGTGCTCGCGGCCCGGCGCGCCGGCATCCACGAGGTGATCCTGCCGAAGCAGAACGCCAAGAACATCAACGAGGATCTGACGCCGGAGCTGCGAAACGACCTGACGGTCCACCTCGTCTCGAGCATCGACGAAGTGCTCGCGCTCGCGCTCCAGCCTGTCTCGACCGACGCGAGACCGGCGGCGGACGGAAGAAAGAAAAAAGACGAAGGAAGAAGGGAAGTGAAAAACGAGGGCAAGGGCGGCCGGGGTTACACGCCGCCTCCTTCGTAGCGTTCCTGCTGGTTCGTGCGCCTCATCTATTCGCCGCGCTACCTGATCGATCTCGGGCGGCATGTGTTTCCCACCCGAAAGTATCCACTGGTTCACGCTCGTCTGATCGAAACGGGCGTGATCAACCCCTCGAACGTCGTCGAGCCGCGGCCGGCCGGCTGGGACGAGCTCGCTCTGGTCCACACGCTGGAGTATCTCGCGAAGATGCGCGACGGCACGATGTCGCCTGACGACATCGCGCGGCTCGAGCTGCCGTGGTCGGCGGAGATGGTCGAGGGGTTCCGGCTGATGGCCGGCGGAACGATCCAGGCCGCGCTGATCGCGTGCGGCCTGGAAGTTCGAAGTCTGAAGTCAGAAGCACGAGGCGACACGTCAGACTTCACACTTCAGACTTCAGACTTTCGCGTGGCTTGCCACATCGGGGGCGGCCTTCATCATGCCTTCCCGAACCATGGTGAGGGCTTCTGTCCCTTCAACGACGTCGCGGTCGCGGCGCGCGTTCTGCAGGCCCGGGGCCTGGAGCGGATCGCGATCGTCGATCTCGACGTTCACCACGGCAACGGCACGGCCTTCGTCTTCGAGTCCGATCCGCGCGTCTTCACATTCTCGATACACCAGCAGCACAACTATCCGATGTGGAAGCCGCGCGGCTCACTGGACGTGGGGCTGCCCGACGGCACCGGCGACGCGAGCTTCCTGCGCGAGCTGGAGCGCGCCCTGCCGGAGGTGATGGCGCACGCCGCGCAATGCGTGTTCTACCTGGCCGGCGCGGATCCGTACGAGGACGACCAGCTCGGCGGTCTGCGGCTCACGAGAGAGGGTCTGCGCCAGCGCGATCGACTGGTGATCGACGCCGTGCGACGCGCCGGCGTCCCGCTGGTGGTGACGCTGGCCGGCGGCTACGCCCGGCGCGTCGAGGACACGGTCGCGATCCACGTCGCAACGATTGAAGAGGCCGGCTCAGTGAAGTGAACGGCAGCGGCCGAGGGAATGCGGGCTGCTCAAACGAGCGTCAAGCCGAACGCGGTCTTCAGATCCACGATCTCACCGCGCGCGACCATCCGCCGCGCCTCCTCGATCGTCACCGTCTTGGGCTGGATGTCCTCGTCATCGTCAGGTCTGTGCGGGGAGTCCGGCGCGGGTGCGCGCAAGTCCGACACGCGGAAGAAAATCAACTGCTCGTCGCAAAAGCCGGGTGTGGGATACCACGCGCCGAGCCGCTCGACGCGCGCCGGCGCGCGTCCGATTTCTTCCTCGCACTCACGTCGGGCGGCTGCGTCGGCTGACTCGCCGGGTTCGAGGCTGCCAGCCGGCAACTCCCAGAGCTTGCGGTCGACAGACGCGCGATACTGCTCGATGAGCACCACGCGACCGTCGTGCTCGATCGGGATCAGCACGACCGACGGCGGATGGCGGACGACGGCCACCTCGTGATTGCGGCCGTCGGGAAACCGCCGTGTGTCGACCTCGACGGAAAACACACGGCCCTGGTAGATGATGGGCATCTGGAATCTCACGGTTCGTGCAGTGCCGGATCGAACCGTTCTCGCAGCTCGTTCAGCACCCGCCGCAGATCGTCGGGCAGCGCGCTCGTGAACTCCATCCGCCGTTCGTCGTTCGGATGCGTGAAGGCCAGCCGCGCGGCGTGGAGGAACGGGCGCTCGAGATGGGTGACCGCCCTCAGATCACCCGGTACCCGCCGATGGACGCCGCCGTAGAGCGCGTCGCCGACGATCGGATGGCCGATGGCGCTCACGTGCACGCGGATCTGGTGCGTTCGACCCGTGTGAATCGCCACCTGTGCGAGCGTCAGCATCCGGCCGAAATGCTCCGCGCGCACGATTCGCGTGACGGCCTCGCGGCTTCGCCGCACTCGCGCCGGGGCCGACGACATCTTCTTTCTGTTCGACGGATCGCGGCCGATGGGGGCGTCGATGCGGCGTCCGGCCATCACTTCGCCCCAGACCAGCGCGATGTATTCCTTCTCGACCTCGCGCCCGGCAAACTGGCGGGAGAGCTCTTCGTGGGCCGCGTCGTGTTTCGCGACCACCATCACCCCCGACGTCCCGCGATCGAGCCGGTGCACGATGCCGGGCCGTTTTTCACCGCCGATGCCGCTGAGATCGTCCACGTGGTGGAGCAACGCGTTTACCAGCGTGCCGCTCGCATGTCCCGCCGCGGGATGAACGACCATGCCCGCCGGCTTGTCCACCACGATGACGTCGTGGTCCTGATACAGAATCGGCAGCGGCAGCGGCTCGGGCCGGGGCACCGGATCGACGGGCGCGACGACGTCGACGGTGATGTCCTGACCGGTTTTCACCGGCTGATTCGATTTGGCCTCGCGGCCCGCGACGCGAACCTGGCCCTCGTTGATGAGCCGCTGGATCTGCGATCGCGATTGATCCGGCAGGACCGAGACGAGAAATCGATCGAGGCGGACGCCTTCGCTGTCGTCGGGGACGGTGATGGTGAGAGTGGTGGAGGCCACGGCCCTCCTACGCGGCTTTGCGTGCCCGTTTCGGATCCGGCGCGACCGCCCGCGAGAGGTACACGAGCATGACGATCGCCAGCGGCGCGAGGACGATCGAAATGAATTGCGAGGTGGAGAACATGCCGACCGTGCCGCGCTCGTCCCCGCGAAAAAACTCGATGATGAAGCGCGAGACGGCATAGAGCAGCATGTAGAGCCAGAATGTCCGGCCGGCGAACGCCCGCCCCTTGCGCTCGGTCAGCAGGAGTGCCCCCAGGATCAGCAGCTCGGCGCCCGCCTCGTAGAGCTGAGTCGGGTGCAGCGGCACGCCCAGCGGCGTGCCGACGTTCGTGGCGGCGAACGTGTCGGTGAACGTGATCCCCCACGGCAGCGTCGTCGGCTTCCCGTAACAGCAGCCCGCAAACAGACAGCCGAACCGGCCGACGACGTGGCCGAGCGCGATGCCCGGCGCAAACACATCGCACGTGGTCCACAGCGGCAGACCGACGCGACTGATGTAGACGAGCGCGACGATGACCGCGAGAATGAGGCCGCCGTAGAAGACGCCGCCGGAGCGGGCGAGCGTGAGCAGCTCGCGCGGGTCGGCGGTGAACGCACGGAAATCGGTGACGAGCAGCAGCAGTTTCGCCCCGATGAGGGCGCTGATGATGATGTAGATGCCGAGATCGAGCACCCTGTTGGCATCGAGGCCGCGCGCCTTCGCCCGCGCCATGGCGAGCTTCAGGCCGAGCAGATACGCGGCGGCGAGCAGCACGCCGTAGGTGTAGACCGTGATGGGTCCGAGCTCAAACAGTCTTGGATACATGCGCCCCCGCACCGAGCATGTCGAGAATCATGATGGTGACCCCGACCGAGATCGCGGAGTCGGCGACGTTGAACGCCCAGAAATGGTAGACGTCCACGAAATCGACCACCGAGCCGGCGACGACGCGGTCGATGAGGTTGCCGGCCGCGCCGCCGATGATGAGCGCGAGGCCGACCCGCGCAATCAGCTGATGGTGCGCGAGATTCGCCGCGTACATCCCGACGCCGACGAGCGCCGCCGTGGCGATGACGGCAATGAGCACCGTCTTGAAGGGAAACTCCGTGCCGTTGAGAATGCCGAATGCCGCGCCGCTGTTCAACACGTGCGTGAAATCCACGAAGCCCGGGATGACCGTCACGCTGTCATGCACGGGCACCATGGCCCGTACCATCGCCTTGGTCGCCTGATCGATCACGACGATGAGAATCGGAAGCCAGACCTCGAGGCGACGCGGCGGTCTGCCACCCCCCTGATGTGTGGCTGCATGGACGACCTCTTCGAGCGTGTCATCCATGCACCGGCTCCGCCAGGGCGTCCTGGCACCGCTCGCACAAGCCGGCCGATGCCGGATCGGTCGAGACCGCCGGTACGTACCGCCAGCAGCGCTCGCACTTGACGCCGGTCGCGCGCTCGATGGTCACTCGCGGTCGATCCTCGCCATGCGCGCCGACGTCACCTGGCGCCGGACGAAGTTCCACCTCGGAGACGATGAAGAGCATCGGCAGCTGCCGCGCGTACCGTTCCAGCAATGCGAGTTCGGATGATGCGGCGGACAGCACCACCTTCGCCTGCAGCGAGCTGCCAATCTGCTTGTTCTTGCGCATCGGCTCGATTTCGGCGAGCACATGCTCTCGGAGAGCGACCAGCGTGTTCCACCGGGCGACCAGCTCGGGGTCTGTGAACAGCTGTAGCGCGGCCACGGCCGGGAAAACGGCCATGTGCACCGATTCCTCACGCGCCCCCGGAAGACGCCGCCACAGCTCGTCGGCCGTGAACGACAGAATCGGCGCCATGAGGCGGGTCAACCCGTCCGCCATCAGATACATCGCCGTCTGCGCCGATCGCCGCGCGGGGGACCGCGCCGCGAAGGTATACAAGCGATCCTTCGAGATATCGTTGTAGAACGCGCTCAGATCCACCGTGGCGAACTGATTGAGCGCCTGGGAAATCGTGCCGTAGTCGTATTCCTCGTAGGCGACGAGAATGCGCCGCGCCACGTCGCCGTACCGCGCGAGGATGTACCGGTCGACCTCTTCCAGCTTCCCGTGCGCCACGGCGTCGGCCGCCGGGTCGAAGTCGTAGAGGTTCCCGAGCAGATACCGCAGCGTGTTGCGCAGCTTGCGGTACGCCTCGGCGACGCGGGCGAGGATCTCCTTGCCCACGCGGATTTCCTCCTGGTACTCGCTCATTGCGACCCACAGGCGGATGATGTCCGCGCCGCTCTCGTTGATCACGTCCTGCGGCAGAATCGTGTTGCCGACGGACTTCGACATTTTGTTCCCGTCGACATCGATCAGGAACCCATTCGTCACAACCTGGCGAAAAGGTGGCCGGCCGCGCGTGCCGAGGCCGACGAGCAGCGAGCTCTGGAACCAGCCGCGGTGCTGATCGCTGCCTTCGAGATAGATGTCGGCCGGCCACGTCAGGTCGGGACGGACCGAGAGCACGGCCTCGTGGCTCGATCCGGAATCGAACCAGACGTCGAGGATGTTCATCTCGCGCTCGAAGCTCGTGCCGCTGCAGGACGGGCACGTCAAACCCTCCGGGATGAATTCCTCGGTCGGCCGCTCGTACCAGGCATCGGCGCCGTAGGTGTCGAAGACGCCCGCGGCCTTCTCGACGAGCGCCGGCGTCGTGATCGCCTCGCCGCATTTCGTGCAATCGACGGCCGGGATCGGCACACCCCACGAACGCTGGCGCGAGATGCACCAGTCCGGCCGGTTCGCTACCATGTTGTACATGCGGTCGTGGCCCCATGAGGGAATCCACCTGACCTGGTTGTCGATTGCATCGAGCGCCGCTTCGCGGAGCGTTTTGCCTTGAGCGGGCCGGCCATCGGCGTCACGGTCAGGCTGAGGCCCGACGCTACGGGAGCCGCCGTCCGCACGTGTTTCGGCACTGTCCGGCTTCAGCCGGACCTCGTCGCCCTTCAGCGGGACCCGATCGAGCGCGATGAACCACTGCGACGTCGCGAGGAAGATGACCGGGTTGTGGCAGCGCCAGCAGTGCGGATACTGGTGCGTGAACGACTCACGGTGCCACAGCCGGCCGCGCTCCTTGAGCGCCGCCTCCACGTTCGGGTTGGCGTCGAACACGCGCTGGCCGCCAAACAGTGCCACGGTGTCGAGGAAATGGCCAGCCGGCCCGATGGGCGCGTAGATCTCCAGCCCGTACTTCATCCCGGTACTGAAATCGTCGGCGCCGTGCCCGGGAGCCGTGTGCACCGCGCCCGTGCCTGCTTCGAGGGTCACGTAGTCGCCGAGGACGCCGACCGATGCGCGCGCGTACAACGGATGCTGAAAGCGGACGTGCTCGAGCTCCTTGCCTTTCATCCGCGCGAGCGGCGGGCCGAACGTTTTCCCGACGGTCGCACCGACCCTCGACGCCAGCGCTTCGGCGACGATGACGGCGCGGCCGTCCACGCCGTACGCCGCGTAATCGACCTCCGGATGGAAGGCGATCGCCAGATTCGACGGAATCGTCCAGGGCGTCGTCGTCCAGATCAGCACGGAGACGTCGCGTCCGGCCAATGCCGGCACGCGGCGCGCGAGCGCGGCCCGGCCGTCTTCAGCGAGGGCGAACTCGACGTAGATCGACGGTGACGTGTGGTCCTTGTACTCGACCTCGGCCTCGGCGAGCGCGGTGCGGCAGTGAATGCACCAGTGCACCGGCTTCTTGCCCTTGTAGACGAGCCCCTGCGCGACGAACCGGCCGAACGCGCGCGCGATCGCGGCTTGATACTTGAAGTTCATCGTCAAATACGGCGCGTCCCAGGTGCCGAGGATGCCGAGGCGCTGAAACTGCTCGGTCATCGCGCCGATGTACCGATTGGCGTACTCGCGGCACGCGCGGCAGAAGTCGGCCACCGACATCTCGCGCTTCCTCGGGCCGAGCTCGCGATCGACCAGCAGCTCGATCGGCAGCCCGTGGCAGTCGTATCCGACGACGTAGGGCGCGTCGAAGCCGGCCATCGACCGCGATTTGACGACGAGCTCCTTCAGGATCTTGTTGAGCGCCGTGCCCATGTGGATGTTGCCGTTCGCGTACGGCGGGCCGTCGTGCAGCACGAACTTCGGCGCGCCCTTCCGGCGCGCGCGAATTCTGCCGTACAGGTCCATCGCCGCCCAGCGGGCGAGCGTCTCGGGCTCGCTCGTGGGCAGGCTCGCCTTCATCGGGAAGTCGGTGCGCGGCAGGTTGACGGTGTCTTTCCACTCAGGCATGGGTATCCAACGATTTTATAATGAATGGATGGCCACTCCCGCGGAAGCTCGGCCGAACGCGGCACCGCGCGCTCTGACGCTCGATAACGGCTTGAAGGTCCTGATCCAGGAGGAACGCACCGCGCCGCTCGCGTCGGTCTGGTGCTGGTACAAGGTCGGATCCAAGGACGAGCGACCGGGGCTGACCGGCGTGTCGCACTGGTGCGAGCACATGAACTTCAAGGGCACCGCGAACATCCCGCGCGACCAGGTGAAGGGCATCATCGAGCAGTTCGGCGGGGCGTGGAACGGCTACACGTGGATCGACCAGACGACATATCTCGAAACCGCGACGCGCGACGCGCTCGATCGCATGCTCTTCATCGAGTCCGAGCGCATGGCGAGCTGCCTCTATCACCCGGACGACTGCGAGTCGGAGCGCCACGTCATCATCTCGGAGCTGCAGGGAGGCGAGAACGACCCGGATCAGCTGCTCGATCAGGAGCTGACGGCGACCGCATTCAAGGCGCACCCATACCGTCATCCGACGATTGGCTGGCTGCCGGATCTGCAGACCATGACGCGCGATGACCTGTATGGCTACTACCGGCGGTTCTACGTGCCGAACAACGCGACGCTGGTGATCGTCGGCGACGTCGACACGAGCGAAGCGCTCGGCCGCATCGAGCATCATTTCGGCGGTATTCAGGCGGGAACGGAGGTGTCGCGGCTTCGCACCGTCGAACCCGATCAGATCGGGGAGCGGCGGCTGACGATCCGGAAGGAAGGCGCGGTCGCATACCTGAGAGTCGGGTATCACGCGCCGGCAGCGACCGACGCGCACTTCTTTCCGCTGCTGATCCTCGACGCCGTGCTGACCGGGGCGAAAGGGCTGAACCTCTGGTCCAGCTTCCGCGTCCCGCCGCCGCAGCGGAGCGCCCGCCTCTATCGCGCGCTGGTCGAGCGCGGTCTGGCTTCGGCGGTAGCCGGCTCGCTGATGCCCACCGAGCAGCCGTTCCTGTACACCATCTCGGTGACCGCGACCAACGGCACGCCCCTCGACTCCGCGGAATCCGTCCTCCTCGAAGAGCTCGACCGCGTGCGCCGCGACGGCATCACCGGGGCCGAGCTCACGAGAGCCAAAGCACAGTTGCGCGCGCGACTGGTCTTCGACAGCGACAGCGTCACCAACATCGCCCATCAGCTGGGGTACTTCGAGACGATCGCCAGCGTCGAGGTCTTCACGACGGCTCCGGCGCGCATCGCGGAGGTCACGCTGGACGAGGTTGCCGCCGCCGCACGCGCAGCGCTCCGGCCTTCCAGCCGCACGATCGGCTGGTTCCAGCCGCTGCCTGTCGGCAGCGGAAAGTCGAAGTCTGAAGTCTGAAGTCTGAAGTCTGAAGTGAGAGGAGCCGACGTGCCGCCAGGAGCCCAGCCTTCAGACTTTGTCCTTCAGACTTCTCCCGCGCGCAGCGGCCTGGATCCCGCGCGCACAGTTCTCGAGACCGGCGTGGTTGTTCTCGCCAAGCCGACACGCACAACGCCGGCGGTCGCGATCAATCTGGCGATGCGGGCCGGATCCATCGCCGATCCACCGGGCCTGCCCGGCATCACGTGGCTGCTCTCGCGCGTCATCGATCGGGGAACCGCCACGCGTTCGGCGGCCGACATCGCGGACGAGCTCGACAGCCGCGGCATCACGCTGACGATCACCGTCACCCGCCACCTGCTCTCTCTCGTCTGCACGTGTCTCGCCGACGACTTCGAGGCGGTGCTCGCGCTGCTCGGGGAAATGCTCATGTCGCCGTCGCTGCCCGAGCGGGAGATCGCAACGCGCAAGGGCGAAGTGATCACGGCGATCCGGCAGGACGAGGACAACCCCGCCGTCCGCGCGACGGAGACCCTGATGGCGCTGCTGTACCCGGACGGGCATCCGTACGGCCGGCGGACGAAGGGGTCGATCGAGATCGTCGAGAGCCTGACGCGCGAACAGCTGCTGCGGCTTCACGCCGACCGTTTCGCGCCAACCGGACTGACAGCGGTTGTCGTCGGCGACGCCGAGCCCGCCCGCGTCAAGGAGGTCGCCGCCCGCGTGTTCGGGGGCTGGCGCAAACCGGCGCCCTCGTCGATCGCGTTGCCGCCGGTGCGGCCCGCGACCGCCCGCCGGCGGGTCGTCATCCCGATGATGAACAAGGCGCAGGCGGACATCGCGTATGGCTTCACGACCATCACCCGCCGCGACTCCGCCTACTACGCCTGCTGGCTGATGAACGTCGCGTTGGGCCAGTACGCCATCGGCGGGCGGCTCGGGGACAGCATCCGGGAGCGGCAGGGAATGGCGTACTACGTCTCCAGCTCGCTCGACGCGAACGTCGCCGAAGGGCCATTGCTCGTTCGCGCGGGCGTGAGCCCCTTGAACGTCGACCGCGCCGTCGCGTCGATCGACGAAGAGGTCGCGCGGCTCGTGCGCGATGGCCTGAGCGAAAAGGAGCTCGACGAGTCCCGGCGTTACCTCATCGGCTCGATCCCGCGCGCGCTCGAGACCAACGCCGCGATCGCGAGCTTCCTGCAGACCGAAGAATTCTTTGGCCTCGGCCTCGATTACGACGCGCGGTTGCCGGACCTGCTTGGCGCGGTCACACTCGACGACGTCAACGCGGCAGCTCGGCGCGCGCTGGATCCCGATCGCGCGGCGATCGTCATCGCGGGGCCCTACGCAGACGTGTGAATTGAGGAATCTGGTAATCGGGTAATCTGGTAATTGGATTGGCCAATTGAACAATCGATTGTGCAATTGAGCAATTCAATTACCCGATTACCAGATTACCAGATTACCCAATTACCAGATGCATTCCGTCACCTACCGCGATCTCACCACGCTCGAGGAGTACGCCGCGGTCGTCGATCTCGAGCGCGCGATCTGGGGACCCGGGTACGATGAGGTCGTGCCGGTGCCGATTCTTGCGGTCACGGTGAAGCGCGGCGGGATTCTCATCGGCGCCTTCACCGACGATCGCCTGGTTGGATTCGTCTATTCGCTGCCGGGCATCAAGCAGGGGAAGCCGACTCAGTGGTCGCACATGCTCGGGGTCGTCGACGCGTTTCGAAGCGCCGGCGTGGGGTACGAGTTGAAGCGCCGGCAACGCGAGCGGACGCTGGCGATGGGTCTCGATCTGATTGAGTGGACGTACGACCCGATGCAGGCGATGAACGCGCATCTCAACTTCGCGAAGCTGGGCGTCGTCGTGGGGGAGTACGAAGAGAACGTCTACGGTGAGTCGACGAGCCCGCTGCACAAAGGTAATCCGACGGATCGTTTCGTGGCCGAGTGGTGGATCCGCAAGCGGCACGTCGAGCGCCGCCTCGCGCCGGCCGGTCCGCTCACGTTCGGGACGGTTGAGTTGGCCGACGCGCGGCACGTCAACAGCGTCGCCGCGGCAGGCGACTGGCTCGAGTCCGTCGATGTCGATCTGTCTCTCGATGCCCGGCGGCTGGCCGTCGACATCCCGATGGGATTCACGGAGATGCTGGCGCGCGCGCCGGATCGCGCGCTCGCCTGGCGGATCTGCACGCGCGCCATTTTCACGACGTACTTCGATCGGGGATACCGGGCAGTCGATTTCCTGCTGGACCGCCCGGGGCGTAGAGGGACGTACCTGCTCACACGCAATTAGGAATTAAGAATTTGGAATTTGGAATTTGGAATGCGCACCCGCAGTCGAGGGCTCTGTGAGCGAATTCCAAATTCCTAATTCTTAATTCCTAATTCCTGAGCGCGATCATCGGATCCACGCGCATGGCCCGCAGAGCGGGCGCGATGCTCGCGGCAATCGCCAGCGCGATCACGCCGCTGATGACCGCGGCGTGGGTGAACGGATCCGTGGTGCGGGTGTCGAACAGCAGATCCCGCACCAGCGATCCAGCCGCGATCGACGTCACGGCTCCCAGCGTTGCCCCGACCGCGGCCAGGACGACAGCGCCCGCGACCACGCGACGGAACACGGATCCCCGCGACGCGCCCAGCGCCATGCGGATGCCAATCTCGGGCGTCCGCTGGACGACCGAATACCAAATCGCGCTGTAGATGGCGACGCCGGCGAGCGCAGCCGCCAGAGCCGCGGTGACCATCAGCAGGAGCATCGTCGCGCGCGTCTGTGCGAACGAGGAGGCGATGCGGTCGTCCATCGTGCGGACGTCGTAGATGGGAAGGTTTGCGTCCACCGCCTGGACGGCGGCCCGAACCGCCGGAGTCATGGCCGCGGGCTCTCCTGCGGTCCTCACCACGACCGCGAACATCGGCACCGCCGTCTGCGCGATGGGGTGATACATCTCGGGCACCGCGTCGCGGCTCAACGAGATGTGGCGCACGTCGTCAACGACACCGACGATCCGGAACCAGATGCCGGAGTCGAAGCCGGCTGATGTCCGGACGCGCCGATTGACTGGATCCGTGTTCGGGAAGCACCGCCGTGCCATCGTACGGTTGATCACGGTGACACGCTCCGCGCGATCGTCGTCGGCCGCCGTCAGCGCCCGTCCGCTCACGAGCGGAATCCTCATCGTCTGGAAGTAGCCGGGCGACACGTGCCGCTGGTCGATGATGAGTGGCGGCTCGCCTGGAATGGGC
>Ga0209375_1002858_pt1 | contig 12180 bp, 8 predicted proteins | sample GraSoiAngelo_131_FD_185888 | JGI IMG/M metagenome (GOLD analysis project Ga0209375, IMG submission 185888) | Grasslands soil microbial communities from the Angelo Coastal Reserve, California, USA - 14_0929_02_30cm (SPAdes) (version 2) | ecosystem: Environmental > Terrestrial > Soil > Grasslands ... | reverse complement strand
TCGCACTCCTGCTAGTCTCGTACGCGGGAATCCTGGGGCTCATCCGAATCTTTACGGGTTCGACGTACCATCTGTTGGCCGGGGTCCTGCTCGCCACCGCGGTGATGCTCGCGGAATTGCTAGGGACGGTCCTGAAACGGACGGAACGGATTGTCGGGCGGGCGCTCTTTAAACAACGACTGGATGCCTACGAAACGCTGAGCGAGTTCAGTAAAGCGATGGTGACCAGCCTGGATCTTCGCGCATTGACGCAGGAGATCGTCACCACGCTGGTCAGTGTCCTCGGGGCGAAGACGGCCGCCCTCTATCTTCTGGATCAGGAAAAAGGGGCCTATGTGCTGGCTTCCTCACACGGCATCGATCCCAACGCCGCGGCCAGCCAACCGATGAAGGTAGGGGGCAGCCTCCCGCATTACTTGTTATGCGCCCAGTCCATCCTGATCCGCGAGGAGTTGGAGGAGGTCGGTGATCCGGGAACGCCGCGCCCGTTGCTGCACCAGCTGAAGGCGCTCGACGCTGAGGTCTGTATTCCACTCATCAACAAGGAGCGCCTCATCGGTTTTTGCAACCTGGGGCCTCGAGCTCGCCGCCAGATGTATTCCGACGAGGACCTCGGGCTGCTGACCACGATGGGACAAAACGCGGCGATTGCATTGGATAACGCCACGCTCTACCAGGATCTCAAGCGATCTGAGGTGCTGATGCGGCGAACCGACCGCTTGCGCTCGCTGGAAACCATCGCCGGCGGGTTTGCGCACGAAATCCGGAACCCGTTGACTTCGATCAAGACCTTCGTCCAGCTCGCACCGGAAAGAACAAATGACCCCGAATTCATGGGACAGTTCAGCAAAACGGTCTGTGATGACGTGGATCGAATCGAGCGGCTCATTCAAGAGATCTTAGACTATGCCCGGTACATGGAGCCCAAGTTCATGGAGGAGGATTTCAATGAAATTGTGGCGTCTTGTCTTTACTTTATCGAAGTGAAGGCGGATAGTAAGTCGATCACGATTGAAAAGGACCTCACCAGCGACCTGCCACGCGTCATGGTAGACCGCCAGCAAATCAAACAAGTGTTGCTGAACCTGTTGCTGAACGCCTTGCAGGCGATGCCTGACAGCGGCGGCCGGCTGACAGTGAAGACCCACCGGCTGACTAAATCGCTCGACTCATGGGTTCAGGTCGAAGTGGGCGACACCGGCCATGGGATCCCCGCCGACGACCTGGATCACATCTTCGACCCCTTCTTCACGACGAAACATGAGAGCGTGGAGCGGGAGGGCACGGGGCTCGGGCTCACGATCGTACATCAGATTGTCCAGGAGCACCATGGCTATATCGAGGTCCACAGCACCGTCGGCAGTGGAACCACCTTCTATGTGAACCTGCCGGTCACTCCACTGCGGCGCGCGCCATCATCCAGGCAAGAGGAGTATGAAAAAACGAGTCCTATTGGTCGATGACGAAGAGGGAATTCGGACGTCCCTCAAGATGATTCTGGAGCCGACGTACGAGGTCATCTGCGCCGCGGATGCCCACGAGGGGCTCGATCAGTTCAGGCGGGAGCCGCCGAACCTGATTCTCCTGGATGTGATCCTGCCGGACTCGGACGGACTCACCCTCCTCCAAACGATTCGGGCGGAGGATCCCCATATCCCGGTCATCATGCTTACCGCCATGAAGACGGTCAAGACCGCCGTGGACGCGATGAAAATGGGCGCGGCCGATTATGTGACGAAACCGTTCGACCTCGAGGAGCTCCGCCTCATCGTCGCCAAAGCCCTGGCGGCGGAGGATCTCGAACGCGAAGTGCGGCGCCTGCGCGCGCAGGTCGTCAGCCGGTACGCGTTCCACAATCTGATCGGCAAGAGCCCCTCCATGCAGGAGATCTACTCCAAGATCGAGCAGATCGCCGACGCCCGAACGACCGTGCTCATCACCGGTGAGAGCGGGACCGGCAAGGAGCTCGTCGCGCGCGCGCTCCATTACAACAGCTCCCGCCGCGACCGCCCCTTCATCGCGCTCAACTGCGCGGCGATCCCGGAGACGTTGATCGAGAGCGAACTGTTCGGGCACGAGAAAGGCTCCTTCACGGACGCCCTGGCGCGCCGGGCAGGGCAGTTCGAGCTCGCCCACGGAGGGACCCTCTTTCTCGACGAGATCGGCGATCTCAGCCTCTCCACGCAGGCCAAACTTCTTCGGGTGTTACAGGAACGCGAATTCACGAGGATCGGAGGGAGCCACCCGATCCGGGTCGATGTCAGATTCATCGCCGCGACGAACAAGAACGTGGTGGAACTGCTTCGCCGCAAGCTGTTCCGAGAAGATCTGTACTACCGGATCAACGTGATTTCGCTGTACCTTCCTCCGTTGCGTGATCGGCGGGAGGACATTCCCCTCTTGGCGAAGCATTTTCTCGCCAAGCGGCTCGAGGATGAGAAACAATCGCCGCTGGACCTCTCCAAAGATTCGCTGGAGGCCCTCCTCAAATATCACTGGCCGGGCAACGTCCGGGAGCTCGAAAATGTGCTCGAGCAGGCGACCGTCTGGTGCCGCGGCAACACCATCAGTCCCGAGCACTTTCCCTCCACGCTCAGAGGGGGGGCTCAATCCGACTCCTTGCGCGAGGAAACCCTCTCCGGACGGCTGCCATTCGAAAAAGCCGTGCAAGAATTTGAAAAGGAAATTATCCTGGACGCGCTCAGGCGAACCGAATATGTTCAGACCCGTGCCGCAGACCTGCTGGGAATCAGCCGGCGGATGCTCAAATATCGGATGGATTCCCTGGGAATCAGCCGGACTGAGGGTCACCCACCGTCTGATGCCTCAGAGATGGTGCAATGATGGCACGGAGCCCCCACGTGCGCACGTTCCTGTACAGCGCATGTTCGTTCCTTTTCACTGCGCCAAACCGGGTGTAAACGGGCGGTGGGCCTTCTTCCGCCACTTTCCTTGAGATTTGCTTGTCTTTGGGTGGACCTCATAAATTATTGAACACGGCATCGGATTTGCTTGACAATTCATATGCGGCCAGGTATGAGTTGAGGACCCTAAGGGGTTGTGATGCAGACTGAAGCCCAAAAACACTCCATTTTGATCGTCGAGGACGAGCCCGGACCTCGCGACGCCCTCGCCATCATCCTGCGCCCCTTCTTCACCCTGTACACCGCCGACAACGCCCATGCCGCGATGCGCATCCTGAAAAAGGAGCGGATTGACCTGGTGACGCTGGATTTAAAACTCCCGGACCGACAGGGAATGGACCTGTTGCAGGACGTCAAGCTGGAGCGGGAGGACGTGGAGGTGATCATCATCACCGGGTATGGGAGCCTCAAATCCGCGATGGACGGGATACGGTACGGCGCGGCGGTCTATCTGCTCAAACCGTTCAACGTGGCGGAACTCATCGCGCTGATTCAGCAAACATTGGACAAAAAGGACCGGCTTGACCACCTGCGCCACTTCTTAAAGAGCCCGGGCGACAAATGGGGAACGGAATCAGACGCGGGAACGGCCTGGCAGGTCTTGCAGAAAGACTACCGGTCGCTGGGTCAGACCAAATGGGGTCCCGACCAGCGGTTCGCCAGCTATGCGGAGCTTGCGCCGCTCCTCTCCGATCTCATGCAAGCGAGGGATCGGGACCTGTTCTATCACGCCAGCCGGGTCAGTGATTACTCAGACCTGCTGGGCAAACGTATGAACCTGAGCGAGGCGGAGCGGAGCACGCTCGCATTCGGGGCATTTCTGCATGACATCGGGAAAGTTCCGGCTGAGGACCACCGGCCCCTCGCCAAGACCGGCAAGCTGGATGTAAGGGAGCAGGAGGTGTCGAAGCACCATCCCGAGATCGGCGCGCGGATGATTCACAGATCATCTCCTACCACCACGAATGGTACGACGGGTCCGGCTATCCTGATGGTCTGCAAGGGCAAGGCATTCCTCTGTTCGCCCGGATCGTGTGTCTCACCCAAGAGTTCGACCACTTGATGACGGACCATCACACGTCACCGCCATTGCCCCTCGAGGAGGCGGTTGCGGAGGTCCGGCGTCAAACAGGCACCCGTTTCGACCCGACGCTCGCCGAGCTCTTCACACGCGTGGTCATAGAGACCAAAGCTTCCCTTCCCTCGCTGGGAACCCCGTCCAGACGGACGACAACGCCCGACCACTAACCAGAATCGTAACATCATCAGGAATTCCGCTTGGCCTCGCCGATCATCTCGGCCGCCGTCGCACGCACCGCCTTCGTCACGGCCAGCCCCGCGAGCATCCTGGCAATTTCTTCGCGCCGCCCTCCCTGATCGAGTTGTTTCACCCGGGTCACGGTCCTGTTCTTGATCAGCTCTTTTTCCACCACAAAGTGCGTGCTGGCCTGGGATGCGATCTGCGGGAGATGCGTCAGGCAAAACACCTGGTGGTACTCCGCCAGGGCCCGCAGGCGCTGCCCCATCACCGCGGCGACGGCGCCGCCGATCCCCGAATCCACCTCGTCAAACACGAGGACGGGCACGCGGTCGGTCTCGGCCAATACCGTCTTGATGGCCAGCATCACACGGGACAGTTCTCCGCCGGACGCCACACGAGCCAGCGGCTGAACCGGTTCGCCCCGGTTGGCCGACAGGAGGTATTCCACGCGGTCGCATCCGGCCGGCCCAAGAGCAGACTCGGCCGGATCCGTGCTGACCGTGATCTGAAATTGGGTATGATCCATTCGCAGCGCCGCCAACTCCTCTTTCACCCGCGCCGCCAGCCGGCCCGCTGCCCGCGCACGGCCCTTCGAGAGCCGCTCCGCCAAGGCGATCACGCGAGCGGACTTTTCCGCAACCTGTGCCCGCAACGCACCCACGCGGGTCTCGCACGCGGCAAGCTCTTCAATCTCCTGGCGCAGCTCCTGAGCGCGGGACAGTAATGACTCAAGACTCCCCCCGTACTTCTTCTTGAGCCGATGCAGCCGGTCCAATCGCTCTTCGACCAGCGCTAGCCGGTCGGGATCGCGCTCCAGGCCCTGGCGGTAATCGCGGAGCCGTTGCGCCAGCTCGCGCAGGTTCACCGTCGCGGCGTCAGAGAGCGACGCCCAGTCCCGTGTGTCGGGGTCGATGGTTCCGAGCTCCCTGAGGCGGTCGCTGACGCCGCCCAAGCCGCCCAACACCGCCCCGTCGCCGCCATACAGCGACTCATAAGCCTCCCGGCTCAATTCGCCGAGGCGCTGAGCATGCGTGAGCCGGTGCCGTTCCGTGGCCAGGGCGTCTTCCTCGCCTGCCCGCACGTCCGCCTCCTCGAGTTCCCGCTGCTGAAACCGGAGCAGCTCTTCGCGGTGGCTGCGGTCCGCCGAAGACCGGATCGCCTCGTCCAGCTCCCGTTGCTGCATCCGCCACTGTTCGTGCTGGTGCACAAACTCGCTCCGCAGCTCCCTGAGATGTCCGAACGCATCCAGCATATCCAGTTGGGCCTGTGCGGAGAGCAAGGATTGCTGTTCATGCTGTCCGTGAATGTCGACCAGCGTCCCGGCGAGAGTCTGCAGGACGTGGAGCGGCGTCAGGTTTCCATTCACGTAGATGCGGTGACGGCCGGCACGGGAGAGGACGCGGCGAACGATGAGGTCCGTGTCGTCTGGACCCAGCAGTCCGGCCTCGCGGAGACGGTCCGCGATCTGGCCGGCGGTGGCGAGGGAGAACGCGGCCTCGAGCACCGCCTCCTCGGCGTCGGACCGGATCTGGTCCGACAACGCGCGGCCTCCGACCAGCAAGGTAAGAGCATCAACGAGGATGGATTTGCCGGCGCCGGTCTCGCCGGTCAGGACCTGGAAGCCTCCGGAGAACTCAAGACTGAGATGGTCGATAACCGCGAAGTTGGAGATGCGCAGCTCGGTGAGCATAAGGGCCGGTCATCGTGTGCGATTCCTCATGCGGTCGGGGTACCTTGTGCGAGGAGAGAGTCAATCATTTCTTTGAACTGCCGCTTCGGCCTCGCCCCGATGAGTTTCTCCACGGGCTTGCCGTCCTTGAAAAACATGATGGTCGGGATGCTCATCACCTGATAGCGACCGGCAATCTCCGGATTCTCGTCCGTGTTCAGCTTCATGACCTGGAGTTTCCCGGCATACTCATTCGCCAATTCCTCGACGACCGGGGCCACCATCTGGCACGGGCCGCACCAGACGGCCCAGAAATCCACCATCACCAAACCGGCAGCCTTCATCACGTGAGTATCCCAGCTTCCATCGTCCACCTTGGTCGCTTGTACTGCCACTCCCTACCTCCTTTATTTCAGTGTCCGACCACGTCCCACACTTCGTCGCGCCAAGACAAGAATGTCATCCTATCCTACCCGCTTTAAAAGTGTCAACCGTACGCCCACCCCCCTCCTCAGCCGGCCCCCGCTCCCCCGCTCGCTACCACACCCAGCCCTCCGGTACTCCGGACCACCAACTGTCAGGCCGGGCGGCTCGCCATGCGGTCTGCTGCTTCCAAAGCCTCGCCACGAGGGGCTCATCGAGGCGCGCCGCCATGGCCGCGCTCACATCAGATTGTTGCCGTACGCTGCCCTGGATGATCTCCTTGGCGATTCTGGCCAGCACGTCGGGCGGATCCACTAAATCCTGCGGCTCCTTGGTGGCCAAGTTCACAAATAGTTGCTCCACCAACACCCATCGGTCGATTTTGGCGAGATGATCCAGATAGCCGTCGATGGTATGAAGGACATAGGTGAGGTACACATAGCTTTCCGCCGATGGAGCCTCGTCCACTTCCCGTTGACAGGCCTCCAACGCCCGACGGTAATCGCCGGCCGCGAGGTACACCCGGGCTTTCTTGAGGTGGTCCCGCGGTTGCTCGGAAGACGCGTATGCAGAATCAGTCTGATGACCGATCGGCACAGTCAGACACAGAACCACCAGGGCGGCCGCCGCGCTCCAACGCGCGGAGCAGATCTCTTGTTGACATCCGTTCATGGGCCACCTCCTATCAGGAAGATACCTGCCAAGATGATCTCGCAGCCATTGATCAGTGATGCCAAAAAGCAGACCACACCGCACGAGTCCCCGTCAAGGCGCCGCATACCCCGTTCAAGGCTGTGTGGGGCCGGGAGGCGCGCTGGGCGTAGCCGGTTGCATCCCGTAGGGGCCGCCCGGCGCGGCCCACGGTAGCCCACGCTCTCCGATCAACAACGGGCTGAGAAGGGATTTGACGACCGCGGTGCCGAAATTCTCGGTCCAGCCCACGCCGGTCAAGCTGATCATAAAATTGTACTGGGTCCGATCCGGGAATATCATATAGAAGAGCCCCAGCGACCAGCAGCGGCACGGGTTTTGGTAGAGCGCCACGACATCCGTTTCCGAGGCCTTTTGGGCTTTGATGTCGTAGTAGGATTTGGCCCCCACGGTCCAGCCCAGAGGAGTCCGGAACGCCGCCGAGGCGGTCACGAAGTCGACCTCCGCCGTCGGGGCAAACACGGTATTGAAGCAAATACCGTATTAAAGGAGATCGGATTCCAGATATCCCCTCGTCGCACCCGGTTGCCGCCGTTGGTGAATCGTTGCCCCACTTCGACGTACCACAGGCTCCGGTCCTGGTAGCGAAGGTCCGTGTTGAACTGGCTGAACATGCCCCGGTAGGGGTCATAAAAAGTGTCCAGCGTGAGCACGAGCTGTCTCTCCTGAGGAACCGTGAATTGCGCCGTCCTGAGCGGCCGGCCGAACTGATCCGTCCTCAACCCCGGGATGACCGGGTTTCCGAGCACGACCCTCGTCCAGATGTCGGAGAATTTCCTGACGTCAACCGGGATGCTGGGGGGTTGGAGCGGCGCCGTGGCGTTGGCATACAAGGGGTCTCCGAGTAACGCGAACGGTCGGGTTTCATTCGGCGTGCTGCCCGGGTGATAGCTCTGCGCCACGGTCAGATCCACCCAGTTCTTGGAGGATCCTTCGGGTCCTTGTTCGAGCAGGCGGCTGCGCAGTGAGTACGTGATGAGGTTTTTTTTCGGCAGATCATCCACGTCGTCAATCTGAATGATATCCGACTGCTTGGTCGGGGGGACATATTCGTAGACCACGTATGGCTCGATCGTGTGGAGCAGGGTTCCCCCCCCGCTCAGCCCAAACCGACGGTCCACGCGAGAGGTCCCTGCCAGGCTCGCCCAGAACGTCTCCCGCGAAACCGGCTTGTGGGAACCGACGCCATTTGAGTCGACACTCTTCGTGTAGTAGATCTCCCGGAGGCGAACTTTCGGCAGGAACCCGACGACATGCCCGACTTCCAGCACATCGGTCGAGAGCGTGGGCATGAGGTCGACCCGGTTGAGCCCGAACCCTTGCTCCCGGTAAAAGTTCGCCAGGGTCGTATCCATGCTGACTAACAGAGGACCATCGAACGGGGCCACATCGACCAAGCGGTGCCCGATTTCAGGGAGCCGCTGGAAGGTGTTCGTTCCACCCGCGGTGATGGGCTGGAGAAACTGCCCGAGGAGATACAGGTTCCCGTTCGCAAATCGCTGATTGATATAGAGACTCGAGTCCCCGCTGGGGAGGGCCCGCTGAGTGCCCGAATTGCTCAGATTGTTGAGATAACTGCGATCCGTCACCAGGAACGCCTGCACGCGGATCGACAAATCGGGATTCACCTGCTGCACGTGTGTCCCGGTCAGAAGTGCGCGCTTCCGGTCCTCCGTGGTGTCCTGAAGAAAGGTCAACAGCCACTGCCCCCTGGTTTTTCGGTTCAGGATATACCGGTAGTCGATATCACTCCCGTAGCCCCGGTTAGTCATGATATTCGGTGTTACGGTCATATCGCGACTCGGATTGATGGCCCAAAAGTATCCTTGCGTGTAGGTGGTTCCGAAGACGGTGTTATAGCCCGCCGTCGGCACCAAGAACCCGCTTCTGCGGTTGGTCTGGACGGGATACGTGAGCGTCGGGAGCGGCAGCACGGGGATATCGTTCACGCACAGCCAGAGATCCTTGGCGTACACGCTCTCACCCATGTTGAGGTCCAGATCTTTGAAGGTAAATCGCCACGCCGGGGGCACGCCCTCTTTCACGTCGCAATTCGTGAACGATCCGTCTTTCACCCGATAGTGGTCCTCAGAAAACCGTTGAAAGAGGCGGCCCGTCACCAGCGTGTCCGTGAACTTGATGTTCAACTCGCCGTTCGTGACCACCCCCGCTTCGGTGTTGACGTCCAGTTCCAGCCGTTCTGATCTCATGTCGGACTTCGGGTCTGAAAGGTGGACGTGCCCGGTCGCGATGAGAGTCCCGGAGAGCATCATGATCGTCACCCGATCGGCCGTGAGCCGCAGAGGCCCCTGCACGATGACCACCGATCCCTCGGCCTCATAGACGTCGGTCCCCTGGAGATACTCGATGTGTTCGGCGGTGATGTCGATCGGTTGGGCAGAGCCGGGCTGAGCCGACACGGTCTTGGGGGGCTTGGCCTGGGCTGAGAACGCCGGTGGGATGGCAACGACGACGACCGACAAGAGAGCGAGGACGGATCGGCAGAGCGCCGACCGGAGGCCACGGCCCATCTCAACCCCGGAGGGGGGACAGTACACACCCGCGCAGGAGGGCCTTGACTTCACCCACCAGCATCAGAGACCCCGTGACGCAGATCAGATCCTCGGAGGAGGCCAACCGCCTGGCGAGCGACAGCGCGTCGCCGGGAAGAGGGGCGAGATGGGCGGCATGCCCCCGTTCGCCCAACGACGCGCACAGCTCCTGGACCGACGCCGCGCGGGCAGTCTGCGCCTGCGTGAGGATCACCTCGCCAGACAGCGGCAGGATGAGCCGGAGAAATCCCTCGCGGTCTTTGTCGCGCATCATCCCTACTACCGCGACAATACGTGAGTCGGGATGCGCCCGGCGATGTCCCGCGAGGTACGCGGCCACGGCCTCGGCGGCCGCCGGATTGTGCGCCCCGTCCAACACGAGCAGCGGATGTCGCTCCACGATCTCCAACCGGCCCTCCCAGCGGACCGTGGACAGCCCTTGGCGGACGGAGTCCTCGGAGTGCGGCAGCCCCCGCGCCGCCGCCAGTTCCAGCATGGCCAGCGCGCAGGCGGCATTGTCGAACTGGTGAGCCCCCGGCAACGCGCAGGATAAGCCCGTATGGGTCTCCCTCACCCCATCGTACCGAAAGCCCTCGAGGGGGTCGGCAGCCACGCGAAACTCCGCGCCCAACCGGAAGAGCGGCGCCTTCCGCTCCGAGGCGATCCGGCCGATGACGCCGGCCGCTTCCGGGCAGAGTCGCCCCGCGACCACCGGCACGCCGCGCTTGATGATGCCCGCCTTCTCGAACGCGACGGCGCCGACGGTCGTCCCCAGATATTCCTGATGGTCCAGCGCCACGTTCGTAATCGCCGACACGAGCGGCGCAATGGCGGTCGTCGCGTCATACCGCCCGCCCATGCCGACCTCGATGACCGCGACGTCCACCTCCCGGTCGGCAAAGTATTGCACCGCCAGCGCCGTGGTGAACTCGAAAAACGTCGGTTCCAGCGTAAGCCCCGTGGCGTCCTGCACGCGCGCGGTGAGCTCCGAGACGCAGTCTTCCGGAATCAGGTTGCCGTTGACGCGGATGCGTTCGCGAAAATCCACCAGATGCGGAGAGGTGTAGAGCCCGACACGGTGACCGGCCGCCTGCAGCACGGCGGCCGCCATCGCGGCGGTCGACCCCTTACCGTTCGTGCCGCCGATGTGGAGCGTGGGATACCGGTCGTGCGGCCGGCCCAGCCGGGCCAGCATCGTCTCGATCGTCTCGAGGCCGAGCTTGATGCCGCGCCGTTGAAGCCCGTAGAGAAACTCGATGGACGCGGGATATGACATCATGATCGGAACGGCCGCGAGGCAACGGATTACTGGAAATGACTCAAGACGGTCGCCAGGGTTTCTTTCAGATGCTTCCGCTCGACGATGAGGTCGACGATGCCGTGGTCCAGCAGAAACTCAGCTCGCTGAAATTCGTCCGGAAGCTGTTGCTTGATCGTCTGTTCGATCACGCGGGGTCCGGCAAAGCCGATCAGCGCCTTGGGCTCCGCGATGATCACATCGGCCAGCATGGCGACGCTGGCCGTCACCCCGCCGAATGTCGGGTCGGCCAGAATCGTGACGAACGGCACCCCCGCTTCCCCCAGCCGGGCCACCGCCGCCGACGTCTTGGCCATCTGCATCAGGGACAGGATTCCCTCCTGCATCCGGGCTCCGCCGGAGGCGGTCACCAGTACCAATGGATTCCGGGAAGCCAGGGAGCGGTCCACGGCGAGACAGATTTTCTCCCCCACGACCGATCCCATGCTGCCGCCCATGAAGCTGAAATCCAGGACTCCGAGCGCGATCCGTCGTCCGTTGACCGCCCCCTCCCCGATCACGATGGCGTCCTTCCGCCCCGTCTTTTCCTGTTGGGCCTTCAGCCGGTCCCGGTAGGAACTCGTGTCGGTGAAGACCAGCGGATCCTTCGGTTCAATCCCGGCATCCCATTCCTTGAACGTGCCCAGGTCCACCAGCATCGTGATGCGCTCGGTGACTGAAATGGGGAAATGGTAATCGCATTTTGGACAGACCTTGTTATTGCGGTCAACCTCCTTGCGATAGACGATTTCCCGGCAGTGGTTGCACTTCAGCCACAAGCCCTCGACGACCTTGGGCCGTTTCGGCGCCTCGGGAACGGGCATCCGGTGTTTTTTGAACCAGGCCATCTCTTTCTCGAAGAGCTGATAGCTGATGGCTGATAGCAAGATGGCCGGCCCCTTCTGGCCATCTGCCATAAGCTCTTTGCTAGATCGTGATCTCCTGTCCTTCTTCCAGCACCGTCAATTTCGCAATCCCGAGTCCGGTCAGCTCACGTCTGATCTGTTCACGGACCCGCGGTTTGAGATGGTACACATAGACCGGCAGGTCGGGCCGGCCGATCTTGCGAAACTCGCGAGCGAAGACGGACGGCGTCAGGTGTTTGCTGGTACGAGCCAGCTCCGCCATGGTATCCGGGAATGAGGTCTCGATGAGCGCCGCCTTGAGCGTCGGCTCGCGCGCCGCCACCTTCCAGATCTCCTCAGTCACATAGGTGTCCCCGCTGTACAGGAAGGACGAGCCATTGTCGCGAATCAAGAACCCGACGGTCGGGACCAGATGGTTCACCGGGATCGCGGTTACCCGCAAGCCGTCCAGCTCGCTCTCCTTGCCGGGCTTCAGCG
>Ga0209375_1002857_pt1 | contig 12183 bp, 13 predicted proteins | sample GraSoiAngelo_131_FD_185888 | JGI IMG/M metagenome (GOLD analysis project Ga0209375, IMG submission 185888) | Grasslands soil microbial communities from the Angelo Coastal Reserve, California, USA - 14_0929_02_30cm (SPAdes) (version 2) | ecosystem: Environmental > Terrestrial > Soil > Grasslands ... | reverse complement strand
CGAAGATGGCGTTGGAATTCGTGCGATCGGTCTGCTGGGCTCAGACATTTACGATAAGCTGATGATTCTGCGGGCGCTGCGTCCGGAATTTCCCGGCGCACTTTTTTTCACCAACAACTACGACGCGCATTTTGAGCGCCGCGACGATTGGGATGACACACACAATCTCATCATCGCATCGCCCTTTGGCAGCGCGTTGCCCGACATTTACCTTCAGCAGCACATCGCCCCATTTCGCGACACGAATCAAACTTCGATGTACGTCGGCACGCTTGTCGCCACGACTAGAATGAAAAACGAAGAGGCGTGGTGTCTTTCCTGGCAACCGCGACTCTTCGAGATTAGCCGGCGCGGCGCTTATGATCTGAGTCACCCTTGGTATCTCTCGAAACCGAACGGGGACTTGAAGATTGAATCGCACTACGGCAAGAATGAAAAAGACAAGACGTGGTTTCGGGAGTGGTTGCTTGCGCCCGGTGTTATCTGGTGGCTGATCATCATTGCGCTCACAGTGTTGGCCATGGCTGCCTGGATAAGTGTGAGCATCGCGCGACGCACCTTGCCCGGAGGTGGTACTGTTCTTGAGCGTCTAAAACGCGCGCTCGTCAGCACGACTTTCTGGTTAGTCTGCGGGGGGCCACTCATAGTTTTCCTGCTCGCTCTCATCGCGCAGTACTGGGCTCCTCAGGAGCCGCTGGCGTTTTTCTCCGGAATCAGCATCTGGCCCAGTGAAATGCTGCGCATGGTCGCCTTCATGCTTGCGATTTTTTTCATGTTCAAAGCGAGCTTCGATCTCCACGCCAATGCAAAGAAGATCGAAGCAGAATTTTCTTTTGCTCCATTACCGTTGACGCGATTTCGATGGCGGGATCTTGGCATCGGGTTCGAACACTGGCAGATGAAGGAGCCTCCGCGAACTTCGCGTTTTTCCGCGGAAGAAGCGTGGCACGCTTATCTTTGCCGCAATAAATTTTGGCCCCGCTTTATTCGGATCGGAGTTCTCTTTGCTCTGTACTTTTTGTTCTCCTTCGTAATCTACAAGCTTTTTCCGCCACCGCCCGCCCCCGCTCGAGGCGAGATGGCGTTTAAGATCGACAAGGTTGTCTCTTTTCTGTCTGGAGCGAGTCTTCTGCTTCTCTCCTTCTACGTGGTCGATGCGATCCAGTTGAACAGCAATTTTATTCGCATGTTTGCCAGGGAAGTAACCAGGTGGAGCCGTGAGGTCGTCGAGCAATCTCACCGGAAACCGCCGCTGACCGAAAAGGAACTTTCCGCCTACCATGAGATCTTTTTTGTCGCGCAGCGCACGCAAGTAGTGGCCCCCCTCATCTGGTATCCGCTGCTCGTTCTCACGTTGTTGGTTGTCGCGCGTTCATCCTTTTTTGATAATTGGACGTGGCCTGCCAGTCTCGTTCTGATCGCTGCCATCACGGCCGCCTGGGCGCTGGGCAGCGCCATCTTGCTCAGACGCGCGGCCGAACAATTGCGCGAAACTGCGCTCAATGATTTGCGATGGTTTCGACTCGTTGGTCAGGAAAGCGACGCGAAACGGCAGACATTCGATGAGCTGATCGCCGAAATCCGCGATCTCAAGGCGGGCGCGTTCGCGCCGCTGACTGATCAGCCTTTCATTCGTGCCGTACTTTTTCCCGGCGCCGCCGTTGGTCTCCTTGCGGTCGGCCAGCGTTTGTTCGAGTTTTTCTAGGCAACGAAAAGATTGGGCCCGGCCTCTGCGCTGCATCTGCCTTAGCAATAGCGTCTAGAATTTTCTTGCCAGAAAGCTCTCGACCAACGTATCAATAATGGCTCGGTGAAGGCGTTCGGGGAAGCCAGAGACGATCTTCTCCGCCTCGCGCGAGTCGGAAGCTGCCTCGTTGCATGCGCGGTTGTCGTTTTTTCCAGCGGCAAGAAAAACGAGCCAATTGACGAAGCGAAAGCGGCTGGAAGGACCACTGCCGATTTTCCGCAAATCACTGCCGACATTTTCAAGCCGATGCACGGCGGCATTGATCTTTCCCCAGAGGAAATCACGGGACGCAACACGTGGAACCTTTGGAGCGGAGGCAACCAGCATTTTTGGAATCAGGACGCGCAGGACAGCTACGGCTTGATGGATCTCTTAAAGATGCTCGACAACCGCAAGTTTCCCCGAAGCGAGCGTTTCAAAACTTTGGGCTTAGTGAAAGACAAAGAGAAATTGCTCGAATATTTGAAAATGCTCTAGGGCATTTGTCCGTGCGAAAAGCGCTTGTGCGTGCGGCGGTTCTCCGCCAGTTTCGTCCTGTCATGGCCGGAAATCGCGGGCTCGGTTGTCTCAGCATTTTTTTGTTTGTCGCGCTTTGCGTCAGTCTGTTCGTCAACTTTGTCCTGATGATTGCGGCGTTTCAGCGCCTGGGCGGCATCCGGGAAGCAGAACCGATCCCGCGTTTCCGCGAGATCCTGCTCCAAAGAGGCGTGCGCGCCAGCCTGGACAAAATCGCTGTCATCACCATGCGCGGCCTGATCAGTTCTTCGATCCCCGGCAACGTAAGCGATTCAATGGTCGATGACATGCGCGCGGCGCTGCAACAGGCGCGCGACGACAGCCGGGTGAAAGCCATTGTGATGGAGATTGATTCTCCCGGGGGAGAAGTGACAGCATCGGATGCGATCTACAGCGCGCTGGTCAAGACGCGCGCGAGGAAACCAGTAGTCGTCTATATGGATTCGCTGGCGGCGTCCGGCGGTTATTACGTCTCATGCGGCGGTCAGTTCCTAATGGCCAATGAAACAACTATCACTGGCAGCATCGGCGTCATCATTCAAACGTTGAATTATGAGCAGCTGTTCAACAAGGTGGGCCTTGCGTCCGTTATATTTAAGAGCGGCAAATTCAAAGACATGCTTAATGGCTCACGACCAATCACGCCGGAAGAACGCGACCTTGTGCAGAACTTCATCATGAAAACTTATGACAAGTTTCTCGGCATCGTTGCGAACGAGAGGAACCTCCCAGCCGATCAGCTGCGCAATACGATTGCCGATGGCCGGATTTTGTCCGGCAAGGAAGCGTTCGAACACAAACTGATCGATGGCCTTGGTGAGTTGGACGACGCTTTCCATAAAGCCAAAGAATTGGGCAACGCGCCGGATGCCAAAGTGGTGAAGTACGGTCCGCCTTTCAGTCTAAGCCGTTTCCTGCGAATATTCGGAGAATCTGACGCAAAGATTGAACTCCAGCTTCCGAAGCAGCTTATTCCGCAACTGGAATCGGGGCGCGCGTATTTTCTGCCAAGCTATTACGCACCGTAGCGGCGGGGTCCCATGCCATCCGCCAGCCTCTTTGCGGCATTCGGAGCCGCCCCAAGCCTCGTCTTAGGCGTCCTTTCGGTCCTTTATCTTCTTGCCAGCCTTTACGTCTACATTTCGCTGATTCATCAGATCAGCGCGCGAACACCAAACACCGCTGGCGCGGACGCACCGGCGCGAAGCTTCGGGCTTCCGGAAGCAATACTTGCTGCGCTGTTGATTCTTTTCCTTTTGCTAAACATTGGCGCATCCGTTTCGCAGCCCTCGATCCAGTTCAACGCGCGCAATCTTCTTGGAAATTTCCTTCTCACCGCTTTCGTAGTGCTCTTCGTAGTGACATTCCTTCATCTTCGCGGATTCGATGTCGGCGCGTTAGGCGGATTTTTCAGAGTAAGTTTTGCCCGGACCTTGAGCACCGGAGCGATCCTGCTGTTTTTTGCGTATCCACTGATCTTGTTGTCCGACGCCATCACGCAGCGGCTTTTCGGAGGTGGCTCGAGCAAGCAAAACATCGTCGAATTTTTCAGCGGATCGCGCACGATCGAGCAGCGCATGATGATCATCGTTTTCGCGATAGCAATCGCGCCGGTGGTTGAGGAGTTTCTTTTTCGATTTTTTATTTACGGTGTACTCAAGCGTTATTTCGGCCGTCTTCTGGGCATCACATTCAGCGCGCTGTTGTTTGCAGCAGCCCACGCGCATTTGCCCTCATTCGTGCCATTGTTCGTCCTGGGAAGTTGTTTCGCGATTGCCTACGAATGGAGCGGTTCGATCCTGGTCTCCATGACAATGCATTCGCTCTTCAATTCGCTAACCCTCACCGCTCTGGCGTTTCCGGAGATTTTTTCTCCATGAAACTCCGTGATCTGCGCGAAGACCGGCTTCTCGATCAGCTTTTGTCCCGTCTTCCGCGCGGAAAATCGGTTGTTGCAGGCATGGGCGATGATTGCGCTGTGGTCGAAACGATGAATCGCGACAGCTTTCTTGTACTAAAAACTGACTGCGTTGTGGAAGGGGTGCATTTTTTTTGGGGAACGAATGCGCGGGACGTTGGTTGGAAAGCAATGATGCGTCCGCTCAGCGATTTTGCCGCTACCTCAGCGCTGCCTGAGTTCGCGCTGATTACGCTTATGGTCCCCGAACAAACCGAAGTACGGTGGATGAAAGAGCTCTATCGCGGGCTGCGCCGGGCTGCGAAGCGGTTTCAAGTCAGCATAGTCGGCGGCGAGACGAGCAGCACGCCCGGGCCAATCGCCATCTCCGTGAGCGTAATTGGATTTGTTGAAAAGAGGCGCGCGATATCGCGCCGGGGCGGCAAGCCGGGTGACGATCTTTTCGTTACTGGCCGGCTCGGGCGTTCCTTGGAAAAAAAACATTTACAATTCATTCCGCGAATCGTGGAGTCGCGCTGGCTTACGGATAATTTCTCCATCCACGCGATGATGGATCTGAGCGATGGCTTGGGAACGGATCTTCCGCGTTTGGCGCGTGCCAGTAAAGTCGGATTCAAAATCGACACGAAAAAGCTGCCGCTCACCCGTGGCGCAAATATCAATGATGCAATTTCTGAAGGCGAAGATTACGAATTGCTCTTCGCAATTTCACCGCGCTACAACGACCGCCTGGTGCGAAGCTGGCGAAGAAAATTTCCAAATCTGCCACTGACTCGAATTGGTTCGCTCAATCGAAAATCGAAAATCGAAAATCGAAAATTACCAGGTGGCTACGTTCATTTCCAACAGTCCGACTGAGACGGAAGCGATTGGGCGGCGACTCGCAGAGCATATCAGCGTCGGATCGATTTTGGCCCTCAAGGGAGACTTGGGGAGCGGTAAAACGTCCTTCGTCAAAGGTCTGGTCGCCGGGTTGGATAGCAGTGCCAGTGTGACGAGCCCCACATTCACCATCCTGCACGAATATCGAGGAGGACGACTACCCGTTTATCATTTCGATTTTTTTCGTGTGGAAGACAGACAATCCGTCGAACGACTTGGCCTCGATGATTACTTCTTCGGTGACGGCCTCTCAGTAATCGAATGGGCCGACCGTTTTCCCAAATTCATTCCCGAACAAGCGCGGTGGATTTTGTTTGAGATAAAATCGGAAAATCAGCGGGCGATTACCCTGCAATGAAAATTCTCGCGTTAGAACTTTCCACGTCGCGGGGTAGCCTGGCGTGGCTGGATGGCGAAGTTGAGGTTGCACGCGAATGGCCAAACGAGCGAAAGAATTCTGCTGCATTTTTCGAGAACCTCGATGCTGTAATGAAAAAATTTGGCGCGCCAGACACCATCCTTGTTGGCCTTGGCCCTGGTTCGTACGCAGGGACGCGCATCGCCATTTCCGCTGCAATCGGGTTGCACGTTTCTTCCGGCGCACGCCTGATTGGTTTTCCTTCCATCTGCGCCATGGAATCCGACGGGCGAGAATATTGTGCGATCGGGGATGCCCGCAGGAATTCGTTTTTCTTTGCGCGAATCCGCGACCGCAAACTCTTAGAAGGCCCGATTTTGTTTTCTGAAAAGCAACTTCAGAAAAAACTAACCACACTCGACACGCCCATTTTTTGTTCTGAATCGCTGGCCCAATTTACAACAGCGGTCGTTCAGTATCCCTCTGCGCGCGTACTCGCGCGCCTGGCCCGGGATTCGACACGCGATTTTCAATTGCCTCCCCTCGAGCCAATCTACCTTCGCGAGCCATACGTCACGATTCCGAAGACAGGAACATAGCCTTGTGGCCAGTGCGCTGTGCGGACATGTTGTTCGCGATTAAAGATGAAAGAAACTTTTCGTTGCTGGGCTGAAATCGATCGAAATGCACTACGGCACAATGCAAAGGTGGTGCGTGATCGAATCGGTTCCGCCGAAATGCTCGCGGTGGTAAAAGCCAACGCTTACGGTCACGGTTTGATCGGCGTGGCCCAGACGTTGGCAGATGACGCACAACTATTTGGCGTCGCAAATCTGCAAGAGGCGCTTGCGCTGCGCGAAGTCGTCCCGCATCCGGTCGTGATTCTCGGGCCCGCAACTCCGGAGGAGAGATCAACAATCGCGGAATGCGGATTTATTCCCACGATCTCCAGTCTCGAAGAAGCCCAAGCATTCAGTCAACTCAGGTCGGCGGCTATCAACTTCAAGATCGACACTGGCATGGGGCGAATGGGCGTGGTGGAAAGTGAAGCGTCCGAGGTTTTCAAACGGGTCGTAGCGTTGCCGAACATCGCAATCCACAGCATCTCGACCCATCTGCCAGTGTCTAACGAAGATGCGGAATACACGCGGGGCCAGCTTGTCCGATTTCAAAACATCCTTCAGCAGATTCGCGCTGAAGTTCCAGGACCTTACAAAGCGCACGTGTTGCAAAGCGCAGGCACGCTGGCGTTCAATCCTTCGGAGTTCGACATTGTGCGCGCAGGCATCGTTCTCTACGGGATTTCCCCACTGCCGGAATTTCAAAAGCTGCTCCAGCCAGCGATGACATGGAAAACGCGAATTGCTCTGGTGCGCGACATGCCAAAAGGGAGCTCCATCAGTTACGGTCGCACCTTCATCGCTCCGCAAAAAATGCGGATTGCGACGCTATCAGCCGGTTACGCCGATGGGTATCCATGGCATCTTTCGAACCGCGACGCGACCGTCTTGGTGCGAGGTCAACGCTGCGCGATCATTGGCCGAGTAACAATGGATTTGATGATGATCGACGTAAGCAAGGTCGAGGCTGTGCAAGTCGGTGACGACGTTGTTCTCATGGGGCGCGATGGGAGTGAGGAAGTCACCTGCGCAGAACTCGCTGAAAAGGCCGGCACTATTCCATGGGAAATCGTTACCCGCATTGGCACGCGTGTGCGACGGGTTTATGTTTGATCGCCGATGTTCCAAATTATCTTCAACGAGCTGAGCGCGGCCGAGATCTCGGCGCTCCCGAAGAAATTGCAGCTCGAGTTACTTGCCGAATTTCAAATTTTGCCAGAGGACCTGGAGCATGTCGATTCGGAACGATTTGGCGTGATCGAGCGCGATGGAAAAAAATTGTATCGCTATCGCGCAAAAGATTATCGGATTTATTTCGCGAAGACCGACGAAGGCATCAAGGTGCACCGCGTTTTACACAAGAACACGTTTCGCGATTTTCTTTTCCGCAGCAAACTGCCCGTTTCTGAAGATGCCCAACTGGGCGAGACGCGCGAATTCTGGAAGTTAATCGAGCAGGGCGAGAAGACGCGGAAGGCGTAACCAAGAACGCCGAAGCAAATCTCTAACGTCAATTGCCGGTGTAGCGGCGTTTGTGTCAAACGCCGAACCCGACAACCAGGCAAAACAGGCGCTTGGCACAAGCGCCTCTACATCTATTTCATCAACAGGACCGAGCGGCTGCGCTTGATCTCCCGCGTGATTTTGCGGTGCATGTATGCCGGCATGCCGGTCACGCGGCGAGGCAGGATCTTGCCGCTCTCAGTAACGAATTTTTTCAGGAGATCGGGATTCTTGTAATCGATTGCTTCGAGAGCAATATCGATCCGGCGCCGCGGCATTGGACGATTGGCGCGACGGAACGCGGAACGGCGTTTTGGCGTTTTTGGCTGCATCAACGGTTACTTGGTCTCGCGGTGCAACGTGTGTCGCCGCAGAAACGGATTGTATTTCTTTTTCTCGAGCCGATTTGGCGTGCGCGGGCTCTTTTTATTTCGCGTGGTCATGTAGCGCGAAGTCGGTTTGCCTAAGGCTTTCGCCTCGGTGCATTCCAGAGTGACAATTTCCTGCGCCATTTCCGCTACTCCTTCACTTCAGTTGGCGCAGCTTCCTCTTCCTCGGCGTCGCCCCCTTCTTCCTCAGTCAGGCCGAACAAGGAGGTGACCGATTGACGAACGCGGGATGCTCTATTCTGCCTTTCCAACTGCGATTGGCATTCGACGGTGAAACGAGCGAACGGGATTGCTTCAAGTCGCGCACGCGGGATTGATTTTCCGGACATTTCGCACTTTCCGTAGGTCCCCAGCTCGATGCGCTTGAGAGCCTCGTCAATTTCGTAAAGCGCGTCCTGCTCCTGCGAAAGCAAACTCAACGCAAAATCGCGGTCGTACGCGTCCGATCCGGCATCTGCTTGGTGCATGCCAAATGCAGAGGCCTCGCTGCCTTCAGCGCGGGAGCGCAGAGTTCCCTGGGCTACACCGGCCATCGAATCCACCATCGCATCGCGAAGCTGGAGGAGCTTTTGTTTTTGCTGGTGCATGAATGGGTCCAGCTTCTTTTCGCGGTGATTCAGACCCAGCAGAATCGCAGGCGACTCGGTGCTTTGCCGTCTGCTTTTCGCCGAAGGTCGCGCGGCCTTGGTGCCACGCGCGCTCCTTTTCGAATCCGTCTGCCGCGACGCAGGCTCGCGACGCCGAGCCTTCTTGGCGCGAATCTTGCGGACTGGTCGCGGCTTACGCGCAGCCGATTTCTTTGCAGAACTCTTCTTTTTGGTTGGTCTTGCCATGGTTGTAAGCGCCTTCTAATCGCCCAGCGCAGGAAAAATGGACGCTTAATTAAGAACATTTCGCCGAGCGCGCAAGCGGATTCGGCCAAAATTTCAGCTGTGTCGCTTATAATCTTGATTGTAGCGTGCTCTGTCCTCAACGCAGCGTGGTTGCGGCTTCGAACGATCATCCGCTGAGGACAGCGGACGCTACAGCCATTTTCGCTACGTTGCGCCCTGCATTCACGAGCTTGCGCTGGAGTAATGCCGCAGAGCAAATTTCCAGAAGACACGCGAAAGCCAAAACACAACACTCGATGCGAGAACCAGGTGAAGCATCAGTGGAAACGGTTGCCCAAGTGATTTGATAAGCAGTCGGGCGGGAATATTCGCAATAATGACTACCGGAATGATCCAGCCAAAAATTATGCGGAAGAGTCGCGGGAAAATCGCGTCCGGATAACGCGCAATGTTCAGAAAATTAAAATAGCCATAGACCAGTCCCTGCGCGCGGATGATCCAAAAACTCATGGCCGCCAGGCCGAGCATGATCGAATAATGCACGGCAATGCCGAATCCGAGTGCAATCAGGTATAGCGAGATTGACGTGAGATTCGGCATAAGGTCCAGGCGCGAAAGGGAGAAGCAGACTACCACGCCTCCGAGCGCCGCGTTGACGATGCTGTCCAGACCGAATTGTTTCGTGGACACGGCAAATTGGCTGTCGATCGGTAGGACGAGCAGTGAGTCCAGCCTTCCGGTGCGCACTAGCTCTGGAATGTTTGCGACGTTCACGAAGAAGAACGCCTGGAAAAGTTGTGCGATCATCTGGTGCGTGCCTACCAGCAGCACCACCTCCCACTTTGTCCAGTCGCCAATTCGGTCCACATTGCCGAAGATGATGCTAAAAAAGACGATCTGGCCGCAGAACCAAAGAACTTCGACGATCATCCACAGGAGGAAGTTCGCCTTGAAACTCATCTCCCGAATGAGCGAGTTGCGCAGCATGATGGAATAGATTTCGATGTAACGGCGCATCGCTTGTTCCTGTCGCTATTTGTAGGCGCAGTCAACCGCCACTTGAATGAAACGTTTTTTGCCGTGGGTCGTCCTCATCGTCGCGCTGCTCATTGTCGCCTCCGTGGTGCGCCAGTGCCGCAACGCCGTGGCTGAAAATTATCAGATCTCCATTGTCACGCGCGGTCCGATTACACAGGCAGTAACCGCGACGGGTACGCTCAACCCCGTCGTAAACGTGCAGGTGGGCAGCCAGGTCTCAGGAAATATCGCAAAGTTGTTTGCAGATTTTAATTCACAGGTCAAAGCAGGCCACGTGGTCGCGCAAATCGATCCAGCACTTTTTCAGGCGACAGTCACTCAGGCAGAAGGCGATCTCGCCAGCGCGCAGGCCGCGCTGGAGCTCGCGAAACTGAACGCCACACGCACAGAAGAGCTGTTTGCTAAAAAAACTTCATCCAAAGCGGATCTCGATCAGGCAGTAGCAAACCTGCACCAAGCGGAAGCCAATGTGAAAATTAAACAAGGCGCGCTGGATAAAGCAAAGGCGGACCTTGACCACTGCACAATCACATCGCCGATCGATGGTGTGGTGATCTCCCGCAGCGTGGATGTCGGGCAAACGGTCGCGGCCAGTTTGCAGGCGCCAGTCATTTTTCAGATCGCGAACGATCTGACTAAAATGCAGATCGACGCGAATGTGGCTGAGGCTGACGTCGGTGTTCTGGAGGTTGGACAGGATGTCGACTTCACCGTCGACGCATTCCCGATGCGCACGTTCCATGGCAAAGTCGTCCAAGTGCGAAACGCCCCCATCACAGTGCAAAACGTGGTGACTTACGACACCGTGATCGGCGTAAACAATGCCGACTTGAAATTAAAGCCTGGAATGACCGCGAACGTGTCGATCGTCGTCGCGCACAAGGACAACGTGTTGCAGATCAAAAACGCGGCGCTGCGCTATCGCCCGGCAGAAGCGACGCCCGGAGAAATAAGATCGAGATCGCCCGCGCCGGCTGGTACCCGAGGCAGTACTGGACGTGAGCGGCGAACGAGTGAGCGAACCGTTTACGTTTTGTCCGTTGGCCGACCGCAACCAGTGCAGATCAAAACGGGAATAAGTGACGGCGTCGTAACCGAAGTCATCGAAGGATTAAAAGAAGGCGATCGCGTTGTAACTGCCGAGCTGTCCTCCAAATCCCCAGTGGGATCTCCACCAGCCAATCCGTTCTCCGGCGGCCCCCGACGGTTCCCGTAGTTTGCCATGTCGAGCGAAGCTAAGACATCTCTGGATATTTTCATCGACCCGAAGAGGGAGATTTAGAGGAAGTGGAAGAACCTGGAATGAATAACGGCGCGCTGGTCAAACTTGTCGGCGTGCACAAGGTCTATCACACCGGCGAAATGGAAGTGCCCGCCGTGCGCGGCGTCTCGCTCGACATCAAGCGCGGCGAATTCGTCGCTCTCATGGGCGCGAGTGGTTCGGGAAAATCGACGCTCATGAATATCCTCGGCTGTCTCGACCGGCCGACTTCCGGTAGTTATTTCCTCGATGACGCGGATGTCTCTGGATTAGATCGCGATCAACTCGCCGACATTCGCAATCGCAAAATCGGGTTCGTCTTTCAGAGTTTTAATCTCCTGCCGCGCACGTCGGCGCGCGAGAACGCGGAATTGCCGCTGGTTTACAGCACACACCGCTTATCACATGCGCACCTTCGCGAAAGAGCTGATCGCGTCCTCGCATCAGTGGGGCTCGCCGGCCGCGAGGATCATCATCCCAGCCAGCTTTCTGGCGGCCAGCAACAACGCGTGGCAATTGCGCGTGCTCTGATTAATGAGCCCGAGATCCTGCTTGCTGACGAGCCGACCGGCAATCTCGACAGCCGCACGAGCATCGAGATAATGGCAATCTTTCAGCAGCTCAACGAGCGCGGAATCACGATCATCATGGTGACGCACGAGCAGGACATTGCAGCTTATGCGCGTCGCAACGTATTCATGCGCGACGGCTTGATTCTGAATGATCATGCGGTTTCACAACGCGCGAATGCGGCAGCGCAGCTTCAAAATGGCACGCCGCACTCCCCGGGCACTCCGGAAAGCGATTTAACGGTGTAACGTTTAACGATTCAACGAACAGCATGAGAATCGCGCCCACATTTCACGTTGCGTTGCGCGCGCTGCGTCGAAACAAAATGCGTTCGGTGCTAACCGCGCTGGGTATCATTATTGGCGTCGGCGCGGTCATTGCGATGGTCGGGATCGGCAATGGCGCGAAGGCGCAGGTGGAGGCACAGATCGCCAGCCTCGGAGAAAATGTGATTTTGATTTTTTCCGGGAGCACGACTGCAAGTGGTATTCGGACCGGCTGGGGCGGCGCCGGCACGTTGAAGATCGAAGATGCCGAGGCGATCCGGC
>Ga0209375_1002850_pt1 | contig 12196 bp, 10 predicted proteins | sample GraSoiAngelo_131_FD_185888 | JGI IMG/M metagenome (GOLD analysis project Ga0209375, IMG submission 185888) | Grasslands soil microbial communities from the Angelo Coastal Reserve, California, USA - 14_0929_02_30cm (SPAdes) (version 2) | ecosystem: Environmental > Terrestrial > Soil > Grasslands ... | reverse complement strand
TGCAGATCGCTGCTGAGGCCCCTAAGGTCGGACGGGTGTGCTTGCGGGGCGGTGCTTTCGCTGCAGGCAGCAATGGCGAACGCAGCGGCGACCGCCAAACCACACCTCGGCAGACGACGATATGATGGCATTCGGCTTCCTCCACTCGGCGTGAGTACGTCGGTCCAAAATGCAACGTACACCGCCCAGCGCAGATCGGACAGTGACGGCTAGGCGTGACTAGGTGGTGCGGAAAGAGCGAGCTGTTGCCGTTACGCGATGACGCCGCCGCCCAGCAGGCGGCCGTCGGCGTCGTACAAGGCTCCGGACTGGCCTGGAGTGATTGCGCGAACCGGCTCGGCCAAATCGAGCTCCAGGGTGGCCGGGCTACACTCCCGAACACGGCCGGGCACGGCCGGGGCGCGGTAGCGGCACTGGACCCACACCGGGTCTCCCGGCGCCAGCGGGTCGGCCAGCCAATTCAACTCGCCCAGGGTCACGGCGTGGCCGAGCAGCTCGTCCCCCGAGCCGAGCACGACCTCGCGCGTCGCTGGGCGGATCGCCACCACGTAGCGCGGCTCGCGGAACCCGCCCGGGAGGCCGCGGCGCTGGCCGATCGTGTAACGCGCGAAGCCGTCATGCTGTCCGACAACCTCGCCGCCCGTGGTCACGACCGGCCCGGGAGCGAGGGCGGGCGCGTCGGACGGGAGGTGGCGCTCGAGCACGCGCACATAGTCGTCGTCCGGAACGAAGCAGATCTCCACCGATTCGGGCTTCTCGGCCGTGACGAGGCCGAGCCGCCGGGCGGCCGTCCGCGTCTCGGGCTTGGTCAAGCTCCCCACGGGCGTGAGCATCCGCGCCACGACCCCGCGATCGATTCCCCACAAGAAATACGACTGGTCCTTGAGGACGTCGCGACCGCGGAACAGCGCGCCGTCACGCGCGATCGCATAATGCCCGGTGGCGACGTAGGCACAGTCGAGCGCGTCGGCGTGATACAAGAAGTCCCGGAACTTGGTGAACGAGTTGCAGCGCACACACGGGATTGGCGTGCGGCCGCGGGCGTACTCGGACACGAAGTTCGCGATCACGTCGCGCCCGAACCGGTCCTCGAAATTGAGGACATAGTGCGGGATCCCGAGCTTGTGAGCCACGAGCTGCGCGTCCGTGATCGAATCGAGGGAGCAGCACGGCCGATCGGGCACCGAGTCGCCGTAGCAAAACAGCTTCATGGTGGCGCCGACCACGTCGTACCCCGCCTCCACCAGCAGCGCGGCGGCGACGGACGAGTCTACCCCGCCCGACATCGCTACAAGGACGCGATCGGTCATCGGTGCAGCACAGCGGACAGGTGCCTGACCTTCTCGACGATCTTCGGCAGGGCCGCGACGAGCGCCTCCACGTCCTCCTCGGTGTTTTCCTTACCGAATGAGAACCGCAGGGCCGCCACACCGAGCTCGCGCGGCACGCCCATCGCCGTCAGCACGTGGGACGGCTCCACGGCGCCGGTCGAGCACGCCGACCCCGAGGAGCACGCGATGCCCGCGAGATCCAGGTGCATCAGCAGCGCCTCGCTGTCGGTACCAGGGATGGACACGCTCGAGACGTGCGGCGCCCGGGGGCCGCTGGCGCCGTTGATCACAGCGTCTGGCACGACCGCGAGCACCCGGCGCTCCAGATCGTCGCGCAGCGCCGCCGCGCGCGCGGCAAACGCCGCCTGCTCGCGGGCGGCGAGCTCCACGGCCGCCCCGAGTCCGACGATCCCCGGCACGTTCTCCGTCCCGGGGCGGATGCCGAACTGCTGGCCGCCGCCGTGAATGATCGCCTCGACGGCGTGCCGATCGCGCACGACGAGCGCCCCGATCCCTTTGGGAGCGCCGATCTTGTGGCCGGAAATCGTAAACAGCGTGCACGGGATGTCGGAGAGCGATACGGGGATCTTGCCGAAGGCCTGCACCCCGTCCACGTGGAACGGGACGCCGGCGTCGCGACATCGCGCTGCGAGCCGGGCGATCGGCTGCACCACGCCGACTTCGTTGTTCACCCACATCACGCTCACGACCGCGACGCCGCGCGCGAGCGCCTCATTCAGTGCAGCGTCCGCCACCTCACCACTGCCGCTCACCGGGAGGATGATCTCTTCGCCGCCCAGGTGCGCGACTGCGTGCGCCGCCGCGAGGACCGCCTTGTGCTCGATGGCCGACACGGCGACGCGGAACGGGTCTCCCCGGTCGCGCGCCGCGAGCGCGCAGCCGATCACCGCGAGGTTGTCGGCCTCGGTCCCGCCGGAGGTGAAGATCACCTGGGCCGGCTCGACGCCCCCGCCCCCCCCGCCCCCCCCGCCCAGCGCCTCGGCGATGCTCCGCTTCGCCTGATCAACCCCTGCCCGCGCGGCCCGCCCGAACCGGTGGGGGGAGGACGGGTTGCCGAAGGCCTCGCGGCCCAGATAGGGGAGCATCGCCTCCAGCACCTCGGGCCGCACCGGCGTCGTGGCGGCGTTGTCCAGATATACCAAGCGCTTGGGCATGCGGGAAATCTAGACCCTAGAGGGATTGGACGCCAAGCCGGACAACGTCGTCGACCGCGAGCGTCTCGTGGCAGAAGAACGGCTCCCCGTACGCCGCGCGGATCAGGGATCCGTAGTGCGCCGACTGCACGCGGATCAGCTCGTACAAATCGAGCCCCGTGGGGTGGATCTCCCCGGCGGCTTTGGCCCCGTCGAACTGCGACCCATAACACCGGATCGCCGCCATCTTGGCGTCGAACGTGTCCGAGATGTCCACCACGAACGAGGGCTTCACCGGGTCCTCGCGGTAGGCGAGCGCGTAGAGCACCTTGAAAGGCCGGTGCGCCGCACCGGAGGCGCCGCCGCCGTACTTCGCGAGCCCCGCGAAATAGCAGGCGTCGCGCCCGAGCTCCGAGGCGACACGGTGATCGGGATGGCGGCCGATAGGGAAGGGGAGGATCACCACCCGCGGGCGCGTGGCGCGGATCAGCTCGACCACCGTGGCGCGCGACGACTCGTCATTCTGCAGGTGCGCATCTGGGAGGCCGGCGTTGAGCCGGACGTGGACGCCCAGGGCGCGCGACGCGCGCTCCGCTTCCGCGGCGCGGGTGGCCGCATCGCCACGGGTCCCGGTCTCGCCCTGTGTCAGGTCCACGATCCCGACGCGATGACCCGCCTGCACGGCCTTGGCGAGCGTGCCGCCGCAGGTGAGCTCAACGTCGTCGCGGTGGGCGGCGATCGCCAAGAGATCGACCTCCTGCTTCACGGGACCTCCCCAAACGCGGAAGTCGGAACGCGTAACGTGGAACAGGCTCGAACGGTTCCGCGTTCCCACTTCCGCGTTCCGCGTTTCATCATTCGTACCTCAACGCCTCCACCGGATCCAGCCGCGCGGCCCTCGCCGCCGGCGCGACTCCGAAGACGAGGCCCACAACAATGGAAACGACGGTCGCGACCACGGCGCTCCACACCGGCACCGTGGTCGTGAAGTCGAGCAAGCGTTTGAGGAGCTCTCCCGTCAGGGTCCCGAGCACGATGCCGATCATCCCACCCATGAGCGTCAAGGTCGCCGCCTCCACCAGGAACTGCCACAGGATTTCGCGCCGGGTGGCGCCGGTGGCCTTGCGTAGTCCGATCTCGCGAGTGCGGCTCGTCACCGAAACCATCATGATGGCCATGACGCCGATCCCGCCCACCAGGAGCGCGATGCTCGAGAGCACCAGCATCACGGCGAAGAAGGCGAACGTCAAGCTGTCGAACACGCCGAGCACCTGGTCGGATGTGAGCAGATCGAAGCTGTTGGGCTCGCCGACCTGAATGCCGCGCATGCGACGGAGCTGGAGGGTGGCGGCGTCCATCGCCCGGCTCACGCTCACGCCGGGCTTCGGCTTCACCAGGATGATCAGCGCGTTGACCTGGTCGATGGTGAACCGCCCGCGGGCCGCCTCGAACGGCACGATCCCGGCGATCTCCGGAGCGCCCGGCACCTCGAAAATGTTCGTCGGCCGCTGCCACACGCCCACCACCCGGAACGGCTGCCCCGCCACGCGCACGGTATGCCCGAGCGGATTCCGCGCGCCGAACAGATGATCGACGGTGCGCTGCTCGATGATGAGCAGCGGCGCCCCGCCGCGCAGCTCGGCGGTGGTGAACACGCGCCCGTGCGTGACCTCTCCGCCCAGGATTTCCATGAAGCGATCGTCCGCCCCGAAGACGCTCACGTTCTGCGTCCGCACCCCGGCGTAGTCGAACCGATAGAAGGCCTGCGTCCAGATCGCGGCGTAGTGAATCTCGGGCAGCCGGGCGATCGCCTCCGCTTCCTCCGGCCGGAGTGCCGGCCGAATGCGCACCTCGCGCGGCAGGGCGTCCGGGTTCAGTGGGGTCGTGGAAAAAAACCGCAGGATCCGGAACGTGGTCGGTCCGACGACCTCCAGCGTGTTGACGATCTGTTCGCGGAACCCGGCCACGATCGACGCCATCGCCATCACGGTCGCGATGCCGATGACGACGCCGAGGATCGTGAGCCCGGAGCGGAGCTTGTTGGCGCGGAGCTGATCGACGGCGATCACCCAGCCCTCGACCACGGAATGGAGTGCCATGCTACTCGTAGCGGAGCGCCTCGATCGGATCGAGGCGTGCCGCGCGCAGCGCGGGGTAGACCCCGAACACGATGCCGACGGTCAGCCCCAGGCCCAGGGCGACCGCCACGGACCAGAGCGTGACCCGCGCGGGCAGCGGCAAGGCGAGCTGGACCACCCCTGCCAGCGCCGCACCCGCGAGCAGGCCAGCGAACCCGCCGAGGAACGACAGCATGACCGACTCGGCCAGGAATTGGCGGCGGATGTCGCGGCGGGACGCACCGAGCGACTTGCGCACCCCGATTTCGCGGGTGCGCTCGTTCACGCTCATCAGCATGATGTTCATGATGACGATCCCGCCGACCACGATGCCGATCGCCACGACGGCGGGAACCACGGTGAAGATCACGCGGGTGAGCCTGCCCCAGAACGCGATGAGACCCTCGCCCGTGTCGACGGTGAAGTCATCCTCTTGCCCCGGGCGGAGCCGACGAGCGATTCGCATCGCCTCCTCGGCCCGGAGCATGCCGTCCGCCACCGCGGCCGCCGCCGGCATCTTGACCGAGATCACGGTCGTCTGTCGCCGGCCGTACAGGGTCTCGAACGTGGTCAGCGGCAGCATGACGAAGCCGTCCCAGGACTGCCCCAGCACGGTGCCCTTCTTCGCGATCACGCCCTTCACCCTGAACTGGGTCCCGCGCACGCGGATCACCTCGCCGATCGCGCGCTCCACGTTTCCGAAGAGCTTGTCCCCCGTGTCGTAGCCGAGGACGGCGACGTTGCGGCGCTGCTCTTCATCCGTCTCCGAGAGCGGCTCCCCCGCCGCGAACGCGTAGTCCTGGACCACCACGAACGGTGGCGTCACCCCGAACACGAAGACATCGCCGACGGTGCGGTTGCGCCACTGCACGTCGGCCATCGGCGTGGGCCACCCGGACTGAAGCGCGATGGCATCCGCGTCAGGCAGGGCGCGCTGGACGTACGACACGTCCTCCCGTCCGATGATCGGCCGCCGCTGAATCTTCTTCAACGCCTCGTCATCGACGAAACCGACCTGGATCGGATCGCGACGGACCTGGAAGGCGTTCACCCCCACGATCGCTCCGGCGATGCGCTCGCGGACGTACGCGTTCATGCCCTGGATAACCGCCACGACCGCGATCAGGAACGCGACAGAGACGATGACCCCGAGCAGCGTGAAAAAGGAACGGAGCTTGTGGCTCCAGACGACCTGGAGGGCGAGCAGGATGGCTTCGGTGAAACGCATGACCTACAAACTTAACTGCGAACGACCACGGTTCCGTGAGGGATGATGCGTGGTCCGGGCCAACAACCACTCACCGCGCACCACGCCCTTTCATTCGTACCTCAACGCTTCGACGGGATCTAGTCGCGCCGCCCGGCTCGCGGGATACAGTCCGAATCCGACGCCGGTGAGCGCGGACGCGCCCAGCGCCGCCACGACGGACCAGAGCGGCACGTGCGCGGGAATCGGCGTGAAACTCGAGACGCCGAGCGCGAGGACGCCGCCCACGAGCATGCCGACCGCGCCGCCCACGAGGGTCAGGGTGGAGGCCTCGACGAGGAACTGCCACTGGATCGCGCGCCGCGTCGCCCCGAGCGCCTTACGCACGCCGATCTCGCGCGTCCGCTCGGTCACCGAAATCATCATGATCGCGACCACGCCCACCCCTCCCACCATCAGGCCGATGGACGAGAGGACCAACATCACGAGGAAGAACATCCCGGTGACCTTGTTCCAGGAGTCGAGCAGCTTGTCCTGGGTGACGATCGAGAAATTGTTCTCCTGCCCCGGCTTGAGGCCGCGGAGTGAGCGCAACTCGGCGACCACTTCGTCCATCGACTGCTGCTGGGTGTAGCCGGGCGCCGGCGCGACGGCGAGCCGCATCCAACCCTTCATGAACGGTACGTGCTTGACGAACGCGCCGTGCGGGATGCCGACGAACGGCGGCGTGGCGCCGCTGAACAGGCTCGGCGGCGACGTGTAGACCCCGATCACCGTGAACGGGGCGCCGGCGACGTGGATCGCCTGGCCGATCGGGTCGCGCCCGCGGAACAGCTGGTCCTCGAGCTTCCGGTTGATGACGGCCACGCCATCGTTGGCCAGATCCTCCAGGCGCGTGAAGTTGCGGCCGGGATGGACGTCGCCACCGTTCACTTCCACCCATTGCGACGAGAGCCCCGAGATCTCGACCGACTCGAGGCGCCGGTCGCCGTACTCCACGGTGGCGGCGCTCTCTTCGCGCCGGGTGACGTAGCGAACGGACGGCAGCACCGCGATCCGATCGGCTTCGAGCCCCGTGATGACCGGGTTGCGGCGCCACGGGCTCGATTCGTCGGACCCGTCCGAGACGTTCACCCCTGCCTGGAAGAAGCGCCACACGAGGAACGTGCGGGGAGCGATGGACTCGAAGATGTTCGAGACGCTTCTGTTGATCCCGCTGATCATCGCGGCGATCACCATCACGACCATCACGCCGATGGCGACGCCGAGGATCGTCAGAGCCGCGCGCGCCTTGTTGCTGCGCAGCGAATCGAGCGCGATGCCGACGCCTTCGAATAGGCCCACCCGAGTCATGTCTCGTGCCTCAGCGCGGCGATGGGGTCGAGCCGGGCCGCCCGGCTCGCCGGGTATACGCCCGCGACGATGCCCACCCCGCCTCCCAGGACGACGCCCGCGACGATCGACCAGGGCGCGACCGCGGCCGGGAGGGGCGTCACCGCCGCGACGGCTCCCGCGAGCCCGATGCCCAACGCCACGCCGCCCGCGGCGCCCACCGTGGCGAGCGTCGCGGCCTCGACCAGGAATTGGCGCAGGATGTCGCGCCGCCTGGCGCCGAGCGACTTGCGGATGCCGATCTCGCGCGTCCGCTCCGCGACCGCCATCAGCATGATGTTCATGATGACGATCCCGCCCACCACCAGAGAGATCGCGACGAGCCCCGGGAGCGCGACGAACAGGACCCGGCTGATCTTGCCCCAGAAGTCGAGGACTTCGTCGGCCGTCTCCAGCGTGAAATCGTCGGCGTCGCGGGGCCGCAGGTGGCGCCGGTTGCGCATGATCGCTTCCGCCTGCCCCAGCGCCTCGCGCATCTCGGCCTGCGAACGTGCCTTCATGGCCACCGCGTCGACTACGCGGGGCTGGTTGACGTAGCGCTTGAGCGGGGCGCTCGCGGGCGCGACGACGAACTTGTCGAGCGACAGCCCGAACAGGTTGCCCTGTTTCTCGACCACGCCGATCACGCGGTAGGGGAGGTCGAAAATCTTCACCTCCCGCCCGAGCGGATCCTGGCCCTCGAACAGCTTGTCGGCCAGCTCGTGGCCCAGCACGAGGACCGGCACCCCCGCCTCGACCTCCTGCGCGGTGAAGGCCCGCCCCCGCTCCAGGGCGAGGGAACGGATGTCGAAATAGAGGTCGGTGGCGGCGGTGACCGCCACGTCCTTGACCTGCCGGCGGCCCGCCGTGAGCGCAGCGCGGGTGCTCGACTCCCACGCCGCGAGCACCGGGACCGTCACGCCGTGGATCACCGCCTGCGCGTCTTCGTACGTCACATGCGGCCGCCGGCGCCAGACCCGCCAGGTCGAATCCGTCACGTTCCCGATCTGGACGTCAGGGAATTGCCGCAGCCGGAACGTGTTCACGCCCAGGATCGTGCCCGCGAACTTGTCGGTCATGTAGCGGTTCATGCCTTGCACGACCGACACCACGGCGATCAGGAACATCACGCCGATGAACACGCCGATGATGGAGAAGGCGCTCTTGAGCTTCTGGACCCGGATGGTCTGCAGAGCGAGCCGGACGGCTTCGAGAAAGGCCATCTATTCGTAGCGGAGCGCTTCGACGGGGTCGAGCCGCGCCGCCTTGCTGGCCGGGTAAATGCCGAACAGCAACCCGGTGACGGCGGCCAGCGCGAGGGCGAGGATCACGGAACCGATCGGGACGTACGACGGTACGGGCGTCGCGTTGGCGAGCACGAAGGACACGAGCCAGCCCACCGCCATGCCGATGATGCCGCCGACGAGCGTGAGCGTCGCCGCCTCGACCAGGAACTGCCACAGGATTTCCCGGCGCGTCGCGCCTAGCGCCTTGCGCACGCCGATCTCCCGGGTGCGCTCGGTGACGGAGATCATCATGATCGCGATGACGCCGATGCCGCCGACCAGCAGGCCGACCAGCGAGAGCACGATCATCAGCACCCGGGCGACGAGCGTGAAGCTGTTGATCGCCCGGGTGTACACCTGCTGGGTGACCGCGTCGAAGTTGTTGCGCTGGCCCGGGCGCAGCCCTCGCATGGTGCGCAGCGCTATGGTCACGTCGTCGATCGCACGCTCGGTGCTCACGGAGTCCTGGGGCACCACGAACATGTCCATCCAGCCGTGGAAGTACGGCAGGTCCTTGACGAAGGTGCCGTGCGGAATCATCGCCTCGGGCCGGTCGTCGCCGAACAGGCGCGGCGGCGGATCGTAGACGCCGATCACGTCGTACCGCACTTCGCCGATCTTGATGCGCCGGGCGGTCGGGTCTCGCTCGCCGAACAGGTTCTCGGCGAGCTTGGTGTTCACGACCGCCACGTGCCCGTTGGCGGCGTCCTCGAGGTGGCTGAACGAGCGGCCCGGGTGGATCTGCCCGCCCTCGATCATCGGCCAATTGGCGTCGCGGCCCCGAACGTTGATGGCCGACAGGCGGTGGCCCTCGAACTCGATGTCGGCGAGGGTGTTCTCGTCCACCACGACGAATGCAACGCTCGGCAGCTGCTCCAGGCGGCGCGCTTCCTCGATCTTCATCTGCGGCCGGCGCCGCCATGGGTCCGGGTCCTCCGGGTCCTCGTCCTGGCCTCCCCAGTACCGCCCGACCCAGAACGTCTTGGGCCCCAGCGACGCGAGCATGTCCGAGATGCCCTTGTTGAACCCGCTGATCAACGCCCCGATGACCATGACCACGGTGACGCCGATCGCGACGCCAAGAATCGTGAGCGCGGCGCGCATCTTGTGAGCGCGCAGTGACGCGAGCGCGATGCCGACGCCCTCGAATAGGGCTGTCATCCCGCTACTCCTGACGCAGCGCGGCGATCGGGTCGAGCCGCGCGGCCCGGCTGGCCGGATAGACGCCGGCGACCACGCCCACGCCCGTCCCCATGAGGACGCCCAGTACGACGGACGCGGGCGACAGCTTCGCCGGGAGCGGGCTGACGGCGTTGATGAGCACCGTCAGCCCGACGCCGGCCAGGATGCCGAACCCGGCGCCGACGGACGCGATGGCGGCGGATTCCGCCAGGAACTGGCGCAGCACGTCGCGACGGCGCGCGCCGAGCGACTTGCGTAACCCGATCTCGCGGGTGCGCTCGGTGACGGACATGAGCATGATGTTCATGATCACGACGCCGCCGATCACGAGCGACACGATAACGACGCCCGGGAGCACCACCATCAGGATTCGGTTGATGCCGGCCCAGAACCGCTGCACGCCCTCGGACGTCTCGAGCACGAAGTTGTCGTCCTGAGTGGGGCGCAGGTGACGGCGGCCGCGCATCACGCCCTCGGCCTCCTGGATGGCGTCGCGCATCGCTTCTTCGGACGGCGCCTTGACGAGCAGCGCGTCGAGGACGCCCGGCGGGTTGACCAGGCTCTGCGCCGGTGACTGGGCCGGCACGACTACGAAACGGTCGAGCGGAAAGTCGAGCAGGCTCCCCTGGTGCTCGACCACGCCGATCACACGATATCCGATCCCGCCGATGCGCACGCTGTGGTTGAGAGGGTTGCGGTCTGAGAACAATCGCTTGGCCACGGCTTCGCCCAAGACCGCCACCGGGACGCCCGAGCGGTTTTCCTGCGCGGTGAAGGCCCGCCCCGTAGCGATGCGCAGGTTCTTGATGTCGAAGTAGCGCTCGCTCGCCGCCGTCAGCTGGATGTCACGGGCCTCCTTGTTGCCGTAGAACACGGACACATTTTCGTCCGACGCCCAGGCCGTGACCACGGGCCCGGTGATGGCGGCCGTGACCGCCTCCGCGTCGCCGAACTTGATGCGCGGCCGCCGCCGCCACGCCCGCCACACCGAGTCGGGCACGTTGGCCGCGAACATCGGCCGGCGGCGCAGCTGGAACGTGTTCACGCCGTACAGGGTCTGGGCGAACTTGACCGTCATGTAGCGGTTGACGCCGTTCACGATCGACCACGCGCCGATCAGCGACGCGACGCCGATGAACACGCCGATCAGGGAGAAGCCGCTCTTGAGTTTTTGGGCGCGGATGGTGAGGAGCGCGAGCCGGAATGCTTCCAGCACCGGCATGCTAGGCGGCCCGGCGCTGGTCCGTCGCGATCACTCCGTCGCGCAGCGTCACCACGCGCGCCGCGTGCGCGGCGATATCGTGCTCGTGCGTCACCATGACGATCGTCTGGCCCTCGCCGTGCAATGTCCGGAACACGCCCATGATCTCGCCGCTCGTAGTCGAGTCGAGGTTCCCCGTGGGCTCATCGGCCAAGAGGATGGATGGCCGGTTCACGAGCGCCCGCGCGATCGCGACCCGCTGGCGCTGGCCGCCCGACAGCTCGTTCGGGCGGTGCGCCATCCGGTCGCCCAGCCCGACGCGCTCCAGCGCCTGCGCGGCCCGATCACGCCGCTCGCGGGCTCCCAAGCCGGCATAAATCAACGGCAGCTCCACGTTGTGCAGCGCCGTGGCGCGCGGCAGGAGGTTGAAGGTCTGGAAAACGAACCCGATCTCCTTGTTGCGGATGCGGGCGAGCGCGTCGTCGTCCAGCTCGGATACCTGTTGGCTGTTGAGCCAGTACTCGCCGGAGGTAGGCGTATCCAGACAGCCGATCAGGTTCATGAGCGTGGATTTGCCGGATCCCGACGGACCCATCACGGCGACGTACTCGTTGTGCTTGATCTGCAGGCTCACGCCCTGCAGGGCCCGCACCACCTCGCCGCCCATGTCGTACTCACGCGTCAGCTTGTGCGTGAGGATGATGATCTCGGGCAGCGGCGCGTCGCCGGTCCGGAACGGCTGCGGTGCGGGCAGCGTCATCGACCCGCCTTCTTGGCCGAATCCGCCGACTGCTTCATGGCGCGCACGCGGGCCCCTTCCTTCAGGTCCCGAATCGCCTGGTAAGGTCCGGCGACGATGGTCTCGCCGACCTTCAAGCCGTCCGCGACCTCGAAGTATTCGTCCCCGGCGATCCCCACTTTCACCTTGTGGAAGTTCGCGACCCCGTCCTTCACCACGAACACGCCCTCGGTCTCCTTCTTAGGGCCGCGGGTGGTCGCGGTGTCCGCCGCCTTGGGCCCGGTGCCCCTCTCCCCTCCCCCGGGGGGAGGCGTGTTCTCCCGCACCGTCAGCGCGATGATGGGAATCGACAGCGCCTGCTTGCGCGTGTCCGTGACGATGCGCGCCGTGGCGGAAAGATCCGGCCGGATGTCGGCCGGCGGCTTGTCGAGAGTGACCTCGACCTCGTAGTCCACGGCTCGGTCGTTCTGGCCTGTCGCGGCTTGCGTCGCGTCGCGCACGCTCGAGTTGGACACTTTGGTCACCCGCCCCATGAAGGTGGTATCGGGGAAGGCGTCGATGGACACTTCGACCGAGTCCCCGAGGTGCAGGCGCACGACGTCGGTCTC
>Ga0209375_1002847_pt1 | contig 12202 bp, 10 predicted proteins | sample GraSoiAngelo_131_FD_185888 | JGI IMG/M metagenome (GOLD analysis project Ga0209375, IMG submission 185888) | Grasslands soil microbial communities from the Angelo Coastal Reserve, California, USA - 14_0929_02_30cm (SPAdes) (version 2) | ecosystem: Environmental > Terrestrial > Soil > Grasslands ... | reverse complement strand
ACCAGGCTACTTGGCGAAGACTTGGTTCTGTTTCGCGACGGGAACGGCAGACTAGGTCTCTTGGGCCTCCACTGTTCACACCGTGGGACTTCGTTGGAATTCGGCAGAGTCGAGGATCGCGGGATTCGCTGTTGTTATCATGGTTGGCTCTACGATGTGCGTGGACGATGCTTGGAACAACCCGCGGAACCGGAAGACAGCACGTTCAAAGACCGCGTCCAGCATCCTGCTTACCAAGCTCAGGAAATCGGCGGCTTTATTTTCGCCTACATCGGTCCCGAACCTGCGCCCCTGCTTCCGAACTATGACTTGTTTCTAAGGGAGGATGGTGAACGCGAGGTCGGCGCCGGCCATGACTATTGCAACTGGCTCCAGAGAGCGGAGAATTCAGTCGATCAAACGCACCTGGTCGCGCTTCACGCCAGCGAATATCCACACCTGGCTTTGAAGCGACCCGTGATCGGCTGGGAGAGGAGAGATTACGGAGCGAAGATTTCAATGCAAGTTCCTGGAATCTCGAAGCCCAAATCCTCGCACTGGATTTTTCCCTCCCACACCCGGCATACCACTGCGCGCAAGGGACGAAAGCCGGACCATGCGATTCGCTTCCGCGTGCCGATGGATGACACGAATACCATGACTTTCTGGCTGCGATTCTACCCTTACGGTGAAGAAGATCGAAGCAAGCCTTTCCTTCTCAAGACGCTGGGATTCGAGAACGATCAAGCGGGAGTCTACGAACGAGTTGACGATGGCTGGTGGGGTGTTGCGTCACACGACCAGGATCGCGTGGCGCAAGAGAGCCAGGGGCCCATTTATGACAGAACCAAGGAACATCTCGGCGCATCGGACCAAGGCGTCATTATGCTGCGAACCATGATCAAAGAGTCCATCGACGCGGTCCGGCACGGAAAGGATCCGGTCTGGGTGCTCCGAGATTCGGCGCAAAACGAAACTATCGGTTTTGACGCCAGCATGCAGGAGATCGGAGCGTTGGGAAAAACATAGTCGGCTAAATAAAGTACTGGAGGTGTTCCATGGTTCAGCTTCTTGGAGCTTTGCTCAGTATCTTTGTTTTGTACACCTCGGTCGATGCGGCAGATAAGATCAGGATTGGAATTCCTGACTTCACCGCCCAATTTGGCTCTCTCTCCTTGGCACAGAAGAGGGGTTTCCTTCAAGAGGAAGGACTTCAAACAGAGTTCATCCGTATCAATGCCATCGTTGGGCTGGCGGCATTAGTCAGCGGAGAAATCGATTATTATACGGTGATTGGCCCGTTGGTGGCTGCAGCGATCCAGGGAGCCCCGATAAAGGTCGTGGCCTGCTACGTGCCGAGCGCTCCCTTTGCCCTCATCGCCCGCCCTGAGTTTAAGTCGGTTCAGGAGCTTAGGGGTAAGACAATCGGGCTCAACACCTTCGGTGGCAATATTGAGGTCGTAGCGAGGCTGATATTCAAGCATTTCGGCCTTGACCCAGACAAGGAGATAAAGTTTCTTGCCTTAGGCGTGAGCGAACACCGCTTTGCTGCTATGAAGCAAGGGTTGGCCGCTGCCACGTTGGGCACTCCCCCGTTGGATTTTTTCGGCAAGAAGAGGGGATTTGTTGTCCTTACGCGAGCCCACGAACTTTTCAGTTACCCTGCCAGCGGTGTAATAGCCAGCGTGAAGAAGATCAAAGAAAGGCCCGACGAGGTCAAGCGAGTAGTCAAAGCGGGCATCAAAGCCAACCGCTATTTTCGTCAGAATCGCGAGGGCACGATTCAGTTTATGATGGAGTGGATGAAAATTGATAAAGAGATGGCGACGGCCACCTATGAAAGCGCCTTGAAAGCCTTTAACGATGACGGGAGTGTGCCCGAAGATGGATTCCGTCTTCTAATCGAGGAGACAAAGAAGCAGGCCAAGGTGAACCGCGAGGTTCCTCTAAGCGATGTTGCGGATATCTCGATTCTCAAAGAGGCGCAAAGGGAGCTTGGGATTACGGGGAGATAACTTTCGCCGGACCAGAATTGATTTCGAGTTCCTATTGCCTTATGCCAGTTGCCTTTCCAGGAGGGGATAAATGAAACGACCCATGACCGATAGCGTCGAAGTTCTAAATGCCGACATGGCCAAGAAGAATCTTGGAGGCCATTGGCAGTTAGGTTTTGAGAGTTACCTCGCGTATCCTGAAACCACTGTTCAGCCTTGCTTGTGGAAATGGAAGGATGTTTACGAGAGCCTCATGCGGGCCGGCGAAGTAGTGGGCATGGATCAAGCTGAACGGCGGACGATTCGTCTGTTAAATCCTGCGCTCAAGGAGCGGCAGGCCACCACCCACACCATTCAATTTTCGTTTCAGTACGTGAAAGCGGGAGAACACGCCCGGCCGCACCGACACACCGCCGCCGCTTTGCGCTTCATTCTCAAAGGGAACGGAGCCTATACGACGGTTAATGGTCAGAAGTGCGTAATGGAGGAAGGCGATCTTATTTTGACGCCTCAACTGACCTGGCACGACCACACAAACGACTCGGGAAAACCCATCATCTGGCTCGACGGGCTCGATATCCCGTTGGTCCAATCTCTGCAGCAGCTTCTTTTTGAGCCACATCCTCAGGAGGCTCAGCCCATCGAGAAAACCAGCGACCAAGTGGCCCTTCTCTATGGTCATGCTCGACCGAATGCGGCGGCGGCAGCCGAGTTCTTTCACTACAAATGGTCTGATACCGAGCGATGTTTAAGCGCTTTGGTTAAAACAGCTTCACCGGATCGATTTGACGGATATATTTTGGAGTTTCGCAACCCAGTGACACGCGGCCCTACCATGCCAACCATTCAGTGCGCTCTTGAGCTTCTCCGCCCGGGCGAAGAAACCGAGGCGCATCGGCACACGAGCACAGTCATCTACCATGCCTTCCGCGGCGGCGGTTCGAGCTATGTTGGTGACGAGCGCTTCGATTGGCAACAGGGAGACTCTTTCGTTGTCCCGCTTTGGTATCCGCATCGCCACGTCAATCGCGCAGCATCGGAAGCTGTCCTTTTTTCCATGAGCGACGCGCCGGTTTTGAAATCTCTTCATCTATATCGGGAGGAGCCGGCGGGGCTATAGAGGGGACGAGCAAATCAGTCGCCAGAATTCTGAACCGAAAATCGGATTCATTCCAAAATTCAAAATTTAAATTGCAAAGGAAGATTCCATGTTGTCGAGAGAAGAAAACGACTTGTTGACCCGCGTGGGGCCGGGAACGCCTGCAGGGGAAATGCTGCGTCGCTACTGGCATCCGATAGCATTCATCAATGAGCTAAAAAAGCGACCGCTGCGTAGACGACTCTTAGGAGAAGATCTCGTGGTGTTCCGCGACGATCGCGGCAGGCTCGGCCTGCTCGCCTTGCGCTGCTCGCACCGGGGGACTTCGTTGGAGTTCGGTCATCTTGAGGATGGCGGCCTGCGCTGTTGCTATCATGGTTGGCTGTACGATGTCGGAGGTAAGATTTTGGAAATGCCCGGTGAGCCTGCTGATAGCACGTTTTGGCAACGGCTTCTTGCCACCCTGCTTATCAGGTTCAAGAACTCGGCGGCGTCATCTTCGCCTACCTTGGGCCCGAGCCCGCGCCGCTTCTGCCCCGATACGACGTGCTGGTGCGGGACGACGGCGGCGTGCGCGAACCGTCAATTGCAACTTTTTTCAGATGATCGAGAACTCCGTCGACCAAAATCACCTGAAGTGGCTGCACCGAACGGCAAAGACCCCCACGTGGGATGATGGAGAGATTAATCCACAGCCATTTGAATATGGAATTTTGAACACCTACACCCGGCACGTTGCCGGGAAAAGATACGCGCACGTTAATTTCTTCGTCTTGCCGACAATGAATAAAACCGGCAACGTGGAAGAAGGTCATCCCACCGAACATCAGGCCAGTAGTTCGGGCGAAGTGATGCGTTGGCGCGTGCCCATCGACGACACTCACACGATGCACTTCACGGTGGAATTCGGCGCCATCGTCGATGGCAAACCGGTCGCGAAAATCATGAAAGATGAATCCGAGCAGGGGCTGATAGAGTCTAAGTTTGGCGTCTACAAATGGGATGAGTCGATTAACTGGTTCGCCCGCGGCGATCAGGATCGCGTCGCGCAGGAAAGCCAAGGTCCGATCTACGACCGCACCGGCGAACATCTGGCTTACACCGACCGGGGAGTCATTCTTTTGCGCCGCTTGTATAAAGAATCCATCGAAGCGGTTCAAAAAGGTCTTGATCCGCTGGGCGTCGTTAGAGACGCCGCGAAGAATGAGATCATTTGGCTCATTCCGCGTGAAGAAGTGCTGGATTAGGAGATTCAAATTACCTCGAAATAGATTGCCGAGGCGGCTATGATTACCCTCTCCCGTCGCGGGAGAGGGCGAGGGTGAGGGCAATTCGAAGCATACCACCCTCACCTCTGTCCTCTCCCTCCAAAAGGAGGGCGAGGAGGCAGATTGGAAGACGGCCGAGGATGCCATGGCAAAAAATATTTTAAGGCACCGTGCCTGGAGAAATTGTTTTCTGACGCTGCTGCTTCGCTTGAGTGCGGCTTGCACGCTATCCGCCGCCGAAAGCCTCGACCAATTGATCGCCGGAGCCAAGAAAGAGCCTGAGCTGACATTTATCGCTGGCGCCGGAGCTTTCGGCGGGCCAAGAGCCCTCTCCGACCTGGAGGCTGCCCTCAATAAGAAATTTGGCCTCAACGCCCGGATTAGATTCGCCGCCGGACCGGAAATGAACGCGATGGCAGCGCGAGTCATTACCGAATTGAAGAGCGGAAACAAGTCGTCCACCGATATCTATCATGGCTCGCAGTCCCATTTCTCGCTGCTACATCAAGAGAAGGCTTTGGAGCAAGTCAACTGGTCCGGCGTCTTTCCTTGGATCACCAAACCGATGGAAATTTTCCCCGGCGAAGGCGTGCTGATCTTCACATCGCTGCGCGGAATCCTCTACAACTCGAATCTCATTCCGAAAGAGAAGGCGCCGAAAACTTACGAGGATTTGGTGGACCCCCGCTTAAGCCCGACATGGGCTGGAAAACTGGCGATTCCGCCATATGTCTCCTGGCTGGTCGAGTTGTCGATGATCTGGAGCGAGGAAAGGGTAAAAAATTTCACGCGTAAGTTGGTCGCCCTGAGCGGTGGACGGCTTCGCTACGGCGAGGAGGAACGGGTGGTGAGCGGCGAGTTTCCCATCGCCGCCAATATGGGCGGTGCTGTCGAGCAGATGTGGAAGTGGCAAGCTAAAGGCGCGCCATTGGTGGCTGTGGCCGGCTCGACTCCGGTTCTCCCATCTTATTTTCAGTTGGGCGTGCCGAAAAATTCCGCTCATCCGAACCTGGCGAAGTTATTCGTCGCCTTTGTGGCTTCGAAAGAGGGCCAGGCTATCTTGGAAAAACACGAGTCTGTCTCATCTCACTTGGTCGAAGGCACGAAGATGGCGAGATATCTCCGCGATAGCAAGATCGTGCTCCAAGAACCCAAGGATTCGATCGCTTTTTACTTGAAAGGCGAAGACAGCGGCCTCCAGCTTAAGGAAGAAATAACAAAAATGCTGAAGCAGTAAAAGAATGGAGTAATGGAGTATTGGAATAATGGAGTGATGGGTTCGAATTCCAGTACTCCAGCACTCCACTACTCTGATAGCCCAAGAGAAGGATGGTCCAGTGTTGTCACAGGAAGAAAACGAACTGATGACTAGAGTCGGGCCAGGAACGCCCGCTGGCGAGATGCTTCGGCGTTACTGGTGGCCGCTGGCGTTTACCGAAGCACTGAAGCCCAAAGGACGGCCCGTAAAAGTCAGACTGCTGGGAGAAGATTTTGTTCTGTTCCGCGATGGCGGCGGCAAGTTGGGCCTCCTGGATCTCCACTGCTCTCATCGCGGCACGTCATTAGAGTTCGGGCGGGTGGAGGACGGAGGCATTAGGTGTTGCTACCACGGTTGGCTCTATGATTCGCGCGGCAAGTGTTTGGAGCAGCCTGCGGAGCCGGAAGACAGCACGTTCAAGGATCGTATCCAACATCCAGCCTATCATGCCCAGGACGCGGCGGGTCTGGTCTTCGCATGCATCGGGCCAGAGCCGGCGCCGTTGCTGCCCGCTTATGATCTGTTGATCAGGGAAGATGGCAGTCGCGTAATCGGAGGTGGCGAAGAATTTTGCAACTGGCTCCAGCGCGCGGAGAATTCAACCGACGGCGCGCATTCCATCGCGCTCCATGCCGCCGGTTATCCGAACATGGCGATGAAGCAGCCGAAGATCCAATGGGAACCCACCAAGTTCGGAGTAAGAGAGACCACATGGGTTGACGGTGTTTCGAAACCGAGAATCTCGCATTTCGTTTTCCCTTCGCATGTGCGCCATTCCGCCGCTCGCATAGGTGAAAAGCCGCGTCAGGTGATACGCTTTCGTGTTCCTACCGACGATACAACCACAACCACTTACTGGATCGACTTCTACCCGGATAGAGACGGGCAGCAGATCGAGCCTAGGTTGAAAACCCGAGGTTTCAAGAAAAATACACTGGGAGTCTACAAGCGCGTTCAGGACGAATGGTGGGGGCTCGACACTCACGAGCAAGACCGCGTAGCTCAAGAGAGTCAAGGTCTTATTGCCGATCGAACCACCGAACATCTCGCATCGTCCGACCAGGGCATTATCATGATGCGAAAAATGGTTAGGGATTCCATCGACGCGGTTCGGCAGGGGAAAGATCCCATCGGCGTCATTAGAGATCCGAATGAGAACCAACTCATCACCTTCGACTCCAGTAGAGATATCGTTGCGCCTCTCACATGAGGCAAGGCAGGTCTTTATGATTCGTGTTATTGCCGGCATCGTTGCGTGTCTGAAGGTTCTCGCGTTTGCCGCACCGGCGGCCTCGGCGGTAGGAGAGAGCCTCGATCAACTGGTCGCCGGCGGAAAGAAAGAAGCGGAAGTTACTCTAATCGCCAGCGCGTCGACATTTGGCGGCAAGAAGGGCTTCTCCGACCTGGAAGCCGCCTTCAACAAAAAATATGGCCTTCGAGTGAAAGTGAATTTATCTCCCGGACCCAACATGCCGCAGGTGGCGAGCCGCGTTCTTACCGAGCTCAAAGCGGGTATCAAGTCATCGACAGACCTCTATCTTGGATCGGATTCAACCTTTGCAGCCCTTCACAAGGAGAACGCCCTACAAAAGATCCCATGGTCTGGGATCTTTCCGTGGGTAACCAAGGAGATGGAAATCACGCCGCAAGAATCCTTGCTCGTCTACGCCTCGTTTCATGGGATCATTTACAATTCAAATTCAATCCCAAAGGACAAAGCGCCGAAAAACTATGAGGACTTAATCGATCCTGCTCTCTCTCCCACGTGGGCGGGCAAACTGGCAATCCCCGCCTACACGCACTGGTTGGTGCGCGTATCGTCGATGTGGGGAAAGGAAAAAGTATTGGCGTATGCGAAGAAGCTTGCAACTCTAGCCGGCGGTCGTCTGCGTCAGGGCGAAGAAGAGCGGATCGTCAGCGGCGAGTTTCCGATCATGGCGAGCACCGGGGGCGCTTTGGAATCGATGTGGAAGTGGCAAGCCAAGGGCGCGCCGCTTGTGGGACTACCCGGCTCGATGCCGCCGACCAGTTCCTACTACCAATTGGGCGTGCCGAAAAATTCCGCCCACCCCAATCTGGCCAAACTGTTCGTTGCCTTCATGGTTTCCAAGGAAGGACAGGCGATCGTGGAGAAGCATGATTATCGGAGCTCCTACCTGGTCGAAGGAACCGGCATGTCGAAATACGTGCGCAGCAATAAGCTCAAGCTTCAAGATCCCAAGGAGCTCGTCGACCTTTTTCTCAAAGATGACTGGGCGCTCGAGGAAGAGCTCAATAAGATTCTTTTGAGATAAGCTGTACTCCAGTGGGGGGCGTGAAGGAAAAAGAGCTTGTTTGATGATGATGACATCAAATAAGCCAATCGAAATGACCGACGACGCGGATTTTGTCCATACCGGCCCTGGTACTCTGTCGGGGCGATACATGCGAATGTTTTGGCATCCAGTCTATGTGGCTGATCAGCTCAAGCCAGGCCATGCGGTTCCGATTCAGATCATGAGCGAAAAGTTTACCCTTTATCGGGGCGAAGGCGGGAGCCCTTACGTCGTCGACTTCAGGTGTGCCCATCGTGGCACCCAGCTCTCTCTTGGTTGGGTTGAGGAGGAGTGCATCCGCTGTTTTTATCATGGTTGGAAATACAATGGCACTGGGCAATGCGTGGAGCAGCCGGCGGAAGACGAGAGCTTCGCCGGCAAAGTCAGAATTCGAAGTTACCCCACGCAGGACTATCTGGGACTTATCTTCGCTTACCTGGGCGAGGGTGTTGCACCGCCCTTTCCGCGCTACCCGCAATTAGAAGGCGAAGGGGTCCTCGAGGTCAGCTCGTACGTCCGGCTTTGCAACTACTTTAATACGCTGGAGAACGGCGTCGACCAAGCTCACGTCCCATTCACCCACGCGAGATCGAATTTCACAAAGTTCGGCCTCAACTGGGACATTCCGAAGATTACCGCGGAGGAAACCGAATATGGCGTCGCGATGTATGGGACACGGTCCAACGGAGTCTCGCGAGTGAATCATTACCTGATGCCAAATATTCTCTACATCAAAGGATCTCCCGATGAGTCGGCGGAAAAATGGCGCGAGGCGTTTGCGTGGCGCGTGCCGATCGACGACGTGAGTCATACGAGCTTTAACCTGAGTCTGGTTCACATCACCGCCGATGCAGCGGAGCGATATCGGGAGCGGCGGAAGCAGCTGCGAGCGATCGCGGCGAAGCTCCCTTCCGCGAGGGACATGGCCGACGCCGTTCTGGCGGGTCGTTGTAGCATTCACGACATTGAGGATCGGCCGGACATCGTGAATATTCAGGATCATGTCGCTCAGGAAGGCCAGGGCGCAATCCCCGACCGCCATGCCGAACGCCTGGGCCGCTCCGATACCGCGATCATTCTGATGCGCAAGATTTGGCTGCGCGAGCTGCGCGCGCTCGCCGAGGGACGACCGCTAAAAAAATGGAGTTGTCCTGAGGGACTCTTCGCTACAAGCGGCGTATGAAGATGCGCGCTGTTAAAAAAAATATAGTTGGAATCCGACAAGTTCTTCTTTTGTTTTTATTTTCTGCTGTGGCTTCTCCGTCGCAACCTGCAGAGACTCTGGAGCCACTGATTGCCGCTGCCAAAACCGAGCGCGAGCTTCTTTTTGTCGCCGGACCGACAACCTTTGGCGGGAAAAAGGGACTCTCGGAGCTGGAAGCCGCCTTCAACAAGAAATTCGGACTCAACAGCCGGATTCTTTTCACCGCCGGCCCGGAAATGAATTCCATGGCCGCCCGCGTCATAACGGAGTTTAAGGCCGGCGGCAAATCCACCACAGATGTTTATCTTGGATCCCTGGGTCAGTTTGCGCACTTGCAAAAAGAAAACGCCTTGCAAGAAGTCAATTGGTCCGGGATTGTCCCTTGGATCACGAAGCAGATGGAAGAAATCCCGTCGCGGCGAGGAGTTTTGGTATATACGTCTCCTCGGGGAATCATCTATAACGCCAGCCTGGTCCCGCAAGACAAGGCGCCGAAAAAATACGAGGATCTGATCGATCCGCGCCTGAGCCCGACCTGGGCAGGAAAGTTGGCTATCCCACCGTACCCCAACTGGCTCGTGGAGTTGTCGTTGATGTGGGGCGAGGAAAGAGTCAAAGACTTTACCCGAAAGCTGCTCGCTCTGGGCGGCGGTAGGCTACGCTACGGCGAAGAGGAACGCGTCATCAGCGGCGAGTTCCCGATCATGGCCAATATCGGTGACGCGTTAGCCGCGATGTGGAAGTGGCAAACCAAAGGCGCGCCTCTGGTAGCTGTTCTGGGAGCCAGCCCTGGCGACACGTCTTATTTCCATTTGGGGATTCCGAAAAATTCCGGCCATCCCAACCTCGCCAAACTGTTTGTGGCTTTCATGGTGTCCAGAGAAGGCCAGGCGATGCTTGATAAGCACGATTTCCGATCGTCGCCCTTGGTCGAAGGCTCGCGGATGGCAAAATATCTTCGCGATACCGGCACCATGCTTCAGGACCCCAAAGAGCTTTTCAATTTCTACTTGAAGGGCGGTGGGTTCAAGCTCAACGAGGAATTGGCCAAGTTGCTAAAGCAATGATCTGTCACTTCACGACATGGGCAGGATGAATCGACTGATGCAAACCGCCGCCGACACACTTGCTCTGAAATCAAGGCCGTGGGACATCGATGCCTCCAAGCTTTTGCTCTTAGGCATCGCCGGGATTGCCGCGCTGGCCATCGTCGGACTCTTGACGATGATCGTGTGGATGAGCCTCAGAACCGGAGTTCCCGGGCAGCTCTCCTCGTACAATCTCAACAACTACACTTTGTTGCTCACCGATCCTTACAGTTATCGCGTGATGATGACGACGTTGGGATTCGCCGGCGTGACCATTGCCGTCTCGGTGCCGTTGGGATTTGTCTTTGCATGGTTCATCGAACGCACCGACTTGCCGCACAAGGCTCTCGCCATGAGCCTGCTGGGCAGTGGCATCCTTTTTCCGACATTTTTGAAGGCCATGGGCTGGGTATTTCTCCTGCACCCCCGCATCGGCATCATCAATACTTTTTTAATGCGGCTCTTCGACTTGAAAAACGCTCCTCTAAACATCGCGACGTTACCGGGCATCGGGTTTGTCGAAGGGTTGACGTTGACCCCGCTCGCGTGCGTGATGATCGCTGCGGCTTTGCGCGGCATGAATCCCGCCCTCGTCGAAGCCGCGAGCATCCATGGGGTGAGCAAATTTAAAACTCTGCTGCGGGTCGAGCTGCCGCTCATATGGCCGGCTTTGATATCCGCCGTCATTTGGATGCTCACCGTCGCCATCGCCGCCTTCGACGTGCCGGGCGTGATCGGCATGGCGAACAACATATTTACTTTCAGCACCGCGGTTTATTTTATGATCAACCCCAACGAGGGTCTGCCGCGCTACGGATTGAGCGGGGCGTACGGGACGATTATGGTCGGTGTTTCGTTGATCCTAATGATTCCGTATTTTATGGCGTTGAAGCAAAGCCACCGCTACCAGATCATCTCGGGAAAATCTTATCAGTCGCGGCCGATGGAACTGGGGCGTTGGTGGATTCTGGGCTGGGGGCTTCTGGGCCTTTATCTTCTGCTTGCCTTTGTGTTGCCGCTCCTGGCGATGTTTTGGGTGTCGCTCCTCCCCTATGTCCAACTGCCGTCGCGGCAGGCCCTTGCCGCTGCGTCCTTCGAGCGCTACTCGGCCATTGCCTTCGACGCCGCGCTGCTACGCGCGGCATGGAATACGCTGCTGCTCATGGCCATCGTGCCGACGCTTATCATCGTTATCAGCGCCGCGATCTCATGGATCGTCACTCGCTCGCGCATGCGGGGAAGGGTTTTCTTAGATGCGGTAGCCTTTCTGCCTCACCCGGTGCCCCATCTGCTTTTTGCTCTGGCCACTGCCTATCTGGCGTTGCTCGTCTCCGACATCGTTCCCGTCTACGGCACGATCTTCGTGCTGATGGCAGTGTACGTTGTTTGCTGGATTAGCTTCGGCACAAGGGTCTTGAACAACAGCATGATCCAGGTGCATCGCGAGCTGGAGGAAGCCGCGCAGGTCGGCGGCGTCTCCACGTTTCGCATCCTTTGGAAAGTGATTTTGCCGTTGATCCGCCCCGGCGTTGTCTACGTGTGGATTTGGACTTCCCTCTCGGCTTATCGGGAACTGACCATGGCGGTTGTCCTGGCGTCGCCGAAAAGTCAGGTGCTTTCCACTTATATCTGGGGCCAGTGGCACGGCGGCGGGCTGGGTGATGCGGCGGCCATCGCCGTAACCATGATGGCAATTATGTCGCCGCTGGTGGCGAGCTTCTGGATCTTTGCGCGGCGCCAGCAGCATGTCGCCACTTCGGTATCGTAGTGTGGTGTCTCGGAAATGCATTCAACGATGGCAGCAGCTACAGTCAAATCCCCATCTGTCCCCCTTTTGTATAGACTGGAGACATAGGTAACAGGTGTACCGGAGACATGGGTAACACTTTTTCAGTAACCAAAGGCATAGTTCTCCCTGAAATCGAAAGGGGGGAGAGCTTATGCCGTGGGGAGTGGTTAGTCTCATGTCTTTGCGCCAAGAGTTTGTGCGATTGTCG
>Ga0209375_1002844_pt1 | contig 12213 bp, 7 predicted proteins | sample GraSoiAngelo_131_FD_185888 | JGI IMG/M metagenome (GOLD analysis project Ga0209375, IMG submission 185888) | Grasslands soil microbial communities from the Angelo Coastal Reserve, California, USA - 14_0929_02_30cm (SPAdes) (version 2) | ecosystem: Environmental > Terrestrial > Soil > Grasslands ... | reverse complement strand
GGCGAAGCGCGGGTCGGGGAACTCCCCGTCATGCGTCGGATACACCGACTGCACGACCAGGCTGTCATCGAGATACAGCTGAAACTTGACTGTGCCGACGAGCGCCAGCCGGTACGTCCCCGTGTGCGTGGGCCGCAAGGTGCCGGTCCAACGCACCCCGAAGTCATCGACGTTCATGTCCGCGCGCGGGGCACCCTCGCCCCAATGGGCGTCGAGCGTGGAGTCGGTCCGCTGAAACAGCGGGGCGCCCGTCATCGTGCGGCTGGCGAAGAAGGCCACGTCGAGGCCGCGCTGCCCGCGCGCGGTCGCCAGGACCCGGGCGGGGACGGGATCGAGCACGGGGAAGCCGTCCGCCAAGTCGGAGCCGAGCGCGTACAGGACGCGCGTGCGCGGCGCGACCGCCTCGCGGATGCCCCGCAGCGGGGTCACCGGATCCGCCGGGATTCCGTTGTAATTGCCGAGCAGCATGCGCCACTGGTCGGCGTTCGGCCCGATGACCGCGATCGTTCCGAGGTCGCGCCGCAACGGCAGCAGGTTGCGCGTGTTCTTGAGCAGCACCATGGACTCGCGCGCCACCTGGAGCGCCAGGGCCCGGTGGGACGGCTGGTCCAGCACGCTGATCGGGATCTGGGCCCAGCGCACGGCAGCGGGTGGGTCGAACATGCCGAGCCGGAACCGCGCCACGAACAGGCGCGTGACCGCGGTGTCGATGGCCTGCTCGCTGATCAAGCCCTGGTGCACAGCCTCCACCAGGTTGGCGTACTCGCGGCCGCAGTCGAGGTCGGTGCCGCTGCGCACACCCAGCGCGGCCGCCGCGGCCGCGGTCGGGGCGACGCGGTGCCGCTGGTAGATGTCATCGATGGCCCCGCAATCGGACACGACGTAGCCGGGGAAGTGCCACTCCCCCCGCAGAATTGTCTTCAACAGCAGGTCGCTGCCGCAGGCCGGCGCGCCGAACACCCGGTTGTACGCACACATCAACGAGTAGGCACCCGCCTCGCGAATGCCGGCCTCGAAGTGCGGCAGGTAGCTCTCCCGCAGGTCTCGCTCGCTCACCACCGCGTCGAATTGGTGCCGCAGCGGCTCGGGACCCGAGTGAACGGCGAAGTGCTTCACGGTCGCGATGGTCTTGAGATACCGGGGATCTTCGCCCTGGAGCCCGCGGATGAACGGCACGGCCAGCCGCCCGGTGAGGTAGGGGTCTTCGCCGTAGGTCTCCTGGCCGCGTCCCCAGCGCGGGTCGCGGAACAGGTTGATGTTGGGCGACCAGACGGTGAGGCCCTGATAGCGCTGGTGCTCGCCCCGGCGCACGTAGTCGTGGTGCTTGGCGCGAAACTCGTCGGAGATGACGGTCGCCATGCGGAAGACGAGGCTGTCATCCCACGTCGCGGCGAAGCCGATGGCCTGCGGAAACACGGTCGCGAGCCCCGAGCGGGCGACGCCGTGGAGACCCTCGTTCCACCAGTTGTACTCGGGGATACCCAGGCGATCGATGGCTGGCGCGCGGTCCATCATCTGGAAGATTTTTTCCTCGAGGGTCATGCGCCCGACCAGGTCGGCGGCGCGGCGCTCGAACGGCAGGCTCAGGTCCTGCCAGGCGGGCGTCTGCGCGGCGGCGCTGCCGGCGACCGCAGCGGCAAGCAGAGCGACTACGCGGATGGCGGGCATCGGGATGATCCTCTCGCAAGCGAACGGGCGCGGTTGCGCGTACTGGGGATTGCGCGCACTTTCTCGAGACAGAAGATGATCTTATGAGCCGATTTCGGAAGTACCTGGGGCCGCTCGCGCTCGCAGGCTCGCTCGTCCCCGCAGTCGGCGTCGCTCAGGCCGACCCCTGGGCAGCGCCGGTACGCGGGTCCTGGGTTCGAACCGGACCCGCCGCCTCGGGCGACGTGGTGCTCGCGTCACGCGACAGCGGCGCCGAGATCGTCGTCGGCGCCGCCGAGAACCTGAACGTGCGCCAGGCGGCCGTATTCCTGGCCGGCGACATCGAGACGATCAGCGGCTATCGGCCGCCGATCGTCACCACCCCCACAGCCGGAAGGACGAGCATTCGACTCGCCACCGTGGGGAACGGAACGCTTCCGGCCGCCATCGATGCAGCCGCGCTGCGGGGCCAGTGGGAGGCGTATCGCGTCGTCACGGCGCCGCGTACCGTGTGGCTGGTAGGGTCGAACTCGCGCGGCACCGCGTTCGCGGCCTACACGCTGTCGGAGCGGCTCGGCGTGGATCCGCTGTATCTCTGGACCGGCTACGTGCCCGAGCACCACGATCCGCTGGTCCTCAAGGCCACGCGCTTTGCGCAGGGACCCCCGACGTTCCGGTTTCGCGGGTTCTTCCACGACGACGAGGACATCCTGCCCCGTCCGTTCGACGCCCGCGGCTACCCGCTCCAGACGGGGGACGTGCCGCTCGCCTGGTACCGGCGCTTCTTCGAGACGGCGCTGCGGCTGCGCATGAACATGGTCGCGCCGTACGTGCGCGTGCACCGCCGCTTCGAGGTGCAGCAGCTCGCCAGCGATTGGGGCCTCTACTATACATCGCACCACTACGACATCCTCGTCTCCAACCCGTTCGGCCTCGTGACCTTCAACCTGGCCGCCGAGCGCGGCGTGCGGCCCGACTACGACTGGTTCACGAACCGGGACGGCCTGCTGGCCTTCTGGCGGGGCGGCGTCGCGGAGAACCACGACCTGGACGTGATCTGGCCGGTGGGCCTGCGGAACACCTCGGATCGCGGCTACACGTGGCCGGAGGGGACCACCGACGCCGACAAGGCCCGCGTGTTCCGCGAGGTGATCGGGTTGCAAACCGCGATGGTGCGCGACGCGCTGCCCCCGGGGCATGCGCCGCTGTTTCACTTCACGATGTACTCGGAGATGCTGGAGCTGTACCGCCGCGATCCGGCCGCGTTCGGGTTGCCGGACGACGTCATCATCGTCTGGCCGGACGACAACGACGGCCACATGCGCGGGCTCCCGACCGATCTGGGCCGCTGGAAGCACGGCGTCTACTACCACCTGGCGTACCTGGGCGGCAACCTGAGCAAGCAGACCACGCACATCGTGGCTCCCGCGACAATCGCCCGGGAGTTCCAACGCATCGTGCAGGCCCGGGCGACCGAGTACATGCTCGTCAATGTGTCGGAGCTACGCGACTACGTCATGGGGGCGCGCCTGATCGCCGACATCACCTGGAACGCGCCGGCGGTGTACGCGTCGCCCGATCCGGCGGGCCGGTTCGTGACGTGGTGGACGCAGGAATATTTCGCGCCCGCCGCCGCCCCGGCGCGGGCGGCGTACGACCGCTACCATGCGCTACTCGACACGCCCGACAAGCTCTGGTACGCGTCGGAAGCGGTGCAAAACCTCATCGAGCGTCTGTGGCGTCGCACGACCGGTCAGCCGTTCACGCCGTTCAACGCCGATACCCTTGCCGTGCTGCAGGCGCGTATCGCCCGTCTGGATACGGCCCTGGCGACCACCGAGCAAGCGGCGGCGACGCTGACCTCGGCGCAGCAGCGCTTCTTCTCCGTCGACGTCGCGCTCGGCCTGCGGATCGATGAGCGGCAGACGCGGGCTGCCTTGCAGCTGGCGGACGCGCTGCGGGCCCCGGACTCGGGCGGCCTGTGGCGGCTCATCCACGACGCCCTGGCGCCACTCGAGCAGCTCGAGGCCGACTTCGCCCGCGCCGAGTACCCGCCGTTCGACCGCTGGTACCACGAGACGTGGATCCGGGCCGGGTTGCAGCGCAACAACCCGCATCGCGCGTACGTCGAGCTGCGAGCGTTCATCGCGAGCGACGGCCGCTCCCGCTTACAGGCGCCACCGGGCTTCGGACAGCCACCGCCGGCAGCGGGGGCGAACCCGACGGTGCGAACTCCCTGACGCGACCGGGCCGCTCGCTGGTCGTCGCCCTCGCCCTGGCGGCGACGTTCCCCGCGTGTGCGCGGCCGTCAGTCCCGGCCCCGGCCCCCGCCCCCGCAGCGGGGCAGCACTGGCTGGGGACCTGGGCGGCATCAGTGCAGCTCACCGAGCCACGCAACATGCCTCCGGCGCCGGGCTTGACGGGCAGCACCCTGCGCCAAGTCATCCACACATCCGTCGGCGGACCGATGATACGCGTGCGCTTCTCGAATGCGTTCGGGTCGAGCCCGCTCGCCATCACGACGGCCCACCTCGCGCGCTCGCGCGGCGGCCACGCGATCGACGTCACGAGCGACCGCCGGCTGACGTTCGGCGGAGCGGACTCGGTGCTCATCGCTCCCGGTGCCACGGCAACATCCGACGCCCTGGAGTACGACGTTCCCGCGCTCAGCGACCTGGCTCTTACCATCCACATCGGGACCGCGCCCGCGGAGGTGACGGGGCATCCCGGCTCGCGGACCACGTCGTATCTTCAGCCCGGCCGATGGGTGACTACGGCCGAGCTTCCCGATGCGGTGACGACCGATCACTGGTATGTCATCGCGGGGCTCGAGGTCGTGGCGGACGGCGCGGCCGTCGTCACGCTGGGTAACTCGATCACCGACGGGCGCGGCTCCGGCACCAACCGCAACAACCGCTGGCCGGACAACCTCGCGCGTCGCCTGCAGGCGGATCCGCGTACCGGGCACGTCGCCGTGCTCAATGCCGGGATCGGCGGCAACACGGTGATCAGCGGCGGCCTCGGCCCCACGGCGCTGGCGCGGCTGGACCGCGATGTCCTGGCGCAGGCGGGGGCGCGCTGGGTGATCCTGCTCGAGGGCGTCAACGACATCGGAGGCGCGCGTGCGCCGGGGCAAGCCGCCGCGGTGGCGCGGAACCTGGTGGTTGCCTATCGGGACATCATCGACCGGGTGCATGCGCGCGGCCTGCGCATCTACGGCGCCACGATCCCGCCGTTCGGCGGATCCCAGTATGATGGAGACGAGCGGGAGGCGGCGCGGCAGACCGTGAACCAATGGATCCGGAACAGCGGTACGTTCGATGCGGTCATCGATTTCGACGCGGCGCTGCGCGATCCCGCGCGGCCCGCGCGCCTGCTGCCTTCGGCCGACTCGGGGGACCACCTGCACCCCGGCGAGGCAGGGTACCGCTTGATGGCCGACGCGATTGACCTGGCGCTGTTCATCCCCTGACAAGGGACGATGAGATGACCGCACCGTTCGCGCTGGTCGGCCGCGTCGCCGTCGTCACGGGCGGCTACGGCGTGCTGGGGGGCGCCATCGCCGCCGGCTTGGCGCGGGCGGGCGCGGCGGTCGCGATCCTGGGCCGGCGGCGCGAGGCCGCCGAGGCGAAGGCCGCCGCGATCCGCCGGGAGGGTGGCGATGCCTCGGTGCTGATCGCGGACGTGCTCGACGAGGGGCAGCTCGAGGGCGCGCGCGACCGGCTGCTCGAGGCGCGGGGCCGCGTGGACATCCTGGTCAACGCCGCGGGTGGCAACGTCGCGCGTGCCCGCAGCGACAACCGGCCCGCCTTCGACGTGCCGCTCGACGCTCTGGACGAGGTGCTCCGGCTCAACCTCCACGGGACGCTCATCCCGTCGTTCCTGTTCGGCGCGGTCATGGGGCGCCAGGCCTCCGGCTCGATCGTGAACATCTCTTCGATGGCGGCGCGGCGCGCGCTCTCGGGCGTGCTCGGGTATTCGATCGCCAAGGCGGGCATCGACACTTTCACCCAGTGGCTGGCCGCCGAGCTGGCGCGCCGCTACGGCGACAAGGTCCGCGTGAACGCGGTCGCGCCGGGCTTCTTCGTCACGGAGCAGAACCGCAGCGTGCTCGTCAATCCGGACGGCTCCTACACGCAGCGCGCTCGGGCGATCATCGCGCACACCCCCATGGGGCGACTCGGCACGCCCGACGAGATCGTGGGCGCGGTACAGTGGCTGTGCAGCGACGCGGCATCGTTCGTGACGGGCGTCGTCCTTCCGGTGGACGGCGGGTTCAGCGTCTCGAGCGGTGTCTGACCCCAGCGCCACCGCCGTCACGCGGGTCCGATGGACCGTCGTGGCGCTGCTGTTCGGGGCGACCACGGTCAACTACATCGACCGCCAGGTCCTCGCGATCCTGGCGCCGACGCTCACGCGCGAGCTCGGCTGGCGCGAGACGGACTACGCGGGGATCGTCTCCTGGTTCAGCGTGGCCTATGGCGTGGGGCTGCTCGGCATGGGCCGCGTCATGGATCGCATCGGCGTGCGCGTCGGCCTCTCACTCGCCGTCGGGGTGTGGAGTCTGGCCTCGATGGCGCATGCGCTGGTGCGGAGCGTCGCCGGCTTCGGCGTGGCGCGCGCCCTGCTCGGGATCGGCGAGTCCGGCAACTTCCCGGCCGCCGTGAAGACCGTCGCGGAGTGGTTCCCGCAGCGCGAGCGGGCCCTCGCGACCGGGATCTTCAACGCGGGCACCAACGTGGGCGTGGTGGTCGCCGCGCTGCTGGTCCCGTGGATCGCGCTCGTGCTGGGGTGGCGCTGGGCGTTCCTCGCCACGGGGGCGCTCGACCTCGTCTGGCTCGCGGCGTGGCTGGCCTTCTATCGGGACCCGGGCCGCCACCCCAGAGTCTCGGCCGCCGAGCTGGCGTGGATCCGCAGCGACCCCATCGAGCCCGGTGGCAGCGTGGCCTGGCGCAGCCTGCTGCGGCGCCGCCAGGCGTGGGTGTTCATCGTGGGCAAGACGATGACGGATCCGGTGTGGCTGTTCTATCTGTTCTGGCTTCCCAAGTTTCTCGAAGCGAATTTCGGCGTGCGCCTCGCGGGCCTCGCGGCCCCGCTGGTCGTCATCTACGTGGCCGCGGACGTGGGCTCGGTCACCGGCGGCTGGATCTCGGGGGCGCTGATCAAGCGCGGCTGGAGTGTGAACCTTGGCCGCAAGACGGCGCTGCTCGCCGCGGCGCTGGCCATCGTCCCGACGATGTTCGCGCCGGCGGCCGGCACGATGTGGGCGGCGGTGAGCATCGTCGCGGTGGCGGCCGCAGCGCACCAATGGTGGTCGGCCAACCTGTTCACGACGGTGAGCGACATGTTCCCCCGGCACGCCGTCGCGTCGGTGGTCGGCCTGGGCGGGTTCGCGGGGATGTGCAGCGCCTTCGCGTTCCAGCGACTCACCGGCGCCGTGCTCGAGGCGGCGGGTGGCAGCTACGCGCCGATCTTCGCGGTGCTGGGGCTCGCGTACGTCGGGGCGCTGGCGGTCATGCATGTCCTCGCGCCGCGCCTCGAGCCCATTGCCGCCGCGCAGTCATCAGGTCAGTTTATCACCCATCGCCCATGAAGATCACCGACATTCGGGCCACACCGGTCTCGGTTCCGCTCGAGGCGCCCCTGCGTCACGCCAACGGGTGTCATTGGGGACGCTTCGTGCGCACCATCGTCGAGGTCGAGACCGACAGCGGCCTCGTCGGCCTGGGCGAGCTGGGGGGCGGCGGGGAGAGCGCCAGCGCCGCCGTGCACGGGCTGAAGCCGTATCTCCTGGGGCGCGACCCCACGCGCATCGAAGAGCTGCGCTTCCTCATCGCCAACCCGACCGCCTCGCTGTACAACCTACGGACCCAGATGCTCGCCGCGGTCGAGTTCGCGTGCCTGGACCTGCTGGGGCAGCACTGGCGCGTGCCGGTGTCCGAGATCCTGGGTGGCCGGCTGCGCGATCACGTGCCGTTCGCCTCCTACCTGTTCTTCCGCTACGCCAACGTCGGAAACGGAGCCGGCGAAGTGCGCACCGTGGACCAGCTGGTGGCCGAGGCCCGCGCCCTCAAGGCGCAGTGGGGATTCACCACGCACAAGCTCAAGGGCGGTGTGTTCCCGCCGCGCTACGAGCTGGAGTGCTACCGCGCCCTGGCTCGGGCGTTGCCGGGCGACAGCCTGCGCTTCGATCCCAACGGCGTCTGGTCCACGGAGCAAGCCATCTGGTTCGCGCGGCAGATCGAGGACTTGAACAACGACTACCTCGAAGACCCGGTCTACGGGTTGCACGGGATGCGCCGGACCCGCGAGCGGATCCGGATGCCGCTCGCCACCAACACGGTGGTCGTCGGGTTCGAGCAGCTGGCCGCCAACGTGCTCCACACCGCCGTGGACGTCATCCTGCTCGACACCACGTTCTGGGGAGGGATTCGCCCCTGCATCAAGGCGGCCGGCATCTGCGAGGCGTTCCAGTTCGGCGTGGCCGTCCACTCGTCGGGCGAGCTGGGCATCCAGTTGGCGACCATGCTGCACTTGGGCGCCGTCCTGCCGAACCTGACCTTCGCCGCGGACGCACACTACCATCACCTCGTGGACGATGTGATCGAGGGCGGGAAACGGGCGTACTGCCACGGCGGGATGGCGGTGCCGACTGCCCCGGGGCTCGGCGTGACGCTGGACCGCGAGCGCGTGGCCCGCTACCACGAGGCGTTTCTGCGGCTCGGCACATACGCGTACGACCAGGATCCGCTGCGCCCTGGCTGGACACCGCTGATCCCCAACTCGCGCTGGGCCGATCCCGCCGACGCGCGCGTGCCGCACGTGCCCGCCTGAGGCCCGCGCGCGCGTGCGCCCGTCCCCGCTGCTCCCACCTCGCGTACCGGGGTTTGTCCTGGTCGTGGCAGGCCTGCCCCGGCTGCTCGGCGCCCCCGGTGTCGACGACGGCTACGACCTGTGGCTGCGCTACCGCCCGGTCGCGGACCCCGCCCGCCTCGCCGAGTACCGCGCCGCCATCACGCAGCTGGTCGTGGCGTCCGACGCGGCGACGATGCGAACCGCTCGGGATGAGCTGGTCACCGGGCTGCGCGGCCTGCTGGGGCGGAACATCCGGGTGGCGGGCGCCGCGAGCCGAGACGGCGCTCTGGTCGCGGGGACGCCCGGCAACTCGCCCGTAGTCGCCGCACTGCCGCTCGGCGCCGAGCTGCGCCAGGCCGGCCCGGAGGGCTTCGTCATCCGCGCGGTGGCGATCGGCGGGCGGCGCGCGATCGTCGTCGCCGCCAACCGTGACATCGGGGTCCTGTACGGGGCGTTCCAGCTACTGCGCCTGCTCCAGACCGAGCGCCCCCTCGCTGGGCTCGACCTGGTGAGCGCGCCGCGCCTGGGGCTCCGCCTGCTCGACCATTGGGACAACTTGAACGGTACCGTGGAGCGCGGCTACGCGGGGGCGTCGTTGTGGGAGTGGGCACGTCTCCCGGACTCGATCAACCCGCGGTACAGAGACTACGCCCGGGCCAACGCGTCCATCGGGATCAACGGGGTGGTGCTGACCAACGTGAATGCCAACGCCCTGATCCTGACTCCGGCTTACCTCGGCAAGGTCGCGGCCCTCGCACGCGTGTTTCGCCCCTGGGGCCTCAAGGTCTATCTCACCGCCCGCTTCAGCGCTCCGCTCGAGATCGGCGGGCTCGCCACGGCCGATCCCCTCGACTCAGGCGTCCGCGCCTGGTGGGCCGCGAAGGCGGACGAGATCTACCGCGCGATCCCGGACTTCGGCGGCTTCCTCGTGAAGGCCAACTCCGAAGGGCAACCCGGGCCCCAGGATTACCACCGCACCCACGCGGACGGCGCGAATCTGTTGGCGGATGCCGTGGCGCCGCACGGTGGCATCGTGATGTGGCGCGCCTTCGTCTACTCGAGCGCGGTGCCGACCGACCGCGTCATGCAGGCAGGCGACGAGTTCGTGCCGCTCGACGGCGCCTTCCGGAGCAACGTCCTGATTCAAGTGAAGAACGGGCCGCTCGATTTCCAGCCGCGCGAGCCATTCCATCCGTTGTTCGGGGCGATGGCGCGCACGCCTCTGATGATGGAAGTCCAGATCACGAAGGAGTACCTCGGCCAGGACAGCCACCTCGCGTTCCTGGCCCCCCTGTGGGAGGAGGTCCTGCGGGCCGACACGTACGCTCACGGCCCCGGGTCGACGGTGGCGAAGGAGATCCAGGGCATCGCCGGCGTGGCCAACGTCGGCTCCGATCGCGACTGGACCGGCTCGGACTTGAACCAGGCCAACTGGTACGCGTTCGGCCGGCTCGCCTGGGACCCCACGCTCTCGTCGGCTGCCATCGCGGACGAGTGGATCCGGATGACGTTCTCGAACGATCCGCGCGTCGTCGGCCCGGTGCAGGGCATGCTGCTCGTGTCGCGCGAGGCGGTGGTGAACTACATGACCCCGCTGGGCCTCGCCCACCAGATGGCGCGAGGGACTCACTACGGACCCGGGCCGTGGGTCACGGGGGGTCGCGCGGATCAGACGTCCGTCTACTTCAACCGCGCTGACTCGGCCGGCCTCGGCTTCGACCGCACGGCCACCGGCAGCGACGCGGTGCGCCAGTACGCGCTTCCGGTGCGCAACCGGTTCGCAAGCCGCGACTCCGTGCCCGACGACCTGCTGCTGTGGTTCCATCACGTGGGTTGGAGCGAGCGCTTGCGCTCGGGCCGCACGCTGTGGGAGGAGCTGTTGCGGCACTACCAGGCCGGCGTGGACACCGGGCGCTCGATGCAGCGGAGCTGGGACAGTCTGGAGCGACTGGTGGACGCCGAACGGTTCCACCGCGTCCAGGCGCTGCTGCGCGTCCAGGAAGCCGAGGCGCGGTGGTGGCGCGACGCGTCGGTACTGTACTGGCAGTCGTTCTCCCACCTGCCGCTGCCCCCCGACTACGAGGTGCCACGCCACCCGCTCGACTGGTACCGCCAGCTGCGCTGTCCTGCCGATCCCCGCAAACCGCGCTGCGACGCCGTGATGGGAGCCCCATGAGCGCGGCCGAGCGTCGCGGGGTCTCGCCCAACCACTTTCGCGCCGGAGGTCCTGCCATGCGTCCCCGTTCGCCGTGCCCGCGCCCCTGGGTTCTCCCCCTCGGCTTGCTGCTGGCGGTGATCCGCTGCGGCGACGTCGCCGGCCCGGGTGGCTACACGGTCACCTACCGCGCCAGCCTGGCCGGGATCGCCACGATTGACTCGATCTATTACGACAATGGCAGCGGGAAGTGCGCGTCGAACTGCACGGGCGACAGTACGCTGCAGCGCGTGGTCGCGCCGACGGTGCCGGCGACCAATCCCTCGTGGGTGGTCGTCCTGAGCAACGTCCCCCCGGGATCGACGCTGGAGGTGCACGTGTTCGGCACCGGCAGCAACGCCGGCACGGCCAATCTGGTGCGGCTGTGGATGACGGCCGACGGAGCCCTCGCCGGCGACAGCGTCACCGCCGCGACGACCGCCGGGACCGCGTTTACGGCCGAGCTCGCGGCGCGCCGGCTCTAGCTCCGGCTTGACAACCCGGCCCCGGCCGGTAGAATCGGCCGGTGACGTGGTGATCTTATGACTTCGGAAACCAGGGAGAGTGCGGGGCACCGTCGTCCGGGAGGTCCTGATGCGATGCGGCATACTCGTTCTGGCGGCCGTCGGCGTAACCCTTAGCACCGAGGCCCGAGCCCAAGGCAGGATCACCGGCACCGTCACCGCCGCCCAGGACGGTCGCCCCATCGCCGGCGCGACCGTCACGGTGGTCGGTACCAACCGCACGGGCGCGACGGATGCGTCCGGCCGGTACGAGATCGCCGACGCGCCGTCCGGAACGCAGCAGGTCCGGGTGCGCTTCCTGGGATTCGCGCCGCTCACGCAAACCGTGGACGTGCCGGCGGGGGAGGCGGTCACCCTCGACTTCCAGCTGGTCGCGGCCGCGGTGCAGCTCGAGGGCGTCGTCGTCGTCGGATACGGCACCCAGGAGCGCCGCGACTTGACCGGCGCGATCGCCTCGGTCTCCGCCGAGCAGATCGCGGAGGTCCCGACGCCCAACCCGATGCAAGCGATCCAGGCCAGGACGCCGGGCGTGGACGTCGTGGCCGGCGGCAGCTACCGCCCCGGCGTGCCGATGAACGTCACCGTCCGCGGCGTGCGGTCCATCGCGGCGGGGAACCAGCCGCTGTACGTGGTGGACGGGGTGCCGCTCGCGGGCGGCATCGAGGATTTCAACCCCGCGATCATCCAGTCGATCGAGGTGCTGAAGGACGCGTCGGCGACGGCGGTCTATGGGAGCCGCGGCTCGAACGGCGTCATCCTCATCACCACGCGCCGCGGGGCCGCGGGCGCTCCTGACAACAGCATCCACGTCACCTACGACGCGCAGTACGGCGGGCAGAGCGCGCTCCACCTCGTGGACATGATGAACGGCCCGCAGACGATCGCCGAGCGGCGCGAGGCGTTCCGCTCGGCCGGTCGCCCCACGGACAACGCGAGCGTGTTCACGCCCGACGAGCTGCCGCAGGTGCTGTGTGCCACGGATGCCGCGTACCA
>Ga0209375_1002836_pt1 | contig 12224 bp, 8 predicted proteins | sample GraSoiAngelo_131_FD_185888 | JGI IMG/M metagenome (GOLD analysis project Ga0209375, IMG submission 185888) | Grasslands soil microbial communities from the Angelo Coastal Reserve, California, USA - 14_0929_02_30cm (SPAdes) (version 2) | ecosystem: Environmental > Terrestrial > Soil > Grasslands ... | reverse complement strand
GAGACGGCCCGCGCCTACAGCGACCTGGGCCTGTTCACGGCCGACGCCGCGATCGGCGACGATTTGCATCGCCTGTTCAACGAGCTCACCGGATCGTCGCGGCCGCCACAGGCGCAGTTCCGGCGTCTGCTCGTCGCCCCGACCGACATGCTGGATCGCTTCCTGGCCCTCATCGCGCGTGAGGCCGACCACGCGCACGCGGGTCGCGGCGGCCGCATCCGCGCCAAGCTCAACGGTCTCGCGGACGTCACGGTCATCCGCGCGCTGTACCGGGCCGCGCAGGCCGGCGTGGTCGTGGATCTCATCGTGCGGGGCATCTGCATGTTGCGCCCGGGCGTGCCGGGCCTCTCCGAGCGGATCCGCGTGGTGAGTGTGCTGGGCCGGTTTCTCGAGCACGGCCGGATCTATCATTTCGCCAACGGCGGCGAGCCCGAGTACTACATCGGCTCCGCCGATTGGCGGCCCCGCAATCTGCGACGCCGCGTGGAGGTGATCACCCCGGTGCGGGATCCGAGCGCGATGGCGACGCTGGACCGCCTGCTGGAGGACGAGCTCGCCGACCCGGCTGCCTGGACGCTCGCGTCCGACGGCTCCTATTCCCGGCAGCTCCCTTAGGCCTCGGGCGGGCGGGGGACGCCCATCGCCGGCGTCTCCCGCGCCACCGTGGGCGTCGCGAAAATAGGCCGCGGCTCGGGCGCGAGCCCCAAGTATTCTCGCGCGCGGTTCAGGGCGTCGTCGATGTTGCCCGTGAGGTTGTCCTCACCGATCTCGTCCAGGAAGCCGGAGCGCTCCAGGGCCACGATCGGCTGGGCGTGCACGTCGGCGAGCACCACGAGCGTCCCCTCCTGGCGGCTGCGGCGCACGAGGTCGCGCAGCGCGTGCAGGCCGGTCGAGTCGATCGCCGGCACGTGGCGCATCCGCAGGATCAGGACCTTGGGCTTCCCGGCGATCCGGCCCACCCGGTCCTTGAACATCTCGGCGGCGCCGAAGAAGAATGGCCCGCTGATCTCGTACACTTGCACCCCGTCGGGCACCGCACGCCGGCGCACCGCGTTGGGATCCGACTCGAAGTCGTCCTTGGGATCGGTGAACTCGTGCGTAAACACGTTGATGTTCGTGACCTCGGCCATGCGGCGCATGAAGAGGAAAGCGGCGAGCACCATCCCGACCTCGATCGCCACCGTGAGATCCACGAGCACGGTGAGCAGGAAGGTGGTGAGCAAGACCGCCACGTCGCTCTTCGGGGCCCGGAACTCAGCCCCGAAGGTGCGCCACTCGCTCATGTGGAACGCAACGACGACGAGGATGGCCGCGAGCGTCGCGAGCGGCACCAGCCCCACCCAGTGACCGAAGAACAGCGTGATGAGGAGCAGCGTCCCGGCATGCGTCATCCCCGCCACGGGCGTGCGGCCGCCGTTCTTGACGTTCGTCGCGGTCCGGGCGATGGCGCCCGTCGCCGGCATGCCGCCGAAGATCGGCGACACGATGTTGGCGACCCCTTGGGCCACGAGCTCCATGTTGGAGCGGTGGCGGCCGCCGATCATGCCGTCCGCCACGACCGCCGACAGCAAGGACTCGATGGCGCCGAGCAGCGCGATGGTGAACGCGGGCGCCGCCAGGGTGGTCAGCATCGCCAGCGTGACGTGGGGCAGCGCCGGCCGCGGCAGGCCCGCGTCGATGACGCCGAAGCGGGTGCCGATCGTCTCGACGGGGAGGTGCAGCGCCCGGACCAGCACGGTCGTCACGATCAGGGCCACGAACGGCCCCGGGATGCGGCGTTCGACCTTGGGCCACACGAGAATAATGACGAAGGTGGCGAAGGCGACGAGGAGCGCCCACGGATTGAGCGACTCGAACGCGTGCACGTACGCGTCCCACTTGGCGACGAACGCGGCGGGTACCGCGCTCATCTCGAGGCCCAGGAGGTCTCGGACCTGGCTCGAGAAGATGATGAGCGCGATGCCGCTCGTGAACCCGATGGTCACGGGATAGGGAATGAACTTGATCGCGCCGCCCATGCGCACGAGGCCGAAGACGACGAGGATGACTCCGGCCATCATCGTGGCGACGAGCAGCCCGTCCACGCCGTAGCGCTGCACCACGCCGGCGACGATCACGACGAACGCGCCCGTGGGGCCGCCGATCTGCACCCGCGAGCCCCCCAGGGCGGAGATCAGGAAGCCGGCGACGATAGCGGTGTACAGCCCGCGCTCGGGGGTCAGGCCGCTGGCGATGGCGAACGCGATGGCGAGCGGCAGCGCCACGATGCCGACGATGACGCCGGACGTGAGGTCCGCCGCGAACTGCGCGCGGGAGTAGCCCTTGAGCGTCGTGACGAGCTTGGGAACGAGCACGGCCTGGAATCGCGGAAACGGGCGGGTTCAAGATAGCGACCCTGTGGAGTTCACCCAACACCCTGGCGGTTCCTCTGCCCTAGCCCACTTTCTCGTGGCATCGTAGTCTATTGCTCCGACTCCCCACCCCGAGGACGGACGGACATGACCTGGGCGCACGTACGGTTGGCCGTGATGATGCTGCTCCAGTACTTCATCTGGGGGGCGTGGTTCGTCACCATGGGCACGTACCTTGGCGCAACGCTGCACTTCAGCGGCCCGCAGATCGGCTGGGCGTATGCGACGACGGCCATTGCCGCCATCGTGTCGCCGTTCTTCATGGGCGTCTTCGCCGATCGCTTCTTCGCCACTGAGAAGCTGCTCGCGGTCCTGCATCTCGTGGGCGGAGCGATCATGTGGTACGTCTCGACGCTGACCACGTTCGCGACGTTCTTCCCGGTACTTATTCTGTACGCGCTGTGCTACATGCCGACGCTGTCGCTCACGAACTCGATCTCCTTCCATCACATCCGGAATCCCAAGTACTTCCCGTTCCTGCGGGTGCTGGGGACGATCGGCTGGATCATCGCGGGCTTCGTCATCGGCAAGGTCCTGCACGCCGATGCCCTGGCGACGCCGATGCGCGTGGCGGCGGCGGGCTCGGTGGCCCTGGGGCTGTTCTCCCTCGCCTTGCCCCACACACCGCCGAAGTCCGCCGGGATGCCGTTCAGTGTCCACAACGCGTTGGGACTCGACGCGCTGCAGCTGCTCCGCGATCGCACCTTCCTTGTGTTCCTGCTGGGGTCGTTCCTGTTGTGCATCCCCCTGCAGTTCTATTATGCGTTCACGAACCTGTTCCTGAACGAGATCCACGCGCCCGAGCCCGCCTTCATCCAGACGTTCGGGCAGATGTCCGAGATCTTCTTCATGCTGCTGTTGCCGTTCGCGCTGCGACGCTACGGGATCAAGGGAATCATGCTCGGCGGGATGCTGGCATGGACGCTGCGCTATCTGGCGTTCGGGCAGGGCAACATCGGCGCGGGCATGTGGCTGTTGTACGCGGGGATCCTGCTCCACGGGGTGTGTTACGACTTCTTCTTCGTGGCGGGCCAGGTCTACACCGACGAGCGGGCGGGCGAGAAGATCCGCGCGGCAGCCCAGGGGCTCATCAACGTGGTCACAAACGGCTTCGGCTACGTGATCGGCGCGTGGGTGTCCGGCCGCGTGGTCGGTGCCTTCGCCGCCACGGGGGCGGACGGCTCCGTGACGCACAACTGGCACGCCATCTGGACGTATCCCGCCGCGATGGCGTTCGGGATCCTGGTGCTGTTTGCGTTCCTGTTCCGGCCGAGACTACAAACAACGGCGTAGAGAGAAACCGTAGAGAAGAACCGTATAGAAAAAACCGTGGAGGAAAAGCGTATGGGAAAGAAGCGTATCTCCCGCCGCACCTTCGTGCGCGACACCACCGCGGCGGCCGCGTTCACGATCGTCCCGCGTCACGTGCTCGGCCGCGGTCACGTCGCGCCGAGCGACAAGCTCAGCATCGCCGCCATCGGCTGCGGCGGCAAAGGGCGTAGCGACATCGAAGGCGTCGCCGCCACCGAGAACATCTACGCGCTGTGCGATGTGGATTCGAGCATGGCCCTGGACGCCTTTCAGAAGTACCCCAAGGCCAAGCGCTTCAAGGACTACCGCGAGATGCTCGACAAAGAAGGCAAGAACATCGACGCGGTCACCATCTCGATCCCCGACCACTCCCACGCCGCCGCGGGCACGCTGGCGATGAAGGCCGGCAAGCATGCCTTCATCCAGAAGCCGCTGGCGCGCACGCTCGGCGAAGTGCGGGCCCTGGAGCAGGCGGCGAAGAAATACAAGGTCGCGACGCAGATGGGCAACCAAGGCCATGCGCGCGAGGGCACGCGCGTGATCCGCGAGCTGGTCGAAGCGGGCGCGATCGGCACGGTGAAGGAGGTGCGGTTCTGGACCAACCGGCCGTGGTGGCCGCAGGGGATCGACCGGCCGCTCGAGGAGTTCTACGTGCCCGCCACGCTCGACTGGAACCTGTGGCTGGGCCCCGCGCTGGAGCGTCCCTACAACCCGGCGTACGCGCCGTTCAAGTGGCGCGGCTGGTGGGACTTCGGCACCGGCACCTTGGGCGACATGGCGTGCCACATCATGGACGCCGCCTTCTGGACGCTCAACCTGGGTTTCCCCGCCCGAGTCGAGCCCGAGTCGCTGCCGCTGTTCAAAGAAACCGCGCCCGCCGGCTCGCGCATCACCTGGTCGTTCCCCGCTAAGGGCACGCGGCCTGAACTGAAGGTCGTGTGGAGCGACAACAGCCTCTACCCCGCCCGGCCGGCCGAAGTCGGGGACGACGCCGCGTGGCCGCCCGACACGGGTGGCGGCCAGCTGTGGATCGGCACGGACGGCCGGCTCGTGGCCGGCACCTACGGCGACGATCCCACCCTGCTCGACCCGGCGCGCCAGGCCGACGTCGTGGCGCACCCGCCCGCGCAGAAATACCCGCGGTCGCAAGGCGTCTATGCCGAGTGGATCGCGGCGTGCAAAGGCGGTCCGCCCGCGAACTCGGCGTTCGACACGTATTCCGGCCCGTTCACCGAGATGGTGATGCTCGGCTGCCTGGCGGTGCGGATGGGGCGGGCGTTGGAGGTCAATCCGCAGACGGGGCAGATCACCAACGTGCAGGTGCCCGCGGAGTACATCCAGCCGGCGTACCGGCCGGGGTGGAGTCTCGCGATCGTCTGACCGCCGGGACCCTCCACCGAACCCTGGGGGGCCTCGAGTACTTCACCTTCGGCTTCGGCACCATGGTCGGGGTGGGGTGGCTCGTGGTGATGGACGACTGGCTCGGCCGCGGCGGCCCCGGTGGGGCCATGCTGGGTTTCCTGCTGGGCGCGCTCGCGCTGCTGCCGATCGCCCGGACCTACGGGCGCCTGGTGCGCGAGATTCCCGACGCCGGCGCCGAGATCGCCTACACCGAGCGAGTCTCCCCGCGCCTCCCGAGCTTCGCGGCCGGCTGGATGATGGTCCTCGCCTACGCCATCGTCTGTCCCTGGGAAGCGGTGGCCATCGGCAACCTGCTCGCCCGCGCGTTCCCCGCGCTCAACGCCCTGCCACTGTACCACGTGGCGGGCAAAGCGATCACCGCGCCGCGGCTCGCCACCGGCCTGCTCCTCACGGCGGCAGTCGCTTCCGTGAACTACCGCGGCATCCGCCCCAGCGGCCGGCTGCAGGACGTGACGACGCTGGGCCTGCTCGGCTGTTTCGCCGTGTTCGTGACGCTCGGCTTCGCCCGCGGCGCGCCGGCGCAGCTCCCGCCGCTGTTCGCGCGGCCGGGGACGGCGGGGGCCTTCCTTTCGGTGCTGCTCGTGGCGCAGATCGTCCCGTACTTCATGACGGGGTTCGAGGCCGTGGCCAAGGAGTCCGAGGAGGCGCGACCCGGGTTCGACCCGTCTGGCTTCGGACGCGCCATCACCCTCGCGGTCCTGGTGGCTGGCGCGTTCTACGTGCTGGTGATCGGGGCGGTGGCATTCGTCTTCCCCTGGCGCGACCTCGTGGCGAACCACCTCGGCACCGAGGCGGCGTTCGCGCGGGCGTTCGGCTCAGCGGCCATCGCCCGGCTGATCCTCATCGCGGCGCTGCTGTCGCTGCTGAAGGTATTCAACGGGAACTTCGTCGCCGCCACGCGCATGATCCTCGCCATGGGCCGACGCGACCTCGTGCCGGCCGCGTTCGGCGCCGTGCATCCGCGCTACGGAACGCCGGCGCGGGCGATCACCCTGCTCGCCCTGCTCACGGCGGCGGCCGCGCTCCTCGGCGACGCGCTGCTCGTGCCGATCACGGAGGTCGGGTCGCTCGCCGCCGGCGTCGGCTGGTGCGCCGCCTGCCTGGCGTTCCTGCGCGGCCGCGTCGGGGCGGGAGGGGGAAGGGGCCTCGCGATGCTCGGCGCCGTCGTCAGCTTCGGGATTATCCTGATGAAAGTGGTTCCGGCGATCCCGGGCAGCTTCACACGCGCCGAATGGATCGTGCTGGCGGGGTGGTGCGCGCTCGGGCTTCTGGCGTGTGGACGCGGGAGAAGCGGTACGCGCTCATCGAGTCCGTGAACGCCGGCTGGCTCGACCTGGCTCGGGATTGGTTTCGAGAGACGCCCTCCCCCTCTCCAATCTCCCCTCAAGCGAGCGGGGGCGGCCCGTCACTCCGAGGGAGGTCACTCCGAGCGAAGCGAGGAGGCTAGGCGGCAGGCACGGAACCCGTCGACCGACGCCGGAGCACGCCGATAAGGCTCCTCGGGCGCTCCGCGCCCTCGGAGAGACACCCCTAGCTCCCGGGCTTCCGATACGGTGGCACCTCCACCAGCACCCGACCGATCACCGCCAGCGTCGCGCCCTTCCACATCGAAGGGACCCCGCGGATGAACGTGACGACGCCCGCGGTGGGCGAGCGCACCTCGCCCGTCCGTCGCCCGAGGTAGTCCGTGGTGTAGCCCAGCACCGCCCCAGCAGCGACGGTAGCGCCCCGCCCCACCATCGCGAAGAACATCCCCGCCGAATCCGCCGCCAGGCGCGTACTGGCGTCCAGCCAGACGGGGTGCTCGACGGGCCGCACCGCGCGGTCGATCATGCGCAGCCCCCCGAGGACGTTCAGCACGCCGTCCGTCAGCAGCCGCAGGTCCTCCGGCTCCACCGTCCCGCTCCGCCCCGCCTCGGCGACGAGGACCGTCTTTCCCAGCGACATGGCGTAGCCGCCGAGGTTGCGGCGGCTCGCCGCGTCGCCGAGATCGAAGTCGCGCACGATGATGTGGTCGAGGCCGAACGCGAGCGCCAGCGCCCGCGATGCCGAATCCTGCGCGGGCTGACCGCCGCGGAACCAGTAACTGTAGGGACGCAGGTCTTCATCCAGATCCCCGCCGTGGAGGTCGATCACCACGTCGGCTGGTTTCACCACCTGATCGGCCACGGCGGCCAGCGCGCGCTGCGTCTGGGTGCCGGCCGGGTCGCCCGGGTACTGACCGTTCATCCCTTTGCCGTCGACGGGATTGAGATGGACGGTCATCTGCGTGAACGAGGCGACGTTCAGCAACGGGGCGACGATCACCGTTCCCGAGATCGTCCTGGGATCGAGCTGCCCGATGATCCGGGTGAGCGCTACGATCGACGTGTACTCGGTGCCGTGGCTCCCCGCCACGAGCGCGACCACCGGGCCGGGGCGGGTGCCGTTGACGACGGCGATGGGGAGGTCGGTCGCCGAGTCTACGCCGGCGGGGACGCGGATGGCGCCGTAGGCGACCTGCCCCCGCCTCGCGCTCGCGGTCCCGACGGCCACGGTTGCCCGCGCGTCCGGCTGCTGGGCGGCCAGCCCGGCGGGGGCCGTGAGCACTGCGAGGGCGAGGCAGAACGGGACAGGGCGCATCATGGTTTCCAAGTTCCTTTGGCGACGGCCGGCACGAAGTCGTCGAGGCCCTGGGGTGGGAAGTCCAGGGTTCTTCCCTGCTCCGCGCTCTGGTAGGCCGTCATCAGGACGCGGACGACCTCGAGACCGTCGTCGAGCGTCAGCTGGGGCTGCTCCTTGCCGAGAAACACCCGGACGAAGTGCCGGTCCTCCGCTTCGTAGCCGTAGGCCGCCGCCTCGTTGGCGACCACCGGCATCAGGCCCATCTCGGCGTTCTGCTTCTCGACAAGGTCCTCGCCGGTCTTCCCCTTCACTTCCCGGCTGAAGAACAGCTTCAGCCCCGCGTCCAATGAGTTCCACGACAGCGAATATTCGGGGCCCAGCAGCTCGGCCGACAGCCGCAGGCCGGCGCCGACGAAGCTCCACGACGTGGTCGCCTCGCCGAGCACTTTGTGACCGTCGTCGGTCGCGAATTCGACGATCAGGCTGGCGAAGTCTTCGGCCGGGCGCTTCCCGTAGTCCACGTCCGGGCCCATCTGTTGGCCGAGCCGCTTCACGTACTCGGGGCGGGTCCACTTGAGGCTCGCCATGTGGGCGGTGATGCGCTTGGGACTCACCGTGGACCGCGCGGCGCCGGGCTTGGTGAGCAGGTGGCGCACCACCAGCGCCGAGTGGCACATCATGTCGTTCAGGACGCCGCCGCCCTGGAGGTCACCGCGCCAGAACCACGGCATGTGGGGACCGCTGTGCTCCTCGGCGGCGCGGGCGAGATACGGCCGGCCGGTCAGCGCCGCGCCGCGGGCCCAGATGATGGCGCGTCCCCATTCGACCTGAGGGGCGAACACCTGGTTCTCGAGATAGCCATGCTTCAGGCCCGCCTGCTTCACGAGCGCGACGACGCGCTTGGCCTCGGCGACGTTGCGGGCCAGCGGCTTCTCGCATGCGATGCCGGTCAGGGCCCCCTTCCCACCCGTCACCGCGTGGGCGATTTCCTCGACGTTCTCGATGCGCGCGAAGTTCGGGCCGCAGAGCCACAGCGCCTGGATCGCGGGGTCGGCCACCATGGCGGCGACGGAGTTGTACGGCTTCGTCTCGCCGACGTCGAGCTTGCGAGCGAGCGCGGCGGTCTCCTCCGCGTGCTTGGCGTTCGGGCTCCACACGCCGAGCACGTCGGCGTCGCGGACGCCTCGAAAGCCCTGCAGGTGAAAACGGGCGTTGAACCCGCTGCCGATGAAGCCGACACCTAGCCTCTCACCCATCCCCACCCCGTTTCCGGTTGCCTGTTGCCCGTCACCCGTACCGCACGCCGAGCTTGGTGAGCGCCTCCGGGGGACAGCCCTTCCACTCGGCGACGAAGGTGTTGCCGATGTAGCCCAGGTCAGCGATCCCCATGCGGCTCGAGAAGAATCCCGACGCCGTGAAGTCGCGGAAACTGTTGAAGAACGCGACGCCGGCGGAGTACTTGGGGCTGGCCTTCTTGGGCCACGCGATGTCGTCGAGGACCGCGGCCCGCTCGGCGTCGGTGCAGGCGATGAACGTCTTGGCGTAGCGGTCGTCGCACTCGTGGTCGAGCCAGGCGAGCCCGCCGCGCACCGGCGTTTGGAGGTCGGTGTCGTCGCCGAGCATGAAGTCCATGAACTCGGGCACGCCGGCGTCGGTCGCGCTCCCCGAGCGCTCGTCCTTGGGCAGGATCAGGTCCACGAGCACGCGCACCGTCTCCCATTCGTGCGCCGTGAAGTTCTTGGGGTCATAGGCGCCTCGGGCACGAGCTTCGCGCGCTAGGGCGACCGCATCGTGCACAGACTCCGGCGCCCACCGGAATGCCGTTGCCAGCGGCGCTATGGCCAAGAGGCGCACAGCATCTCGACGAGTCATTCCGTCCGACTGTCCGACAGTCCGACCGTCCGACCTCATAGCGCTCCCTTCTTCATCTGGTCCGCGATGTAGTCACTGGTGCGCATCGACAGCGCCAGGATCGTCCACGTCGGGTTCTTGTCGGCCTGGGAGACGAAGGGCCCCCCGTCGGCGACGAACAGGTTCTTCACCTCGTGCGCCTGGCCCCAGCGGTTCACGACCGACGTCTTGGGGTCGTCCCCCATCCGCGTGCCGCCGAGCTCGTGGATGATCGTGCCGCCCGCCGCGATGCCGAAGCCCCGCTCCGCCGTCGGCATCGGCGAGAACACCTCGCCCCCCAGCTCGGCGACCAGCGCGCGGAACGTCTCCTGCATGTGTTTGACCTGCTTGTATTCGTGGTCGGTCCACTTCCAGTGGAACCGCAGCACGGGAATCCCCCAGCGGTCGACCTGGCGCGGGTCGAGCTCGCAGTAGGTGTCGTCGTTGGGGATCATCTCGCCGCGCCCCGAGAAGCCGATCGTGGCGCCGTAGTAGTGGCGGTAATCGGCCTTGAGCTGCTTGCCATAGCCGCCGCCGGATGGGTAGCGATGGATGCCGCCCATGAAACCGTAGCCCGGCATGCCGCGGCCGCCCCACACCTCGATGTGATAGCCGCGCGGGAAGTCCAGCTTCGAGTTGTCGAGCCACCACGGCATGTAGAGGTGCATGCCGCCCACGCCGTCGTGGTTGTGCGGCACGTGGTCCATCAGTTTCGGGATGAAGCCCGCCACGTCGGTCCCGGTCGTGTCGGTGATGTACCTGCCGACCGTGCCGCTGCCGTTGGCGAGCCCATTGGGGAACAGCGTCGAGCGCGAGTTGAGCAGCAGGCGCGAGGATTCGAGCGCGCTCGCCGCGAGCACCACGACCTTGGCGCGGACGTGCTGGTCGGTGCCGGTCGTCTTATCCACGTAGGCGACCCCCGTCGCCCGGCCGGCGGCGTCCAGCGTGACCTCGCGCGCCATCGCGTTGGTCACCAGGGTCAGCTTGCCGGTGGCGAGCGCGGGCGCGATCAGCACGTTCGTGGAGGTGAAATTGGAGTTCGTCTTGCAGCCGCGGTTGCACTGCCCGCAGTAGTGGCACGCGGGGCGGCCGTTCAGGGGACGGGTAAGGATCGAGAGCCGCGCCGGAATACAGGTGACGTGCAGCCGGTCCGCGGCCTGTTTGACCAACAGCTCGTAGCAGCGCGGCTTCGGGGGCGGCTGGAAGACGCCGTCGGGCTCGTTCGGCAGGCTCTCCTTGCTGCCGAAGATCCCCACCAGCCGGTCCACGCGGTCGTACCAGGGAGCCACGTCCTCATACGCGATGGGCCAATCGTCGCCCAGGCCGTCCCGGGTCTTGCGCTTGAAGTCGTAGGGCCCGAAGCGCAGCGAGATGCGCCCCCAGTGATTGGTGCGGCCGCCCACCATGCGCGCCCGCCACCAGCGGAAGTCGGTGCCGGGCGCGCGGGTGTAGGGCTCGCCAGGGATGTCCCAGCCCCCGATGCAGGCGTCGAACTCGCCGAACGGCCGCTCCGGCGTGGAGGCGCCGCGCCGCGGCGACTCGTACGGCCAGGTGAGCATCGCCGAGTCGCTGCGGTTGTCCCAGGGCCCCCCGGCCTCGAGGACGATCACCTCGGCCCCGGCCTGGGTCAGGGTGTACGCCGCCATGCCGCCGCCGGCGCCCGAGCCGACGATGCAAACGTCGAAGACCTTGGACTGCGTGGGACGTGGGGAGTGGGGAGTGAACATGAGGGGCCAAGATGCAGCGAGCCGACGAGAGTCGCCAGTTGCCGGCAACCGGTCACCGGCAACGACAACGCTTCACACGGTGCAGGCAGTGACCGCCTGTTTGAGCGAGGCGAGGGGGTCCCGCGTCGGCACGAATTCGTGGGCGACGAAGCCCGGGAATCCCAGGTCCGCGATGGCTGTGGCGATGGCGCGCCAGTCGAGCTCCTGGGTGTCGTCGAGCTCGTGGCGTCCCGGCACGCCGCCGGTGTGGAAATGGCCGATGTGGGCGGCGTGCGTCCGGATGGTACGGATGATGTCGCCCTCCATGATCTGCATGTGATAGATGTCGTAGAGCAGCTTCACGCGGGGCGAGCCCACGGCCTCCATCACCGCGGCGCCGAACACGGTGTGGTCGCCCTGATAGCCGGCATGGTCCACCTTGCTGTTCAACAGCTCCACGCACACGGTGACGCCGTGCTGCTCGGCGAGCGGCGCGATGCGGCGGAGTCCGGCCGCGCAGGTGGCGATCGCCTCGGAATCAGCGGCACTGCGGCGGTTCCCGAACATCGTGATCACGTTGGGGACACCGTGCCGCGCCGCCTGCGGGATCGCCGCCTCGAGCTCGCGCAGCAGCTGCGGGTGGTTGGTCGCGTCGTTGAAGCCGGTGGCGATGAAGTCGCGGCGGTCGGCGGGATAGCCCATCGAGCAGACCAGCCCGAACTCGCGGACCCGCTCCCAGTCGTCAGGCTGGAGGAGATCGATCCCCGCGAGCCCCATCGCCGCGCCGGCGCGGCACAGGTCGGGCAGGGGAATGGATTGGAACGCCCAGCGACATACGGATTGCTTCAGACGACCGGTGCCCCCACCGGCTGTTGCCGGT
>Ga0209375_1002822_pt1 | contig 12263 bp, 9 predicted proteins | sample GraSoiAngelo_131_FD_185888 | JGI IMG/M metagenome (GOLD analysis project Ga0209375, IMG submission 185888) | Grasslands soil microbial communities from the Angelo Coastal Reserve, California, USA - 14_0929_02_30cm (SPAdes) (version 2) | ecosystem: Environmental > Terrestrial > Soil > Grasslands ... | reverse complement strand
CCTGATCACCTCCGATCGTGGCGGAGCCGCTGCCTCTCAGGCTGCCGCTGCGCGAGTACCCGTAACAAATACTCCCGCCAAGGCCCCCACGAATTCGGCTGCGCAGATGGACTCGCCGCCTGTAACGACTTCGCCCGCACCGGATAAGCCGGCTGCCGCTCGAGCGGGCCCACTGTTCCCAACGCCGCCCATGCCCGCCGTAACTGCCTCCGATATGGCATCTGCGCGCGCACAATCTGCTCCTACGGCAACTGCGCCGGTACAGACCGCTTACTCGCCGGCACCGACTCCCGCAGCCAGCGCTCAGCCAGCGGCACCAGCAGCTTCGCGGCCAGCCGTGCCCACGTCGGTTGAAACGCAGTCTGCGTCTAAGCCGGCCTCGGCTTCAGTGACTCAGCCAACTCCTGCTCCATCTCTAGTGGCTCCGTCACCTTCACAGCCTTCGGCGCCAGCGCCAGTGGAAACTCAGCCTGCGGCGCAGCCGCCGGCAGCTCAGACATCGGCCCCGGCGCAACCCGGGCCTCTGTTCCCAACGCCGCCGCCCTCTTCTGGCACCACAGACGCGGCTTCAGCCCCGGCTGCAGAGCCAACTCCCGCTCCCGCTTCAGCTTCGCAGCCTGAAGCCGCTCAACCGGCGCCAGCGCCCGTTCGCGACGCCAGCGTGCGCTCGAGCTGGGAGAGGCCTGTGCCCGGCGCTCGCCAGAACTTCCTGGTTGAACTCTATTCCGGCTACTCTTTCGCGCGCTTCACCAGCGCCGGGTCCTCCACCAACCTCAACGGTGGAATGGGCTCGTTCGGCTACAACCTAAAGCCCTGGCTCCAGATCGTTGGCGACAGCAGCTACAACTTTGTCACCATCGGCGGCACTAAGAACATCTTGTACGGCAATCATTTCGGCGGCCGCGTCTTCTATCACCGGGGAGCTCCCTGGGGCTTTACTCCCTTCGCGGAGGTTCTGGTTGGCGGGTCGCGCCTGGACACCAGCGGCGGCGGCGTCCAGACTTCCACGAATTGCATTTCCTATAAGGCTGGAGGCGGAGTCGACATCCGCGTCACCCGTCGCTGGGAAATCCGCGTGATTAACGTGGACTATTACCGCACCACCTTCGGCGCTGGCGGCTACAACGCCACCCAGAACAATTACTGGGCTTCCGCCGGCGTCATCCTGCGCCTCTTCGGCAGCGGCGCATCGGAATAACCCCAACTCGTGCATAATAGGCCAATGTCGAGAAGGACTCGCTTCCTGATTGGCCTGGGAATTACGCTGCTCGGGTGCGTTATCTATCTGTGGTTCTTCGGCTTCCAGACCGTCATTGCTCTAGAGGTTCGTTATCTGGTGCGGAAAACACCCGTTGTGAGGATGGCTCCTGCTCAACTCACGGATTTGTCGATTTCCCAATCGCCAGGCAGGAAGCTCTCGTACTTTGGATATGAATTCGAAGTTCCCTGGGGCGACATGGATGACGCAAAGAGCAAGATGGTGGGGGACAACAAGGCGATGATCGTTTTTCAATCCGGGAACTCTCTCTCCGTTTGGCACGGTTCGCCGCGCGCTTTCGTGAACTCAGTTCTATCAAACGACAAGATCGATCCAAACACCCTGCGGCGGATGTACGGCGACGAAGCTCTGCAATCGGATTATGCCCTTTATCGCACCATCTTGGAGATAACGCCCGACAAAATTACCCCCTTTATGTCACAGAGAGACGCTGCCAGCCAGGCCATTCTCCTCATCGTGAAAGGAACAATCCTGCCAAGGGGTACCGAGTCCGGTGTCTTTGCTGTTAGAGCCGGCGAATTCTCCGGATTTCAATTCGGGCGCCCAGCAAATCCATCCGGCGAGTTGAGCGTCAGGCTCTTTTCAGACAGCAGTTCCCTCAATTTCATTTTTATTCAGAAAGCGGGCGGCCCGGCCGTCATCTCCCAGCCTGACATCAACCGTATCCTGCGCACCCTGCATGGGGCCACTTCCCAGTTCGTTGCAAAGCCCTAGTACGCTGCGGGGCAGTTGCAGTGGCCGGTCTTCGGACCGATGATTTTTCTTTCGGCGAGCGGCTACTGGCTCAGTCAGCCGCGGCTGGAGATTGTGCGACTCTTCTTTCCCGCACCTTGCGCCAAGCCTTAACTACAAGCCAGCAACCCGGCAGAATCAAAACTAGCCATGGGATGAGTGAAAAAATCGTGTAGATCAGCGACGCCGTATTGTCGCCCAGAAGTCGAGTTTCTTCCCAATTTGGAACGAATCAGTACGCCCAGCGGAGGAGGACGCCGCCCGTCGTGTAGCCAGCACCGACGGTGACAATCAGGACGAGGTCGCCTTTGCGCAATCGACCCTGCGCCGCGGCGTCCCGCAAGCCTAAGGGGATGGTTCCTGCCGTGGTGTTGCCGTACTTTTCAATGTTGACCATCACTTTGGAGTCGTCAACGCCCAGGCGCTCTTGTGTGGCGCGAATGATGCGCAAGTTGGCCTGGTGCGGCACCAGCAGCGCCAAGTCCTCTTTCTTGAAGCCGTTGCGGTCGAGCAGCTGCGTGGACATATCCGCCATGCGCCGCACCGCGTACTTGAACACCTGCGAGCCTTCCTGATGCACGTAATGCATGCGCTTTTCAACAGTTTCCTTCGACGACGGATGCAGCGACCCGCCGCCCGGCATGTACAGAAACTCGCCGCCCGCGCCGTCCACGTCATGCTCGAAATCCAGAATGCCCTCGTTTGCGCCCGCAGGCTCGATCAGCACGGCGCCCGCGCCATCTCCAAACAAAACGCATGTGGCGCGGTCCTGGTAATCAAGGATGGTGGTCATGGTGTCGCTGCCGATCACCATCACCTTCTTGTGCGTGCCCGCACCGACGAATTGCGCGCCGACCGTCAGCGCATACGCAAACCCCGAGCACGCCGCGGAAAGGTCGAAGCCCCAGGCGCGCTTCGCGCCGATGCGGCATTGCACCAGGCAAGCGGTGGCCGGGAAAAACATGTCCGGCGTGACGCTGGCCACGATGATCATGTCGATTTCCGACGGATCCGTTTTCGTTTGCGCCAGCAGCGCCTTCGCCGCTTCGGTGGCCAGATGCGAACTGGCCATGCCTTTTTCCACGACGTGGCGTTCGCGGATCCCAGTGCGCGTGCGAATCCACTCGTCGTTGGTCTCCACGATTTTCTCGAAATCCGCGTTGGTCATGACCTTCGGGGGAACGTAGCCGGCGACGCCCGTGATTTTTGCCGCGATGCGGTGGGACATGTCTCTCCTTGAAAACTTCGGCCTGGAACAAGAAGAAATTGGATTTTATGCGATAGCGCGCCGCGGTTACAAGGCGATACCGCCGTTCAAAAACGCAGCAGGTAACTGGCCTTCACGAAGAACAGGCGGCTCGTGGGTAGAAATCACGGAAGCTGTTGAGGAGTACGCCGAAGCCGCCTGGCCAGCTCAGACGCCCGTGGGCAAAATCTCGTAGCGCCAAGAAAGCGCGGCCGTCTTCTTGAGCATGGCCGCGACGGAGCAGTATTTGTCTTCGCTGAGCTGGATGGCGTGCTTGACGGCGTCGTCATCGAGCTGGCCGCCCAGGCGATAGAGGATTTCGAGCTTGGTCCAGACTGTGGGCGGTTGCTTGGCGCGCTCGCCGGAACAAATAACTTCGAGCGACTGCAACTTTTGCCGTTTCTTTTCGAGGATGGTCACGACGTCCGTGGCCGTGCAAGCGCCGAGCGCCATGAGCACCAGTTCCATCGGGCCGGGCGCCTTGTTGGATTCACGGTCGGAGTCCAGAGTGATGTTGTGCCCGGAGGGGCTAGTGGCCACAAATTTTTCTTCGCCAATCCATTTGACGGATGCAGTCTGCATGCAGCCTCCCTGTTGAAAGAATAACAGGTGGGGTGGCTCGCAGCGAGTCCGACTCGGGTGCGGTCGTTTCAATACGCACCTGGGTTTAGAGAAGGTGCTTGATGAGTTTGCAGACTTCCTCGACGTGGACCTGGCCGCGAATGAATTTCACTTCCTGGCCGTCGCGATTCACCAGCACGCTGGCAGGGAGGCCGCCCTCGAAACCGATTTTGCCAGCCGCCTCGCTGCTGCCGAGCAAAACGGGGAAATTGATCTTGCTCGACGAGCCATCGATAGAAAAAGACTCGTTCTGGACATAACTCTTGACAGATTCCTCGCCCTCGTCATCCACGGCGAGCGCCACAACGGTGAATCCCGAGGTTTCGAACTTCTGCTGCAACTTGATTAAATCCGGCATCTCGTTGCGGCAACCGGGACACCAGGTGGTCCAGAAATTGATCAGCACAACTTTGCCCCGGTAACCTTCCAGGTTCACCCAGTTGTCATCGGTAGCGGGCAAGACCGTATGAGGGAGGGGCTGATGGAAGTCGACAATGTTGCCGACGCCGTCTTCGGATTCGTCCGCGAAGGAAGGTAAATCGCGTCGGAAGTAGCGAAACGCGAGAGCCCCACACAGAATAGCAAAAAGGAAGAGAGACAAAGCTTTCTTCATGATTCGAAATCCTGACGGTTGCGTTTCGCAAGTGAAGCGGACTGCGTTCTCTGCCTTCAGAATAGCCTATAGGCAGCCGTATCAGCTGCGGAGAAGTGACGCCAGGTGTCGAAATGGTTTCGGTTGGAGCAAATTACAATTGCGAGTAGGCTATCCGGTCAAGGTTTGGGATTTTGCTGTAAGCACCAAGAATCAAAAAGAACGTTGCGGAAGGAGACGTACAATGCAAGAGCGACTGGCAAAGATGGTATCTCGTGCGATGTTCGCAACTCTCGGATTATTCTTGGCACTTTGGCCGGGATTCGGCGGCGCTAGCGCGAAACAAAGCGCCATGGCGGCGAATGCGAACGATCAGCCGTACGCGATCGAGTATTACTACAAGGCGAAATGGGGACATGCCGAGGAATTCCTGGCGCTCTTCAAGAAGAATCACTATCCGGTGCTGAAGAAGGAGATGGAACTTGGCCGCATGCTGAAGGTGAGCATGGTAACGCCGCGGTACCACATGACGGAAGACAGCCGCTGGGATTATCGCGTGACCATCGTTTTCAAGAATGCGGCCATCGCCAACGACAATTTCGACAGTTCCGCGATTATCAAGCAGCTTTACCCCGACCAGGACACGTATAAAAAGGAAGAGCAGCGGCGGTTCGAGATCCTTGACGCGCATTGGGACTTGCCCATCAAGGACGTGGATCTGGACGCGAAGTAGTTTTGCAAACGAAATTAAGCGTTTCAAGAGTTGCGCTGAGAGGCGGAGGTGGCGGCAACTTCGATGATGGGATTGGGCAAAGTGTGCATGGTGCGCACAAAGACTCCCACGATGGCGCCATCAAACTGAGCGTTACCGCAGCGTTCCAGTTCGGCGAGCGCGTCAGGGGCGCTGCGCGCTTTTTTGTAGGTGCGGTCACTGGTAATGGTGTCGTAGGCGTCGGCAATGGCGATGATGCGCGCGCCGAGGGGAATGCCTTCGCCAGAAAGCGCATTGGGATAACCCGAGCCATCGAAAAACTCGTGGTGATGCAAAACCATTTCGCGAATGCGGGCGAGCGGCGTAAGCGGGTCCAGAATCTTCGCGCCAAAGCTGACGTGGGACTTCATGGTCTCCCACTCTTCGGGATTGAGCGGACCGTTCTTGTTGAGAATATTTTCCGGGATGCCGACTTTGCCGATGTCGTGGAGCACGGCGCCAAGACGAATCTCCTCAACTTCGGCGTCGCTCATTCCCATAGATTCGGCGATGAGGGCGGCGTAGGCAGCCACTTTCTGTGAGTGGCCCTGGGTGTAGTGATCCTTAGCGTCAATGGCGTAAGCCAGCGAAGTAACGGTATCGAGCACAGCCTGCGGGAGCGCGTGCGGACCGTCCGAGTGTGCCGCGAGGGATTTGCTGTTATCCGACTCCGTGGCGCTGAGCGATTCGGTGAATTGCCGCAAGCGCTGGTAGATTTCCTCAAAAGCTTCGGGACCGGTGGAGAAGAGACGCTTCAGGGTCACGCCTAAATAAGCTTCCAGGACATCGCGTTTCCATTTTTTGGCTTCGTTGGGATCGAAGTGATCTGCGGTGGAGACAGCGTTGCCACCTTGATGTTTCGAAAGATACATCGAAGCGTCGGCGACCTGGATGAGCTCTTGCGGCGACGACCCGTGCAAGGGATAGCAGGCAATGCCAAAGCTGGCGCTGATATTTTTCTCGCGCAGGAGAGGATCGGAGGAAACCCAGCCGCGCAGTTTGCTGGCGAGTTGCCGCGCGTGCTCCATGGTAGTTTCTGGCATCAGAATGACAAATTCGTCGCCGCCGTAACGCGCAACGACGTCGGAACGGCGGCAATTGGTCTCCAGAATTTGCCCGACGCGCTGGAGAACGAGGTCGCCTTCGAGGTGGCCGTAGAAGTCGTTGACGAATTTGAAGCGGTCCAAATCCATGAGCACCAGCGCGAAAGAGCGGCCCGCTCGCGTGGAGCGCTTCCATTCGGAAGACAGTGCTTCCATGAAGAAGCGGTGCGTCTTGACGCCGGTGAGGCCGTCGGTGATGGCCTGCTCCTGAGCCTTCTGGAAAGAAAGCGCATTGTGCAAGGCGCCGGCGATCAGGTCGGCGAGCGTGCGCAGCAGCAAAACTTCTTCTTCGGAAAAGTCCACTGGCGTAGACGATTCGATGTACAGAATGCCGTGGAGCTGCTCGGCGTAGAAAACCGGCAGCGCCATGGCCGCGATGGAATTAGGCAAGAGCGGCTTCAACGCGCTGTCAGCCGAAGAGCCTGCGCGATAGGCGGCCATGCGACCGTTGCGGGCGACCTGACCGACGAGTCCCGTTCCCAGGGGAATGCGCTGGCCGAGCGTGCCGCGGCGCGTGCCGGCTTCGGCTTGAATGACGATTTCGCGCGTGGCGTAATCCAGAGAGCCAATGCCAATGTGGTCGTAAGTAAGGCCGGCCTCCAACTGCTCGGTGATTTTCGCCAGCATCTCGTCAGGATTCAGCGTGGCGATGGCGTTGCGCGAAATGGTGTTGAGCAGAGAGAGGTGGCGTGCCTTGGTGCGCTCTTCATGGAACAGCCGGGCATTTTCGATGGCGATACTGGCTTCGCTGGCAAGAACGCGGAGCAGCTCGAGATGGCCCTCGTCAAAGGTGCGCTCGTGATCGGAGAAAACGGCCATGGCGCCGATGGCATGGTCGTACGCCACCAAGGGCACGCCGCAGAAACAGCCTCCGGTGCGAATCGGTTCGAGGCCAAGTTTCTTGACCTCGGCGACGTAATTCTCGCGGATCAGGACGGGCTGGCGCGTTCGAATGAGGTACTCCGTGATGTGGTTTCCAGCAGGGCGGATGCGTTTGGGCACACGATTGCCGCCGATGATTTCCAGCTCAAAACGAAGCTCGTTCCGGTAGGGATCCAGTTCGGCAATGTAAAAGTTTTCGACATCGAAGAGCCTGCGCAATTCTTCCCAGACTTTCTTGGTGAGCTCTTCCCTTTGCAGTGTGGAGCTGAGGACGCGGCCAATTTCGTTGAGTACGTGCAGCTCTTCGGAGCGGCGCGAAGTTTGCTGGATCAAGTAGCTATTTTCGACGGCCATGCCGATTTGATGGCCCAGAGCAAGCAGGAGCCGCAGTTCCGCAGAAGTAAAGCGACGGTTGTCCGGACTACCGAGGAGCAAAACGCCAAAAGCCTGTTCTTTGGCTTGAAGACTGATGGCCACAACGCTCCGCAGCCCCTGAGCCAGAGCGAGTTCGCGGAAGCGGCGGATGGATCTCTCCTTTTCCAGAGCGGAGAGAGAATCGTCGCGAAGATCGCGAAATCCCAGCAAGCCGCCGAGGCGGGCCACCAGGCTGACGAGGTAATCATCCAAGCTTTCGTTCTGGGCGGCGCGACAGAATTCGTCGCTCAATCCAACGGCTACGACGGAGGTCGGACCCTGTGGATCGCCATGATGGAGGAACAGTGCTCCAGCGGGAAGACGCACGACGCCGAGAACGCGGTCCAAAGCTTGCGAGAGCATGCGCTGGATTTCGCCGCCGACAAAACTCGAAGTGGCAAGATTGAGATTGGACAGCGCCAGCATATTGCGCTCGATGCGGCGCTTCTCTTCTTCGTAGAGCGCCATGACCATGAGCATGGCGACAAAAGCGCAGGGGGCCGTGGCGACCACGCTCATGCTGGGGCCTCGAAGTTCGGGCGTGGCCTTCAGAAAATGAAGAGCAAGCCAAAGAATTCCCCAGGAAGCAAAAGAAAGGCCGAGAAGCCGGTCGGCCAGAGTTTCCTGGCGGCGGCTCTCCTGCCAGAAGATGGCGGCAACCCCGACGTACAGGAGCGAGGCTGGAATGACGGCAGAGACAGGGAATCGGTAGACGGCGTTAGCGCCCGCCCAAATTCCTAAAAGAATCGCAGCCAGGAGCGTAGGAATTTTCCAAGGCTTCCGCTGCGCATAAATTTGCGCGCCGAGGAAGAACAACAATGCGGCGAGCCCGAAGAGCCAGTGCGTCAGCGCGCTTTCCAAAGAACTGGAAACCGGCGCCGGGGTAAGGACTGGAGAGACGTAGTGAAGTCCAAAAACAAACCAGGCCGCGGTCCAGAGCAACAGATAATTCTGGCGCTTGATGCTGTAGATATACGTGAAAAAGCCCGCCACAAGAAACGTGGCGATCAGCAGCGCGAAGGGAATGAAGCTCTGATGTATCAAGCCCAGTCAGTTCTCCGTCCGCCAGCGGACGGCCGCGCGCTTATCATCAAGGCGCGGTATTTCTTCGTGTTGTGACCTGCGGCGTGCCCCCACCAGCCACACTGAGAGGCAGTCGTGCGGCGACGCAGAAAGCCGCGCCCAGACACAAAACAAAGTATACAGATTATGGATTAGGGAATTTTGAAGAAGCAAGCGTACCTGTGTACTGGTTGCCAAAAAGACAGCATAGCCCGGGGTAACACATTCAATACAAAGGAGCTAGGAAAAAATGAAGGTTTCATGAGCCAAGCCGTCGCCAGCGGCTGGGCGAATAGCCTTGGCCGGTTTTTTAGCGGTTATTTGTGTGGTTCAACGATTTGCACGTGATGGTGATCGAGCAGGTCTCCGGTGGCGTGATCGACTTGCGCCACGGCCAACTGGAAATTCACCTGGGCTTGAATGAGATTCAGCTCGGCATTGGCAAGCTGGACTTGCGCGTCCAGAACGAAGAAAACCGGTTCGGCCCCCAGCTCGTACTTGCGTTCGTCGGCATGAAGAGTGTCGCGGGCAAGATCCGCAGCGACCTTTGCGGCTTCCATTGAAAGTTTGGCTTGCTCGAGAGCGTGCACGGCGTTGGTGACTTCGAGGGTGATGCTCTGGTTGGTGCGGCGTTCCTGGTATTGGTCGCGGCTGCGGTTGATCAAGGCATCGGCGAGATTGGCTTGGGCGGAGTGCCTCCTCACGGGGAGGCTGAGGGTGAGCGAGGCGCCATAGGTCGGATACGTGAAGTGGAAAGTCTGGCTGAAACTATCCCCGAAGCCCGTGCTGCTGGTTAGCTGCGGCGGAACCACATTGAGGTTGAACTGATTGCCGGCGACACCGTTGCCGGAATAGAACCCGGAGAGTTCGAGGTCGGGTTTTAGGTTGTTGTGCGCTAGGCGAACGCTGAGTTCATCGCTGGTAAGCTGTTCCCGAGCGGCTTCGAACTCCGGACGATTGCCGAGAGCGCGGGAGAGAGCGGCTGCAATGTCCAAGCTGGGCAAGTCACCGACGGGAGCGGGCTGATCGGTAAGGTCCAGATCCAGGGCTCGGATGGCTGGATCAAGGTCTGCGCCAATGTCGCGCCGAAAAATGTCGGCGTTCTGCTTGAGCGCGTATTCCGCTTGAATGACACCGACGCGCCGCGAAGCCACTTGCGACTCCGAGCGATAAATGTCCAATGGAGGCAGCGCTCCCAGGCTTAGCGCTTTCTTGTCGTGGTCATAACTTTTTTGTGCTTCATCGAGCGACTTTCGCTGCACTTCAAGATTTTCCCGGGCAAGGATTACACTCCAATAATCTCCGACGACTTGCAGAATGATATTGCTTACTTCAGCGGTGAAATTGGCGCGCGCCTGCTTGAGGTTGTTTTGTGCAATAAAAATGGGAGCTCGATTGGGAAAGAATCCGAAATTACGCAGCAGCGGCTGCGTCAACGTGAACTGCAGATTTGTGGAAAGGGAAGGGTTAACAAACTGGTTGCTGCTGTTGGTCGCTATTTTGCTGCCGCTCACGTTGGCCTGGAAGTTTGTGCCGGTCTGAAAAGTCTGTGCGTAACCAAGCCCGGCGGACTGCGAAAGCGTGTCGAGAATGGTTGCGCCCTGAGTCGTGCTGATGGCCGGAGCTTTTGCCCGGCCGTCGGAGAGGCTCGAAGTTGCCACGGGGTCGAAGGGGGAATGTGATCGCTGAAGATTATCGAGCGCCAAATCAATCTGGGAGCGATTGATGTGAATGTCCGTATTGTTGGCGAGAGCGAGGCGGATGCTGTCATCGAGAGCAAGGACGAGCTTGCCGTTCGCCACATGATCCTGCAGCCCCTCCGGGGCGGGCAACTGCGGCGCAGGCTTCTGGCGGCTGTTGAATCCTAGCGACCTCTTCTGAGGCGCGTCGGATTGCGCGCTCGAAGAATCGACACACACGAGAGCAAAAAATATCGCAGCAAGAAAAGAACACAGCCGTCGCATCGAGCACCCCCAGAGTGAATTGGTTCGAGCTGAGAAAACTTTATTCGTAACGAATTGCTTCCACGGGATCGAGCCGCGCGGCTTTGACGGCCGGGTAAGTGCCGAAGATCAAGCCCACGGAAATGGAAACCAGGAAGGCCAGCAGGATGGAGCTGATGGTCACGATGGTGGACCATCCCGCCATCCAGGCAATCAACCGGGACATCACGAAGCCCATCACGACACCCAGGAAACCTCCGGCGAAGGAAATCAGCACCGCTTCGATCACGAACTGGCGAACGATGTCCGAGCGCCGGGCGCCGATGGCGCGGCGCACACCGATTTCGCGCGTGCGTTCGAGAATGGCCGCCAGCATGATGTTCATGATGCCGATCCCGCCAACCAGCAGCGAAATGGAAGCAATAGCCACCATGACGGTGTTGAAGAGCTGCTCGGTGCGCTTTTGCTGGGCGAGGAGTTCTGCGGGGACGATAACGCCGAAGTCGCCCGCGTTGTGATGCGAGGAATTCAGGATGCCGCGAACCACCTCGGCATCCGTGGTGCTGGTATCGGTGGAAGCGAGATGCAGGTACATGCCGTCGATCTCGTCTTTCATCTCGCTTTGCGAATCCTCGAGACGATAACGGACGGAATTCAGAGGCGCATAAATCAAATTGTTCATGTCTTCGGTGCGGACTCCGGAGACTTCACTTTGCGGAGCCATCTGCGGCGCCACAACGCCAATGACGTGGCACCACTGGTCATTCAATTTGATGTACTCGCCGACGGCGGTAGAAGCGCCGAATAAGCTGTCTTTGGCGGCCGCTCCGAGGACGCAGACCGGCGCGGCAGCCGCACTGTCCGATTGGTCGAAGAAGCGGCCCTCCGTGACGCGCAAGTGGCTGATTTCGAGATAGCTGGGCTCGACGCCGTAAACGATCGGGGTGTCCTGCTGCGGCTTCGGCAAAAGCTTTCCCGGAGTAAAGCGCTTGCGCGGCGTACCGCTCTGAATATCGGGGACGTTTTGGCGGATGATCTGATAATCACTCAGCGTGAGTCCCGGCGAATCTTTCCGGACTTTCTGCAACTCCTGGTAGTTATGGGCTTCCTTGGCTTCAACGATAAGGTTTCGGACGCCGAGTTGCTCGATAAAGGCCATCACTCTCTGCTGTGCTCCCGCGCCAATAGAGAGCATGGCTACGACGGCAGCGACGCCAAAAATCATTCCGAGCATGGTGAGCAATGAGCGCAGCTTGTGGGTGGTCAGGTTCTCGAAACCGAAAGCCAAGTCCGGGAGCCATTGCGCGAGCGACCTTGGTTCAGCCAGGGAACGAGTATTCATGGTCGTGAGAGGCACCTCATTTTGTGCTTGGACCCAACGCAGGAGCGGCGCCGCTCTCCCTGGCTTTTTCTGAACCGCGGGCTTCCGGGTTGACCAACGCCACCACCGTGCCCGGTTGAATGCCCTCGATAATCGCGCGGCCTTCACTGAGCGCACGCAGCTTCACTTCCTGGGCCTCGAAGCTGCGGTTGCGTTTGCAGTAGACAATCTTCTTGCCTTCGCGGTCGAAAACCGCTTCTCTGGGGATCGATACGGCCCTGGAAAGCTGGTCGCCTCGGATGCTCAAGCGCGCGGCA
>Ga0209375_1002821_pt1 | contig 12265 bp, 27 predicted proteins | sample GraSoiAngelo_131_FD_185888 | JGI IMG/M metagenome (GOLD analysis project Ga0209375, IMG submission 185888) | Grasslands soil microbial communities from the Angelo Coastal Reserve, California, USA - 14_0929_02_30cm (SPAdes) (version 2) | ecosystem: Environmental > Terrestrial > Soil > Grasslands ... | reverse complement strand
CATGGGACGCTCCTTCTACCGCAGCGCCAGGGGGACCTGCAGGTCACGGACCTTCCCGCTCCGCCGGATGACGGGGGGACCTGACAGGTCCTCCCTGGCGAACTCGATCACACAATGCCACTGGCGCTCCGCCTCGGCGTAGAGGGCCAGCAGGCGCGGCTGCCAGATGGCCACCGCGTCCACCAGGTAGCTGGAGCCATCCCCCAGCCCGTGGTAGAGGCCGTCGCAGACGCAGTTGCAGCGCCGGCCTTTGGCCTGGTGGCAGCGCCGGTCACAGCGGATCGTGCCGAAGGCCGGGGCGCGGACGGCCAACAGGGTGGTCACTTAGCCCTCGACGCCGGCGGGGGGCAGCAGCTCCACCAGGATCCCCTCGGCCGCGCACATCCGCGCGATTTCCGGGTGGATGTCGGTGGTCACGAGCACCAGGTGCGGCGCCGGCCGGTCGGGGTACTTCTCCGCAAACAGTCGGCGGTACATGATCAGCGCCCCGAACGCGGCCCTTCGGGCGGTGGGGGTGACCTCGTAGATCGTGCCCTGGAGCCCCTCCCACCGGATGACGTCGACCCGCTGCTGGGAGAGGCGGATCCAGTCGTCTTGGATGGCCTGGGGCAGGGTCGGATCGGAGGGGCGCCCCTGGCCCAGCCGGGCGTCGTAGTCCAGCTGCTCGGCCGGCAGGGGGTGGCCGCGCAGGTAGCGGGCCCACAGCACCCGTTCCGCCGGCAGGAGGTGGGCGTAGGGCTGCGGGCTCATCGGCGGAAGGCCGCGGCGTCGGGGCAGGTGGCGAAGTGGGTGGTGTAAACCCCGGCCGCGTCGGGCTCCGGATCCAGGGGGATGGCCTTCCCCTGCGGCGTCCGGGCCCACAGGATCCGCCGCCGACACCCGCGCCAGCTGCCGGCGCGGCCGCGGATCCCGTCGGCCTCGAGGTAGACCAGGCCGTCGATCCGGTGGACGGGGACGGGCCGGCGCGTGGGCATCAGGGGGTCCGTCCGCTCACGGGAGGATCGCCTCCACGGGGTGGACTTCCCACCACCCGTGCTCCCGGTCGTAGCGGCTGATGCCCTGGACGGTCAGCCGGCGGCCGACCGCCGGCGCGGCGCAGGGGAGTTGCGGGATGCACTCCGCGATGAGAAAGGGGGTGCGGGCGCCCGGGGACGGGACCAGCTTGATGTGGCGATCGCCGTCTCGTTCCATGTGCGTGGCGGCGACCCACCCGGTCACCTGGACATGGGTGTGGACGCTGCCCGCCCGGGCGAAGGCGGCCAGCTCGCCGCGTCTCCTGGGCCCAGAGGGGCGCGGCCAGCAGCAGCACCAGCGTGATCACGCGCACGTTCCGGCTCACCGTGAGGCGGGCCCGGCCAAAGGTCAGCATGGGGTCAGCTGGGCCGTCCGCCGGCCGGCGCTGGCGCGAGGTAGAACAGCGGATGGCGGCACTCCGGGCAGGCCTGGGGCATGATGCGGAGGAGCTGGGGCCGGATGACCAGGCGGGTCCCGCCGCCCACCACTTGGCCCTTGACCATCCGCGCCGGCAGCGGCTCAATGGCCGGCAGGTCGACCTGGGCACAGTAGCTCACCGTCGACAGATCCGCCCCACACTCCTTGCAGCGGGTGAACACCGGCTGGCCAACCGGCTGCGGCTTCGTGCCCGGTCCTACGACCTCACCAGGCGCAGCAGGAGGCCCGCCAGCGGGTTTCTTGGGGTCAGTCGGGTCAGTCATGCCAAACCCTCCTCCGGCTCGTCCTGGGGCCTCTCAGAGGCCTCCTCCGCCGGCAGCTCGTACAAGACGACCAGGTAGCGCCGGCCCACCTCCGGCTGGAACGGGACGCGGCCGGGCGCGAACAGGCCCCGCGGCGCCGCCGGATCCCGCAGCCCGCGGGCCCAGAACCGGCAGGCAAAGCCCGGGGCGTCGGGCTGGCCGACCGCCCGCATGGGCTCCGCCAGGGTGCAGACCATGGGGATCCGCAGCAGCTCACGAACGGCGCCCGACCTCCCGGGTGACATAGAACCCCGCGGGGCCGACGTGGAAGGGATCCGGGACGCCCTGCGGGGTCATCCCTCGTCCGGCGCAGGGCCCGTGCGCGGTGCCATGCCCCTCCAGTCGGCGGATCCCGGCCAGGTCGGTGTAGACGAGCACAAACTTCCCACAGAGGCGGCAGGTCCCCCCTGGCCCGACCTGCCTGGCCGCCAGGCGCGTGTCCTGGGCGGTGTCTACAACCCCCACTCGCGGATCCACCGGGACAGCGCGGCCTTCGGGCGCGTCCAGACCAGCTGGACCACCCCTTCGGCGTCGATCCACCGCGGCAGCCGGCGCACGAACAGCCCCACGCCCACGCCGATCCCGTAGACCAGCAGCGCCCCGGCGACCAGATCCTGGGTGGTGTGGCAGGTGAGCACGGCCCCTAGCCCGTGCGGGTGATGTGCAGCTCGACGGTGAAGTGCCGCCCATCGGCCCACGTCACCAGCGCCGGCGGGATCCCGGCCTCCGTGGTGTGAAACACGCCCCCCACCGCCATCCCCGCCAACTTGCCGGCGGTGGCGATGGCCATGGGGACGAGCGACCACAACAGCGCGATCACGTTCATGCCGTTCCCTCCGTGGGGGTGGCCGCCTCGAGGGCCGCCTTCCCCTTCTCGACCGCCGCGGTCCAGGTCTCCGCCTCGACGGTCAGCGTCGGCAGGACCACCTGGGCGGTCTCCTTCACGAACCCGTACACGGTCAACACGATCGTCACGGTCTCCCTCCTCCTTGGGCATGAGCAAACGCGGCCGGCTTCCGGGTCTACCGGCCGGCAGATCCAGCGGCGGGGGCTTCCGTGCCCGGCCCCTTTCTCGTGGCCTCCTCGACCTCTTCCCGCCGGCGCGGCACGATCCTGCCGTCTGGGAGGCGGATGAACACCACTTCCACCTCCTCGCCGCTAGGCAGGCGGAAGACGGACAACGGTGCGCGTGTAGCCAACGACCTCACCTTCCTCTCCGGTGACGGGATCCACCACACGGGACCCGGGCGTCAAGGTCGGAGGGGCGCCGACTGAGGGCAGCCGGTCAGTCCCCCTGAGCCCGGGCCCCGCCAGGTGCGCGGCCGCCTTCGCCAGCCGCAGCCGGTCCAGCTCCTGGTCGATCCTGCCCATCCCGCACCACCCTCTCGAAGTCGGCCCAGCGCAGCAGCACCAGCGGGGACAGGTGCGGCGCGTCGGCCTTGAAGATCACCAGGGGGCGTTCCCCCCGGGCGTGGGCCTTGGCCCACACCTCCCGCATCCACCGCAGCGGCCGCGGCCGCATCCGGTCCCGCACCTCCACGAAGAACCCCGGCAGCCAGGGGAGGATGACGTCGGGGTCCCCGGGGTTGCGGCCGGAGACCGGGATCCGGGCGCCCCCGCCGGGGGCGGCCACGTCACGCTCAAACCGCTTCCACCGCTGCTCCGGCATCAGGGGGTCAGCGGCGCCGGCTGGGCGGCGGGGCGCGTGTAGCACACCGTCAGGCTCCAGGCCATCGGCCGCAGGGCCGCCACGTTGAGCGCGTCCCGCGCCGCCTGGCAGGCCTCCCGGGTCGGATAGGGGCCGTACTCCACGACGAACGCGCCCCCGGACAGCAGCAGCGTGAGCACGAACACCCAGACCATCATCCCCGGCGCCTCCCCGTCAACGCCAGCCACCCCGCGGCCAGGAGGCAGCCGATCCCCAGCACGACCAGGGCCCGGGCGGCCACGTCAGGATCCATGCGGGTGCCCCCGCCGCCCCGGCGGCAGGCCGCCGTCGGTGGGCGCCGGCTGTGGCAGCGGCCCCCACAGGGCCAACGCCACCCCGCCCGCAGGATCCGCCGTCAGCTCCAGCCGGTAGACGGTGCCGTCCCGCTCGGGGCTGCCCAGCAGGAACTCCAGGCGCCGACCGGAGAGGACCGCCTCCCACTTCGCCGCCGAGATCCAGCAGGCCGCCTGCAAGGGGACCGCCGCGGGCTCAGGCGGGAGGTTGGCCATCGCCGCCTCCTTTCCCCGCGTCCTCGCGGTCCAGGGTGTCGCGGAGCTGCTTGAGGAAGTTATAGCACTCCCCGCAGACCCGCAGGCTGATCGTACTCTCCAGCGCCACCCCGCCGCGGTGCCATTCACAGACGACGGTGGGGGCGGTGGTCACGACCGCGGGCAGCGGCGCAGCCGGCCCGGGGGCCTGCAGTCCAGCCGTCTCCCGCCAGGTGTTCCGTTCCACCACCCACCGCCGCACCAGGTCCGCCGTCGCCCCGCCGGCCACGGCGTGATAGAGCAAAAATTCGCGATCGGCGTCGGCCAGGCACCGCCCCAGCTCCAGGGCCACGGTGAGACCGACCCGCCCATCCCGCAGCGCGGTGCGGACGTCCTCGGGTAATCGCAGCGCCCGCAGGCGCGTGGCCACATAGGCCGGGGATTTGCTGACCCGGTGGGCGACTTCCTCCACTGTCAGGCCGTGCTCTTCGATCATGCGGGCGAACACCTCGCCGGCCTTCAGCGGCGGCGGATCCGCCCGCAGCAGGTTCTCGACCACCATGGTCTCCAGCTGCTGCAGCTCCGTGAGGGTCTCCACGCGGCAGGGCACCTCGAGCAGCCCGGCCGCCTGGGCGGCCCGCCGGCGGCGGTCCCCGGCCACGGTGCGGAACAGGTCGCCCTCCGGGGTGACGGTCAGGGCCTGGAGGATGCCCCTTCCGCGGACGTCGGCCACCAGCTCCCCGAACGCGACCGGGTCCTCGTCGTCGCGCATGGGGGTCCGCGGCGGCAGGATCCGGTCGAGGGGCACCATCACAATCTGCATGGGCATCTCACGGGCTCCAGGTGAAGAACAGCAGCGGGACGCCGGCGCTGGCCGTGCCCAGCCGGACGTGGGTGTCGACGGCCAGAACCTCCGCCACCCAGAGCACCGCGGCCGCCGCGGTCCACCCCGGGTCGTCGGGTCGGCAGGTGCTGGCGGCGGCGATCAGGACCGGGACGACGGTCACCTCCGGGCCCAGCGCCCGCACGATCGGGTTGAGCTCGGCGCCCAGCCCGTAGCGGTGGACCATGGTTTCCGTGGCGGCCAGGTCGACCGCGACGCTCTGCAGGATGGTCAGGCAGGCCAGCAGGACGATCATGGGCGCCCCCCCTCCGGGACCGGGACCACGCGCAGCTCCTGGTCGGTGAGGGGGCGGATCCGCAGCGCCCCCCCGTCGTAGTCCAGCACGACGTAATGCACCTCGTCCAGGTGCCAGCGGCGGACCAGCTCCCGCGGGATGGTCACCATCGCGGTGCCCTTGTGCCACTGGACGGGGCGGATCTTCACCGGGCGGCCGCGGCCTCATTGAGGGCCCGATGGGCCGCCGCCTTCTCTGCGGCGCTGCGGTGGGACTTGTCGATGGCCGCGTGGGCGTCGGCCAGATCCTGCGGGTCGAGGGTCGCCTCGATGCCGCCGGCCGGTGGGACCGCCTTCACCGACCCCCCCTTGGCCGGGGCCGGGCGCGATCGTGCTTTTGCTTGACCCCCCCTGGGCGTCGCCGGCGGCGTGGGCTTCGGCTTCGGCTTGGCCCCCGGCGCCGGGATGAAGGTCTGGTAGAGCTGCTCCATCATCCAGTCCGGCATCTGGTCAAACGGCTCCCCAGGGTAGTACCCATTCCCCGCGGCCTTGCGGAGCTTGAGGGCCACCCGCAGCATCGCCCGCTGGCCCGCGGGCGAGGTGTTGGAGCCGTCCAACCCCGACAGCTCGCTGGAGAGCCAGTCATAGAGCTCCTTGGCCTCTTCCCGGCTCAAGGTCACGCTCCCGTCTGCCATACCATCACCCCTTTTGGCTCCCTCGTTCGCCGCCGGCGGGGCGGTATCCTGCTGGTTTGGGTCCCACCCCAGGGATTCCCTGGAGCCCCGGGCAGGTCCTATCGCCACCCTACCCGAAGGCGCGGGCCTGCAGACCCCCCGAAGTGGGCATCATCCAGCGGGAGGAATCGCGCTCCCTAGAGAGAGGTGACGGGTGTGGACGAGCACAGCCTTTCATGGCGGGACCGGCTCCGGGCCGGCCTGCCGCTAGCTCCCATCGCCGGCGGGATCGACGTCCCCAACGCCGCGGCCACCGCGGACAAGTTCGTGCGGGTGACCTCGGGCCGCCAGGCGGACTACACCGCGGGGATCACCAGCACCGCCCCGCAGAAGTTCGAGAGTGCGGCCACCCAGGCCGCGGGCACCTACGCCGCCGGCGTCCAGCAGGCGGTGGCCGAGGATCGGTTTGCCAAGGGCGTCAGCGGCTCCGGCGCGAAGTGGCGCCGGAAGGCCGAGGCCGTGGGCGGGGCCCGGTTCGGCCAGGGCGTCACCGCCGCCCGCGACGACTACGCCAAGGGCGTGGAGCCCTACCTGCAGGAGCTGGCCGGGATCCAGCTGGATCCGCGCGGCCCCCGGGGCAGCCCGCAGAACCTGAACCGTGTCGCCCAAGTCGCCCAGCGCCTCAACAGCCGGCGCCGCGGCGTCAGCGGGTAGGGGAGGAGACACCCATGGGCACCGCCCTGGAAGTGATTTCCGGCTTCACCACCGCGGCCGGGGCCACGCAGACGGCCCTGACCATGGCCACGGGGGACTCGCTCACCATCCGGGCCACCCTGCCGGAGAAGAAGGTCTGGCTCCTCAACGCCTGGGTCGACGCCCAGGCCGCCGGGGTCGTGCGGATCCGCTCGCCGAAGATGCACGATGCCGTCCACGGCATCCGGATGCGGACCACCATCAGCGAGGCCAAGCCGCTGCTGCCCTACGACGTCAACCAGCGGCTGTACGCCCAAGACGTCCTCACCGTCGACCTGTCGGGGTCGGCCACCGCGGGGGACATCGAGACCGTGGTGCTGCTCTTATACTACGAGGACCTCCCCGGCATCGCCGCGCGCCTGATCAGCGGGCCGGAGGTGGACCGGCGGATCGTCAACCAGTTCGGGGTGGAGACCGACCTCACCGCCGGCACCGCCGGGGGCTGGTCGGGGGCGCGGGCCGTCAACGCGGACTTCGACGTCTTCAAGGCCAACACGGACTACGCCCTGCTGGGCTACCTGGCCGACGTGGAGACCGCGTGCATCAGCTGGAAGGGCGCGGACACCGGCAACCTGCGGGTCGGCGGGCCGGGGGACGAGCTGGCCCGGCAGATGACCGCGGAGTGGTTCGTCCGCCTGTCGCGCCTCACCGGGATGCCGATGATCCCGGTGTTCAATAGCGCCAACAAGGCCGCCATCACGGTCGAGGTGGCCTCGGACGAGAACGCCGCCTCGCCCAAGGTGACCAGCATCTTCGCCGAGCTGGCGCCGAAGTAGGCGCGGGGGGGACCCAAACCATGGGGCAGGACCGCCCGGGGCGGTACCCGAACCGGGAGATCGACTTCGCGCGGGCGGGCGTGGGCCCGCCCAGCTCCCTCTACGTCACCCGCGAGGAGCTCCTGCTGGTCCGCTACAAGGCCCTCGCCGCCAAGGGCATCTCCTTCCGGGCCCGGGTGCTCACGCCCGACGGGGTGGTGGTCCCGATTGACCAGCAGTTCACCACCTCGACCACGGGCACCATCGTCACCCAGGGCTACCAGCTGCCGGAGGGGTTCCTGCTCTCCGCGGCCATCATCCCCGTCGGCAGTAGCATCGACCGGGGGCAGATTTACGTCCAGCTGGGGCTTGCCGTGGGGAACCCCACCACGTTTACGCAGGTCATGGTGCTGTCCCAGGGCTACCTCACGGACAGCGCCACCGTCAGCTGGCCCGGCGGCCTGGAGGACGTCACCCCGAGCGGCTACGGGTTCCTGCGGTCGGTCACGGGCACCGACCCGGCCGCCGGCGTGGAGATCAGCGAGACCATCGGCACCGGCCGGCAGACGGTCCTGTACGCCTTCCGGGCCACCCTGGTCACGGATGCGACCGTGCCCGCCCGCACCGCCCAGCTGGTCATCGACGACGGCGCGACCCCCCTCATCGTCATCCAGCCCTCGGCCACCCAGGCCGCCAGCCTCACCCGGGCCTACGGCGGGGTGCAGAGCGGGGCCGTGGTCGCCGGCCTGGCCACCGAGATCACCTGGCTCATCCCGTCCCCCGTCCGCCTCCGCAACACCTGGCGGATCCGCACCCTCACCGATCAGCTGGCGGTCGGCGATAACTGGGGGGCCCCGCAATACTTCATCGAGGAGCTGCTGGCGCCCTGATGGCGGCCGAACCCCTCACCACCCTCTCCCCCGCGGAGGCCGCCGTGCTGGCCAAGATCCTGGGCGCGGCGCCGGGCGGGGAGCTGTTGACCGCGGGGCTGCCCGTCGCCGCCACCGAGGCGGATAGCGGGGTGCCCAGCGCCACCACGCTGCCCGAGGTCTCCTTCCTCACCACCCGCATCCCCCCCCCGGCCCCGCTGTACCTCACCCGGGAGGACGTCGTGCAGGTGGAGCTGTACAACAGCGTCAGCAACGCCGCGATCAGCGTGGGCGCCCGCTTCCTGCGCCCGGACGGGGTGATCGTCCCGGTGGTCCGAGACTTCCGGCCCACCGCCGACCGCAGCCGCAACGTCTTCACCCTCGACCTGGGCGAGGGTTACCTGCTGGGCCTGCACTTTGGCACCAGCGCGGTGACGCAGCCCGGGCAGGCCTACGCGCTGGCCACCGTGATCCGGGCCAAGTTCCCGGCCGGGACGAACCTGCAGACCATCGTGGCCGGCTACGTCACCGCCAGCCAGCGCCCGGGCTGGCCCATCACCCCGCCGCTGGATCCGCGGCAGGGGCCGGGCACCATCCGGGTCATCACCGGCACCAACCCGGCCCCGGGCAGCCAGACTTTCGATAGCGTGCCCACCGGCGCCCGGTGGTTGGTCCTCGCGGTGAGTTTCGCCTTTACGACCAGCGCCGCCGTGGCCAACCGCGTTATCAGCCTGGGGTTCTTCCCCGCCGGGAGCGGGGTCATCTTCGTCCCCGCGTCCGCGACCCAGACGGCTAGCCTCAGCTGGAGTTACCAGTGGGGGCAGGGGGGGTACACCTTCGCGCCGGCGAACAGCATCGTCCGCTATCAGGGCATCCCCAACGGCATCATCCTGCGGGGCCCGACGGACGCGATCGGCACCTCCACCGAGGGGATGCAGGCGGGGGACGACTTCGGGGCGCCGGGCTACCTGGTGCAGGAGTGGATCGATGCCTGAGGCGAGGAGATCCGCATGAGCCGCTTCCGCTGTCTGACCTGTCTAGGGGAGTACGAGGACGTGCTGCCGGACGGCAACCTCTACTTCCACGCCTGCCCGCCCGCCACCAAAAAGCAGGTCAAGCTGCTGGACCAGACCATCACCACCCTCCCCCTGGCCACGGCCCTGCCCGTGGGGGCCACGCTGCTGGGCCTGGTGGCGGAGGAGCGGGCGAACAAGCGGGACGAGAACATCAAGCTCAACCCCGACGGCACCGCCGCCGGGATCCTGACCCCCGGGGCGGGGCAGCTGAAGATCGGCTGATGCATGGCCCTCGACCCCGCCGCGGCGCTGCCGCGAGGCACCGCCGTCCGCTACGGCCCCACCGGGGAGTCGGCGCGGGTCGTCGACCACGCCACCCTGACCCGGATCCCGGTGGTCACCGAGCACACCGTCTGGGTGTATCGGGGGGAAGAGGTGCCCGGCCCGTACATCATCGAGCTCCCCAACGGCACGCGGCGGGCCGCCACCCGGGACCAGCTCGTCGTCGACCCGCCACCCCTCGGGGGCGAGGAGTGAGCCCATGACGGAGCCCACCCTGCGGGAACAGGTCATCGTCAACCTGGCCAAGAAGCTCCCGGCCACGGTGGCGATCGTGGCCCTGGGGTGGGCGCTGATTGTCTCCATCACCCACAGCATCGACAGCGCCTTCCGCCTCACCCTGGTCGCCGCGATCGCCGGGCTGGGCGGGTTCTACCTGCGGGACTTGTTGGACCGCAAGGCCCCCCTGTAGGGGGGGGAGGAGGAGACCATGGACGCACTCGCGCTGCGCGTGGACCGGATCCATGAGGAGCTGCGCCCCAACGCCCGCGGGGAGCTGGTGCCGGTGCGGGTGGTGACCTACTTCGTGGGGGAGCACGGCCCCTTCCAGCTGCGGGCCGCCGTCGAGGGCTACGATGCCGCCTCGGTGCGGGCGCAGCTGGAGGCGGCCGCGGATCAGGTCCGGCGCACCTTCGGCTAACCCCGTGGCCGCGGCCTTTGAGGGCATCCGCATCCTCCGCGTGGTCTCCATGGCCGATATGCGCCTGGGCCGGGAGGGGCAGATCGGCACCGCCGTCCTGTTCCTGGTCGACGGGGACGGCCCCTTCGGGTTCGAGGTCGACCGCGCCGCGTTCCGCCCGCGCGAGGTCCTGGCCCGGATCCGGGTCGTGGCCGCGGAGGTGCGGGCGCTGCGGACGGGGCGGGTCCCATGACCCTGCTCGAGCAGATCCAGGCCGACCTCGAACGCCTCGCCCAGCTGCTCACCTGTAGCCGGTACGAACGGGAACGCCCGGGCGGCGGCCGTGAGCGGTGACCGGAACGGCCGCGGGGATGGCCCCCCAGCCCCGGCGCCGTCCCCACCGCCGGCCGTCGACGCGGACCTGTGCGCGGGCCTCACCCGCCTGGTCAATCTCCTCCGCACCGTCGGTCCCGACACGCCGCAGCAGGCCCGGGACCTGGTGGACGTGATGCTGGACCAGGCCCGATCGGGTCACCCCAGCAACGAGGATGACGTCCTGCAGACCCTGGGCCACCTCCGCGGCCTGCTCGACCAGCTGGTCCCCGCCCCCGTGCCGGCGCCCCCGCCGGCGGCCGTCCCGGGCCCCCCCGGCACCGGGCTGCACCAGATCCCGGCCTGGATCGACGGCCTGGCCGACGCCATCAGCTGGCTGATCACGGCCTGGGCCATCATGCAGGCCGGCTCCTGGGTGGGCTACGACAACTGGATGGTGGCCCTGGCCATGGGCGCCGCCCTGGTGACCCTGTGGCCAAACCTGGTGGAGCCCTTCCGCCGCTTTATCAAGTCGATCCTGCTGGAGATCTTCCAGACCATCATCGACCTGGTGGAGGCCATCGGGCACTTCATCGAGGCCGCCAGCCGCTACTACAACGGGAACTTTGCCCGCATGGTCATCGAGGTCATCCTGGTCCCCGTGTTTTTGCGTACCCTGTCGACGTTCCAGGACTACCCCGCGGTCAAGCAGTTCGCGGACTTCATGCTCCAGGCCATCAAGACGGCCCGGGAGCTGCTCCAGCAGGGGCTGGACGCCGCCCGCAAGCTGGTGGACGACACCCGGGCCCTCCTGCTGGGGAAGCTCGACGACCTGCTGGCCTTCCTCCCCGAGGAGCTGGGGCGCTGGCGGACCAGCATCGAGGCGGACTTCAATCGCGCCTTTACCCAGGCCCTCAACCGCCTGGACGCCCTGGACAGCCGGGTCGACCGCGCCGTGGCCGGCCTGGGGTCGTTCATCACCGTGACCATCGCCGGCGTGACCACCCGGATCGACGTGCTGGAGGCGGGCCTGCATGACCGGATCGCGGCCCTGATCGACGACACGGCCGGCGCCGTGGCCCGCCGCTACGCGCTGTACCGCCTGGCCCACGCCACCGCGGAGACCTACGACGAGACCGGCCAGGCCCTGGCCGCCTCTGGCCCGCCGGGGGCCCCCCCCGACGTCGAGGCGGCCGCCCCCTGGGCGGTGGTGGCGGAGCTGGGCGGGGAGCTGCCGGCCAGCACGCCGGCCGTCCCGAGTGCCGCCTATGACGCCGTGCAGGAAGCCGTGAGCGACCTCCGCGCCTTCCTGGACGGCGCCCCCAACCCCGTGGGCCCCTGGCCCAGCGAGCTCACCCACCTTCCCACGCCGCCGGCGGAGGCCTAGCCGTGGAGATCCTGGTGGTCATCGCGGCCGCGATCGTCGGCACCGTGCTGGCGCAGGTCATCGCCAGCAAGCCGGCCCGCAACGTCATCAGCGGGACGGTGGCCCACGCCACGGTCTGGGCCGGGTACGCCATGACGCAGGTGGTGGCCCCGCTGGCCGGCGTGTTCGCCAAGGCCGTCCTCGACGCCTGGGAGACCACGCAGAGCACGTTCGCGGAGATCGTGGGGAAGCTGATGCGGGAGGTGACGGGGAGAGAAGTGCCCACCGAGATCCTCAGCGGGGGGAAGAGCGCGGCCAGCCTGCTGGAGTTCGGGAAGGCCCTGGGGCGGGAGGTGGGCCCGCTGGTCAGCGGCGCGATCGCCCCCGACGGCCGGCTGGATCCGGATGAGGCCCCCGACCGGCTCAATCAGCTCATGGGGGTGGCGGCCGGCTTCGCCCTGGATGACTGGTGGGACCATACCGTCATCGAGCTGG
>Ga0209375_1002816_pt1 | contig 12272 bp, 5 predicted proteins | sample GraSoiAngelo_131_FD_185888 | JGI IMG/M metagenome (GOLD analysis project Ga0209375, IMG submission 185888) | Grasslands soil microbial communities from the Angelo Coastal Reserve, California, USA - 14_0929_02_30cm (SPAdes) (version 2) | ecosystem: Environmental > Terrestrial > Soil > Grasslands ... | reverse complement strand
ATCCAAAGCTGGTGAAAAAGACGCTTGCTATTGCGCTCACCGACGAGCTGCCGACAAGCCGTGCGACGTTCCTTGTTCCAAGAGTCGGGCGAGATGGCGATCATCCGGACATTGCCTGGGAATTTGCCACAGCAAACATGAAAGCGCTGCTCGCCAAAACCGATGCGGCAGGTTCAAACCGCTACGCGCCCGCCCTGTTCACGTTTTTCTCTGATGACTTGCGTGCCGATGAGTTAAAAACATACGCAAAAAATAATTTGCCTCTGGAAAGCGCCCCGGAAGTGGCGAAAGCCGTCGATGAAATTCAGTTTCGCACAGAATTCAAAAAACGGCTCACTTCTCAATTAAACGCCTGGATCGGCCAGAAAGATCTGTAGAGGCAGGCGTGTCGCCTGCGTTCTGTAAGGTTGCAGCCGGCACGGCTGCAACTACATCTCGTCACGTATTTTGCTCCGTCTGCTCGGTCTGCGGCGTGATCCACAGGCGCATCGGAATCATCGAAGACTCAACGAAGCCATGACGTCGGAAAAATTCCTGCGCAACATTTTCAGGCCGGTCAGTCAACAGCGTGATGCGAAGAAAATTCTTCTTCTTCGCAAAATCGATGGCGTGGTTGAGCAGCTTCGATCCGTAGCCCTTCGCCTGGTATTCTTTATGGACGACCAGGTCCTCGAGCAACATGACAAAGCCGCCCTCGGCCGTGCTGATGGTGAAGAGCAAATTGATCATGCCCACGATTGCGCCGTTGCGTCGCAGCACGAAAACGCGTCCTCGGCTGGGCTGTTCGAAAATGAGGCGCAAACCGCGAATCTGTTTGTGCTTGTCCGGCCTAAAATCGCTTTCCTGGGCGAACAATTCGACCAGCATTGCCGACAACTCATCCAAGTCGGCCTCGGTTGCCGGCTCGATCACGACGTTTTCTTGCTCACTCATCACACGCCCTCGGTTATTCCAAAAATCGGTTGTCCTGGCAATCTTGTAAATTACTACCAGCTGTAACCACGAATGGACACGAATAAACACCTCTTCGCGGCTGCCGTGCTGGAGCCTTGGCAGCGTTGACAATGCCACACCCGTCCCTACTGTAACCGCTCCTAAATCGTGCCGGACTCCTTCTCGGTTTTATGAAACGCACTTACCAGCCATCCAAGCGAACACGGAAACGGCAGCACGGCTTTCGTGCGCGGATGCGGACGAAGGGCGGCCGCGCGATCCTCGCACGCCGCCGGCAACGCGGCCGAAAACGTCTGCTCCCAAAAGGCGTCGAGAAACATTACGTTCGTCATACGCAGGCTTGATTTTTCGAAATCGAGATTCGAAATTATATCTCGCACCGTTAGCTCCATTGACTCTTAACCGCGGTATGAGGTGGCCGTTACGGGACAGGCTACCGATTTCGAAATCCGGAGGCTATGTTGGAAGATGCTTCGAATCGGTGGTCTGCAAACTGGAGTGCGGTGCGGTAGTCGGATGATTTCCGGGCGACACGCAACGCCCTGTTGAAACAGCCACAACCGCTTTACTGGTTCGCAGCGTTCTTCGCCTTTGGAGCGACGATGTGCCTTCTCACGATCGTATTACTTGTTTTCCCCGGAACAAAGCTGGATTCGCTATGGAATCTCAATCCCGACGCGAGTGTTGCATTTCAATCGCTTGGGAGCTGGTCGGTCCTGCTCATGTCAGCGGTCGGGACTGGATGCGCTTTGACAGCAATCGGCCTGTGGTATGGGAAGCTGTGGGGAATCCGACTTGCACTAGCGATTCTCTTCATCAACATGATTGGCGATCTAGTGAATGTAGTCACGCGGCACGACTATCGATCACTGATTGGGGTGCCGATCGCAGGAGCAATGATGTTCTACCTGGCTCGCTTCAGGACCCGCCGCAAGACTCATTGAATTCTGCGCCTCTACGCATTCGCCGCAGGCAGATTTTCGCGCGCATGACGGAGCGCGAGCGCCATCCAGACTAGTTCGCTCAGAAATTTTTCCACGCGACGGCTGTAAGCTGGATCGGTAATTTTACCGGTGGCAGGATCAAACAGTTTTCCCGCTGTGCCGAAATAGACGTCCGAGAAAATCGTTACCAATCCAAGCTCGCGCAACACCGGTAAGAGACTCTGGATCATGCGCGCGCCACCGAATGGGCCGGCAGACACGCCGCAAACGCCGACGGCTTTGTGCACATATTCCTCCAAGTTTGTATCGAGCACATGTTTCAACAGACCTGGAAAACTGTGATTGTATTCCGGAACAACAGGATCAGGCCATCGGCGCGAGCGACAGTGGCGGAGAACTCACTGTCCTTAAGCGCTTCGCCGGCGTCATCCCATTCGGATGGGAATTTTCCGGATGTCGATCAACTCCGTGTCGATATCGCTGCGTTTTGATACCTCGCCGAAAACGAAATTGGCGGCAGGCTCGGTCAAGCGACCCTGTCGCGGCGTGCCGATAATGACGGGAAGAAAAACAGGTCGAGTGATGTCTTGCGTTGCCATGCTTCAATTTATCGCCCTAGCGTAGGCAAGCTTACAATCAGCGTGCGAGCGAAATCGCTCTGGTAACAGTCGCGCAATTGGAACAGCACGGCCCCGGTGTGATAATTTTCACAACGACGGTTTGGTTCCCAGGACAACACGCACCTCGTGGGGCAGGGCGTCGTCACGCAACGTCACGATTTTGTCGGCTACTGCGATTCCATCCAATTCCACGAGGATGACACCTCGCGAACAGTGGTCTGGATTCTCAACTGAGATGCGATAAATGGTATTCTGCAAACGGTATCGCAGACGGAAGCCGCGCCAATCTTTTGGTATAACAGGGTTGATCGTAAGCGTGTCGCCGCGGCGTTGGAATCCCAGAATTTCTTCGAGCCAGACGCGATAGGTCCAAGCCGCCGCGCCGGTGTACCAAGTCCAGCCACCGCGCCCGAGGTGGTCGGCTGACGAGTAAACGTCGCCCGGGATGACGTACGGCTCGACCTTGTAGCGTTCGCAATCCTTCTCGTCCCGGGCGCGCTCGACGGGATTCAGCATCCGCAAAAGTTGAACTGCTTTATCGCCATCGCCCCGGCGGGCAAAAGCCATCGGCACCCAAGTAGCGGCATGCGTGTATTGGCCGCCGTTTTCCCGAACACCGGGCGGATAACCTTTGATGTAGCCAACGTCGGCGGCGGTCTTGTCGAAAGGGGGAGCTAAGAGCAAGATCAGGTCGTCGGCTTCACGCACGAGATTCTCTTCAAGTGATCGCAGCGCAACCTCCACGCGATCTGGGTTGCCTTTACCGCAGATCGTTGCCCAGGTTTGCGGAATCGAATCGATTCGCGCTTCAGTGCACTCCTTTGATCCCAAAGGGGTGCCATCGTCAAAGTATCCACGGCGATACCAGGCTCCGTCCCAAGCCTGGGCGTCAATGATCTTTGCGAGCTTGGCGGCACGGGTCCGGCAGGCCTGCGCTTCGTCGTGATACTCCCGCAGTTCAAGCAATTCGGCGAAATCCCTGAGCACACAAATCTCAAACCATGCGAGCCAGACGCTTTCGCCTTTGCCGCCCAGTCCGACACGATTAAGGCCGTCGTTCCAATCGCCCCCTCCGATCAGCGGCAACCCATGCGGACCGGCAGTGGCAGAGCGCGCGATGGCCCGCCGACAATGTTCGAGCAGAGAACCTTGCGTGTCGGAAGCGGCCGGAATGGAAAGACTCTCGGTCTGTTGTTCCTCCAATGGTTTGCCGTCGAGGAATGGAACCACTTGATCGAGGATCTCGGCGTCGCCGGTGGTGCGAACGTAATGCGCGGTGACGAAGGGAAGCCAGAGAAGATCGTCACTGATCCGCGTCCGGACGCCGGCGCCAGATTCTGGATGCCACCAATGCTGCACATCACCTTCCACGAATTGCCGTGCGGCCGCGCGCAGGATGTGCTGGCGAGCCAAGTGTGGCGCAGCGTGCACGAGAGCCATGACATCTTGCAACTGGTCTCGGAACCCGTAAGCGCCGCTCGATTGATAAAGGGCCGAGCGGCCCCACACTCGGCAGCTGAGAGCCTGATAAAGCAGCCAGCGGTTGAGCAGAAGGTTCGTGGAAAGCTCGGGTGTTTCCACTTCGATCGTGCTTAGGAGCCGGTCCCACCAATGGCGCGTTTCCTGGAATGCAGCTTCGACGTTTGCGGGATCGCGAAAGCGAGCAACGAGTCCACGCGCTTTTTCTTCGTCGTCCGCCTGCCCGAGAAGGAAAGTCATCTCGGCGGTGTCTCCCGGTTCAATCTCAATCACGACCTGCACGGCTGCGCAAGGGTCGAGGCCGGCGCCAATCTCGCCGGTCAATCGTTCGTGCCCCATCGCGGCCGGATCGCGCAGCGAGCGGTTACGCCCGATGAATCCGGCGCGATCAGCGGTGAACGAACCAGGCGTTGGAGCCGAAGTGGCAAAAGTGATGCAATCGCAAAATTCCGGGTTGTACGAATTGCGGGCAAAGAGGCTCTGGCTCTGCAAATCCCATTTCGTAACGATATGCATACCGGTTTCCTCTGGATCGGGTCCGAGGACGAGAGTGGCGTAGCTCGTGACAGTCAGCTTTCGTCGACGCGACGAATTGTTGCGCAAACGCAGCCGCTGCAAGCGCACCGGCTGTCCCCCGGCATCGTCGACCGGCACGAAGGTGAGCAGCTGTTGTTCGATCGCGTGGCTATTATGTTCAAACGTTGTGTAACCCTGACCGTGTCGCGCACGATAGGCGTCCTTCTCCCGAATCGGTTGGGGTGTGGGTGACCACACGACGCCGATCTCATCGTCGCGGATGTAGATTGCGGTTCCGGGTGGATCGCAGATCGGATCGTTAAACCACGGCGTGAGACGATCGTTCTGGCTATTGCGGCCCCAGACACATTCCGCGCCGGACTCGGAAACCAATGCGCCGAACTTAGGGTTCGCCATGATATTGATCCAGGGAAGCGGCGTGCGTGTGCTTGGACCCAGATAAATTACGAATTCCTTACCGTGCTCGGTAAAGCCGCCGAGGCCGTTAAAGTATTTCAGTTCCATGAAAGGCAGAGGTGCGGAAGGCTCTTCACGGAACTGGCGTCCAGGCATTAGCTGCCGCGGTTTCGAAACTGCAGGTGCCGTCGCGGCGAGTTGTTGGCGCAATGTGCCGCGAGCTGCGACCAGGACCACCCGCGCGGCCGCTTGAAGTGCGATCAGCTCCTCTTTCGAAATTTTTGTCGCCGACCGGAGATACACACCGCCGGGTTGATCGACACCGGTCAAGTGCGCCTGCGCTTCGGTGAGCCGACGTAGATGCCCGGTCAATGGTTCGTCGTAACTCGGCAGTTCCTCGCTCACGAGAACGAGATCGACCTTCAGACCGCGCAGATGCCAGAAAGTATGTGCGGTCAATATCTCTCGCACGACCTCCATGTCACGGAGGTGGCCAATCATGACGACGACGATCGGCAGATCCCCCGAAATGCCTTGTCGCCAAAGCGCACGCTGACCCTCGGCGCGGCGGCCGAGACGCGCCGGCGGCGGTCGGAGTTGGGCCTGTGGAAAGATAATGAGGCCTGCCAGTTGTTGAAAGGTTTGCACATCGGCCCGGCGAATGTGGAGCCGACGCATCTCCAACTGGGAATGCGTCCAAGCGGTCTCAAACGCACGCGCACAAGTGTGAAACTCAGAGTAGCGCTCCGCCAATGTGACAACACCTTCACGGGAGTCTGCCACCACTGTAACGAGCGCGAACTGAAATCGTTGGTTAGGCAGAATCGTGACGCGCCGGCGCAGACTGAAGATCGGATCGAGCACGGCGCCGATGCTGCTGGTTAGGTGGCGGGTGAGCGCTTCGGGATTTTCCAGCGTGCGGCCTCGGCCGAGAAACTGGGCGCGATCGGTTTCAAATTCCGCCGCCTCGATGGAAGATTCTGGGACCATGAGGTGCGCAGCCCAGACAGGCCGGTCGTCGGAACCGCGGAGGCGGCGCCGGGCGACTAGGGCTTCGCAACGCGGCAGCCACTCAGTTTCGATGAAGAGCTTGTTGAAAGCGGGATGCGCGCGATCTGTCCGATGCGGCGCAAGAGCGAGCTCCAAGTAACTCGTCAGCTCCAGCTCGCATGTTTTGCGCGATGTGTTCACCAAAGTCACGCGCCGGATTTCCGCGTCGTCTTCCGCGGAGACGACAATTTCCGTGATCGTCTCGCACGGTCCACTTCTTCGCCGAAACTCTGCCTTGTCCGGGGTGAAATTCCAGGTGTAACGGCGCTCAGGAGATCTCACCGGTTGATGGGTGTTGCTCCAAGTCGTTCCGCTTACCAAATCCCGGATATAACAAAACGAGCCCGACACGTCGCAGGTGGCGTCGGCGCGCCAGCGCGTCACGTCCAAGTCCAGCCAACGCAGGTAGCCGCCGCCGGAATTGGTCACCGTAACGGAGCAGGTTCCATTGGAGAGAAGATGAGTGCGCGGCGAAGCGATGTCCGGCGTTTGCGCCACGGTGGGGGTGCCGACCGTCGCGATCGTCTGGCGCACAGGTCGTTCTTCATGTGCCTCACCGGTGGTCGGCAAAATTTGTTCCGGGATGTGCTCGTGTAAGAGCGGCTCGGTGGCACGAATACGCGGATCGGAATGAAACCGCCTCCGCATCGCGTTGTCATGTAAGGCGTTGCCATAAGCCAGGAGCGACATTCCCTGGTGATGAACCATGTAACAGTGGATAATGATTCCCGCAGCGCCGTCGAGTTCCGTGCGTCGCGAATAATCGATCGCTTCGTAGTACCCGTAGTCTGCGAGCAGCGCTGAGTCGCCCAGATTTGCGAGCCGCCGCAGATTCTTTATCGCGGCGGCCGGTTCCACGCCGAGAGCAAGCGCGACGGCATACGGTGCGACCACCAGGTCTTCGTCCTGCCCACGCTTCAAAGCCAGCGCCGGTACGCCAAAGGCTCGGTATTGATAAACGTTGTGTCGGTCGAGCGCACTGAAGGCGGATTCCGAAATGCCCCACGGCACGCGGTTTTGCCGGGCATAGCCAATCTGACAGCGCACTGCGTCGTAACAGGCGCGATCGAGCAGCGAATTCTCATGCGTCTGAGTGAACAACAGCGGCATCAAATATTCGAACATCGTCCCGCTCCAGGACAGAAGCGGCAGCCGCCCGTATGCGGACCCAAAGGGCCGGCTCAAAGCCCACCAATGTTCTACTGGCACTTCTCCGCGCGCGATCGCCAGGAAACTCGTTAAGCGCGCTTCGCTTGCGAGCAGATCGTAAAACGAGCTGTCAAGCCGGCGCTCGGCCACCTGATACCCAATGGCAAAAATTCGCCGTTCCTCATCGTAAAGAAATCGCAGCCCCATGCCGCCTTCCAGTTGCTGACTCTGGCCGATCAATTCATCCAATTGCGCGAGCTGCTCCGAGGCGTTCCGGCGCGAATGTTCCACCTCGGTGACGAGAAGATCGAGCCACTCGCGCACCTCCTGAGAAATTTCCTGGTCCTCCCGTCTCTGATAAAAAGGAAGCAGCGGTACCAACCCAGGGATGCCTTCGACGGCAATGTTGCCAAGCGAAAAGGTGGCCGCGAGCGCTTCCCGCCGGGATTCGTGCGTCGCTTCGCCTAACGACATCAATTGCGCCGGCGGCGACATTACAATTTCCACTGGCCGAAGATATTTGTCGATGACGCCATTCCACGCCGCGACCTGCTTCGAAATTTGTTGCGCCCAATAAACGCGCGGATCGGCTTGCTGGCCACGGTAGTGGAGCAGAAGATCCTGCGCCAGTTGTCGACCTGCCCTTATTCGTACAATGATTTCTTCTAAATTCGCCGGCTGATCCCTGGTGAGGCCCTCCAAGCGAAGAAACGCCAAAGGGCGTTCTGCTTCTTTCTGGTTGGGTGCGATTTGACGAAGCACGCTTAGAGTGTCCGCTATTCCTCGCAATGCAGACTCATCCAGGAGCGGACGCGCGGCCAATTCATTACAACTGGTTTCGAAAGTCCAGAGACTGGCAAGCAAATTCCCGCTGTCGACTGCGGAGACGTAGCGCGGACGCAAAGGCTCCAGCGTGCTCAGATCGTACCAATTAAAAAGATGGCCTTGGAAACGCTCGAGCCGACTCAGGGTTTCCAGCGTGCGGAGGTTGCGCTCCACCAGATCGTCGATGGTGATGTAACCGAAATCATTCGCCGACACGGTCGCCAGCATGGACAGCCCAATGTTCGTTGGTGAAGTGCGCATAAAAATTTCCCGCGTTGGCGTTTCCTGGACATTGTCGGGCGGCAACCAAGAGGTCTGTGGTCCGACAAAATCATCGAAGTATCTCCAGGTTCGTCGCGCGACCGCTCGCAGGAATCGGCGATCATCCGACGTCAGCGTTCCGCCTCGCCAGCTTTTCGCCGGCCGATTGATCACCATCACCGCCACCGGAAAGAGAGCCCCCAACAGGAGGAAGGGGGCGGCGGCTACCATCGCCGCGGTTCCCCGCGACGCCGCGCCGACGAAAAGCAGCAGGCTAGCAGCGGGAATCCAAAGCCTGCTGAGAATAAATTGCAGTTGCCGACTTCTCGCGCGCCGGTGAGCGTCTGCCGCCGTCTCCCATTCCAAGAGCAGCCGATGCGACATGATTCGCCGGTAGATGACGCGAACAATGGCATCGAGCGCCATGGCCGCATTATCCGCCAGAAAAATAACCGTCAGCACAGCGCGCAGGAGCCGGTCGCGCGGATCGCGCCAAAATCTCGTTCCGGGCGGCGGAGGATGGAACAACAGGGCGAGGAAAGCATTCAGGACCGGCCACAACACCAGGCCCGCGATGATCGCGCTCCACAGCATCGGAGCAGGTGTGCAAAACCAGCCGACCAGGAGGAGGGCTATGGTCGCTGGTGGCACCAGACTCCGGCGCAGATTGTCGAAGATCTTCCAGCGGTTAAAAGCGGAAAGTGGATTGGGTTCCATCTTGCCGCCGCCCACGGGCACGCAAGACTTGAGCCAGTCAATGATTTGCCAGTCGCCGCGAATCCAGCGGTGCTGCCTACTCCACCACGCGATGTAACTATTCGGGAAGACATCCAGCAACTCGATGTCTGTCGCCAATCCCACTCGGACGTGGCATCCTTCCAGCAGATCATGGCTCAACAAGTGCGCCGTTGGAAATCGGCCTGATAAGAGGCGGTGAAACGTGTGCAATTCGTAAATGCCTTTGCCGTGATAACTGCCTTCTCCAACCAAATCCTGGTAAACGTCGGAGACCGCGTGCGTGTAAGGGTCGATCCCACGCGGATCGGCAAAGATGCGTGAGAACCATGACGCCGTCGCGCTCGGAAGCGACGCGCTGACGCTTGGTTGAATGATCGTGTAGCCGCGAACTATGTGGCGATCATCTGGCGAAAGCCGCGCCTGATTCAGCGGATGCGCGAGGGTTTCAATCATCCTCCGGGCGGTGTCGCGGAGCAGTTGGGTATCGGCATCCAGAGTGATGACAAAGCGAATGCCATCCAGCTGCGCACGATCGCCCGCATAGAGAAATCCTTCCAGCTCGGGCGTGGATTCGCCGATAAGAAATTGATTGAGTTGCTCAAGCTTGCCGCGCTTGCGCTCCCAACCAATCCAGCGTCGCTCGCTCTCGCTCCACATGCGACCGCGATGGAAAAGAAAGAAGTGCCCCGCTCCATGTCGGCGATTCAATTCCTCGATACCGCGTGCCACGATGTCGATATATTCTGCGTCCTCCGGCATGCTCTGCCGCGGTGCGTCAGAAAAATCTGACAGGAGTGAAAAGCGCAGATTCGGATCCGTGTTTCCGAGGTAATGAATTTCAAGGCGACTGAGTTGGTTTTGGATCGCGCCCGGAGTGGTCAGCAGCATCGGCACTACCACCAGCGTGCGGCAATCATCGGGAATGCCTTCTTTTTCCAAGGACATCTTGGGCAAGACCTCCGGCGGCAGGAGCGAGGTCACGAAATAATTCACGACCAACACCGCTAGCTCACTCGCGGGCAAGAGCAGCAGAAGTCCCAGGAGCCCCAGTGTCACCCAAGGAACCAACCCAGCAACGAAAAGGAGAGGAGCCGCCACCAAACCGGCCATGAGCAGCAACAGGCTTCCGAAGTAGGCGCCCGCCGCATGGGCACGAATCCATCGGCGCGACCTTTCCCCCAGTGGTACTCTGGCGCCGATAGCTTGCTCGAGCACCGGCCGACCCGCGTCAATCAGGTAATAGCCGACGTGGCGCGCAACTTCGTCCTGCGCGGCCTTCGCCAGCGCGAGGGCTTGATCGATAGTTTTTTGTTCCGAACAATTTGACCATCGGGCGATTTCCTCGACCGCGCCCCGGCATCGATCACGCGTCTCAAAATCCATCCGGGCATAAACGCCCGCCGGATCTGCGGCCAACTGGCTTTCCGCCCAGCTGGTCGATTGGAAAAGTTCTCGCCACTGGATTTGCGCAAGGCGGCGACAACTATTGATCGCATTGGTAAGGGCGGTCTGCTGTACGGCCTGGTGCCGATGTTCCTGCTGCATAACCTCGAGCAGCGGCGAACGGAGCGAGCGTTCCAGCCAGCCGGTCACCACCGGGAGCGCTCCCTCGTCGTCGTAGAGATGCGCCACCAGTTCGCTCGCAAAATGCGGCGTCGGCTCCGGATACCGTTCCACGAGTTCTTCCATTATTTTGAGGAATCGGGGTGAGCTGTGACGGACTGCGGTGATGAGCCGATTTGCCCAGAAATCGGCCTCCTCGCTTTCCCTTTGCTGTTGGTCGACCTGGATCGCGAGCGTGCGAATACATTCGAGTAACTGCAATCGCAGCATCAGCGGGAGAGCCCAGAGTTCTCCGATGTCCAGTGGTGTGATCGCTTGAAACGCGCTCAAAAATCTCCGGATGATCTCGGGTTCCAAGGCTCCGTCGGTTTCGGCGACCATTTCCGCTCCAACCTGATAAACCCGGGGCAACCCCGAATTTGGGCCGCTGGCGATCAGAGGCAGCTTTCCATAGTATTTTTGCGGGAGACTCTTGCGCAGATCGGCCACCTGTTCCCGAATCAAATAGGCGTTATCGAGCAGCCACTCCGCCGAAAGCGTGAAGGCGTGGCGCGCCTCAGCCGACATGGTGAGACTCATGTTCGCCCATTCCAGCGCGTCCTCGATTTCGAGTAACCGGTGCAGGAAAGATGGGCCCCGCGGCTTCGCTGCGCGGCTGACCACGATTGCGCGTGCTAGGCTAGCGGCCTTTTCCACCAGGCGCTGACTCGAAGGCAGTTCATGACTGAGCGGTCGTGCGGTCGATTCAACTGAGAAAGGTGGCTGCGGATAAAAACCGAACGTCACCGGTGCCTCGGCTTCCACGTCACGCAAAAGCGCCAGAGCGCGCGAGGCTTCGCTGGCTTCGACTTCAGCTAGGACGACCGTTTCATTTGGCAGGATAGTGTTCGTGAATCTGGCGAAGCTCGCCGAATCGACATGCTCGCGAAGCATTTTGACGAGAATCCAGCCGGTGATCGCACCCGCTAACACAAACGCAGCGAGTAGCAGAACCAACCCGACTGGCTGGTAATCGGCCAGCATTCCGCGCTGCCATGAGATAAATGCGCCAAGGGCCAGGCCAAGAACCGAAGCGGCGGTCGATCCACCGATCGCTGAAATCCCATGTTCCTCGACCCGCTGCCGGCCTTTGGCCGAAGCATGGATCGCGGCGGTGCGGCGAAACCGAGCGCGATGGAGATTCTGCAGTACCGCCCGGCCGGCCCCCACGCTTTGGAAAATGCCAACCAGCAAAACGCGATCGCCATTTTTCTGCCAGAGTCTCATATTCAACCTTTAGGGTATGGCTTGGGAATATCGACGCGATTGTTTAACTTTGGTGAGAGCGTCGAGGTTCGATTAGCTGCCATTTGATCCCACGGAAGATCGACGGAAGACCACGGTGATCATTAGAAATCTCATGGCGTCGCGATCTGCATCCTAGAATCGGATAGAAATCTTGTAATTATCTGGTAGCGGAGTGCCCAAAATCTGAGAAGTGTAATCGCCAGTCGCACGCAAAATAATGAAAACACTCACGCTCAAGCCATTTGCCCTTTGTTTCGCGATTCTTGGAATCAGCGGAATCGTTTCTGCACAAAACGATTTGAACCTGCCTGATGTCAGCCAGGCCGCCGAGGTCAAACAACGCATCGCCCTGACGGATATTACAGTCAAATATCATCGCCCCATGGTGAACGGACGAAAGATTTGGGGAGGCCTCGTTCCTTACGGCAAGGTTTGGCGGGCGGGCGCGAATGAAAACACAACGATTGAA
>Ga0209375_1002803_pt1 | contig 12328 bp, 10 predicted proteins | sample GraSoiAngelo_131_FD_185888 | JGI IMG/M metagenome (GOLD analysis project Ga0209375, IMG submission 185888) | Grasslands soil microbial communities from the Angelo Coastal Reserve, California, USA - 14_0929_02_30cm (SPAdes) (version 2) | ecosystem: Environmental > Terrestrial > Soil > Grasslands ... | reverse complement strand
CCGCTCTCCCTGGCTTTTTCTGAACCGCGGGCTTCCGGGTTGACCAACGCCACCACCGTGCCCGGTTGAATGCCCTCGATAATCGCGCGGCCTTCGCTGAGCGCACGCAGCTTCACTTCCTGGGCCTCGAAGCTGCGGTTGCGTTTGCAGTAGACAATCTTCTTGCCTTCGCGGTCGAAAACCGCTTCCCTGGGGATCGATACGGCCCTGGAAAGCTGGTCGCCTCGGATGCTCAAGCGCGCGGCAAAGCCGGGGCGGAGGCGCGCGTCGTTCTTGTCGAAAAGAACGGTGAGATCGAATTTGTGTCTCGCGTTGTCGTCCCAGAACTCATGCGAGGTCGCGCCGCCTACGGTTTCCACCTTGCCGCTGAAATTTTCGCCGGGAAGAGCGTAGATCTGGATGTCCACGGACTGGCCTGGTTTGAGGTTGCTGTGATCCGTCTCCCCGACCTGCGCGTAAACCTCCAGACGGGAAACATCGATCACTTCCGCGATCGAACTCCCCGGATTCACCTGATCGCCGACGTGATAGTCAGGAAGGGTCATGCCCGTAAAGAAAAATCCGCCCGAGGCATCGCGGTTGCCATTGATGACGACGAGGCCATCAATGGGCGCAGTGATCGTCATCTTTTTGATGTTCTCCTCGGCCTGGTTCATGGCCAGGAGCGCTTTGTGACGTTTCTCTTCGCTGATCGCCAGCGCAGCTTTGTTGGACGCGCTGTGCGAGCGAATGTCCTGTTGGAGCTGCGTCAGGGCACGCTTGGCTTCGTCCAGCGCAAGCAGATTCTTCTGCGCATCAATTTTGCTGACCAGCTCGTTCTTGCTGACTTCCAGCTCCGCGCGCCGAACCGCGTACTTGGCTTTCAGCAGCGCAGTTTGGTCCTGAGCAGTTTGCACGGCGGCGTCGGCCTTGGACTTGACGATTTCCTGCTCGGCTTGCAGAAGGTCGCTGCGGTTCTGGGCGAGATTGTATTCCTGCTCGCTGGGATCAAATTCGAGCACCACATCGCCCTTGTGAACCTGTGCTCCGAAGCGCGCCAGCTTGATGATTTGCAAAGTTCCGCCGGCAATGGGAGGCGCCGCAATCACTCTTGATTCTTTAGTTCGTAAAGCGCCGGTGGTAAGGACTTTTAATTGAAGATCAGCTTCTTTCACCGTGGCGGTAGGAACGTCCAATTCGCCGGCCAGCGCGCTGGCCTGCCTGCAAGCGATGCTCGTGCCCGCGAAAATCAGGAGCACGAGAAAAACACCGGTTTGGGTGATGCCGCGGTTCATGTTGATCTTCTTAATGCGTCAGCGTTGGGTCTTTTAGAGCCACGCGTTCCCCTGGTTGGAGTCCTCTGGCCAGCAAAACTTCTTCCGTATTCCGCCGCGAAACGTCGACGGGAATTTCGTCAAATTTTGATCCCCGCCGAACATACGCGACCGTCCTGCCGGCTTTGCGAAACAGCGCCGTAGATGGAATCACGATCCCGTTGGGGATTTTGGCCACCGCCACGCGCACAGTCGCACTCATCCCCGGAGTCAGGCGCGGGTCGCTTTCTGTAAGCGCGACATCGACCGAGAAATTGTGCGGAACGGGCCAACCCCCGTTGAAATCCAGGCTGGCCGTGGGACTGATGGCTTCGACGTGACCTTCCAGGCTGCGGTCCGGGACGGCCTCCACACGCACCATGACGCTCTGGCCGACCTTCAATTGCCCGCGTTCCGCCTCTTCTACACGCGCGGAGATTTTCAGCGAAGTCGGGTCCGGCAGCTCGGCGATGGCTGCTCCCGGCCAGGCGCGGTCGCCCGGTTTGAAAGAGGTTGGCCCGCCTTGAGGTTGCCAGTGGTTCTGTAGCGCCACGACGCCATCCAGCGGAGCGAGCAAAGTAAGGGATGCCAGGCTACGTTCGTCCTGTTTCACCTGAAACTCGGCCTGGCTCAATTTTTCCTTCTTGCTGGCTAAATCCGCGGCGGCGGACGAGCGGTCGGCTTTGAGCTTGGCTTCCGCCGCCTTCAAGGTCTCTTCGGCATCCACAACTTTTAGCTTGGCTTGCTCGCCCTCAATGACAGAAAGAATTTCCTGTTTACTGGCGTCCATGCGCGCTTTCTCGGCGTCAAACTTGGCAGTCATGACGTCGGTGAGATCCTGCTCTTCCTTCAGGCGCGCCGCAGCTTGGGACTGTGAGATTTCCGCCTGGGCGGATTTAACGCTGGACTGGTCCTGCGCCAGCCTCTGCTTCATCGTGCTGGTATCGAACTGAACTAGCACGTCACCTTTTTTGACCTTGGCCGCGTTGGCCACCAGGTTGACGATCTGCAAATCTCCCGCGCCATACGGCCCCGCGATGATCTTCGTACGGAGAGCCTTGAATTCGCCCTTAATTTCCAGCGTATCCACGAAATCCTTGCGCTTGACCTCGGCGGTTGGAAGCGCGGAAGCGGAACTCGTCAGCCGGAAAGCTCCGAAGCCGAGGCCGCCCAGAAACACGACGGCAGCGCCGGCGGCAGCCTTGTGCCGCAGCTTCCACGACAGGATTCCGCGAATCTTTGCCCACATCACCGCCGCTCTCCCGATGCCGGCTCTTCCGCCGCAGTTCGGCGGATGATTTCGCCTTCGTGCAGGCCCGAAAGCACCACAACTTCCGTATCGTTGCGGGGACCGGTTTTCACGGCACGTTTCTCAAAGGACCCCGAACCTTCCACCCAAACAAACGGCTTCCCGGAATCGAATCCCACGCTTTCCCAAGGAACCACGAGCGCGTTTTGTTCTGAGCCGAGGTCGAGATCCAATGCCGCGGAAAGGTCCGGCAGGAGTCTCGCGTCGGTCCCTTGAACGGAGAAGCGGGCGGCGAATACCCGGATGGTTTCGCTGAACTGGCCGTTGTGACCGAGCGGGGAAAGATCTTCCAAGGTCGCAGCAAGCTCAATGCCGGGGTACGCGTCGAGATGCATTTTCGCGCGCAGGCCGGGGCGGACTTTCAGCAGGTCCACCTGATTCAGCTCCACGCGCACTTCCATTTGGGAGGGATCCACAACGGCCATGAAGGGCAAGCCCGGACGCACCTGGTCTCCCTGTTGGACAGTGCCCATGCGGCCGCCGAGCCAGATGGTGTTGTAGACCACCACGCCCGCCATGGGAGAGTGCACGGTCATTTTGGAGGCGTTGCTCTGCGCGTAGCGCATGGCCTCCATAGAGCGGTCCCGCTGAATCTCGAGAATGTGGATCCCGGCCGCTGCGGCGGCTCGTTTCAATTGGTAAGTCTCTTTCAATTGCTTCAATGTGGCCTGTGCTTCCTCCGCGGCCTCCTGATTCTTTTCGGCGTCGATGCGGGAGACGATTTCATTGCGCTGGAGTTCGAGCTGTGCGCGCTTCAACTCGTCCTCGGCCTGTTGCAAACCTGTGTCGTCCTTGGCGCGGGCGATATCTTCCTCGGCTTGCTTTTGAGCGACCTGGCCTACCAGGTTGTCGTACGTGGCTTTCTTATCGAGATAGTCCTTGGTTTGGGCCTGAGGGTCGAATTCCACGAGGACGTCGCCCTGCTTTACGGGAGACCCGGCAGCGGCCAGTTTGGTGATGACCATGGAACCCACTTGCGCCCCTTGGAGCCTGGGAGCCAGGACCGCAAAGGAGTGGGCGGCCATGGTGGTTCCATTCAGGCGGAGCGTTTGCGAGAAGTTCTTTTTCTCGACTCGATAAATCGACTCCGCGCGGCTCGCAGAGGCTTGCGCCCGGCGGAGATGAAAGAAAAGAAAGGGCATGAGAACGAGTGTCAGCAGAGTGAGGGTGCCTAAGAAAAGAGCCTTGGGCTTGCTGCGAAGAATCGATGTAGCGCGCATAAGCTCATGCACCCCTGAGAGATTCGGGAAGTTACGCCCTCCAGGGCGGTTGGAATTCGGGGCCGGGGAAATGGTTGTTTCGCACAACCTGCTTAAATTTGAGCCGATTCTTCCGCAAACGCTCAGTTTATCTTAGAAGCAAAACCAGGAATATCCATGGAATACCCTAATGTTTGCAATCCCTGCTCTCTCCGACCGGCTGGCTCTCTATTAGACGCCACGCACAGCCATTTGTCCTACGCAAAAATCGGTGATTTTCATCGCAAAAAGAAGATTGCCGCGTAAGTTTCCAAAGCGAAGCAGAATTGCGGAAAATCGACCCCTAACCATGAGACGCAATCGGGAGGACAATGAGATACAAGCTGGTAGTCTACGTGTGAGCCGGGTAAGCTCGGGGTCGACCTGCAGTGGTTCTAGAACCAGGTTGGAGAATCATGATCAGATTTCTGGCAAAGTTCTTTCGAGGACTGCATCTCATTTTCGGAGTGTCCGCGCCCCCTGAGGGACAGAACGAAACGCTCGTTGGTGTTGATCTGGCTCGGAGTTTTATCTTTTCTGGTGGCCTTCGGCGTGCTCCTCTCTTACCTCGTGCCCTACCTGTACTTCAAACACTAATCTTTCTCAGCTAAACCGCAAGATATTGGCGATCTGACGAAGACGCGGGGCTTTGCGCTTACCCTGCCACGCCAAGATGGGCACCATCCTGGCTGGTTGGACGGAATCCAGAGCTTTCGCTACACTGAACGACTGCTTCTGCAAAGAAAGACGCGCTGGAAATGACCGAAGCAACTCAAAAGACTGCAGGTGTGCGAGTCCGCTTTGCCCCCTCTCCCACGGGCTATCTGCATGTCGGTGGCGCACGAACGGCCCTGTTTAACTGGCTTTTCGCGCGACGCCACGACGGCGTGATGATTCTGCGCATTGAGGACACGGATGCCGAGCGCAACAAGCCCGAACTGGTTCAGGGAATCATCGACGGCTTGAAATGGCTGGGTGTGAATTGGGATGAAGGGCCCTTCTACCAGTCGCAACGAACCGAAGTGTACCGGGCGGCGGCGAAGAAATGCCTTGCGAACGGCAATGCCTTCCTTTGCTACTGCCCCGCGGACAAATATGCCGGCGGCGATCACGCCGAGCCGGCTGAGGATGAAGAGCCGAAAGGCGGCGGGCCCCGCCGCGTCACGCGCTGTCCGTGCCGCGACGGCAAGCCCTCGACACCGGGCGCGAAGCCGGCGGTCCGCTTCAAGGTTCCCGCTGGTGGAACGACGAAATTTGCGGACGCGGTGTTTGGCGAGCGCGAATTTTCCAATGATGAGATCGAGGATTTCGTCCTGCTGCGCTCCGGCAAAGGCGCCGAGGAATTTGGCCAGTCGATGTACCAGCTCGGCGTCGTAGTCGACGACATCGACATGCGCGTCACGCACGTGATTCGCGGCGCGGATCATCTTTCGAATACGCCGAAGCAAGTGCTCCTGTACCAAGCGCTCGGCGCGACGCCTCCGGTCTTTGCGCACGTGCCGCTGATTCTTGGCGCGGACAAGTCGCGGCTTTCGAAGCGCCATGGCGCTACCGACGTGAACATGTATCGCGCGGAAGGTTTTTTGCCGGAAGCGTTTCGCAATTTTCTGGCGCTACTGGGCTGGTCGCCCGGCGGCGACGAAGAGTTCATTCGAACGAAGGATTTGATTGAGAAGTTCTCGCTGGAGGGCGTGAGCCGCACCAATGCCGTTTTCGACCGGCCAAAACTCGAATGGTTCAATACGCAGTACCTGCAGCGCCTCCCGATCGAGGATTTGCTGCCTGAAGTCGAAAAGGAATTGAAGCGCAGCGGCTTGTGGAAGCCGGAATGGGCTGCCGGCGCCCCTCCGGGTCCGGATGGCCGCGATCACGCGTGGTTTGCGCACGCCGTGGACTTGCTGCGGCCACGCATTCGCCTGCTCCCGGATTTTTCCACGTGGTCACGCGCGTTTTTCAGCGATGAATTTCCGCGCGATCCTGCCGCGAAAGAAAAATTCTGGAAGGATCCGAAAGTGCCGGAACTTCTCGCCAAGCTCGCCGATGCGCTGGCAAATCTGAAAGAGTGGAACCATGACGGCTGCGATCAGGCCACGAGGGCAGTTGCCGAAGCGGGCGGCGTGAAAGCGGGACTGCTGATTAATGCGACGCGCGTCGCTCTCGTCGGTCAAGCCGTCGCTCCGCCGCTTTTCGACACCATGATCGTGCTCGGCCAGCAGCGCGTCGTGCAGCGCCTTCGCGACGCGCTCAGCGAATTTGCCTCCGCCAAATCCGCGCCCTAGGAGGTCTCTTTGGTGCGCCGCAAACGCCGCGAATTTCTGCGGACAATCGGAGCCGCCGGTCTTTGCGCGTCGTTCCCTCTCGCTTCTTGGCAGGCCGAGACGCTGCAGCAGCGACTTGCCGCCGACCCATTGCGTCCGCAACTTCATTTGCTTCCCGCGCAAAACTGGATGAATGACCCCAACGGGCCCATTTATTGGAAAGGCCGATACCACATGTTTTTTCAATACAACCCTCACGCCGCGGTTTGGGGAGATATGCACTGGGCCCACGCCGTCAGCCCAGACATGATTCATTGGCGCCATCTGCCTGTGGCTCTAGCGCCGACTCCCGGCAGGGACGATGCCGACGGCTGTTTTACCGGCAGCGCCGTCAATCACCGCGGCACAGCTACGGTTATTTACACCGGTGTTAAAGCGGCCACGTCCGACCGTGCCACGCTTCGAGACGGCGCCCACAATTTCCGCGAAGTGCAGTGCCTCGCTACCTCTTCCGATCCCGAACTTCGCACGTGGAGAAAACGGGAGCGACCCATTCTCCAGCCTCCGGAAGACCCGCTCCTCACCGGCTTTCGCGATCCTTTCCTTTGGCAGGATGGACCACACTGGTATCTCGGCGTCGGTTCGGGCCAGCGCAGCCAGGGTGGCCGCGTCCTTCTCTATCGCTCTCTCAATTTACGCGACTGGGAGTATCTCCATCCCCTCGCTTCTGGAGATTGGACCGGACGTGATTCTGTTAATCCCGTGGACTCTGGTGAAATGTGGGAGTGCCCCGACTTTTTTCCTCTCGGCGGAAAACACGTCCTGCTCTACGCCACGGCAGGACAAGTTGTCTGGGAAACTGGCGAGCTCGATCCTAAGGAACTCGTGTTCCACCCGCAGAAGCGCGGGGTTCTCGATCACGGTGCCTATTACGCACAAAAAACGCAGCTCGACGCAAAAGGGAACCGCATCCTCTGGGGCTGGATTCCGGAAACTCGCCCGGAGGCCGAATTCAGCGCCGCCGGGTGGGCAGGTTGCATGGCTCTGCCCCGGGTTCTCTCTCTCGGCGCCGACGGCAGCCTGGCAATGCTCTTCGCCCCGGAAATTCGGTCGCTCCGTGCGAAGTCCTGCTTTATCCCGCCGTTCGAAAGCCACGTGCCGTCCGCCTTGGTTATTCGCGCGCTTCAGGACGTCCGAATCCAAAACCTCTCAGGCGAATTCCGCTTGAATACCAAATACCCCCGCTCTAGTGTCACCCTTCAGGACCGCAGCGGTCCCTGGTGGTCCGCGACTCTCGAACCCAAGGACACTTCCACGGCGAAACTATCCGTGAATGGAAAAACCGTCGACGTGCCCATTGTGCACCAGCAAGAATTCAGCGTTCACTTGCTTCTGGACGCCTCCGTGGTCGAGCTGATCTGTAACGGCAAGCACGCTTTCACGACGCGCATCTACCGCAAGCCCGACGGCCCTCTCAGAATCTCCCTGAGCGATTCCGACTTGGCTCAGCTCGATGGTCTCGAAGCCTGGCAACTGCGCCCTATCTCTCCCGACCGCCTCACTTCGTAGGAAGCGCGGCAATTTGAATCGCATCGAAAAAAAAACGCGGGGCGAATTGCCCCGCGCTCCTGGTTTCTGCATGCCGGCGCGTTCAGTTGCACCTTAGTAGCGCCACGGATGAGCATGACGCCATTCCCAATACTCGAGCTGCTCGTGTTCATTGAGATCCGTCCACTCCCGGTAGGGCTTGCGGCACTCGGCCCAATACTCTTGGTAGGCGCGGGTTTCGCTGGGATCCCAACGATGATAATCGTGGTATCGAGTGTCATAGTATCGTACACGAGCCGCGCAACCTGAACCGATCACGGAAAAGATCATTGCCGCGGCAAGCAAAAGTGGTTTCATCCATCGTATTCGCTGCATTTGCAATGCTCCTTTTTTCGAGCCCCGAACGGGGCTGAGCTTCAGCGGGCAGTGCAACGTGCGTTCCCGGCTCGTTTCTTCACAATGAGATAAACCCGAAAACGGGACAAAAGGCGCAAAGAAAGTTATTCATTCGAGATTTCTGGAGAGGAAGTACTAGGAAATAGTCAGGGCCCGGGAACTCGTGAAAACGTGAGCGAGTGTCTGGTGCGCTCGTCTTGCGTTGAGATTTCTAGTTCGGAGAAAAAAACTCTTGGTGCACGGGCTTTGCCGCCGAAGCAGAAGCGGCGACACTGACCAAGGCATCGAGCGGAATCGTTACCGGCGGGAGGCACAGTTCCGTGCTGCACGCCTGATAGCGCAGCTTGAGGGGAATGTGCTGTTCGCCGAGCGGAGCACTCGCGAGCGCGTTCACGGGAAGGCGAAGAATTACCGTTCCCTGGTACACGTTGAGCGGCTTCTTGGAAAATGTGAACGTTTCGAGCTTTCCCTTGGGATAAACCACTTCGCCGCTGCTGAAGCCGGACGGGAGCTGGGCTTTGAGATCGGTGGCGATGAGATACTCTTCCGATTTTTCGCGCGCGTTCACGTGGAAGCCCGGACGGATTTTCATGACCACGGCAATCTGAAACGACGCGCCGCGTCCCGCCGGTTCCATAGAAGCATACACTTCCGGCTTCACCACGTCGCGGCCGGAAGGCACTTGCGAACGACTCGCCATGCAAGTTATCGCGATAATTGCCGCCAGGGCGGTTGCGCCTGAAATTACGGTGGCTCGCTTCACACTTTCACCTCAGCGCCGAGTTGCTGCGAGATGACGCGGCTCATGATGGCGTAGAGATCCTCGCCGGACTTCTCCTGCACGAAAGCATTGCGCGTTTGGCTCCAGCCCAATTTAAAGCTGGTGGAAAGCGCGGAGATCCAGATTTCGCGCACCGGTGTGTTCGGCGAAATCACGAACTTGGCTTCCTCGGGTTCCTCGAAAATCACTTCGAGCTTGCCCGCTTGGCCTTCGACGTCAAAGCCGTGCGCATCGCCTAGAGTCAGCAGGCGTTTCTTGAGGTCCTCAAACGCCGCGTCGGCTTTCCGCTGGAAATCTTTCTCTTCGAGCATGGATTGAGCGTACACGAGGCAATTTCGCCCGGCAAGCGATGCCTCAGAAATCCTTGATTTCGCGGAGGCGTCCGGTGACCACGTCGTACACGAAGCCGCGCACTGCCACTTCTTTGGGAATCCACGGATGCGTGCGAAGTTTTTGCAATTGGTGGCGCACGTTTTCGTCGATGTTTTGGAAAGCGTAGAAAAAAGCGGGCGCGATCGCCGCGGTCCCCGCGCGGTTCTGGATGCGCGTGCGCAATTCCTGCTCCGTTGCGTGCATCAGGCCACAGTCCGTGTGGTTGATGACCATGAACTCTTCCGTGCCCAACAAGTGGTGGGAGATGACCAGAGACCGGAGAGAGTCATCCGTGACGATCCCGCCGGCGTTGCGGATGATGTGGGCGTCGCCCTCCTTCAGTCCCAAAGTACGAGTGGACAGCCGTGTGTCCATACACGTAAGCACCGCCAGCTTGCGCTCCGGACGCGGTGTCAGCGCGCGCAGTTCATGCGCGCGCGCATAAACTTCGTTGGCTTCGAGAACTTCGTCTATGACGCTCATGGTTTGAACAGTCTAACGAGCAGCGAGCGATTCGTGAATAGTGTCAATGCGAAAGCGCTCCGGCATTGCCGGGGCCGCCGACGGGCTGCAGCTTGGGGATACGTGCTTCGACCGGAGGAAGCGTTGTGAAGGCGGCGTGAGGCTCGCTCTGATACCAGTAGGCCACGGAATAATAATTGTCCGAGCGGTGATTGGCGTGGCCGTGCTCGATGGTCGCACGAATTGATTTCGTGAACGGAATCGGCGAATCGAGATGAAAGCGGTAGACCGAGGAACGGCTACCCGCGCGCTCTTCACCCTTGACCGGCGCGCCGTGAAGACGATGGGAAAAAGCGCTCTGTCCAAAATCCCATGCGCCAAGAAAATAATCTTCTGATCCAGTGCCGATAATGGACGGACGGGATTCGCCGTCAATGAAAAACATGTCGTCGCCCTCGCCCCACCAGCCGTCCTCATTCTGGAGCACGGACATGGTCACTCCCACAAAGTGGCCGTGGCCGGTGGCTTCCATCCAGACATAATTGCCCTCGCCGTTCAGATTTTTCTTGTCCTCGACGGCGGGGTCTCCGTTCGATTCCCACTTCTTGGTCCAGCCAGCATTGGGCTGCGCCTGGCGAAACTGCGCGTGGAAATAAAGCGTATCGGCGGGCAGAGGCTTGGCGAGCGCGCGATAGTCGAGATTGAAATAAAGACTAGAAACTGGGCGTTTGCCTTCGTTGGTTAACGTGATGCGCGCGTGCTTTTGAAAAGGCATCGGGAAAAACGAATTCATGGCCCGGTCGTTTGCGACGGAAAGAAGCTCCGATTCCCAGAGGTGGTAATCGCCGAGACCGAGGCCGAAGAAATCGCCGAGCGGAATCTCGACGCTTGGGGAAGCCTCGCCGTCCCAGTACATGCGCAGAACCAGTCTTTTCAGATGATAGGGCTCGGGATCGGAAACTGTGAACCAGATGTGCGTGAGCACGCCGGGCCCTTCCACGTCAAGAATCGTGAACGTTCCGCCCGGTTCAACGCGCCGAAAATCTGCATTGCCGCCAGTGGAGTCCGCGCTGGAGACACGCTTGAGCACATAAGGCTGGGGCTGCGTGAGATCGGCCTGCCAGTGAGCGAGGTTCTGCGCTTGCGCCTTGGGCGGACTCTTCATCCACACAAAAGCAAGCACGATTAGAAGGCCTGAGAAAGATTGCTTCATGGAGTTCTCCCTTGTGCCGGTGCGCGGCGGCTACTTTACGGCCAGTAGCGCGGAAAAGGAAGTGTCCCTGGGAAGCCAAAACCCCCGCAACACGGCTTGCTGTTGCATGGCAAGGAAGTCAGAGCAACTTTGTTGTAGCGACCCAGCTGCGTCATCGGTCTGCAGCTGGAGAGGAAGAAATAGGCGGCTTGAGAGCGTTAGAACTCTCCCCCGGTTCTCTGTAACTGTTCATTCTACGGGACTTAGAGATTGCATAAGCTCTTTAGAATCAACACTCAATGGACCCACGTCACAAGTGTTCATTCTAAAGGGGTTATGTGATATCGAAAACCGGAGGTTATTGCAGCAAGCGCCTCAGCAAGTCGTCCAAAAGGGCTTTGGCTTGAGGGCCAACATTGATGAATTCGACGCCCATGCCCTCGCCAGGCGAGACGCTTCGCACAACGGCCTCGGCATGAACAAATCCGCCGGGTACTTCAAAGAGCAACGTCAGCTTCGTGCCTACCGGCCGCCCAGTGGATGCCGAGAGGAACAGGCCCCCGGTGCCTAGCGTTTTGACCCGGGACACCTGCTGGTCGCCACCGCCATACCAGGTCACAGACATGCCCTTGGGCAAGGAGATACGTTGGTATCGACGGGGCTTAGAAACGCTCTTATTGCTCATAATTCAAGGAGAAGGTACTCGCTCGGCAGGCATCAACCAATAGAACGGAAGTTCCTTGTTATCAGTACCTCGGCGTTATCACCGAGGCGGGGACACGCAGTCATGACCAACTGGATTATACCGCGTGATTATACCACGTGTTTTTTCGCTGATTGGGCCAACGCAATCTGACCGGAATGCAAGGCAGCAAAACCAAGGGGAAGGGTTGAAAATGGGACCCCGCTACGCGGCCTCTGCCGTCTCGTAGATTCGCTCGGTTTCGTCCCAGATGCGCGTAAGTTTGCGCCCCCGAGGACACAAGCTTTCTAACCGGGCTCGTTCCGCGCCGGTGTTGCGGCATCGTTTGCACCGCCGCCAGTGACGGGCGGCCCGGTCGAAAGCCATTTCCGGATCAAGGACTACAACTCGTTTCTTTGCCATGCCGCGACCATGCCAGAGTGCGCGCTCTCGCGCAATCCCTGGCCGTTGGTCCAGTTGCTCTGAAGATAAGGGCCTATTGATCAAAAATCAGCGTTTTTGGCGAGTTCCATAGCGCCTTGCAAGGGCAAAATCAACCGGGATTCTGTAAAAAGACTTTCATTTTGCTCAGTCGAAAACCGCGGTAGACGGGCCGGGACAGGTTCCGCAAGAACCTGACGAAGAGCTTTTTATGAGACTTATGAGATGACTAGGTGGCTTCCAGCCGAAAGGGAGTGACTAGTTTGAATTTTGACCCCGATTGTCACGATTAAGAAAACTCAAAACGACCCACTCCCGGCTGAAAACGTGCGTTGACGATTGTTCAGGGCGACCGGT
>Ga0209375_1002794_pt1 | contig 12346 bp, 10 predicted proteins | sample GraSoiAngelo_131_FD_185888 | JGI IMG/M metagenome (GOLD analysis project Ga0209375, IMG submission 185888) | Grasslands soil microbial communities from the Angelo Coastal Reserve, California, USA - 14_0929_02_30cm (SPAdes) (version 2) | ecosystem: Environmental > Terrestrial > Soil > Grasslands ... | reverse complement strand
TCGAGGGCCCTCCGAGAGTAGCGAGGTGATTATCCTTTATAAGCACCATGTCGTACAGGCCGAAACGGTGATTGACACCACCACCAGCAACTACGGCAGCTTTTTCTAAAGCGCGTAACCCAGGAGTGGTTTTGCGCGTATCAAGTATTTTGGCCGAATGGTTCTCGATAGCGTTAATAAATTCGCGCGTGAGGGTTGCGATGCCACAGAGACGTTGCAAAAAATTCAGCGCGACGCGTTCCGCCTTTAAAATCGAGCGCGCCAGGCCGCGCACTTCGATGATGACGTCGCCGGCCGCAACCTCGTCGGCATCACGGTGACTAATCTGGACATCAGTCGCAGGATCGACCTGCCGAAAAGCTTCAGCAGCTGCTCCGGTGCCGGCAACAATTGCTTTTTCACGCACAATGATGCGTCCGGTTGCGTGCAGCGTTTCTGGCACGAAGAAATCAGTCGTGACGTCGCCGTCGCCAATGTCTTCCTTAAGGGCGGCGGCGATCGGATCGTAACGGTCAGACGTCATCTGGCGCAGTAAGGTGAGGCATGATACTCGCGAAATGCGATTGGGTCTATCAGGGTCCTTGTCTCAAACGCGCCGCTCGCAGCCTCTTCACGTCGTCTCTGGCGCCAATCAGGTACAAAAAAAGATTCGGGCAGCGCACGCTAAGGAGAAACAACGAATCTGAGAAATCGTGCGACCACCCGAATCGCCTTAACCTGTTAACTTTGACAACAGGTCGCACGGTTTGTTCGAATTTTTTACGAAAAATTCGTGTCTGGCGTTAGTTGCTGCCAATTAGCTGGTTATGCGACACCGGAGCCTTTAGAAGTACTTCCGGCATGTTTCGCCGCATTGATTAAAGAAGTTGGTTCTGGATGTGAGCACCAGCATGATTAGCTTCGTCGCGCACCTCCTGAAGGAGCGATTTAAACTCGCAGGTTTCCAGAGCTCCGATCAGGGCAGGGTAATCGGCTTCGATTCGAAGCTGATCGATCGGCACAGGCAATTCAAGGCGACAATCGAGATCGACCATTTTTCTGTTTTGCACTATCTGCTCGCGACCGTTGGCGAGTTTCTCCCGCGTTCGCTCGCTTTTCACCTTGTCGATATTGTTTAGCAATGGCTCTAACCCACCGAACTCGCGAATCAACGCCGCGGCGGTCTTGCGGCCAAGGCCGACCCCGGGGATGTTGTCGACTGAATCCCCGGTCAACGCGAGGACATCGCCAATGAGCCCGGGCGGAACCTCCCATTTTGCAGTGACTTGATCTTCGCTGAGCAATGCGAATGCATCCTTGGGCGACGCGAGGTCCGCTTTCGCTGTGGTATAGACTTTCACGCACGGGCCTACGAGTTGATACAGATCCTTGTCGTTGGTTGCGAGCACAACCTCCATCCCAGCCCGCTCGCATGCGGCGAGGGCATAACAGCCCATCAGGTCATCGGCCTCGGTATCGGGTAGGGAAATGTTTCTAAAGCCCAACAAAGGTGTGAGTTTCTGAATGAACTCTAGCTGCGGGATCATGGGTTTGGGCATTTCTTTCCGCGTTTCCTTGTACGCGGGTTGCAGTTCCACCCGCTTCTGCGGCACGCCTTCGTCCCATACCACTGCGCCTAAGTCAGGTTGCAAGTGTTTCAGCATTAGCCGCAGCGTTTTGGTAAAGCCGAAAATCGCGTTGGTCGGTTCGCCGCGGGAATTGGAGAGATTCGGGATGGCGAAAAACGACCGGTAAACGTAGTAATGACCATCGATGAGCAGCAGTTTCATTGGAGAGGCTGATGCTGGATTCTGGATGCATGATGCTTGATGATCAAGAGATGGCGGAAGAATGGATCGTGCGCGTGCAGGGAAAAGAGTATGGCCCGGCGGATATCGATACATTACGTGAATGGAAGAAAGAGGGGCGGCTTCTTCCTGAAAACGAAGCCCGAACTACGAGTGCCGATCTTTGGAGCACAGCGGCAGCGATTCCAGGATTGTTTGACGTAGCGATGATCGCCGCGGCGAGCGCGCGGGTGGAAATACAGCCACCGCTACAAACCCAACGCAGCTTCGGTCAGGTTTTGGCCGAGACATTTCAGATTTACCGCAAAGGCTTTTTTCAATTTCTTGGGCTTACCCTCGTAGTGTTATTGCCCTCAATATGTAGTCAGTTAACAACTGCATTAATACAAACCGCACAGGCTTGGGGCGGCGATCTGCGCGTTCTCGCCGGTGGTAGCTTTGCCTTTTTAATGTTCGTCTTCTCAATGGCGATGTGGCCGGTTTATGTGGCAGGCATCCAAATTCTCACTGTTGAAATTGCGAGCGGACGCCGTCTGGGTTTGGTCGCGGTGTTAAATGAAGCTGTCAGATTCTGGCCGCGCGTTGCAGCGCTCTGCATCTTCGTCTATGGCGTGTTCTTCCTGCTGATCGTATTTGGCCTTGCGATTGCAGCCATCGCTCTTGCCGGCGCGTCTTCGTTGTTGTTGGTCTTTTTCGCGCTGGCGCTGCTCATTCTGCAGGTTTGGATGTTCGGCCGTTTCTTCGTGAACGTTCTCTTTTGGCAGCAGTTTGCCGTTCTCGAAAACGCCGAATTCATTGATTCACTGCGCTATAGTAGAAATCTCGCGCGTAGCGGCCGCGATCTTCCGTGGTTTGAACGCCCGTTGTGGCGCGGCGCCTTCATTGCATCGCTGTGGTTCGCCTTTGTGCTGGTAGTCACGCTCGCGTCTGAATGGACGACCCTGCACCACTATTTCAGTCAGGTGGTGACGACACAGGATCCCCAGAAGCTTCTACAACAACTGACTGAAGCGCAGCAGGCTCGGGGCTTCGATATTTCTGCTTTCGCGCTCAATCTTCTGCAAAGAATTCTCCAACCATTGCTCGGAATCGCGTTCGTTGTGCTGTATCTCGACTGCAAAATTCGTCGCGAGCGATAAGTTTACCTCGAGAGGCGAAACTATCCGCCCCGGGGCTAATTTGTGTGCCGGCTCCGCAAAACAAGCGGCGCAATCGCACTGAAGTAGCGGCTCGTATAAAAGAGGTAACCGATGAAGGAGAGAAGTTGCGTGCTAATCAGCCAGGTGTGACCGGCATGTGCAATGAACAAATCAGGCCAGCGCCAAATGGCGAACGCGGAGACGACATTGAGCGCAATCAGTAGAGGAACAAGCAAACGAATATTAAGCAACTGATCGGACATGGCACGGTTGTAAAGGGCGCGCTGGGAATCGGCACGTGATTCGGCGAGGCGCGTGTGAATCAGCCGCATGTCGTAAATAAAGAGCAACCAAACAATGCACGCGTAAGCGGCGCTTAGTTGAAACCACGCGAGAGGATTATCAAGGCGGCTGAAAAGAATTGCTTCGCCCAGGGCGCAACCGATGTAGAAAAAGTTGTGACCGAACTCCAGTGGCCATCCAATTAGAGTGAGGGTGTGAATGACGGAACGCGACCAAAAGACGAAGATCACGCATAAGGCCGCGGCGACATACAGAAAGGCTTCCCAATGCGACAGCGATATGAGCACGCGGGCATTGTCCGTGAGGAAAAAGAGTGCAACGCCCTGGATTATGCTGACAAGAGTAAGCTCGATGTTAATCACAACCGAGTCGAGTTGCCGGCGGCCTTCACTTGGAGGATTCACGACGCGACTGGTAACCGCTTGATCATTAAACTGTCAAGGCGCTAGGAGGCACAGCGAGATCGCATAGGAACTGGAGTGCTTATCCACCAAAATCCGATACGGGCAGTGCAATTTTGTCGCGACATTCCAGTTAATACCGGTCCAGGTGTGTGTCAGATTGACCACCGCATGTGTGACGGACATGGCTGGTCGCCTGTGTTAAGGCCCTCCTGTTATTGATCTTACGGTGATGCATTCTCTGAATTTGACCTTGGCATAGTCCGAGCTACCACAATGGCTGAACTAAAATTATTTATCCAAGAAAGGAGACTTTTAAAATTATGAGTTTAATTCGATATCAAGCTCCAGAACTTACGCCGTGGTCGGCGTCGGACCGCTGGAACACACTGCGGGATGAGCTCAACTCGTTTTTCGAGTTGCCATCGTGGTCGAGTTTTCCGCGCGCGGGGCAGCTCTTCACGGGTTGGTCGCCTGCCCTCGACCTTTACCAGAGCACTGACAACATTGTCGCTACGGTTGAATTGCCCGGTATGCGCAAGGAAGACATCGAAATCTCTTTGCATGACGGGACATTGACGATTAGCGGCGAGCGAAAGCGCGAAAGCACTGACGGTGAGAAGGCCGAGCGGACCGAGCGCTACGTCGGAGTATTCCGCCGCAGCATCGCATTGCCAACCCGCGTGGACGCCAGCAAAGTCAGCGCCACTTACCGCGATGGAATCCTGACTGTGACGTTGCCGAAGGCTGAAGAAGTCAAGCCGAAGCAAATTCAGGTCAGCTAATCAAATCAAACTGAAAGAAATTTCACCATGAATATGTTAACACGTGAAAATCGCGATGCGGATCGCACGCAGACCGACCAGTTTATTGTGCCGCCCTCGAGCGTGATCGAAGGCTCAGACGGCTACACGCTGGAAGTCGAGATGCCCGGTGTGAACAAGGACGGGCTCGATATTTCCATCGAAAACAACGAGCTCACGATTATTGGGCGGCGTTCGCTTCCCAAAATCGAGGGAACGCTGATTCATCACGAATCGCGCCAGGAAAACTTCCGGCGCACATTCGAGCTCGATCCATCGATAGGCGCCGACAAAATCAGCGCCAGAATCGAGCAGGGCCTTGTGACGTTGACTTTGCCCAAAGCGGAGCACGTCAAGCCGCGCAAGATCACTGTTTCTTAACGGTCAGCTTCGGCAAGTTTGGGCCGCGAACGTGAAAGTTCGCGGCCTTTTTCTTTCCTTCAGTCGAAAGTGCTTGCTTTTCTACTTGGCGAATCGTTGCCAGAGTCGTACTACAGGCATCTTGATATGGCGACAAAAACCGACGAAAAGACAGCCTCTGACAAATTGACCGCGGCGCGAAATAAGAATCTCGATCTCGCGATTCAGCAGATAGCCAAAGATTACGGCGAAGGTGCCATCATGCGCCTTGGCGACGAGAAAATTGTCGACATCGATGTCATCCCCACCGGCAACATCTTGATCGATCGCGCACTCGGTGTGGGCGGATTTCCACGGGGCCGGGTGGTAGAAGTTTTCGGCCCTGAATCGTCCGGAAAAACGACACTTACCCTGACGGTGATTTCACAGGCTCAAAAGCGCGGCGGCCTTGCAGCCTTTATTGATGTCGAGCACGCGCTCGATCCTGCGTATGCGAAAAGACTTGGCGTTAATCTTGACGATTTGCTGGTCTCTCAGCCCAGTTCCGGCGAAGAAGCACTGCGGATTTGCGAAACCCTGATACGCTCCAACGCTCTGGATGTGATCGTCGTAGATTCGGTTGCTGCGCTCGTCACCAGAGCCGAGCTCGAAGGCGAGATCGGAGACGCCACGGTCGGCGCACAAGCGCGACTCATGAGCGCGGCATTGCGCAAGCTCACGTCGCTCATCTCAAAGGCGCGGACCTGCTGCATTTTCACAAATCAAATCCGCGAAAAGATTGGCGTGATGTTTGGAAATCCGGAGACGACGCCGGGTGGTAAGGCGTTGAAATTCTACGCGAGTGTGCGTGTCGATATTCGGCGCATCGGTGCGATCAAACAGACCGATGGCGTCGTCACAGGGAATCGCACCCGCGTAAAGATCGTGAAGAACAAGGTCGCGCCGCCGTTTACGGAGGCCGAGTTCGACATCATGTACAACGAGGGAATCTCCTCGACTGGCGCACTGCTCGATGTCGCTTTGGAGAAACAAATCATTGAAAAGCGCGGCTCGTGGTTGAACTACAAAGGCACGCAGCTTGCCCAGGGTCGTGACGCCGCAAAAGAAGTCTTGAAGAACGACAAGGCGCTTTACGAAGAAATCGAAGCCGCGGTCAAAGCGAAGCTGGACGAAGAGAAAGACTAGGAGCCGGTCCGGCCGATCACCAGCCGGCGCAGCGCGGAAAAAATCCAACGTCAGGCGTGCAGGGTTTTCCGCTTTGTCTAATTGGTGTTTATTCGTGTTAATTCGTGGTGAAAAAAGATGACCTCGCTTGAGATCCGCCAATCGTTTCTCGATTTCTTTCGCGAGAAAAAGCACACCATAGTGCCGTCTTCGTCGCTGCTACCTGACGCACCGAATCTGCTTTTCACGAACGCCGGCATGAACCAGTTCGTGCCGATTTTTCTAGGACAACAAAAGCCGACGTGGAACCCCGCGCGTGTCGCCGACACTCAGAAGTGCATTCGCGCTGGCGGCAAACATAACGATCTCGAGGACGTCGGTCTCGATACCTATCACCACACGTTTTTCGAGATGCTCGGCAATTGGAGCTTCGGCGATTATTTCAAGAAAGAAGCGATTGAGTGGGCGTGGGAATTACTCGTCGAGCGGTGGAAATTTCCAGCGCCACGGCTTTACGCAACCGTTTACAAACCCGGTCCGGGCGAACCCAGCGAATTCGACCAGGAAGCATATGAGCACTGGGCTCATTTGTTTCGCGAAGCGGATCTCGATCCGGCTATTCACGTTCTCAACAGTGGCAAGGCTGACAATTTCTGGATGATGGGCGACACCGGTCCCTGTGGGCCGTGCTCCGAAGTGCATGTCGACCTCACACCGGACGGCGACACGCGCGGCACGTTGGTGAACAAGGAAAATCCGCATTGCATCGAGATTTGGAATTTGGTTTTCATCCAATTCAACGCGAACCCGGACGGAACTTTCTCGCCGCTTCCGCAACGGCACGTCGATACCGGCATGGGTTTCGAACGCGTGACTGCAATCATTCAAGGCACAAATAATCTAACCGATTTCTCCGGAATAGTTTCAGACTACGAGACCGATATCTTTCGTCCGATCTTCGACGAGCTCGAAAACCTGAGCGGCAAAAAGTACGGCAGCAGCCTGCCGATTATAGGGCGTCTCTGCGAGACGCCGGCGGCTGACACAGCCGCCCTACAAAATCAGATAGAGCAGGAAAAGATCGACATCGCATTTCGTGTGATCGCCGATCACATCCGGGCGCTCTCGTTCGCGATTGCCGACGAAATCATTCCTTCGAACGAAGGCCGCGGTTACGTCCTGCGCCGGATTTTGCGTCGTGCTGTCCGCTACGGCCGCACGCTCGCTTTTCATGAACCATTCTTCTTTAAACTCGTTGGTGTGGTGGCGAACACGATGGGCGACATTTTTCCCGAAGTGCACGCGAAGCGGTCAAAGATCAGAGAAATAATTCGGCGCGAAGAGCAATCTTTTAACCGAACGCTCGATAAAGGGATCGAACTTTTTGAACAAGCAGCTGCAATGCTGGATGCAGTTGACCCGCGCGGTGCAAACGTCGGCGTGGTTGTTAACGCGTCGCAAACAGAAAATTTGGAATTAGTAGAAGCCGGCGAGATCCGACCGATCAAGTCAGGGGCTGCAACACGGGAGATATCAGGCAATTTTGCCTTTAAACTCTACGACACATACGGTTTCCCACTCGATCTGACAGAATTGATGGCGCGCGAGCGCGGGTTCACTGTCGATGTGTCCGGTTTTGAGAGACTGATGGAAGAGCAGCGAGCGCGCGCCCGCGCATCGCAAAAGAAACAGGAGATCGAATTGGCGAGTAGCCTCAATCCTACCGGCGAGCTCTCTGCAGTAAAACTGCAGAAGACGAAGTTTCTCGGTTATGAGTTTCTGGAAACGGAGGCGGTGGTCGAAACGGTTTTGCCGGGACAGAAACCAGAAGAACTCGCAGTGGTTCTCAATCAAACGCCGCTGTATGCCGAGATGGGAGGTCAAGTTGGCGACAGCGGACTATTGCACGTTCCGGGACATGATCGCACGGAACTTGGGCAGCTTCGCGTCTTGGATACGCAAAAACACGGCAATGCTTACATTCACCGCGCACAGCTGATTGTAGGTCGTGCGCCCGAACCGGGCGAGGCGGTGCGCATCTCAGTGGATGCTGATCGGCGCAAATTGATTCAGGGACATCACACCGTGACGCATCTGTTGCACTGGGCGTTGCATGAAGTTGTGTCCCGCGACGCGTCGCAAAAAGGGAGCTACGTCGGTCCGGACAAATTGACGTTCGACTTTTCAAGCGCACCGCTCACGTCGGAACAAAAGAGCGATGTCGAAAAATTAGTGAACGAAAAAATCGCCGAAAATGCGCCGGTCTCGTGGACGGAAGTTCCGTTTGCAGAAGCGAAACAGCGAAAAGACATCATCCAGTTCTTCGGAGAGAAATACGGTGACACGGTGCGTGTCTTGCAGATCGGCGGCGCACCGCACGCACTTAATGGCTATTCGATGGAACTTTGCGGTGGAACGCACGTGAAATCGACAGGCGAGATTGGGGTGTTCCGAATCGTAAGGGAAGAAGCCATCGCAGCTGGGACGCGGCGCATCGAAGCCGTTGCCGGTGACGCAGCAGGCGCTTGGGCGAGGGAAGAAGCTGCGCGTCAACATGAGAAGTTTGAAGCACTCGCGCGCAAGAAACCTGACATTTCCCGTTTGCCTGCTTTAGAAGCCAACGGTGAGACCGCTGAAATCTTGAAGCAGATCGACGCGCGCGGGGCGCATCTGGAAAAAGTAGCTGCCGATGTTCGCGACTGGGAAAAGAAAACTGCTAAAGCAGGCGAGGCGGAATTGAGACGCCGGGCCGCTCAGATTGCGAATCAGCTGGTGGTGTCGCATGCAGGAAAAAATTTGTGCGTTGCAGAAGTGGCGAATGCCGATGCGAAGTTGGTCCAGGCTGTTGCGGACGCACTTAAGTCGAAAATCAGCGCACCGATTTTTCTCGCGGGCGCAAAAGACGGAAACGTTGCGCTGATCGCTGTGGTTCCGAAAGAACTCACCGCGAAATTTCAGGCGAACAAACTGATCGAGCAGATCGCGCCAATCGTGGGCGGAAAAGGCGGTGGGCGTCCTGAAAGCGCACAAGGCGCAGGCAAGGACCCGAGCAAGGTGGCGGAAGCGCTGGCAAGAGCGAGACAACTCCTGAGTTAAGGTATCGCAACGGTCAGTTGGTTCATGCTTGCGGAGCGCTCACGAACGGAAAACGCCCATTCTTGATCAGGCGTTTCAAATTTTTCCCGTCCACGGACATTCGAGTCATTCGTTTCGCCAGCCGTTGCTGAGAAAGAGGATGTTGTTATTGTCGATCCAGACCCCATCCCAGCCGAAAAGTTTCTTCGGCGTGAGCCGCGTCGCCTTTTGCGATCCGATATCGAACGACCACAGCGCTGGCAACGGCCCGTCCCAATCTTTGCGGCCGGATTCTTCGCCCATATCGATGCTTAAGAGCAATCGCTTGCCATCCGGCGAAACGTCAATCCGGCCGTCGCCGCTCATGTCGCCTTTCGGCACGATCTTTCCCGATGTTCCATTGCGCGCGAACCGCGCCGTCGAGGCCAAGCTGATAGACATTCGCCATATCTTCGCAAAAAACCGATAGGCCGTCACGCGCCCAAATCGGGGAGTAACGTGTCACTTCATTTTGCGCACCGGGTTTGAGCACGTGGAAATTCGTGCCATCGGCATTGATCGCGACAAGATCCCAGACTTCGTGTGGTCGCGTGGTGAAAAGAATTTGCTTCCCGTCGATTGTCCAACTCGGGTAATGCGACGCGAGTCCCACAGGCGAGATCGCCGGGAAAATTCCATCGGCGATCTTTTTCTCGCCTGTGCCGTCAAGATTCGCGATGTAAACAGCGTCATTGCGTTCGAAAGCAATGCGTTAATCGACAGGAAATGCAGCCACGCCAAAACCGGCTAAAGCGAAACCGAGGAGAATGGTGTTTTTCATGGTAATGCGATGGTAACGAAGAAGGTCACCGCGAGCGCGAACACGAGGACGATCAAATATACAAATCCGCCAAAAAGGAATTTAAAAGTGCTGATGAACCACCCTTGGCGGTAAACGCGACGGATCGAGAGGAAAATTTGCACGACGAACGCAATCCAGAGGAGCGCGATTATCCACCCTGCAATGGGACCTGGGGCCGCGCGGATGAGCCCAATTGTTGCAAGCACAATCAGCATGATTCCCACGTAAGCGAACGTGTGAATGTGAAGCGCGTAAATCAGGTGATCGATGTAAAAAATGCGGCGTCGAACGTACAGAACTTTCAGAACAAGAGCGAAGAGCGGGATACAGCACAGCATCATGTAAGGGAGATTGCTGAACAGTGTGCTGATAAACAGTCCCATTTTTGTTCCATGCTCGCCCATCTTTTCTTTGGCTCGTCCTTCGATCCAGCGTTCGAATGGAGTCGAGGACTTGCTGCTCGAATCAACAATCACAAACGGTCGCTCGCCTATTTTCCCATACTGGCGCTTCTGTGTATCTGGGCTGGTGGCAGAAGCATACGGACCAGCGGTCGGCGAAGGCGCAGTTGTTGGAGTTGGAGAAGCGGACGCTGGTGACGCCTGGGCCGGAGCTTCCCGCAACCATGCCTCCAATTTTTCTCGCGCGGCGGGTGGCAAATCTTCTTTCTTCAGGTCGGCTTCGATTTCCGCGCGATCTTTTGGATCGATGTTACCCGGTTCGAACTTCAGCCCTTTGGTTCCGTAATTCACGGCAAAGAAAAACAGGATGCTTGCGAGCAGATAAAGGCGTAGCGGATTCACATAGCGGACACGCTTGCCGGCGAGAAACTCGTTGGTCAACCGCCATGGCTTCAAGATGAGGAGCGCAATCGTGGTGAAAAACTTCGAATCCCAATTCAGAAATGAATCGAGCACATCGGCAATGACGTAGCGGAAGGAGCGGCGGTAATCGACCGCAGCTTGGCCGCACTGGGCACACCAGTGTCCCTGCAATTGCGCGCCGCAATTCTCGCAATGCGTCAGTCGTCTCGGTTGATCTTTGCTTCGACGGAACCACCGCCGGCCCGGGGTTCGCTCGATAGCCATGATCGCTGTGTCACCGAGGAGAATTTTTGCCGGTTCATCGGCCATACAGCCGCAAGCCTACAAAAACAGTTGTTCGGCGTCGATCAGCATAAGCGCCGCGCGGCTCGAAATCGCAGTCTGCCTACCGACGTCAAAAGCTTTGGGTTGACCAGTCGAACTGCTTGGTGACACGATCTCGCGCGGTGGCACTTCAACTATTCAGAACCAAAAGTCCGGACCTCTTAATTGCCGAAGCGGCTGCGCCGGAGCGGCAAATGAAACGCACGCTCGGACCAATCGCGCTGACCGCCATTGGGATCGGCGCCATCATCGGCGCGGGAATTTTCTCGCTGACCGGAACCGCAGCGGCAGGGCAAACGTTCGCGTCCCGCCTCGAGACACCGGTCATCAATTTCATTCAGGCTTGGGTGTCCGGAACGGGCGTCGTGTTTGGACGAGCAGGTGCGGGTCCGGCCATTGCCGCTTCCTTCATCGTGGCTGGCATCGCTTGCGCGTTCGCTGCGTTTTGTTATGCCGAGCTAGCGTCGATGATTCCGGTCTCGGGATCGGCCTACACATATTCCTATGCGACACTCGGTGAGATTGTGGCCTGGATTATTGGTTGGGACCTCATTTTGGAATATGCGGTTGGCAACATGGCCGTCGCGGTGAGCTGGTCGGGTTACTTCGTTCAACTCTGTGACAGCCTGTTTCATTTAAAGTTTCCGCTATGGCTCGTGAACGATCATCAAACGGCCACAGATTTGCTCTCGAAGGGAGGCGCGGCTCTGGAAGCCTATTCATCCAACGCCTTGCCGGTTATTGCCGGCCACTCCATCGCATTCAATCTGCCAGCGTTGCTCATCGTCGCGGCCGTTACCGTTCTTCTTGTTTACGGGATTCGAGAGAGCGCGCACACGAACACGACGATCGTGATTATCAAGACTGCGGTCGTCGTGTTCGTCATCGCCTTCGGCGCGTTTATGGTGAACCCAACCAACTGGCATCCGTTTACGCCCAATGGCTTTGCCGGGCTGATGAGCGGCGCGGCCATCGTGTTCTTCGCGTTCATCGGTTTCGACGCAGTTTCGACGACAGCTGAAGAAACACGTAATCCTCGGCGTGACATGCCAATCGGCATCATCGCGAGTCTGATCATCTGCACGGTGCTCTACGTGCTGATGTCGGTTGTGCTTACCGGAATTAAGAAATACACGGTCTATACTGGCGATGCGGCACCTGTCGCTACGGCCTTTGCGAGCAAACCGTGGGCGCAAGCGCTAGTGAGCGCGGGCGCACTCGCCGGTACCACTTCAGTGCTGCTCGTGTTTCAGCTTGGGCAGCCGCGGATCTTCATGGCGATGGCGCGCGATGGCTTGCTGCCGCAATACTTCGCCAAGATTCAT
>Ga0209375_1002788_pt1 | contig 12363 bp, 13 predicted proteins | sample GraSoiAngelo_131_FD_185888 | JGI IMG/M metagenome (GOLD analysis project Ga0209375, IMG submission 185888) | Grasslands soil microbial communities from the Angelo Coastal Reserve, California, USA - 14_0929_02_30cm (SPAdes) (version 2) | ecosystem: Environmental > Terrestrial > Soil > Grasslands ... | reverse complement strand
TGCTCGCTGCCTAAAAGGCCCGTAGAAATCGTCGGAAGGAACTCGGTCCGCGCTGTCAGCCTGTTAGAAGTGACCATACTAAAAAAACGCGTCCTTTCGCAGCGCTGAAATCAGCCGAAGGGTTCACGCGGCACCGATAATCGTATAGACTTAGGGCATTTCCATGCACGTTTACGAAGTCCGCCCGCGCAAAGATAAACGCGACTACGATCTCATCTCCGATTCGCTGCCGTTTGGTCGGCTGTGGTATGCCGGGCCGAATGCCGTCGCAAATGTTATCGGATAGGCGACGCGTGATCCAGCCTCATCCATGAGCAATCGGTTCTATCGCGCACAAATCCGGCTTCATACCGCGCCCAGTCCGCATTGTAGCTCGACAGCGCACCGACTTCGAGGACGCCAGGCTCCAAAAGTTGCCAAACGTCAGGGCACCTTTGCAGCGGCTTCCTCCTCGCGAGCCAGTGACCTGAGCTTAATTATAGTGCCAGGCGTGGGGTTGTAGCCGACCACCGTTATTCCCAGAATCAGGTTGCCATGCAGCGCGCCGAAGCCAATGTGCGTCTCCTCCCCCCGACTGAGGGTTGCCATGAAGGCGTTCTCGCCGAGGTCCGGCGCGGAAATAGGCGTGAAACCCGGAACAGCCTTGCTCTTCTGAACAGCTTCCTCATACGCTGATGACGCATCATTCGAGCTCACGTACTCATCCACGGTAATGGTCACTTTCTTTGAGTTACTACTATTGGCGTAAATGACGCTCCTTGTGGCCTTGGGACCGCCGACCGCGGTTAAGTGTGGGCCCGTGCGAGCTTCCTGGTCAACCTGAGGGAAGAAACGTCTAACCGTGCTGATCGGGATGACCACCTCGCGAGCGAGCAGAGAGTCAGAAGCGCTCGCCCGACCAGCGCCCGGTGATATGGCTTGCCCGTAGGCGGCCATCGAGAGAATCGCAGCTATACCAACCAACGGTAATGCACGCAGTGTCAGTGTCGATCCAGTATGCATGTCGCTGATGCCTCCTTTCACTAGCGTTTCCCTTCCAATGATCCTCCCGTTATTAACAGCCCACGAGTACATCAATTCAATTCGCATCCGCCTTCCAGTCTTTCGCTAACGTTGTTGCGCGAGACCTCATACCATACCCTTTCGATTTTAATTCTCGCCATATTTGGACCCAGCGTGCCCAAAAATTGCTGAGGGTTCTGCACCTCAATTGTTAGTACCAGGGCTCACGACAATCTTAAAGTCCCGCGTAGCTTCTAATAGGCACTCACGAACGCCATCATCCGATGCTCGTAATTTGATTGACGCGCCGAAGCACGAATCGTCCGTCCGTTCACATCCCTAGGAAACGAGCGAACGAACAAGAATCTGTCCGCTATTTGTTCGCGGACTGTTCGCGGACGCGAGCGGACAAATAGTTTAACTTTTCCATGCGAGAAGACCGTGAGTTTCACGAAGGCTTTTTGCAAAACGTCCATCCAACCTTAGCGCATTATAGCAGGCAGTCCGTCCGGCGTCCGTGAGCACTTCCAGGGCTTTTACGAAGTCCGACCACGTAAAGATAAACGCGGTGTCAACCTAATCTCCGATGTACTGCCATTTGGTCGGCTGTGGTACGGTGGGCCGAATGCAATTGGATACGCGGAGCATCGCAGCCGTTCACATGATGCGCCGGTCAGCATTTGATACCAGACCGCATCCAACGAATATACACCCGCACGTCATGAAACGCTTTTTTCACTGCAAGGATTGTGCTGATGATTCTTGTTTTCATCTTATTTAGTTTCCTTCCACTGTTTTGGCCTTTTTTGATGCCTCATCGTAAGAACTCATTTCTGGCTGTTCACTGTGGTACTGCGTAAAATCCCGGGCGAGGTTACGTGAAAAAGTGATGGGCCAACGAATCGCCCAAGGGTCAAGACAACCGCCCAGGAACTCCGAGCGTTCCAGCGGCCTCGTAAGTGTGACACTCCGAAACGATTCCGCTTCCTAAATGCCGAATAATTTGGCACAATTCTCCCATGACTCCGCTTTTATCGGGCGATTGCGATGGAAGCGACCGGATTAGACCTATGAAAGCCTTCTGGCCATGGACCATCGCTGGCTTGGTGCTGGCTGGATTCGCGTTCTGGATTGTCCACGTCAACCCTTTTCTGCGCGACGGCTCTTCCGTTGAGAGAGCTGTCGTCATTACACCTGGCGACAAGCAGCTTGAGGAGGAACATGCGTGGATTGCGAAGCACCCGGGAGGAGCCACCTTTCCCGTTTACCAAGCACTCTTTTGTCGTCGTGGTCGCCTCTACCAGAAATGGACGTTCGGTACAGCCAACCAAAGAGAGGTATACTTCGATCTTGGCATGAACACCAAAATCTGTGACGCAAAGTCGGAGTCGGGATTCGCCAAATAGGTCTAACCAATAGCCGATTCGAGTTCGATAAACGTGGTCAACTTTTCATCCGCACGCACGACGAAACGCTTTCCGTCGTGGCGATGCGCGTCTGGCAATCCAGATCGTTTGCCCGTTGGAATTGATCGTTGAGACACAGCCCCAACTCCAACCGACTTTGCTGAGATTGTCAGCAGTTCTACTAGTTGTTGTTGACCACTTGCGCTGCAGGTCTGCTCATCTGGATTTGTTCGCTCACCTTGTGTAGGCCCGCAGTAAGCGCTTCAATTTGCTTTTGCTGCACGTCAATCTGGCGACGTGCTTTGAGAAACTCGTTAAGCAACATTGCGTTTACCTGATCGTAGCGCACGCTGTAGGGCTTCCCATCGGCATCGCGCACAACCAGATCGGGATTCACCTTTTCCACATCTCCGATGCGCTGCCATTCGGTCGGCTTTTGTACACCAAACCCGATGACGCAATCGGCTACGCCGAGTTTCGCAGCTGATCACATGACGGCGTGATTCGCGTGTACCCGATTCAGCGCGCGCCGTCGTATGACGCGAGTAGCGCTTTCATGTGAACACCTTGCGAGTTCCACAGGTCGGTTGCGGAAACCAACGTGTCGTCATCAATTCCAAGCCGCTTCTGCAACTTTCGTATTTCAGTGACGTACTCCCGACAAAGATTGTACGCGCTTACGATTTCCTGGTGGGTGTTGAACAATTCACGTGTGTCGTCGTGAGCAATAGAGTCGATTTCGTTTACTTGTTCAGCCCGTGCCCCGAGCATGAACCCATCTGAGTCCTTTTGGCGAGATTTGCTGTTAATTTCATCGAAACGCGCTTCTAGGCAAGCGAGATGCATCCCGCACCGGGAGACGTACCGGTCAGAAAACATCTCAGCCGCCCCACGCGCGATCTCGGAACGTACGGTCACTTTCTTCTCTCCCGGCGCGTCGAGTGGCGACTGAGCTTCGCAGACCGTCGCAACAGCTAGAGCTAAAATAAGTATCGCTTGCCAGTACTTCACGCGGCGGATTCTGCCCGTTTTGCTCTCCACATCGCAACAACAAAATGATATAGCGATAAATGCCCGCTGGCCACAATGTTTGCGATTGTCGCACTGCTGTTTTGCGCAGCGATTCCAACTACATCGGCGGAACCGACCAGCATTCGCATCACAACCTGGAATCTTGAGTGGTTTCCGAACGGATCGGCTAAGGAGGCCCCTGCAGAGCAACAAAATCAACGGATAAAGGAAGCGGCTGATGTTCTCAGGCCAGTTGATCCCGACATCGTTTTGCTACAAGAGGTGCGAGACTACGACGCTTGTGCCCGCCTCGGCGAAGCCATCGCCCCAGGAATTTATCATGTGGCCATTTGCTCTGCCTTCAACGAACCATTCCAGAGCGGCTTGGGGAAACAGCAAGTCGCAATCTTATCCAAATATCAAGCGCAGGCGGCGTGGTCAGAACGCTGGAAATCAATGAGCGGTATTGACCCACCGAGGGGCTTCGCGTTTGCGTGGTTTAAGATTGGAAAGGAGGACATTGGCGTTTATTCGGTGCATCTAAAGAGCAATCTGATCACTCACGGTGATAGAGAGGCCGAGGCCGCAAAGAACATTCGAAAACGTGAGGTCGCTATTGCTCAACTCCTGACGCACATCCGTGACGTAATCGAGGCGAAAATGCCAAGTATTAAAGGCGTCGTGATCGGGGGCGATTTCAACACAAACCACGATCAGGCGATGTTCGCAGCGGAAAGAACACTCGATTCCCTCGCTGATTCTGGATACCAGAACGGTTTTGAAGGATTACCTTTGTGACTTCATTTTTGCGAAGAACCTGAAAGCGTTGCAGCCGATCATCACTCGGACGACAGCATCGGACCATTGGCCTGTGACGCGCAGTTTCGTTGCCGCCTCAGTCACTGCGCAGTCCCCGGCAACTTGCACGGCTGTCGAAGCGGCAAAGCACGTCGGCGAAATTGCAACCGTAACGTACAGAGTGGACGGAGTTCATCAGTCCAGCAAAGGCAATATTTTTCTGAACCTGGGCGGCAAATACCCCAATCAAGCCCTCACGGCTTGGATACCTTCAGCGGGCGCGGGGCAGTTTTCGAATCCGCGTCAGCTCAGGTTTCGAGCAGCGTCATCATCCAGGCCGCTACCACTTATCGGACCAACCAGAGCACCTATGTCGCTTTTCGCGCTGGAAACAGCAACGCCAGGCTTTCGGCCTTTCGTATTACTGCGACAAATCCGCCAACAATTGACATCGGCTGGAGTGTCTCGAGGAACGGTGGCGGTTGCGGATCACCCTTTGTCACCTCTACGGATGGGACTAATAATATGATTGTCTGGGTCGTTGGCACCGAAGATAATAACACCCGGGGTGACCAGCGATTGCACGGTTACGATGGAGATACGGGTGCGGTTGTTTACGGTGGGTTCGGCCCAAATGAACTCATGGCTGGAACGCATTTCTATAGCACCACTGGCATTGCGGCTCGGGGACGGATCTATGTCGCCGGGGACAACAAAGTGTATGCGTTTGCCCTGCCGGCATCAACACCTACGCCTACACCGACAGCCACGGCCACGGCTACGTTCACGCCTACACCAACACCAACAGCTACTCACACGCCGACACCGACTCCAATGGCTACGCTTACACCGACACCCACGGCGACCCCAACAGCCACACCTACTTTGACACCGAGACCTTCACCGACGCCGAGAGTTGCCCCAACGCGGAGGCCGCATGCCACGCCGCCACCGCGCCCGTAGCTTTAGCTTCAGTTCAAGAATGGAGGGCGGAGCTCTGCGACGCCTGTCGCGAACCAAGTACCAGTCAAAAGCGGTGCGAAGACGCCCCGCACTCCAACTCCGAAAGCTTTCGCGAGTCCAGCACTTCGTGCGAAATGTTCAAGTTAGCGGATTCTATTTCGCGAAGTCCCGCGATTGCGGGAGAGTGCGCACAGCCTGCCCGCCCGTGTGCGGGCGTCCTCGCGTCGCTTTCGACTTAGATGACGTCCTGCGCAAGATGAAGCGGGGCGAGGATGCCCATCGCTGCTACTTTAGAGCGCGGCCGATGCGGTTCAGGCCTTCACCGAACATTTCCGTGTTCGCGCCCATGCCGATGCGAAAGTGATCTGGCATTTCGAAAAAGCGACCGGGAACCGCTGACGTGTCGAACTCAGATCGCAGTCGCTCAAGAAAAGCGTCTGTGTTTCCACGCACCAATCGCGGGAATGTGGTCGTGCCCCACTTCGTCTCCACCGCAGACACGCCCGTTTGATGCGCGAGAAAATCCCGAAGTAATTTGCGATCTGCTTCCACGATCCGGCGCGCTCTTTCACGAAGCAGATCGAGATGTCGGAACGTGACCACGCTGAGCAGCTCGCCCGGATGAACAGGCGTCGCACTATAAAGATCATTCAACCGGCGCATCTTCCATCCAAGATCCGGCTGTGCCAGGATCCATCCGCATCGCAGACCGCTGACGCCGTAGGCTTTCGTCAGACTGCTAGTCACGACGAACTCGGGTCCGAGGTGAAACGCCGTGCGAGGCGTTTCCTCGTACACAGCGTCAAGATAAACTTCATCGACCAGGACAAACGCGCCGACGCTGCGTGCGATATCGCCGATCTCGCGCAGAACCGATTCCGGCGTAAGCGCGCTCGTCGGATTATGTAAATTCGTGATCACGATGAGGCGCGTCTTTGGAGTCACGCAGCGCCGAACGTCTACCGGATCGATCGCCCAGCCGTTTTCTTCGGCGCGGCGAAAGCGTTTTACATTCGCTTGCAAGTACTGTGCGACATCGAGAATGGGCCCGTACGCCGGATGCTCGATTAGAACTTCATCGCCCGGTTCGATGATGGCCGCCATTGCCAGATGATTCGCCATGGATGTGCCCGCGGATTCTACGACGCAATCAGGATTAACCCCGTGATGCGCAGCGACGGCTTGCTGCAGGGGCGGGTAGCCGTAGCTATCGTCGCCGTTAATTTCCAGCTCCTCCAGTTTGACTGGCAGCTTGCGGAGTGGAAATGGCGCCACGCCGCTCGTTGCGAGATTGAACCGCGCGCGGCTCTGCGTCTTAGACCAATGCATGTAGTCAGAGTGCTTGTGTCTCATGAGTAGCCGCGGTTGGTGATAATCAGTCTGGCAGGTGAATCGGGTCGCCTCGCCCTTCCACGGAGAGGGGCCAGGTGAGGGTTGGCTTAAAGATCCCCAAACCCCTCACCTCAGTCCTCTCCCCTTGGGCTAAGGGGAGAGGCGACAAAGGCCAGTGCCTTGGATCGAAGTTTGTTGAAGTTGACATAATTATCATGCCCGCGCTGTTCTCAACTTGCTGTGGGCGCGTCTGAATCTGCTGCGAGACGAAGGCTGGAGGAATCTCTGAATTTCGGAAACGTGGTACATTGTTACTTTGTTCCAGCGTCAAATTTATAGATTTTGAATTCCTTACTCGCCGCCATCACCGTGGCGCTTTGGGCGAGACGCTGTGCGAATTCAGGATAATAATCCAACCACCAGAGCGTATTCCTGGTGAACACTACGTGTGTGGCGCCGCGGCGTCGCAGCTTTTCAAGATCAACAATCGCGTCCTGGCTATCGCTCGGAGTACCCTGGTAAATGCCGTCTTCTTCCAGAAAATGCCAGCCCTTGCGCTGCGAATAATAAAATATCGTTGGGTCGCCCATGTCCGCGGCAACGATTAACGCATCGGACGGCGTGATTTTGTTTAGTTCCAGACCAGCATCTCGAAGTTGAGCAGCGGACGATTCGTAAAGTGGTCGCACGTACATGTATGAAAGAATTGCAAATGAACCAGTGAGCAGGATTGACAACGCTATCGCCGCGCGCCGGGAAGAGATGTTCGACCCGAAAAAAGTGCAAGCCGCCCCGGCAAATGCAGCAGCGATCGGCACCAGAGGAAGTTGATACCATCGGTGGCGATTGCCATAGCCGAGCACCACGACGAATAGAACCATAGCAGCCAGCCACCAATCAAAGAGGCGGCCGTATTTCCCTCGCGGCGCTACGAACAAACCCATGAGCGCCATGATCGCGAGAACTGGCGTTAGGCTCGATATCGCGGTCTGTCGGGCGATGTTCGAGTACCACTGCAAACCCTCGATCCGGACACCGCCGGCACCGAAGAAATGATGCGGATAAAATCTCTCTGCGATTTGATACGCATGCCAGTACCAGATTGCAGACGGTACGATTGCAATCGCGATGAACAGAAGCAGCTGTAGCCGGGATCGGTGATCCCGGCTTCTAACCAGCTTCATTTCGCGCCGGCCGGGATCACCGATCCCGGCTACAGGCAAATACATAAGCGGCGCAAAGATAACGATGCTGGTAACCTTGATTAGGATTGATAACGAAATCGCGATCGCTGCCGCGAAGAACGACGTCCACTTTTGATCGTGGGTCCAACGCAGGAAAAAATATAACCCGATGATCGCGAGGCTAAGCGACGGGACATCCGGCATGAACGAGCGGCCGGCAAAAATATTCAATGGTGTGAAACTGAAGAAAAATGTGGCCCAAACCGCTGCTGTGCTGCCGAAAATTTCCCGGACGAGCAAAAAGAAAAACGGCAGGGAAACAGCGAATAAGATTACGGCCTGACTGCGTCCGATCCATTCGTGAATACCAGCAAATTTGTAACAAATCGCGGCAACAAACGGCAAAATTGGAAATTCCGTTCCAACGTAGCCGGTCGCATCACCAGCCCAATCGATTTGCGGATAAGCAAAACGAAAACCTCCGTCGTAAAAGTTACGCGCAATCGCGGCGACGTCGCATTGCCGCCAGCTCCAATGGTCAACGTAGGGCTGATCAATGAACATCAGCCGCGCCGCGACGGCTAGAATCCAAATAGCTGCCAGTAGTTTGCCGACGTGGCTGTTCCGCCGCGGGATCCAGAAGGCAATCGCAGCTCGGCGCAAAAGAATGCTCCTGAGCAATCCGCCTCTCCCCTCAGCCAAGGGGAGAGGATGGAGGTGAGGGGTCTTCGGCATCATGTAAGCACGAAAATAAACAAACCCTCACCCGCCCCTCTCCCTTGAGAAGGGTTTTCTGTTTAGCGCCAAAGGCGCTATCGCAAACCAGCCTGGGGCATCGCCCCAGGAATTCAAATGGCCGTGTAGACAAGCGCTGAAAGCGCGATTCAATCGGCTGCTGCCGGAAGTAAATCGCGCTTTCAGCGCTGGTGTTTTCGGGTTTCCATAATCCTGGGACGCTGCCCCAGGTTCGCCACGGCGAATCCGTCCTGTGGCGGACTTTGACGTGAATGCCGCACCTTTAGCGCTAAATACATGCCAGAAGGCAGAAGCGACAACGGAAGTCAAGCAGTGCCCAGACGCGGGCTCTCTCATGCGCATCCTGCAAGCGTCTTGACAGCCAAGGTAAAGTCAATCGGGTACGGTAATCCCGAATCGCACAGGAAAAAGTTAGCATGAAAACAGCGGCTCGCGTTTGTTCTCCGGCACACGTCGGATTTTTGGTGCTGACATTGCTCACCGGCCTTGTGCTCGGGACGGCGCACGCGCAGAACGAACCGATTCTCGTGCCTGAGGCGGTCGATTATCAGAAATTGATTCCGATTTTACCTGAACCGGCGCAGGGCTGGACCGCTGATAAACCGGAGGGTTCCACTGAAGATGTCGGCGGATTCAGAATTACGAACGTGCATCGCGACTATCACAAGGGCGAAGGGGACAAAGTACCGACCGCGGCGATTAGCATTCTCGATTCGGTTGCCAATCCAGATTATGTCAGCGCCACGACCGCTGCATGGAATAGCAATAGCGAAAGCAGCGAAGGTTACAGCAAGTCTGTCACCATCGATGGCAACCCTGGGTTCGAAGCGTTCGAGAAAGAAACCAAACATGCGACCTTGTGGCTGATGATTGCGAATCGTTATTTTGTTCAGGTCGAGTTGCAGAACCAGGATCCCGCCCAATTACAGGAGTGGGTCAAACGCGTCGATTTGAAAAAACTAGCGGATATCAAATAACTGATCGCTGTAGCGTCCGCTGTCTCAGCGGATTTGGCATTGCCACGTCAGGAATTACTGCGCTGAGACAGCGCACACTACAGCACGCGCTGATCACGAATCATGGATTACTTCGGCCTCGTTGCTTCGCCGGACATCGGCACAAAGCGAACGGGCAAGGTGACGCTTTCCTTCAGCTGACCGTTTTTCTTTTCGAGTAAATAAAGCTGCTGAGCGAACCGGTCGCCGACGGGAATAATCATGCGCCCACTCTCCTTGAGTTGATCGGTGAGGAGTTGCGGAACTTTATCGGGGGCGCATGTCACAATGATTGCATCGAATGGCGCATTCTCCGGCCAACCTTTGTACCCGTCGCCCAGCTTCACGTGCACATTTTTGTAGCCAAGACGTTGAAGTGCAGCCTCGGCGCTTTGGGCAAGGGGCGCGACAATTTCAATCGTGTAAACCTCTCCCGCGAGTTCGGCCAAAATCGCAGCTTGATAACCTGAGCCGGTGCCAATTTCCAGCACCCGATCGGTTGGCGATAGCCGCAATTGCTCGGTCATAAACGCCACAATGTAGGGTTGCGAAATGGTTTGATCATGACCAATCGGCAGCGGTCCATCTTCATAGCTGGCCGCGCGCGCTTCCAGGGGGACGAATTCTTCCCGGGGCACTTTCGCCATCGCAGCCAGCACTCGTCCGTCCTTGATGCCGCGCGGCACCAGTTGCTCCTGCACCATCCTCTGGCGTTCGCGGGCGAGATCGCCAACCGGCGCAGGCGACTGCCCGCATCCGGTCGCTGCGAAGGCAGCAAGAATCAGCAGTTCCGAGACTCCTCGCACGCCGAAGAATAATGCCAACTGCGCTGCTGCGAAAGCAACAGGCGCCATGGGTTTATCGAGGTCCCCTAGCGCGCCGTCGCGACGGCGTTCATGTGGCGCAGGCGATCAGCCAGCGTTTTCATCACATGCGTCGCAAAGTGCGGCGTTTGCTGAACGAGAAAATGAAATCGGCGCCGATCGATTTCCGCCAACCGACACGGAGTCCTTGCCACTACGCTGGCTGTGCGCGGGCTGTCATCGATCAATGCCATCTCACCAATCAGCGCGCCTTGTCGTACCGTCTCGAGCACGAAATCGCCAAGCAAGATCTCCATTTCACCTTCCAATAGCACGTACATCTTCTCCCCCTTCTCACCTTCCCGGAAAAGAGAATCGCCTGGCGCGAGTTGCAGCGCTCTGGTTTCTTGACGAAAAAGCTCCGCGGGATTCATCAGCACAATGTAGTCGGCGACACAAACTACAAAAAAGGCACGATCGCTGCCAAGTTACGATTGTGTGACAACCGGTCGGTGCGCTGGCGGCTAGCAAATTCTTCGTGTCCTTCGTGAGCATCGTGGTTAATTTCACGGGCTTTTCATGAATGAGGAACGCAAAACCCCTGAGATGCGCGCGCAAATGACAGACATCGAACGTCCCAGGCATTCGGCGTCGCACGTACTCGCGTTTTGTCATTCCGAGCCCCGAAAGCCTTCGGGGTCGAGAATGGAGTGGTTGGGGAAACCGCGACATGGACGGGCGGGCCGAGAGGCCGAGCGAGCGGGCGCGAGCGAGTCAAATCTCTAAATAGAATGTCTGACGAACGAAAGACTTTGGAGCAGCGCGACCAGATGACGGATATCGAGCGTCTGCGTCATTCGGCGTCGCATGTACTGGCGACGGCAATTCTGAAAATCTGGCCGGAAGCGCAATTCGCCGCCGGTCCGCCGGTCGAGAACGGTTTTTATTACGATGTTGATCTTCCGCATCGGATTTCGCCTGAGGATTTCGAGAAGATCGAGGCGGAAATGAAAAAAGAGATCAAAGCCAACCATCCATTCGAACGGCTCGAGGTTTCGAGGGATGAAGCGCTCGCGCTCGGAAAAAAAGGCCGGCTTGCAGCTCTCGATGAGCGTTCCGCGCCTAGCAAATTCAAACTGGACATCATCGAAAACATCCCGCCGGACGAGAAAATCTCACTGTATCGCAGCGGCGATTTCATCGATCTGTGTGCAGGGCCGCACGTGATGCGCACGGGAAACATCGGCGCGTTCAAGCTCACGAGTGTGGCGAGCGCGTACTACAAGGGCGACGAAAAGAATCCGCAGCTTCAGCGCGTTTACGGCACGGCGTTCAAAACCAAAAAGGAGCTCGATGATTATTTCGCCATGCTCGAGGAAGCAAAGAAGCGCGATCATCGCAAACTTGGGCGCGAACTGGAGCTCTTCGTTTTCGACGATGACGTCGGCCCGGGCCTGCCAATGTTCCTGCCACGCGGTGCAGTCATTGCCGAGGAACTGGAAAAACTGGCGAAAGAAACCGAGTTCGCCGTTGGTTATCAGCGCGTTCGCACCCCGGTCATTGCGCGCGAGAGTTTGTACAGAAAGAGCGGCCATCTTCCCTACTACGCCGAGTCCATGTTCCCGCCGATGGAACTGAAAGAGACTTTCGTGGAGGAAGGAGAGGAAGAATACCTACGCGACGAACTCAGCCGTCTCGCATTGCGAATCACCCTCGCGATGAAAGACAAAATCGGCGACGTGGAAGTTAAAGGAGAGCTACGAGACTTTTACGGCAATTTGATTACTGGTCCACTGGCTGAAGCTCATCTGCGAGATCGGGCGGTTAGAGAGCGATCGGTAAATAAGGCAACTGCGCTGTGGAGAGAGGGCGAGTTGGATTCTGAAACAGCGATCCTCGTGAAAAAACACGACGAAGTGTCACGGAAACTGCGCGAGATCAACAAGCGGGACAGCTATTACCTCAGAGCAATGAACTGCCCGCATCATCACAAGTTGTTTGCGGCGGTGCCACGTAGTTACCGCGATCTGCCGTTGCGGCTGGCGGAGTACGGAACGTGTTATCGGTACGAGAAGAGCGGCGAGTTGTTCGGCCTCATGCGAGTGCGCTCGCT
>Ga0209375_1002787_pt1 | contig 12367 bp, 9 predicted proteins | sample GraSoiAngelo_131_FD_185888 | JGI IMG/M metagenome (GOLD analysis project Ga0209375, IMG submission 185888) | Grasslands soil microbial communities from the Angelo Coastal Reserve, California, USA - 14_0929_02_30cm (SPAdes) (version 2) | ecosystem: Environmental > Terrestrial > Soil > Grasslands ... | reverse complement strand
GAGCACCGAGGAAGCAGTCGCGATTGCACAGAAGATTGGTTACCCAGTGCTGGTGCGGCCCAGTTTCGTGCTGGGCGGTCGCGCGATGGAGCTCGTTTATAATGAGGAAGATCTCAGGCGCTACATGGCTAGCGCGATTGAAGTGACGCCTGATCGCCCCGTGCTCATTGATCGTTTTCTGGAAGACGCGGTTGAGGTTGATGTCGATTGCATCGCGGACGGCGAGACAACCGTGATCGGCGCGATCATGGAGCACATCGAGGAAGCCGGCATCCACAGCGGCGACAGCGCCTGCGTGATTCCGACATTCTCGTTGTCACAAAAGGTTATCGCTGAGATTTCCGCAGCGACCAAGGCTATGGCACGCGCATTGAACGTGCGCGGCCTGATGAACGTGCAATTCGCCGTCAAAGGCGACGACGTTTATGTTCTGGAAGTAAATCCGCGCGCATCGCGCACGATTCCGTTCGTCAGCAAGGCAATCGGTGTCCCGCTGGCGAAACTCGCCGCGAAGGTAATGGTGGGCAGATCATTGCGCGAACTTGGTTTCACCAAGGAAATCGTACCGAAACATTTCTCCGTGAAAGAAGCGGTGTTCCCGTTTCTGCGCTATGAAGGCCTCGATATTTCGTTGGGTCCGGAGATGAAATCGACGGGCGAAGTGATGGGCATGGATGTCGATCTCGGCCTTGCCTATGCGAAATCGCAGATGGCTGCGCCGCCACCGCTGCCGAAAAAAGGAAAGGTCTTCATCAGCGTCAAGGACACTGACAAGGAAGCGGTGATCCCAGTTGCGCGCGAGTTTGTGAAACTCGGCTTTGAAATCATTTCCACAAGCGGAACGGCAGACGCGCTGACGAAAGCGAAAATCAAAGTAACCAAGGTCTTCAAGATTCACGAGGGACGCCCGAACGTTCTCGACCGCATCAAGAACGGCGACATCAATTTCATCATCAACACTTCGAGCGGAAAAATTCCGCGCGAGCATGAAGTGGTCATTCGTAATGCCGCGCTTGCCGCGAAGATCCCGATCATGACAACGGTGCGCGCCGCGCTGGCCGGCGCGAACGGAATCCGGTCGTTACAAAAACGAAAAGTTCAGGTGCGCAGTTTGCAGGAATACAATTCAAGTGTCATCCCGAGTAGAGCGAGGGACCTCGCAAAGACTCGCTGATCACGCTGATTACTTTGGGTGATTAATCAGTTGATGTGAGATCCTTCGCTTCGAACAAGACCACCGTGAGTTTATGTAATGTTGAAGGTTAATCGTTGAGTATTACCATTGGCCGACATGAAATCTTTATTTTGTTGCTTAATTGCGTCCGCGCTGGTTGCAACGACAGTCGCGGAAGAAAGAAAAGAGGAGAAAACGTCTGTGAACACATCAAACGAAGTCGCAGTGATCAAGACCAGCGAAGGCGAAATGGTCGTGCAGTTTTGGACTGACGCTGCACCAAACACGATCGAGAATTTCAAAAAACTGGCGCGCCAGGGTTTCTACGACCGCACCATTTTCCACCGGATCGTCAAAGAGTTCATGATCCAAGGAGGCGATCCGAATTCAAAAGATCCGGCGAAAGAGAACAGTTACGGACAAGGCGGTCCGGGTTACCAAATCAAAGCCGAGTTTAACGATCATCCTCACGATCGGGGTGTAATCTCAATGGCGCGCAGATCCGGATTCGGCCGGCTCGCAATTCTTCATCTGTCTCGCACCGGTGCACCGGCTCGATCATCAATACACGACTTTCGGCAAGTTAATCAAAGGCGAGGATGTGCTCGAAAAAATCGGCAACACGCCGGTCGAGCGAAATGCACAAGGCGAACCGAGCAAGCCGACAAAGCGCGTCGTGATCGAGAGCGTAAAGGTCGTGCCGGCTGAATCGGTGAAGTAATTTGGAGTGCGGCGACACGTCGCCGCTTTGAAAACGCGGACATGCCCGCGCACTCCAAAACTTTCTGAATGACTAACACTAAGAAAACGAAGATCGCGCTCATCCAGATGCACTGTGGTCCGGACCCGGAGAAGAATTTCTCTCGCGCAATTGAATTCATACACCAGGCGGCGAAACAAGGCGCTCAGGTCGTCTGTTTGCCAGAACTTTTTCGGTCGCAGTATTTTTGTCAGACAGAAGATCACGAAAACTTTGAGCTGGCTGAGGAAGTGCCGGGCAGATCGACGTCGGCACTGGGAGAAGTAGCGCGCGAAACCGGCACGGCGATTATTGGGTCACTCTTCGAGAAACGCGGCGCTGGCGTTTATCATAACACGGCAGCAGTCATCGACACAGATGGAAAGTTGCTAGGCAAATATCGCAAGATGCACATTCCGGACGACCCGCTTTATCACGAGAAATTTTACTTTGCGCCCGGCGACCTGGGATTTCAGGCGTGGCAGACAACGCACGGCAAGATCGGCGTCTGCGTTTGCTGGGACCAGTGGTACCCTGAAGCAGCACGTCTCACAGCGCTGCGCGGCGCCGAGATTATTTTTTATCCAACGGCGATTGGCTGGCACCCGTCAGAAAAGAAAAAGTTTGGCGCGGCGCAGCATTCTGCCTGGGAAACGATCCAGCGCAGTCACGCGATCGCGAATGGCTGCTACGTCGCGGTGCCAAACCGCGTCGGCCATGAAGCACCTGCAGGCGGGGCTGGAATTGAATTTTGGGGCCAAAGTTTTGTGTGTGGACCGGACGGCGAGATCATTGCAAAAGGTTCCGTCGACAAAGAAGAGATTGTGATCGCCGATGTGGAATGGGGGAGGGTAAACGAGCATCGGACGCATTGGCCATTTTTGCGTGACCGCCGCGTCGATGCTTACAGCGGACTCGACCGGCGGATGATCGACTGATTTCCTCGCGGGCCGCTTGCACACAATCACAATGCGAAACGCATGGCAGCGAGTGTTTCGGGGAGCACAGGCTCCCAGCCTGTAGTTGCCGGCAGCTTGCCGGCAACATCTTTGCACCCCGGGGACGCTGTTTAAAACCAGCCGTCTTGGCAAGCTGCCAAGACGAACAGGCTGCCAGCCTGTGCTCCCCAGAAACCGAAACGCGCTGTCTTGGATTTCCGCTCTGTGTTAATGACGATGGTAATGACCGCGAAGGTTTCGCAAAGGACGCGCCGGCCGTGGTATCGCCCGTCTTTGACGGTGCAAATCATGATCGGGCTTGTTGTCGGCGGTGTGGTCGGATGGCTGCGGCCGGATTGGGGGAACGCGGTTTATTTCTTGCGCGACATCTTCATTAACCTCATCAAATCGATCATCGCGCCACTTGTGTTCTCGACGATCGTGGTCGGAATCGCTGGTGCGGGCGCGCTGCGAAAAGTGGGACGAATGGGCGTGAAAGCGCTCGTGTATTTCGAAATTGTCACTACGGCGGCGCTGTTCATTGGGTTAGCAGTAGTCAATTTCATTAACCCCGGCGCGGGCGTGACTCTGGCCGCGGCGAACACAGAGATCTTAAGTACGCTCGGGCAAAGTCATCCGAAGACTTTCGTCGAAACGATCGTGCACATCTTTCCTTCCAGTGTGATCGAAGCGATGGCGCGCGGCGATGTTTTGCAGATTGTCGCTTTTAGCGTGCTCTTCGCGCTCGCGGTCTCCGCAGTTGGCGAAAAAGGGAAACCAATCATCCGCGCGATGGACAGCCTGTCGCAGATCATGTTCAAGTTTACGAATTACGTGATGATGTTTGCACCGATTGGGGTCGGCGCAGCGATGGCGCATACCATCGGCACGCAGGGACTGGGCGTGCTGGTGAATCTCGGCAAGTTGATCAGCTCGCTTTATCTGGCTCTCGTGATTTTTATCTTGTTGATCTTCGGGCTGGTGATTTGGATGGCACGGATTCCGTTGCGGCAATTCGTCAGGGCAGTGCGCGAACCTGCGGCGCTCGCATTCGCAACCACGAGTAGTGAATCGGCTTTGCCGAAAGCGATGGAATCAATGGAGCGCTTTGGCGTGCCGCCGCACATCGTCGGCTTCGTGATGCCAACCGGCTATTCGTTCAACCTCACAGGATCAACATTGTATCTGGCAATGGCCTCGGTGTTCGTGGCACAAGCAGCCGAGACGACAATCGGGTGGCACATGTCGTTGGGCCAACAGATCACGATGATGTTGACGTTGATGCTGACTTCCAAGGGCGTGGCCGGCGTGCCGCGGTCGTCGCTTGTCATTTTGCTGGGCGCATTGAATTCGTTTGTGCCGGCAGGACTCGGGCCGATCGGTGTGGCGATTATTTTCGGTGTGGATGAATTGATGGACATGGGCCGCACATGCGTAAACGTGATCGGCAATTGTCTAGCGACGGTGGTCGTCGCTCGCTGGGAAAAAGAATTCGATGAAAGGCGCGCTCAGGTGTTTGGCACCCCGGCGGAAGCCGAACTGGATCTGAAAGCCGGCGATGTCGCCTTCGTTGACGCAGTTGCCCAAGGCGATTGAGTCGCGGCAGTTCGAACGTTGGTTCGCAAGCCGGCCGCTGGATGACAAAAAGCGGCGCGCTGCGCGAACCCCAAACGTCGCGCCCAATGTTCTTGTCACCGGAACATCGACAAACCTGGAAGGTTCCAGCTAAGATGGTTTTGTGATGCTAGCTTTGCACACACCTGCGGAAGCAACCTATCTGATGCAGATCTTGGCATCCGGCTTTCTGGCGATTCTTTTTCTTCAATCGGGAATTGATAAAATCGTCGATCGGCGCGGAAACCTCGAATGGTTGAAGGGACATTTCGCGAAAAGCCCGTTTGCCGGAATCGTCCCCGCCATGCTGACTACCATTACAATCCTTGAGGTCGCGGCCGGTGCGCTGAGTGCGGTTGGCTGCGTATTTGTAATTCTTTCGCGCGATTCAACCGTTGCGTTCTACGGCGCGGTCGTTTCCGCGGTTGCGATCATTGCGCTATTCTTTGGTCAGAGAATGGCTAAAGATTATCCTGGGGCGGCGGTGCTTGTTCCGTACTTTCTGCTGGCCTTGGTTGCGATTTATCTGCTCGCGCAACCGTGAATTGATGAGCTGCGGGAAGGCAGATGTCTCAAACTAATCGGCTAGTCCTTAAGACTGAAAGCCGATGTCGTGCTTTCCAGCAATTTCTGGTGGAGAAAAAGGCGCACTGTGCTTTGCTGACCCATTAGCGGCTGTTGGTCAGACTACCTGTTCGTTTAGACTATGTCTGAAGCATTCATTTACAAAACAACCATTGCCAATCCATCGACCAATCGTTCGGCTTTGAGGAAATCTCCTTACGTAGCGACTGCGGCTGAGGCGATGAAGAATTATGCAACAATAGAGCAAGAACTTTGTATAAGGCGTTGAACCGGATGGTCCAGCTGGCACGGAGTTGTTTCTGCGGAACTATCTCGAGTCGAGTCGGTCAGATCCGACTCGTGAAGAACGCGCAGAGTCGCGCACTCGATGCCGGTGCAAGCCGACATGAACAATGATGCCATATAATGCCTGAAGGCGAGGTTTAATTTGTTCATGAGCGTCGACAAAGCTGGCGAGATTGTTAGACGGGCGATGGCGGACCGGAGCGTATACGACGCTATGGCGGCACGCGAAAATGAGGTCTGGGGAAAAATTCTGCCTGATCGGGAGCGTTCCGAAGCGGCAATTAAGGATACAAAAGCGAGCATCGAACTCCGTGTCGCTCGCCATTTTTCCTCTCGGTCAACACTTGCGCGGGAAAGAAAACTAAAGTTTGAACACGGCCTGACTCTCGGATGCGGCGCGGGGAGAGGCGAACGCGAGCTCATCCGGAATGGAGTGTGCCGGACTTTTCATGGAATCGATATCTCAGAGAATGCAATAGCCGCGGCGCGCGAAATTGCGAAAAAGCGGAGCCTGCCGCTGACCTACGAGGTGGCCGATCTGAATTTCTTGGAGCTACCGGCAAAGACGTTCGATTTAGTTGTAGCTCAGACCTGTCTCCATCATATCCTTTTCTCGAGCGGGTCGCGGAATAAGTATGGCGATTGCTGAAAAGCGATGGTTATCTCTGGATTCATGATTTCATTGGCGAAACGCAAGGGCAATATGACCTCAAGCGCATCTCCATCATGAACCAAATTCTAGCTATTCGTCCTGAAAAATTCGCAAAATAAGATTACCGGCCGGTTGGTCACAGATATTAGACGCCCCGAGTCAGGGCATCTCGCCTCCCCATTTGAGTCGATTCTATCCGGCGAGATCGTCCCAGTGTTTCAACGCTGGTTTACCATTGAAAGGAAAATGGAGTTTGATGCTTTCCTGCGCCTTGTTGTGCCACAGGGCACTCGCGCGGCGTATCTGGAAAATGAGGATACGAAGGCCCTGTTTGAAACTCTGATGTTGCTCGATCATTTGTGCATCAAAGAAGAGATTGTGCGACCAAGTGGCGGCCAATGCCTTATGCGTCCGAGGGGCGTTAGCGACATTCAGAAAATGTGAAAAACCCCTACGATGCTCCTGACAATAAATTCGCCACCAAACCTTTGGTGGGACAACTTGTTTAAAACGTCAACATCTAAGCCGGCGCTGTGCTTGAGCCCAAAACCAGTCAATTTGTCAAAATGTTGGGGTCTGCTATCGAGTAAACGTGACATGTCCGGCTGATTTTCTCCTGCTTTGAACTCATTTTGCTCTACGTCTGAAGCGCGTGTTAGTGGACGAGGCGTGCCCGCGACATCGACCTCCGTGCCGGCCGATTCCCGATCGATCTATGTCGCGACAAGTGCTGAAGTGGACAACAACTGGCTACAGAATCGCGCCAACCGCTGGTACAAACGGGGGTCAAACCCCGACGATCTTACTAGTGATTACGCTTATCAGCGCCTACTGCAGAAATGGTTTATCCCGGAAATTGAGCCGAAATTCAAACTCCGCCCACAGGACAAATTCTACGCGATTGGGTCGTGTTTCGCCCGCGGAATTGAACATATGCTCGTCCAGCGCCGAATTGCTGTTGAAAGCGTAGCGCCGGAGTTCGTCAACCTTCAGCCGGTGAACAAGGAGGTAACAGGGCTCGGTTTCACAAATAAGTACAATACATTTTCGATACTAAATGAACTCCGCTGGGCGCTTGATCCAGAAGCAGTTTTCCCTATCGACTCAATTGTCCAAGTCACCGAAAGCACTTGGTTTGATCCACACATTACTCCCACGCTCGAGTTGGCGGGGCTCCAGGAAACTTTGGACCGCCGTGCAATGCTGCAAACAGTGAGCAAACGAATAGCGAACTGCCGCGCTGTGATTATTACATTGGGCCTGGTCGAGGTCTGGCGCGACTGCGAAGTGGACGTGTACACTAACTCTACTCCAGCCCGGTCAGTCTTGAAAACTCAACCCAAGCGCTATGAGTTTCACGTGACCAGCTTCGCTCAAAACTGGGCTAACTTGGAAGCGATACACGCTTTACTGACTCGTTACTGCCATCCTGAAGTCCGCATTGTAATTACGGTTTCTCCGGTGCCCTTGATGGCGACATTTTCAAAGATGGACGTAGTCGTAGCCAATACCTATGGAAAGTCTCTCTTGCGGGCAGTCGCTCAGGAATGGGCAGCCACACATGTTAACGTGGATTACTTTCCGAGTTACGAAATCGTGCAAAACTCCAGTCGCGCAGCGGTGTGGGAGCGCGATCTGAGACATGTCACAGGTGCCGGTGTGCAGCAAATCATGGAGTTGTTCCTGCGGAACTATCTCGAGTAAGGTCGGTGATATTCGATTACCCGAGTAGTTTGCGGAGATCTGAACGGGATTCCTGGGACGAGACAACGCTGTGCAAGTAATGTCATCGGGCTGTGAAATTCTGGTTAAACATTGCGCCGTTTTCGACTTCTAATCTTAGATAGGCCGCGGCGTCTCAAAAATGACCCGAACAATCGTCACGAAAACAATTTTGCTGACAAAATCCGCAACAAGCCAGTTTTGGGTTGGCGTATTGCTTCTGCTCTGCGCGTTGACGTTTTATTACTTCGCAGTTCTTAGAGTTGATTATAGCAAGACAATGCTGGTCGACCTTGCTCCCCATCCGGATGCTACAGAGTATTTCGCACAGGCAAAAGCGCTGCGCCGGGACGGGTGGCCATCCATACAGATTGGATACGAGAAGCTGCCATCGAGGTACCCTCCTGGCTATCCAGTGCTGATGCTTCCCTGGCTAAAGGTTCTGCCGGGAGCGGATGTCGTGCTGGCACCGTTTCGGACGAATCAAACGCTGGGTCTGCTGCTGCTTTTGGCCGTATTTGCCTTCTATGCATACCTCGCTATGCCGTTAACGGGTGGGTTTGCGGCGCTTTTACTTGCGACACTTCCCGGCTTCTTCACTTTCTGTCGTTCGTCACTGAGCGACATCAGCGCATCCGTTCTCATTGTATCGGCCTTTATGTTTGGCTACCTGGGACTTAAAGAAGAACGCCGCTGGAAAATCTATTTATCGGCGGTTCTTCTCGGTCTTTCAATAAACATTCGAATTCAGTCGCTTTTCTTCGCACCATTACTCCTAGCCATGGCTCTGCTCCCAGTGAGGGAGAGGCGCAGGCGGTGGTTTTTTCATTGCGCTGCGGTTCCCGTCGTTTTCGTGCTGGCGGCTAGCCCTGTGTTGGTGTTAAATACGATCCAGTTCCACTCACCGTTCAAGACAGGCTACGATTTCTGGACGCCAGTTTTTAGTAAAAACCACCTTTTCTTTTCTCTTCGCTATGTTCCGAAGAACGCCATTGCGCTGTGGAATGAATTCGCTCTGGGGCCACTCGGATATCACACTGCGAATATTTTTGGCACCGGTACTTCCTTTGTACCGGCCTTCCTTCTTCTAACTTGTGCAGGATTGTTCTTTATTCGCCTCGATCGCTTTGTTATCTGCGCCTTTTTAGCTTCGTTGACCTTTCTGGCTGTGATCCTAAGCCACCATTACCTACTTGTTGATGCAAGATATTACCTGCCTCTTCTAATCCTCGCCATCCCCGTTGCCGTGCTGCCGGTGACGTGGGCCGTAAAGAATCTTTTTACCGGAAGACGGATTATTATCGCCTTGCCGATTTTTGTCCTGTTTGGCGCAGCGTGCTTTGGGTATCCCTCGCGTTCCGGCTATAACACAGTGGGCGTCGACCGATCGCAAGCGTGGGACGCTGTTCATTTTGCTCACCGGCTTCAGCGCTCTCCCCACTTTGCCGCGCAGAGACATTTCGCCAAACTGTTGAAACGGCAACCCGGAATCGTTCTCTCCGATATTGATCCTGTTTACTTGAACGCGCTTTTGCCGCGTTCGTTCGTCGCAGCCCCGATTGATGGAAATCACCGGTACAAGTGGAGCTACACGTGGCGTTATGACCGGCCGGAGGCTCTGGCTCTGGTCAAACGCGGCTTGGAACAGTCGCTTCCTGTTTACGCGCTGTTCGTTTCCCGACATGAGGTGACTACCGAGCAGTCGCGCTTGCCTGCCGTTCCCGGATACGAGTGGTGTGTTCTAGATAACTCCGGCGGCAAAATTCTAAGGCTCGCTCCGGCCGGAGTCGATGAGACGGCCCCATCGGGTTGATACGCTAGACAGCTCTTTGCAGACATCTTCGCGCCCGAAGCTTGACTAGTGCAAAAATCTCTCCAACCGGCTATATTCGCAGGCCTGCTTTTGCTGGCAGCTTACCTTCGAATAACGGGATTGGCCTGGGGACTGAACAGCGGATATGGCCATGACCGGAACTTTCAGCCGGACGAATTCGTGAGCCTCAGGGGCGCCCTTCAGCTAGATCTACTAGTCGGCCGTATAGCAGCGCCTGGCGCATATTTCGAGGGCACCTTCAATTATTATCTCTGGGCCATGCCACAAGCAGTGCTCAAGATCTCCGGTACGAAAGATGCACATCCTAGCAACTCAATAAGTAAGAAAGATTTTTCTCGTCTCCTGTATATCTGCAGATGGATGTCTGTCCTATTCGATCTCGGTACAATTATTATTGTATTTCTTGCGATTAGAGAAGCGACTCAGAGTTTCTATCCGTCCCTGGTAGGGGCGCTGTGTTATGCTGTTCTGCCAATGCAGGTGATCTACGCACATTTCATGAGGACTCACATTTTGAGCAATTTATTGTGCGCCTTGGTCATCTGGCTGTCTCTAAAGCTCCGGAAATCCCAGCGGTGGCAGTTGCTTCTTTCCGTGGGCCTAATTTCTGGTTTGGGAGCAGCAACTCGTTATCCTGTCGGCATCATCGTGGTGATTCCGTGCCTTTATTTGCTATTTGTTGGTGGCAGCAACTTGCCAAGCAAGGTCCGACTTTCGGAACGGGCGAAAAACTTCGTTGCAAGCCAAGTTTGGTTAATTGGTTTGGGATTTGGAATTGGGGTGTTTCTGGGCCATCCGATGCTGTTTTTTGATCCGTCGAGCGTTATAAAAGCAATCACCGGGGAAACGCTAAAATACGCGTCGTTACAGCAGTTCAGCCCGAGGCAATTGGTGAATTTATCCGTGGTCTGGAGGTATATCACTTACTTGATTCCATTCGCGATGTATCCCTTGCTGTGGCTGGTTTTTTACTGTGCAATCGTATATCTTGTTTTCAGGCGCAGCCTTTACAGCCTATCCGTTCCGATACTGATCTTCTCTCTTTTGTATCTGTACTTCATGGGGAAAGGCTACCTTGGACCATATGCTGCTCGCGTAACCATGCTTTTGTTTCCTGGATTTTGTATACTCGTTGGCATAGTCTGCGCCGACCTGCAGTTGCGACTGAGGAACAAGCAGATACTTGCTGTTTTGACCGGCGCGATTCTTCTCGTCCTCGGGCCATCGGTAGTCTTCGACATGGCATACGTTCGCGCGATGCAGCAAAAGGATGCTCGCCAGGTTATTCGGCAAGATCTCCAAAAGGCGATTGGCGAGGCGCGAGCGACCATTGGCGTCTCGCGTTCGGGACATTATTTTTACACTGTCATGCCCGCTGCAAAGCCATTGAACAGCGAAAAAGTGACAGTTCAGTTACAAGAGCCGGGGCAAAACGCTGACTTCTTTGTGGTAGGCTTCCCAAGTCAGATTGATCCGGCAGAAATCAACGCAACTGTTCAGCAGGTTGAGGCGCAAGGAAAGTTCAAATATGAAAAGAGCTATAGCGTTCCCGTAAAGATTTTTGGACACGAGTTTAGCCTTGTGCGCTTTCCTGAGGATATGACCTATCCTTTTCCAACGATTTTGCTTTTCCGGGCTAAAACGCCAACGTAAGACTGATCACCAGCTGATTTGAAACGTCTCTCCCACGTCGGCTTCGCAGCAGATCATTGCAAAAGAGTCGGGATTCCAAAGAATTCGATGCCGCAGACCGTGCTGATGTCCGACAGACCATCCGCCTCCCGTGCCGGTGACCTTCTCCTGTTGTCGGTGGCCGCTGGCGCGTTTTGGACTCTCTCCTATCAGTTCGTTCTTATTCTCAGGTGGCCAGCGAAGACGATTATCTGGTGCTTTCTGCTTATCGCTATTGCCGGTTTCTTGTTGTTAGGGCGGCTGTGGAAGAAAACCAACGCAACACCTGGGCGGGGATATCGGTTTCACCTTTCCCAGGTCCTTCTAGTAGCTCTGGGCTTGCTCTGCGCAATTACGGTTCTCTTTGTTCGACGACCGAACCAGGATGACGTAGTTTATTTTCACAGAGCTCTGAGCCAACTCTCGGCATTGGACCAGCCGATCTTTCTCCGCCAGACAAGTGTCGATATGGACGCCGCGGCGTTTTCACCAGTTCATTTGGCAACCAGCTTTGAGATGCTCATGGCTTTTCTGGGGCATTACCTTGGAATCGATCCTCTCTACTTTTACCAAATAGTCGGCCATGCAGTGGCCGTGTTCGCGATTCCATTTGTCCTTTACTGGTGCGCACGACGATTTGGATTGGATCGCTGGCCAGCGGCGATCGGAGCGTTACTCGGAGTGGGATTCCTGCTTGTGGACAATCCCGGACCGGCAGTAGTTGGGACTGTTTCGCGTTACTGGACGTTTGGGATGGCTGCCAGTTATTTGTGGCAGGGTAAAGTGATCGTCTGGATCTTAGCTTTGCCACTCGCGCTTGCGCTGAGCTATCGGTTTCTCAGTCAGGGCAACCGAAGCGATCTGGTGTGGCTTACCCTTTTGGGTATCGCCAGTGTTGGCGTGAGTAACCCGGCGCTTTACTTGATTCCCGCTGTTATTGGGTGTTCCTGGGTGGCTTTCTTCACGACTGAGCTGTTCGAACACAAGAAAAGTAAAGATCTAGAGAAGCAAATTCGTCGTGGCCTGTTCTTGATAATACCGCTCGTCTATCCAATCGGAATATTGGTTTTGTTGATGATTAACATAATTCCAAAACCAGTCGACATAAGCAGGTATGGGCCAACATACATGCCATGGGTCGAAAGTATGAAGT